>Ga0196963_10000983_pt1 | contig 21165 bp, 17 predicted proteins | sample S1_5metaG_FD_148600 | JGI IMG/M metagenome (GOLD analysis project Ga0196963, IMG submission 148600) | Soil microbial communities from Anza Borrego desert, Southern California, United States - S1_5 | ecosystem: Environmental > Terrestrial > Soil > Desert | place: USA: California | collected... | reverse complement strand
CGCTTTTGCATCGCCCAACGCATGTCTGGCGATCCGACAGGAACGCCGCGCCTCGGGTCGACTTAATGGGCAACCGGAGGTCCGCATGCGTCCGATCGCCATCCTGCTCGTGGCCAGCGCCTCGCTCACGGCCGCCGCCGCGGCGGACGCCGCCCAGGTGCGCATCCGGCTGACCGATGGCCACGAGATCGTCGCCAGCGGCGTCGAACGCGAGGCGGATGGCGACGTGATCGCCACGGTCGTGCAGCGGGCCAGCGATGGGCGCCGCAGCCTGGCCGTGCTGACCTATCCGGCCGCGCGCGTGCAGGCCGTGGAGCCGTGCATCGCCGAGGAGGAGTACCAGCGTCGCCTGGCCCGCGTCGACGACCCGGCCAGCGAAGCCGGACTGGCGGCCTGGTGCCGCGAGAACGGTCTCGACGAGCGCGCCAGCGACCACGCGCGCGCCGCCCTCGAACGCGAACCGGGCCTGCTGCTGGCACGCCAGGAGCTCGTCGCGCTCGGCCTGACCGAGGTCGACGGCCGGTGGCTGACCGACGCCGAGATCCTGGCCGCCGGCGGGACGACCATGGGCGGCCGCGCCGTGACCGCGGACGAGGCCGGGCGGCGCCGCGGTCTCGCCGCGGCGCGCCACGAGCGCGAGCGGACGCTGGCGACGATCGCCGCCGACCAGGCCGGGATCGCGGCGATCGACGATGAGCTCGCCGCGCTCGCCATCGCCGGACCGCGTGCCGCCGCCGACCTGCCCGAGGCGCGCCGCGCCGGCGGCGCTGCGGCGCGGCATCGCGACGAGGCCGCCCGCCTGCTCGCGCTCGCGCAGGACGACTACCGGCCGGCGACGACGGTCACGACCACAGCGATTGCGGACGAACCGCGGCAGCGATGCGCGCGGCCGCTGGCCATCGATCCGGTGTTGCTGCAGGCCGGGCGCGTGGTCGCCAGGTCGCCTGATCCGAGCCACGGCGTCGCCGGCGCGACGCTCGAGATGCCCGATGCCGTCGTCATCCCCCTGCCGCGCGACGCGTGCAGGCGATCGCCGGTCCACGACGACGACCGTTGCCGCGACGAACGCACCGTGGTCGTCGAGACCCACGTTCCCGCCGTCGGCGCCGAGGCGCTCGCCCAGGCGCGGCACGCCCACGACCGCGCCGTCGCCGACCTCGCCGCACGCGAGGCCGAGGTCGCCGCGCTGCTCGCCACCATCGCCGCCGCCAACGACCGTCCACCGGGCCTGATCGCGCGCCGCGCGACGCACGAACAGGCGATCGCGCTCGGCGAGGCGCGCCTGCCGGGGCTCGAGCAGCGCATCCGCGAGCTCTCCCGGACCTGGTAGGCCCGCGCCGCCCGCCGGCCGCCCCCTCGCGCGCCCGGGCGTGGCGCTAGCCTGCGCGCCGGAGCAGGCATGGACTACCGCGTCGAACGCACCCAGGACTTCGCGCCCACCGGCGCCGGCGATCACCCCGCGTGGTCCGCCGCCCCGTGGATGGCGCTGACGCCGCACAGCGGGACCGGACCGCTGACGCGCGCCAAGATGCTCTATTCGCCGACAGGCGTCTACGCGCTGTTCGACTGCGAGGACAAGAAGCTGCGCTGCGCGCACGACCGCGATTTCGCCGACCTCTACGACGAGGACGTGGTCGAGATCTTCATCCGCCCCGACGAGAGCCAGCGCTCGTACTTCGAATACGAGGTCTCGCCGCTCGGCTTCGAGCTGCCCATCATGGTGATCAACGACGGCAAGCGCTTCTTCGGCTGGCTGCCGTGGAAATACGCCGGCGACCGCAAATGCCGCGTCGCCACCGCGGTGCGCGGCGGCGCCAAGCGGGCCGACGCCGAGGTCACCGGCTGGTCGGCGGAGATGTTCATCCCGAACGCGCTGCTGCTCGGGCTCGGCAACGTCCCGGCGCAGCCCGGCATGCGCTGGCGCGCGAACCTCTACCGCATCGATTACGACGATCCGCAACGCACCATCCACTGGTCGTGGAATCCGCTGCCGCAGGCGAACTTCCACCTGGTCGACCACATGGGGACGCTGGTCTTCGCCTGAGCCGGTGCTTCGCGCTTCGGGCTTCGAGCCTCGAGCTCGAGCCTCGAGCCTCGAGCCTCGATCAGGCCGGCGGGCGATCCCCGCGCACCACGTCCAGCACCGCCGCGAAGTCCAGATCGGCCATGCCGCGCGCTTCCGCGGCGCCGAGCGTGCGTTCGTCGCTCGCGGCGCTCGGCAGCTCGAGACCGTGCCGCCGGGCGAGCGCCAGCGCCAGACGCAGGTCCTTGCGCAGGTGCTTGATCGAGAACTGCGGCGACCAGTCCGCGGCGAGCCATTTCGGCTTCTTGAGGTCGACCAGCTTGGACCGCGCGACGTTGAATTCCAACGCGTCGAACCACGCCTCCGGCGCGATGCCGGCGCGCGTGGCCAGCGTCAAGGACTCGGCCATGGCCTGGTTGATTCCCGCGATCAGCAGGTTGAACGAGAGCTTGATCGCCGTGGCCGAGCCGACGCCGCCGGTCGCCAGGATCGCCTTCGACAGATTCGCGAGCACCGGCGCCACCGCCGCCAACGAGCCGTCGTCATCGCCGACGAAGAACACCGTCTCGCGCTTCTCGGCGGCGGGCTTCGAACCCGTGAACGGCATGTCGAGGAAGCGGGCGCCGCGCGCGCGCACCGCCGCCGCGGCGGCGCGGGTGTCGTCGACCCCGATCGTGCTGTGCTGCGCCACGGTCATGCCCGATGCCAGCGCGGGCGCGATGCGTTCGATCACCGCGGCGACGGCGGCCGGGTCGGCGACCACGATCATGACCAGCTCGGCGCCGCGCACCGCGGCGGCGATGTCCGCGGTCCAGCCGGGCGCGTCCGGCTTCGGCGTGCGGTTCCATGTCCGCAGATCGTGTCCGTGGGCGGCGAGGTTGCGCGCCCACGTGCCGCCGATGATGCCCAGTCCGATGACGCTGACGCGCATGCGATGCCCCCGTGGCGCGCAGGCTAGTCGACCCGCGCCGACGGGCTACTCGGCGGCGAGGTTGCGTTCGATGATGGCGCGCACGATCGGCGTCAGCGCCGCACGGTACGCGTCGTCCGTCGTCCCGCCCTGCGGCGGCAGGTGGATGAACCCGACGCGCGGCACGGCGCTGGCGAGCGCAACGTAAAGCAGGTTGTTGCACAGGTAGGCGCCGGCGTCGTCGCTGGCGACCACCGGGACCGTCGCATCCGCGCACCAGGCGGGATCGAAGAGCAGCGTCGCCGCGCGCTCGGCCGGTCCGAGGACCTGCAGCGTCGCTGGCGGCGCGGTCCCGGCCTCGTCCGGGTGCTGCGCCTGGTTGCGCGCGGTGCGCTCGACCGCGACGCGATCCGGATGGCCCTCGCCGAGACCGACCACCAGCACGGGCGCGAGCTCGTCGATCGCCGCCGGCACCCGCGCCTCGGGTTCGCCCCAGCGCACCGGCAGGACGCGCACGCGGATCACCGCGCCGGCGATCTCGACGCCATCGAGCCCGCGCGCGACGGTCTCGCTGCCGTTGACGCCGCGACCCTGGAACGGGCCGTAGGCGGTGATCAGGACGACGCGCTGGGATTCGACGGCGGTGGCCATGGTGCAGAGCGCGAGCAGGGCGAGGGCGATGCGCATGGACGGACGCTACGGTCGTCGGTGCGCCCGACCAGCGCCGGGGCGGCCGCGGTCGGCGCGGCGTGGCACCTGCCCGCGGTGGACGACCGCTCAGCTGTACCGCCAGGCGACGTGCAGGCAGACCCCGCCGCCGAGGTGGTGGCGCTCCTCGCGCACCTCGAAGCCGTGCTGCTGCAGCCGCCGCGAGAGCTGGGCGGCGGTCATGAAGCGGCGGATCGAGCGCGCGATGTAGCCGTAGACGGTCGGATCGCGGTGCCACAGCCAGCCGACGACGTCGCCGGCGAGCTGGAGATACGACAGGAACAGCGCGCGCCAGAGGCGGCCCTCTGGCAGCGCGAAGTCGAGCGACAGCAGCGTGCCGCCGCGACGCAGCACGCGCCGGCATTCGCCGAGGCACGCGTCGAGGTCGGCGACGTTGCGCAGGCCGTAGCCGATGGTCACCAGGTCGATGGATCCGGTCGGCACGAAGCGCAGGTCCGCCATGTCGCCGACGCGGAAATGGACGTGCTCGCAGCCGCGCGCGCGGCGCGCCGCGTCGGCGCGCTCGATCATGCCCGCGGCGGCGTCGATGCCGACGACGCGGCCGCGCGCGACCGCCGGCGCGATCGCCAGCGCCAGATCGCCGGTGCCGCAGGCCAGGTCGAGCACCGCCTCGGCCGGGCCGAGCAGCTGGTGCGCGATGGTCACCAGCTCGCGCTTCCACCGCGCGTCCATGCCGAACGAGAACGCGCGCGTGAAATGGTCGTAGCGCGGCGCGATGATCTCGAACATCCGCGTGACGTAGGCCTGCCGGCGCGCCGGATCGTCGAGCCAGCGATCCGCATCGAGAGCTTTCAATGGCAGCGTGCCGACCGCATCGCCGTCGAGGCCGATGGTGCTGTCGTTCATGGTCCGCCTCCGCGCGCCTTCACATACCAGGCGCTGTAGGTGATGGCCATGTTGCGTCCTTCGTCCATCGCCACGCGCCAGCGTTTCAACGTACGCCATAGGCGCAGCCTCTGGCCGATGTGCCGCTGGCAGCGCAGCCCCGCGCCCGCCGCCGCCGCGTCGAGCTCGTCGGGACGGATGAACAGCGCCGGATCGTGCGTGCCGCGCGGCACGATGCCGATGCCCTCGGCGAGATGCACCGCGACCCAGCGCGCGAGCCACGTGCGGTTGAGCGTCAGCGCGTAGAACAGCCCACCGGGCTTGAGCAGCCGCGCGGCGTGCTCGATCAGGCCGTGCCAGCGCGGGATGTGCTCGAGCGCGTCGGCGCACACCACGAGATCGGCCCAGCCGCCGTCGAGCGGTGGCGCCGCGGCGTCAGCGAGCACGTACGACAACGCCGCGACGCCGGCGCCGTGCGCGGCGGCGGCGCGCAGCGTGCGCGCGCCGAGATCGATGCCGACGACGCGGGCGCCGTCGCGCGCCAACGGCTCGCAGACCAGGCCGCCGCCGCAGGCGAGATCGACGATGGCGGCGCCGCGGATGCGCGCGCCGAGCTGCGCGCGCACCTGGGCGATCGCCAGCGCGTTGACGCCGTGCAGCGAGCCGGCGAAGGCGCTGTCGGCGTTCCACCAGTCGTCGGCGTGGCGTTCGTAGATGCCGAGATCGTTGCGCAGGCGCGCCATCAGCGCACGCGTTCGACCAGCAGCGCGTCGGCGGTCAGGCCCGGGCCGAAGGCGATCAGCGGCGCGCAGCCGGTCCACGCCTCGTCCATCTCGCCGGCGAGGATCGCCAGCACGGTGGCCGAGCTGCGGTTGCCGCCGTTGGCCAGCACCGCTCGCGACCCCGCCACCAGCGCGTCGTCGAGGTGCAGGCGCTCCTGCATCGCGTCGATGACCTTCGGTCCACCCGGATGGATGCACCAGCGCGCGGCGGGACGCTCGCCGAGCAGGTTCGCCACCAGCTCCTCGATGCTCGCGGTCAGCCGCGGCGCGACCTCGGGCGACAGGCGCAGGAGGAAACCGCGCGGCCCGGCCTGCCACGCCATCAGCTCGTCGCTGTCCGGCACGAGCAGGCTCTCCTGGGCGGTGATCGCGAGCCCCAGGCCGACGGGCGCGTCGCCGGACTCGACGATCGCGGCCGCGGCGCCGTCGGCGAACAGGCAGGCGCCGAGCAGGTCGTCGACCGTCGGCCCCGGCTGGAAATGCAGCGACGAGAGCTCGCAGCACACGACCAGCGCGCGGGCCGTCGGGTCGGCGCGGCACGCCTCCCACGCCGCGCGCAGCGCCGGGATCGCGGCGTAGCAGCCCATGAAGCCGACCACGGTGCGCTTGATGCGCGGCGACAGCCCCAGCGCGCGCGCCAGCTGGACGTCGAGACCGGGCGCGACCGCGCCGGTGCAGGTGGCGACGACCAGGTGGGTGATGCCGTCGAGGCCGACGCGGCCGGGGCAGGCGCGCTCGACGGCAGCCAGCGCCAACGGCAGCGCGTAGCGGCCGAAGGCCCGCGAGCGCGCGGTCGCGTCGGCGCCAGGTCCCGAACGCGGATAGAACTCGTCGCCCTCGTCGCCGAACAGGTCGAGGACGCTGTGGCGCACGCTGATGCCCATGCGGTCGCTGAAGCGCCGGAAGCGGCGGCGGTCGGCGCCGTCCGCCAGGCGCGGCTCCATCCAGTCGGCGATCGCGCCCTGCGCCAGCGCGCGGCCGGGCATGGCGTTGCCGAGGCGGCTGATCCAGGTGCGCGGGCCGGAGACCATCGGCGCGGATGATGCGGGCGCCGCGACCGCGCACCATCGCGACACGAGGAAGCTGAACGGGACTCCCGGCGGCGCACGGCGCGCCTAGGGTGCGGTCATGCCTGTCGACCTGGCGATCGTCGGCGCGGGACCGGCCGGCGCGGCGTTCGCGGCGCTGATCGGTGCGCGGCGCCCGGCATGGCGCACCATGCTGATCGAGGCCCGCGCGGCGCCCGGCGCGCGCGCCTGCGGCGAGTTCGTCGCGCCCGGAGGCGTCGCCGTTCTGCGCGACATCGGCGCGCTCGACCGGGTCCTCGCCGACGGAGCGCGGCCGATCGCCGGCCTGCGCCTGCACGGTCCCGGCGCGCGGTTGAGCCGCGCGTTCGCCCCGGGTTTCGGACTGGGGGTGCGCCGCGAGCGCTTCGACGCGGCGCTGCAGGCGGTCGCGGCGCGCACGGCGCAGCGCCGGCACGGACGGGTGACGGCGATGGCGCGCGCACCCTGGGGTTGGCGCCTCGCGCTGGACGATGGCACGGCCGTCGACGCGCGCCTCGTCGTCGGCGCCGACGGCCGGAGCAGCGTCGTCCGCCGCCTCGCCGGGCTCGACCGGAAGCACCCGCGCCAGCGCTTCGCCCTCGCCTGCCGCGCGCGCGGCGTCGCCCACGGCGATCACGGCGAGATGCACCTCACGGCGGCGGGCCAGATCGGGCTGTGCCCGCTCGGCGACGGCGAGGTCAACCTCAACCTGCTGCTCGCGCCCACCAGCCGCGGACTGCTGGCGCGCATCGGACCGGACGCGCTGATGCGGCGGACGATCGCCGCGACGCCGAGCCTGCGCGATCGCGTCGCGGCCATGGCCATGGGCGAGATCTTCGCCACCGGATCGCTGCCGCGGACATCGGCGGTCGTCGGGGAGGACGTGGCGCTGATCGGCGATGCCGCCGGGTTCTGCGACCCGTTCAGCGGCGAGGGCATCGACCTGGCGCTGGCGTCGGCCCGGCTGCTGGCGCAGGCGCTCGACGACGACGATGGGACGCGCGCGCTCGCGACCTACCACCGGGCCTGGCGGTCGAGCATCGGCCGACGCCACGCGCTCGGCGAGGCGCTGCAGGCCGCGCTGGCGCGACGTCCGGTCGCCGGCGCGCTGATGCGCGCGGCGGCGGCGCAGGGCACGCTCGCGCGCGCGCTCATGCAGCGCTGATGGTTGCGGGGTGGGGACCGCCGCCATCCTGCGGGATATGCCGCGCATCCTCATGCTGACGCTGATCGTGCTGGTGCTGGCCGGCGAGGAGCCGGGCGCGACGGCGCCGGCCGCCGACGCCCCCCTTCCCGCCGTCGAACCACCAGGGACGCTGCCGCAACCGCCGGCGAGCATCGCCGCGTCGCCGCTGCCGGCGCGCCTGGCGCGGCTCGACCGCCTCGACGAGCGCGAGCGCACCGAGCTGCTGCACGAGGTCGTGTACGAGCGCCAGCGGGTGCTCGAGACCCTGCTCGACCGCCTGGCGAAGGGCACCCCGACGGCGCGTTGCCACGCGGCGTACCTGCTCGGCAACCTGCGCTACGAGCAGGCGGTGCCGCACCTGGTGCGCGTGCTCTGGCTCGAGGACGCGGCGGCCGAACGGCTCGTCCTGTTCGACGGGAACTGGGAGAAGCAGGTCACCGACGTCTGGTTCTGGCGCCGCTGGCCCGCCGCCGAGGCGCTGATCGTGCTCGGCGACCCGGCCTTGCCGTACCTGGTCGACATGCTCGCCGACGAGGACACGCCCGAGCTGCGCCGCCTGGCCGCGGCGGTCATCCTCAAGATCGCCGGACCGCGCGCCGGCGATCTGGTCGGCGACGCCGCCGATCGCGAGCCGTCCGAGCGGCGGCGGTCGCGGCTGACGGCGGCGGTGACCTGGTTTCCGTAGGGCGCGAGGCTCGAAGCCGGAAGCCCGACAGCTCGACCGATCGCCGACGCATCCACCACACCTTGTCGTCGCTGAGCGATAATCGCGTGCCGTCGGAGCCCCTGGCGGCATAGCAGTCGGTGGAGGTCCCATGCGCATCGCCCCGTTCGGCTCGTGGCTCTGCTGCCTCGGCGCGCTGGCGGCCGGCGAAGCCGATGCGGAAGCGCCGGTCGGCCCCGAGCCGTCCCGCATGCTCGAGCTGCACATCGCGGCGCCCCGCCCGCTGACGCTGCCCGCGACGCTGTCCCTGCGCATCGTCAATCCCACGGAGAAGCCCATCGGTCTGGGCATCGATCACGACAGCTTCCGGTCCGGCATCGTGACGATCCATGCGCCGGCCGAGGGCGACGGCGCCTGGGTCGGGCCGGCGGCGGGCGAGCCGCTCGCCGGAGACGCGACGCGCGTGCGGGTCGACGGCTGGCGCGCCGGCGCCACGGCGACCGCCAAGGAGGCGTGGAACGCGCGCGAGCCGCTGCTGCTGACGGCGGGCGAGGGCTACGCGCGCACGCTACGGCTCGACGAGGGCTTCCTCACCGACGCCAAGGCGCGGACCGCGGTCGTGCAGGCGACGCTGGTGGTGTGGGAGCATCCCGCGGTCGACCTGCCGCCGACGCCGCGCCCGGGACAGGTCATCGCGCTCGGCGAGGCGCGCGACGTCGTCGTCGGCCGCACGGTGTCGGTGCCGATCAAGCGCGGCAAGGCCGAGGCGGAGCCGCCGGTCGACGGGCCGGTCTCGCTGAGCGCATTCGTCCTGCCCGCCACGGCCGGCGACGATGTCGTGGTCGGCTACTGCGTCGGCGCCACCGACGCGCCGGTGTGGCTGTGGCAGAACGCGCTGTGGCCGGCGGCGGCGACCTTCACCGTCACCACGCCGAAGGGCGGCAAGCCGCTGGCGACGATCGATGGCGCGGCGCTGCAGGACCGCGTCGCCTGGCTGCCGGCGCGCGCCGCGCGCCAGCTCATGCCCGGCGAGGCGCTGGTCTTCCAACGCACGATCCCGGCGGCGGCGCTGACGGCGATGAAGACGCGCAAGGCGCGCCTGACGGTCACGCTGCCGGTCGCGCACGCGACGAGCGCGCCGACCGCGGATGCCCAGCCGCCGGCAGCGGTCGAGATGGAAGCGACGTGCGATCTGGAGTTCGAGTAGGCGCTGCGGCTTCGGGCTTCGCGCTTCGAGCTTCGCGCTTCGAGCTTCGAGCTTCGCGCTTCGCGCTTCGCTCCTCACCCCGCGAGGAAGTCCTCGACCGTCGGCAGGCGCGCGCGGCGTTCGCCCAGGCGCGGGCGGCAGGCCAGCAGGCCCTTGGTGTAGGGATGCTTCGGCGCGGCGAAGACCTCGGCGACCGGCCCCTCCTCGACCTTCTCGCCATTGCGCATCAGCACGACGCGATCGGCGAACTCGGCGACCACGCCGAGGTCGTGGGTGATGAACAGCACGGCCATGCCGCGGTCGCGGCGCAGCGCCTTGATCAGGTCGAGGATCTGCGCCTGGATCGTGACGTCCAAGGCCGTGGTCGGCTCGTCGGCGATCAGCAGCTCCGGATCGCAGGCCAACGCCATCGCGATGCAGATGCGCTGGCGCATGCCGCCGGACAGCTCGTGCGGGTATTGCGACAGGCGGCGTTCGGCCTCGGGGATCCCCACCGCGCGCATGAGGTCGAGGGCGCGCGCGCGGCGCTGCGGCTCGTCGAGCGGCGTATGCAGCTCGAGCGCCTCCATCACCTGCTCGCCGCAGTTCAGGGTCGGATTCAGCGCCGTCATCGGCTCCTGGAAGATCATGCCAACCTCGCCGCCGCGGATCTTGCGCATCTCGTCCTGGCCGAGCTTCAGCACGTCGCGTCCGCGCCACAGGATGCGGCCGGTGGGGTAGGTGGCGGGCGGCTCCTGCAGGAGCCGCATCAGGGACATCGCCGACACGCTCTTGCCCGAGCCGGATTCGCCGACCACCGCCACCACCTCGCCCTTGGCGATGGAGAAGGACAGGTGCTTCACCGCCTCGACGGTGCGGTCGCGCAGGCGGAACGTGACCGAGAGGTCGTCGAAGGCGACCAATGGATCGGCGCTCATCGCTGGCTCTTCGGATCGAGGGCTTCGCGCAGGCCGTTGCCGATCTGGTTGAGCGCGGTCAGCAGGGCGAACACCGCCAGCCCGGGGATGTAGATCAGCCACGAATAGGCGATGTTCTCGCGGCCCTGGTTGAGCAGCAGACCCCAGGACGGCGCGTTGGGATCGCCGAGGCCGAGGAAGGCGAGGCCGCTCTCGGTGAAGATCGACCCGGCGACGCCGAACGTCGCGCTGATCAGCAGCGGGCTCAGGCTGTTGGGCAGGATGTGGCGGAACATGATCCGCCACTGCGGCAGGCCGAGCGCGTGCGCCGCGGTCACGTACTCGCGCACCGATTGCGACAGGAACTCGCCGCGCACGAGGCGCGCCGTCCCCGCCCAGCCGGTCAATCCGAGGACGATCATGATGATGAAGATGCTGCGGCTGGTCATCGCGATGACCGTCAGCACGAGGATGAAGGTCGGGAAGCACATCATGATCTCGACCAGCCGCTGGAGCACGATGTCGACCCAACCGCCGAGATAGCCGCTGAGCGCGCCGATGATCGTGCCGATCAGCAGGCTGAGCCCGGTCGCGACCAGGCCGATGGTCAGGGAGATCCGCGCGCCGAAGACCATGCGCGCGAAGACGTCGAAGCCGACCGCGTCGCTGCCGAGCAGGAACGCGCGGCCGCTCGATTCGTTGACCGTGCCGGGACGGCGGAGGATCGCGCCCTGGTACGGCGCGTCGTAGCGGTGCGGCACCAGGGCGAACACCGCGCCCGGAGCGTCATCGGCGGCGAACGCGCGGTGCCGCCGCACGGTCTCCTCCGGCGACGGGCGGTCGTTCCACACCGCCTGCCACGACCCGCCGGACGGCAGCATCGGCACCTGGCATGCGATCCAGGCGACGGTGACGATCGCGAGCGACCACAGGACCCGCCGCCACGGACGCCACCGGCGCCGCAGCGCCCACCACGCGATGGCCAACGCCGGCGCGAGGAAGACCAGCAGGTTGAAGAGCAGGTCGTGGCGCTGCGGATACGACCGCCGGTTGAACAGCTCGGCGAACAACGGGAAGGACACGCCGTCGGCGTCGCGCCAGACGATCGCCGTCTCGCTGGCGAGGAACGGCGCGTAGATCGCCACGAGGACGAACAGCGCGAGCACGCCCAGCCCGATGCGGACCGAGTGCATGCGCAGGAAGTAGCCCAGCGCGAGACCCAATGGCGACGTGGCTGCCTCAGCCATACCGGCTCCGGATGCGCGGATCGGCGACCGCGTAGAGCACGTCGGCGATCAGGATGCCGATCAGCAGCAGGCCGACCGAGACCACGGTCGAGCCCATGACCAGCGGCGCGTCGTTCGATCGCGCCGCGTCCAGCAGCAGGCTGCCGAGCCCGGGGATGCTGAAGATGTACTCGACGAACACGAAGCCGCCGAAGAGCTCGGCGAGCAGCCCCGACCCCAGCGTGATCATGGTCACCATGCTGTTGCGCAGGGCGTGGTGGTAGACCACGCGATCCTCGGCGCAGCCCTTGGCGCGCGCCGTGCGCACGTAGTCGGACCGCAGCTGCTCGAGGATGTCGGCGCGCATGTAGCGCGACAACGAGGTGAAGCTGGCGTAGCACAGCGTCACCAGCGGCAGGAAGGCGTGCCACAGCAGGTCGAGCAGGTAGCGCGGCGTGCTCAGCCACAGCGCGCCCTCGCTCGACATGCCGCGGTTGGGGAACCACGCCTTGCCGGTCGACGTGTCGGTGCACAGGTGGTGCAGGAACAGCGTGCCGACGAAGAAGCTCGGCACCGACCAGAGCAGGAACAGGACGTTGGTCGTCGCCGCGTCCTCGAACGTGCCGAGTCGGCGCGCCGAGCGGATGCCGAGCGGGATCGAGATGCACCAGGCGATGGCGATCGAGGCGAAGTTCAGCCAGAAGGTGACGTGCCAGCGGTCGGCGATCAGGCTGAACACCCACTGCTTGCGCTGGTGCGAGTAGAGCGTGCCGGTGAACAGCTTGCGCATGAAGTCGCAGAAGCCGGTCTCGACCACCAGCGCGCGCCAGGCGGTGGCGCCGTCGCGCGCGAAGTCCTCGCGGTTGGCCTGCCAGAACGCGGCGATCGCCGCGCGCTTGCCCGCGGCGTCGGGGTCGGTGGTGGCGAACCCCGCCTCGCGGGTGTTCGCGTACTCGATGCGCAGGCCCTTGAGGGCGTGGTTGCGCGTCTGGCGCTGGCGCTGCTGCTCGGGCGTCAGCCGGCCGAGGTCCTCCGGGTTGAGCGGATAGTAGGCGCACAGCGACAACGCCATGCTCGCCGGACCGTGCAGCTCGGCGAGCGCGTCGTCGGCGACGATCGCCGCGAGCGGCTCGACCAGCAGCCGGCCCATCAGCCAGAGGTCCTTCTCGGCGCGATTGCGCTCGTGCTCGAGCACCGCCGGCCCGCGCTCGGTGGCGCGCAGCAGCGCGACCACGTCGTCGATGTCGGTGAAGCCGCGCAGGTTGACCAGCGCCGGCAGGTCGAGGCCGGTGCTGCGGAAGCGCCCGAGGTAGTTCTCGACCCCGGTGGCGACGAGGTCGGCGTTGCGCGCGCCGTCGTTGCGGATCGACTTGTCCATCTCCTCGCTGAGCGTCGGGCCCTGCAGGCGCAGCACGCCGAAGTTGATGACCAGGATGCCGAGGAAGGTCGGCACCATCCACAGCAGTCGACGGAGCAGATAGGCGAGCACTCAATCCCGCCGCAGGTGCCAGTGGGACTTGGCGCGGTTGAACCACGGATGGAAGCGGTCGAGCTCGGTGATGACGCCGTCGAGCGTGCTGCGCTTGTCGTCGGGACCGTCGGGACGGTTCTGCCAGACGAACAGGTACGCGCGGCTGATGAAGAACAGGTACGGCTGCTCGTCGTAGATGATCGCGTCCAGCTCCTTGGCGATCGCGATGCGCTCGTCGCGGTCGAAGGTCAGGCGCAGCTTCCCGGCCAGCTCGTCGACGCGCGCGTTCTTGAAGCCGCCGTAGTTCGAGGACTTCGGCTGGTCGGCGTACTTGCTGTGCCAGATCTGCTCGTAATCGACCGACATCGACGACGCCCAGCCGCCGGCCATCATGTCGAAGTCCTTGTCGTCCTGCCGGCGATCGAGCTCCTTCGCCTCGCACGGATCCAGGCTCAGCTCGATGCCGAGCTCCTTCAGCTGGTCGCGGTAGATGGCGAAGACCAGCGGCAGGGTGACGTTCGGGCCGAAGTAGGTCGCCTTGAAGCGGAACGGGATCCGTCCGCCGTCGCCCGCGCGGTCGAGCCAGCCGTCGCCATCGCTGTCCGCCCAGCCCGCTTCGGCGAGCAGCGCGCGCGCGGCGGCGAGATCGAAGGGGATGTCGACGAGGTCCTTGTTCTGGTACGGATGCCCCGGCGAGATCGTGCTGATCTGCGGTGAGCCGAGGCCGTGGTAGACCTCGGCGATGATCCGCTGCTTGGGGAAGGCGTGCGCGAGGGCGCGCCTGACGCGCTTGTCCGCGAACAGCGGCCGAACCTGGTTCCAGACGAAGTACTGGTAGACGCCGCGACCCTCGATGCCGGCGATGCGCTCCCAGCCGAGCGGACCGGCGCGGCCATCCTCGCGGTCGAAGCGCTTCTCGCCGCCATCGAGGATCTCCGACTTGTACTGCGCCGGGGTCATCGTCTCGTAGAAGTGCACCTGGCCGTTCTTGAACGCGACCAGCTTGGCGTCCGGCTGGATGGTGACGCCGTCCCACTCGATGCGCTCGAAGTGCATCGATGGACCCCAGAAGCCCGGATCGCGGATGAAGGTCAGGGTCTTCGACGGCTCGAAGCTCTCGACGCGGTAGTTGCCGACGCCGATCCCCTGCTTCATCTCGTCGAACCAGTGCTGGTTGAAGACCACCGGCACCTGCGCCGCGGGGATCTCGCTGCCGTCCTCGAAACGCGTGTAGACGTGGCGCGGCAACGGGGTCATCCCGTTGCTCATGTTGAGGTTGGTGTACTCGCGCCGCTTCCAGGTGATGCGCAGGGTGAGGTCGTCGAGCGCCTCGACCTTGTCGACCGACTCGTAGTAGCCCTTCAGCGCGGGGCACTGGACGTCCGGATGGCGGACGATGTCGAGATAGAAGACGAAGTCGTGCGCGGTGCACGGCACCTCCTGGTCGAGCCAGGCGAACTTCGCCTGGCCGGCGATGTTGGGCCGCTGCCACTTCAGGCCCGGGCGCAGGCGGTAGGTGAACGACTGGTAATCGTTCTCGATGATCAGCGAGGTCGCGAGGTTCTCGCAGTCGGTGTCCGGCGCCGCCGGATCGACCGAGATGAGCGCGCTGTTGAAGTGGCCGTTGGCGGTGCGGGTCGACAGGTCGTTCGACAGGATGTCGTTGAGCGTCGTCGGCGGCAGCTCGAAGTACTTCAGGGTCCCCTTCACCTTCGCCGGGTCGTACGGCGACCAGTCGACCGGCTTGAGGAAGTTGACGCCGAGCTTGGGCACGCCGTCGCGGATCGGGTCGGAGGTCGGCGCATCCGTGGTCGGGGCGCGCACGGCGCCGCTCGTCAGGCTGGCGTTGAGGCGCTCGAGCGCGCGCACCACGTCGGCATCGGTCGACGCGCTGCGCTTCACGGCGCTGGCGAGCTCGTCGACCGACTGCTTGACCGCGGCGAGCTGCTCGGGCTGGCGCGAGCGGTCGACGACCTGGACGAGCAGCAGCAGACCGACGATCACGAGCAACGCGATCTTGACCTTCTCCATCGCGGTCCCGCCTTTCGCGCGGCAGCCTAGACCCCCTGCCCAGCGCGCCAAGCCTTGGGCAGCGGGCTCGGATGCGGGACCGGCCGCGCGCGCTCAGCGCGCCGCGGCCCCGCCGCGCAGCTCGAACCGGTAGCGCGCCACGTCCTCGAGCCAGGCGACGCGCTCGTGGCAGCAGGCGCGCAGCTTGTCGAGGTCGCGGCGCGCCGGCAGGCCGGCGAAGGCCGCCTTCGGCGCGCCGGGCAGCACCGCGAGGACGTCGCAGGCCACGTCGAGCTGCTGCGCGGCCAGCAGCAGGAGATGCTCGTCGGCGAGCAGCGCCGTGTCCTCCGCCTGGAGGCGGAAGCCGTCGGCGGCGGCCTCGCCGAATCCGGCGTCGAGCGTGCCGCCCAGCGCGGTCAGCTCGGCGGCGAGGCGCGACAGCCCCTGGTTGGCGCTCTCGCGCGGCTTGGCGTCGACCTTCGGCGCCGGCTCGCCGCGGGCTCGTTCGAGGCTCTTGCGGTAGAGGTCGACGCATTCGCCGAGCACCTCGAGGATCTCGGTCGCGGCCTGCGTGGCGTTGCGACCGCGCCGCCGCAGGACCGCCTCGATGTCGGTCGCGAGGATCGCCGGCAGGGAGACGATCGCCGCGCCGTGGTCGACGCGGATGGTGATCGACGCCGGCGGCGGATCGCCCAGCTTCTCGCGCCACGCCGCGACCAGGTCGACCATCTCCTTGAACACGCGCTGCAGCTTCGGCAGGTCCTTGGCCAGCAGGCTCACGCCGTGCGCCCAGCGCGAGCGCTCGGCGTACGCCTCGAGGTCGCGCGCCGCGTCGCGCGTCGCCTGGGCGAGGCCGGGCAGCGTGCGGAAGTCGTACTTCGAGCCCATGATCAGGCGCGGCCGGTAGCGCTTGGGATCCTCGACCAGCGGATTGATCCGGCGCAGCTCGCCCAGGCAGCGCGCGATCTCGGCGAGCTGGCGGTCGAGGATCTTCAGCGCCTGCTGCTGGTCGGCCTCCGGGATCGAGATGATGCGCTCGAGGTCGCGCACCCGCGCCAGCGCCGCCTTCGGATCGCGGCCGGCCTGGAACTCGGCGAACGCCTGGCGGTAGAGGCCGAGGCGCTCGTCCTCCTCGCCCAGCTTGAGCTCGCCCATCTCGTAGCGCGCCAGGCGGCGATCGCGGGACGCCACCTCCTCCATCAGCTCGCGGTGCTCGGCCTGCAGACGCGCGATCTGGCCGCGCGACTGGCGCGCGACCTCCTCGGCCTGGGCGCGCTCGCGCGCGAGCCGGCGCACGGCGTCGACCGCCGCCTGGTCGTCGCCGCCGAGGTGCGGCGGCTCGCCGCCGGACGCGGCGGCGTTGAGCGCGTCGGCCAGGGCGCGCCGCGCCAGCGCGGTGATCCGCGACTTCTCGCGCGCCGCGGCGAGATCCGTGCGGTAGCGCGCGATCAGCTTCGCCAGCAGCTCGGCGGGCTGGGTGCCGGGCGGCACGGCTTCGCCGAACTCGGCGAACGCGGCGGCGACCACCTGCACCGCGCGCGCCATCTCGTCGGACTGGTGGGCGCGCTCGAGATCGGTGGCTCCGAGCTTGGCCTGATGCTCGGTCAGCTCCGTGATGAGCTGGTCGAGGCGCTGGCTGATCTCGACGTGGCGCTCGTCCCACAGGCCCGACAGCGTCGTCAGGATCGCCTCGACCAGGTCGGGCGGCGCGTCGGCGCCGGCCAGCGCGTCGATGCGCTTCTGGACCTGCGCGGCGCGCTCCTGGAAATGGGCGGCCTCGAAGGCCTGCTCGTCGGCGCGGAAGCAGGCGAAGAACGTGCGCCACAGTTCGATCGCGCCCTGCGCCAGGCGGACGTCCCACGGCGACGGCGCCGCCAGGTGCGACAGCGCGCCGAGCGGATCGGAACCGAGGTAGCCGCGTTCGCGCGCCAGCTTGAGCAGCGCGCCGCCGATGTCCTCGTACGACTGGTGCAAGGCGGCCAGACCCTGGGCCTGATCCATCTGGATCTGCCGTTCGAGGCGCAGCACGGTCGAGCGGATCGCGGGCATGGCGCGACCGTAGGCGGACCGTCCGCGCCCGCCACCCGGCGGCGACTGTCGCGGGATGCGGCGCGACACGCACGCGCCGGTCGCGCGTCAAGCGCGTACTCATGCCGCGCGATGGAACGGACGCGACGAAATCGGCGCTCGCAACGCCTCGGGTGGCGCAGATGCGCGCTCGACAGGCAAGCGAATCCAGCAACAGATTGAACGCGTACGGGGTATGTTCTGGCAGGGGACTTCGATGCCGCTCCCCACACGGCTCGTGACGATGGTCTTCGCAGCCACCTTGATGGCGGCGGGCCTTCTGCGCGCCGGCGAAACCCCCGCGAACGCGGCCCCGCGCGCCCCCTGTCCCCCGCCGTGCGCCCCGGCCAATCCGACCTCCGACGACCTCGACCAGCCGATCGCCGTCAGCGGCGGCCTGATCACCGGCACGTTCGCCGACGACCGCGGCGACGTGCGCGCGTTCAAGGGCATCCCGTACGCCGCGCCACCGGTCGGCGACCTGCGCTGGAAGCCGCCGGCGACCGTGCCCGACTGGGAGGGCGTGCGCGCGTGCACGGCCTTCGGCGCGTCGTGCCCGCAGCCGCCGTCGTCCCTGATCGGCGACCTCGGCGAGCAGAGCGAGGACTGCCTGTTCCTCAACGTCTGGACCCCGGCCGACCGCGCCTACGACCGCTACCCGGTCATGGTCTGGATCCACGGCGGCGGCTATGCCACCGGCACCGCGTCGAGCGACTGGTACGACGGCCGCCACCTCGCGCGCCAGGGCGTGGTCGTGGTCTCGATCAACTACCGCCTCGGCCCGTTCGGCTTCTTCGCCCACCCCGCGCTCTCCGACGAGTCGGAGCGCGGCGTGTCCGGCAACTTCGGCCTGCTCGATCAGATCGCGGCGCTGGAATGGGTGCGCGACAACATCGGCTCGCTGGGCGGCGATCCCGGACGCGTGACGCTGTTCGGCGAATCCGCCGGCTCGGCCAGCATCTGCACGCTGATGGTCAGCCCGCTCGCCCAGGGCCTGTTCCACCGCGCGATCGCCCAGTCGGGCGGCGTGCACGAGGACCACCGCCACCTCGCGCAGGAACGCAACGGCCTCGAACCGATGCACGACGTCGGCCGGCGCATCGCCAAGAGCCTCGACTGCCACCGCGCCGACGACGTGGTCGCGGCGCTGCGCGGCATCGATGCCCGGCGCCTGCTGACCGCGGCCAAGCCGTCGCTCGGCCTGTTCGGCAACGGCGTGCGCTACGGCCCGGTGATCGACGGCTGGAGCGTGCCCTACGACCCGGCGCTGATGTGGGCGGACGGCAAGCAGGCGCGCGTGCCGCTGATGGTCGGCACCAACGCCGACGAGGGCCGCCTGTTCCTGCGCTGGTTCCCCGCGGTCGGCATGGACTTCTACGAGGGCGCCGTGACCAAGCTGTTCGGCGGCTATGCCGAGCGCGTGCTCGGGCTCTACTCGGCCAGCGACGACAGCGAGGTCCCGGACCGCATCAGCGCGCTGATCACCGACACCACCTTCGTCATGCCGGCGCGCGCGCTGGCCCAGGCGATGGACCGGATCGGCGGCACCGCGTGGATGTACCGCTTCACCCGCGTCTCGCCCAAGCTGCGCGACGCCGGCATGGGCGCGACGCACGCCGCCGAGATCCCCTACGTCTTCCAGACGCTGACCAGCGACGGCTACGACGACGTCGACCGCGACCTCGCGCGCACCATCAGCGCGATGTGGGTGCGCTTCGCCGCGAGCGGCGACCCCAACGGCGCCGACGACCTGTGGCCGGCGTACGACCGCACCACCGACCTGCACCTCGAGCTCGGCGACGAGATGGTCGCCGCCGCCGGCCTGCGGCGCGAGGAATGCGACCTGTTCTACCAGATGTGGGTCGAGCGCTCGCACCTCGCGGCGGGACTGAACGAGCAGCCGTAGGCGCGCGTTCGGGCTTTCGGGCTTCGGGCTTCGGGCTTCGCGCTTCGGGCTTCGCGCTTCGGGCTTCGCGCTTCGGGCTTCGAGCCCCCTCACCCGCCGCGCACGCGCTTCCCGCCGCGGATGATCGGCTCGGCGCGGTTCCACAGCTTGGTGCCGTCCGCGCTCATGATCGGCTCGGGCGCGTACTGCGCGATGTAGGCGCGGCGCGGCCGATCGGTCGGATTCGTCGTGCTGCAATGGAAGGTCAGGCTCGAGAACACGGCGATGCCGCCGGCCGGCAGGATCGCCGGCTCGCCCGGGTCGTCGCCCTCGTAGCCGATGCGCTCCCAGGTCCTGGCGTCCGGCTGGTGCTGGACCAGGCCGCGCACCGGCGACCGCGGATGCGGCAGGATGCGCACCGTGCCGTTGGCCTCGGACACGTCGTCGAGCGCGATCCACAGCGTCAGGTACGGCGTGTGCGGATGCCCGACGTAGCCCGAGTCCTGGTGCCAGGCGAAGCTCGCGCCGCGCTCGGCGGTCTTGACCACGAACTGCTCGTAGAACAGGTAGACGTCCGGACCGAGCACCGCGCGGGTGATCGCCGCCATGACGTCGCCGTGCCAGAAACGCTCCATGCCCGGCCAGCGCGCTTCGGGCGTGGTGTAGAAGTGCATGTTCTCGAGGAACGCGCGCCGCTCGTCCCCGCCGCCCTCCGCGCGCAGCTGCGCGTCGACCCGCGCCCGGCTCTCGACGAGGCCGCGCGCGCATTCGCCGCGCAGCAGCTCGAGATCCTCCGCGCCGAGCGCGTCGGGGAGCAGGAAGTAGCCGTCGCGCTGGAACCGGCCGAGGTGGTCGGCGGTGACGAGTCCGGCGGCGGAGGCGGTGCGCATGCGCCCATTGTACCGGCGACGGCGCCGGCCTCTTCGCGGCGGACGACGCGACGTCGCGTTTTGTGCCGCGGCTGCGACCGGCCGCGGGCCCCCGGCCATGACACCCTCCCGTCTTGGGGGTGGAGACCCAGTGGGGCAGCGGCAAGGTGCGCCGCGTGTCCGAACCGAGCCCGACCCCGACGACGCCGCGCCCGCGCGCGTTCACGGTGCGCGCCGTGGTCATCGGCGTCCTGCTCGCCCTGCCGCTGGCGTGGCTGACGCCGTGGAACGACTGGTACCTCGACAACGCCTACCTCTTCAACAATTTCCTGCCGCCGCTGGCGACGACCGTCCTGCTGCTGCTGGCGGCGGTGGTCAATCCGCTGCTCGGACCGCGGCGGCGGCTGGCGCGCGGCGAGCTGGTGGTCATCGCCGCGCTGCTGCTGGCGGTCGGCGGCGTGGTGTCGAGCGGCTTCGCGCGCTACTGGTCGGGCGTGGTCGCCGGACCGGCGCGGATGCTGGCGCGCACCAACCACGATGCGCTGAAGCTGCCGCTCGACGAGGCGCGCGCCGAGGCCGCGCTGGCGCGGATGCGCGCGCATGCCGAACGGGACGCGGCGCGTCTCGACGCCGACGGCAACGGCCGCCTTGATGCCGACGAGGCGTGGGGCTCGGCGGAGCGCATCGCCGCCGCCGATCGCGACGGCGATGGGACGCTGACGCGCGAGGAATACGTCCTGGCGCGTCTCGCCGGCGACGACGCGGCGCAGGCGACGTGGACCTGGGCGCTGCCGGGCGACCTGTTCCTCGGTCTGCCGCCGGCCGGTCCGAGCGACGCGAACGACGCCGAATACCAGCACGTCGTCGACGGCTACCTCGACGGCGCGCGCGGCGTCTCCGCGGCCGGCGCGCGCATCGGCCACCGCGCGCGCGTCACCTGGCGCGCGGCCGACGGCGTGCTGCACGAGCGCGAGCTGGCGCTGTCGGGCGACGAGCGCGAGCACCACCCGGCCGCCGGCGCGCTCGATCTCGACGCGCCGCTGGGCGCGGCGCTGCGCGGCCACCGCGCCGGCGTGGTCGTGGCGACGCCGCTCGGGCCGGTCGAGATCCTCGCCGTCGAGCCGCCGGGCGTGCCGTGGTACGCGTGGGCGGCGCCCGCGCTGGCGTGGGCGCCGCTGGTCATCGGGCTGTGCCTGGCGTCGATCGCGGCGGCGTTCCTGGTCCGCCGGCAGTGGCTCGAGCACGAACGCCTGCCGTATCCCGTCGCCGCCGCGACCTTCAGCCTGATCGACGATCCGCAGCCCGGCCGGCGCCTGCCGCCGGTGGTCGGCGACCGCGGCTTCGGCGTCGCGCTGGCGATCGCCGCGGC
>Ga0196963_10000982_pt1 | contig 21168 bp, 16 predicted proteins | sample S1_5metaG_FD_148600 | JGI IMG/M metagenome (GOLD analysis project Ga0196963, IMG submission 148600) | Soil microbial communities from Anza Borrego desert, Southern California, United States - S1_5 | ecosystem: Environmental > Terrestrial > Soil > Desert | place: USA: California | collected... | reverse complement strand
TGCTCCGCGTGACCGTCCGCCCGAGCGCCCGGAGCGCTCCGCGACCGTGCCCCCCGTCCGGCAGCCGTCCCACCCGGGCGCGCCCGGGGCGAGGCGCGCTTGAGTTTGCTGGCGAGCTGGCGGACGTCGCCGACGGGCACGCCGAAGGACGTGGCGGCGGCCGCGCCGAGCCCGAAGCGGGCCATGCCGTCGCGAACGCGTGCCGACCCGAGGCGGCGGAGGGCGTCGACGGCCTGTTGGGTCTCGTGCTCCATGGGCCAAGCCAGAATAGCCGACGGAGACGGGGCGGCGGGTGCTCGCACGCGCGGGCGCGGCGCCCCGCACCGGCGCGTGGTCAGCGCTCGCGCCCGCCCGGTTGCCGCTGTCCGTTATAGTGGATATTGTATCCAGTATGTTGGACACGGCGCCGGGGGTCAACCAGCGGATCGCGGCGCGCGTGCGCGAGCTGCGCGCCGTCCGGGGCCTCTCCCTCGCGGGCCTGGCCGCCCGCAGCGGGGTCAGTCGCTCGATGATCTCGCTGATCGAGCGCGGCGAATGCAGCCCGACCGCCGTCGTGCTCGACAGGCTCGCGGCGGGACTCGGTGTCGTGCTGGCCTCGCTCTTCGAGGCCAGGCCCTCGGGCGTGCCGGGAGACACCGGCCCGGTGGCGCGGCGGGAGGCACAGCCGGAGTGGCGCGATCCCGCCTCGGGATACGTGCGGCGCAGCATCTCGCCGCCCTCCGCGGACCAGCCGGTGCGGATCGTCGAGATTCACTTCCCACCGGGACGGCGCGTGGCTTTCGATACCGGCGCGCGCGACGGGACCATCCACCAGCAGGTCTGGGTGCTCGAGGGCGCGATCGACGTCACCGCGGGGGCGGAGCGCCACCGTCTCCGCGCCGGTGACTGTCTGGCGATGCGGCTCGACGGCCCGACCTCGTTCCACAACTTCACGCGGGCTCCCGCCCGCTACGCGGTCGTCACGGCGACCCAGACCATGCCGAGGGCGCGATGATGTCCCAGGGCCCGACCCCGTTGCCCGGCCTCGCGCTGACGCCTCTCCCCGGGCCCGACACCGGCGGCGCGCGCCGGCTGCACTCCGTGCGCGCGACCGAGATCGAGCAGCTCGCCGACCTGCTCATCGACTGCGTCGAGGGGGGCGCCTCGGTCAGCTTCATGCGCCCGCTGACGCGCGAGCGGGCCCTGGCCTTCTGGCGCCGCGTGGCCGACGACGTGGCCGCGGGGGCGCGGGCGCTGCTGGTCGCGGAGGACGCGGGGGGCATCTGCGGCACGGTGCAGCTCGTGCTCGCTCAGCCCGAGAACCAGCCGCATCGCGCGGACCTGGTGAAGATGCTCGTGCACCGGCGGGCGCGGCGCCGGGGCCTGGGGGCCGCGCTCATTCGGGGCGCCGAGACCACGGCCCGAGCCTGCGGCAAGACCCTGCTGGTGCTGGACGCCGTGACGGGCGGCGACGCCGCGCGCCTGTACGAGCGCCTGGGCTGGGTGCGGGTGGGCGAGATTCCCGGCTACGCGCTGATGCCGGACGGCGCGCCGTGCGGGACGACGTACTACTACCGGCAGCTCGGGCCGCCGCGCCCTCGGTGAGTACGAAGCGCTGGGGCGACCCGGGCCGAAGGAGTCCGAGTCTGGGCGGCTGTCGCGCACGCGCGCCTGCGTGGCCTGCCGCAAGGTCGGCGCCGCGGCGCGTAGGCTTGTCCATGGCCGATGTCCGCGTCGGCGTCTCCGGCTGGACCTATCCGCCCTGGCGCGGGAACTTCTACCCGCCGGGGCTCCCGCAACGGCTCGAGCTGGCGTACGCGAGCCGCCGGTTCAACGCCCTGGAGATCAACGGGACGTTCTACTCGCTGCAGCGGCCGACGAGCTTCCGGGCCTGGCATGCCGCCACTCCGCCGGGCTTCGTCTTTGCCGTCAAGGGCGGGCGCTTCATCACCCACTTCCTCAAGCTCAAGGAGCCACGGCGCGGGCTCGCGAACTTCTTCGCCTCGGGGGTGCTGTGCCTGCGCGAGAAGCTTGGTCCCTTCTTGTGGCAGTTCCCCCCCGTCATGCCCTTCCAGGCCGACCGGTTCGAGGCCTTCTGCGGGCTCCTGCCTCGCGACACGCACGAGCTGGCCCGCCTCGCCCGGGAGCATGACCCCGCCCTGGCCGGGCGCGTGCATCTCGACCCCGACGCGCGGCGCCCGCTGCGCCACGCCGTCGAGTTCCGGCACGAGAGCTTCCTGACCGACCGCTTCCTCGAGTTGTGCCGGAGGTACGGGATTGCCCTGGTCGTGGCCGACGTGGCCGGCCGCTTCCCCACGGCCCAGGACGTGACCGCGGGATGGGTGTATGTGCGGCTGCACGGGTCCCGACGGCTGTACGTCAGCGGATACACGCCGCGCGAACGTGGGGCTTGGGCGGAGAGGGTGCGCGCCTGGGCCCGGGGGTGCGAGCCGGAGGATGCGCGGCGGATCGGCGGTCCGGCCCCGCGGGCCGAGTGCGGGCGCGATGTTTATGTCTTCTTCGACAACACGGACGTGAAGCTGCGGGCCCCGGCCGATGCGCGGTCGCTGGCGCGGGAGCTGGGCGTCGGGCCGGCGGCGAGCCCGGGTCGGGTGCTGGCGGAGCTGGGAGTGAGGCCGGCGCGCCCGGCGAGGCCGACGGTGGCCCGGACCGGCGGGGCGGGCGCCGGCGCGGGCCGCGCGCGAGGTGGGTCCAAGCAGGCCACGTGATGGGCGAGACCGCCGGCCGGGGCGTGCCGGCAGGAACGCTCGCTCGGGCACGCGCGGGAACAATGGCACGAACGGGCCCGGGGGCCGGAGACCGTTGCGCCGGGCCGGCTCGTGGGAGCCGCGGGACAGGCCACCGGCACGCGAAGGGGTCGACGCATGCGAGTCATGGTGATCGTCAAGGCGAGCAGGGAGAGCGAGGCGGGCGTGATGCCGAGCGCGGAGCTTCTTCAGGAGATGGGCAAGTTCAACGAGGAGCTGCAGAAGGCCGGGGTGATGGTCGACGGCGCGGGGCTCAAGCCCACGTCGCAAGGGGCGCGGGTGAGGTTCGTCGGGAGCGACCGCTCGGTCATCAAGGGCCCTTTCACCGGATCGAAGGACCTGATCGCGGGGTACTGGCTGTGGAAGGTGGGCTCGCTCGAGGAGGCGATCGGGTGGTTGAAGCGCTGCCCGCACCCGCATCCGGGAAGCGACACGGAGGTGGAGATCCGGCCGCTCTTCGAGGAATCGGACTTCGCGTGACCGTCGTTGCGGTGCAGGCCCAAACCGGCCAGGCCGCGTGTGCAGCGCCGAACTTGATGCCACCCGATACCATCGCCGGATGAGCCGCGCGCGAGGAAACCTCGAGATCGAGGACGTGCGGCTCGGGAAGGGTCCGCGGGCCACGCGCGAGCACGAGGCGCTCATCGCATGCAGGATCAGCCTGCATCGCGGCGAGTGCGTGCGGGGGCTGACCAGGTTGTGGATCGACCTGAAGCGACGCGAGACGATCGCGGGGCTCCGTTACGGCGTCGAGGGAATGCGCGCGGGCGGAGTTCGGCGTGTGACGATCCCACCGCATCTCGCGTATGGCGAGTCGGCCGTCCCGGCCGCGCACATTCCGCCCAGGGCACTATTGATCTGCGACGTGGAACTCCTGAAGCTCCGGCCGACGAGGCCGACGCCGCAGCGGGTGGAGCCTGCGATTCACCGGGACTGACAGGGCGGCTGCGACACACTGACCGCCGAGTTGCTGTGGTCGAGGCCTCGCGGTCGCGACTGCCGAACGATGCTCTGAGTCTCCGCGCCGGCGACACGGTGAGCCGGTCGGCACCTTCCGCGCCGAGGGGTCTTGGGGGTATCGCCGCGCCGAGGAAACCAAGTTGCCATCCCGGCACATCGACCCCCCGAGACGACAACCCAGCGAAGGTCAGCCTCGCAACTGGTACCGGCCGCTTGGTCATTTCCTCGGCCGCGGCACGTGCTGGTCGATCAGAACGGGATTCCCGTCTGGGTCGACGAGCATCAAACTGGCGGGCCCCGAGGTGGACTCGTCGGCCTCGGAGGCCAGCGCCAGACCCTGACTCTTGAGCCGCCGCTGGAGCTCGCGCACGTCGTCGAAGTCGGGCAGGGTGGCGCAGGTCCGATCCCAGCCGGGGTTGAATGTCAGCATGTTCTTGTCGAACATCCCCTGGAAGAGCCCGATCGTGGCGGTCTCGTTCTGGAGGATCAGCCAGTTCTGGGACTGGTCCCCGGCGACGCTCCGGAAGCCGAGCTTCTCGTAGAACGCCCGGGAGGCGGCCAGGTCCTTGACGGCCAGGCTGACGGAGAAGTTGCCGAGCCTCATGAAGTGTGTCCTTTCGCGCTTGACCGGGAGCTCGGCCCCATGGTACTTGATGAGCGCGATGAACGGGGAACGCCGTGCCGACGGGCGCGCGGCGCGGCCTGCGTCCTGACTCGTGACCAGTGACTCGAGCCGGTCGGGGGGGAGACCGAGACGGCGAGAAACCGTCGCTCACTCGCGGTTCCGGCCCGCGGGGGCACCTGCGGTGGCCGGCTCCTGCGTCCGGTAGCGGTAGTACACCTCGAGACTCAGCGTGCACACGGCCGTCTGGTAGATCCGGCCGCCCATCCGCGACCAGTCGTCCTGCGGGTCCCAGCTCCCCGCGCACGGTCCCTCGGTGTGCTGGCTCTCGAGCAGCTCGCGGACCATCGCCTCGTTCCACTGTTTCCAGGCGTCGCCCTGGTGCTGGAAGAGCGCCAGCGTGGCGTAATACCACGAGTGCGTCGGCGCCCCCTCTTCCCATCGCGGCGGCGTGCGCGACACGTACCGGGCCGACTCTTCCATCATGGGCTCGTCCCGCCCGTGCCCGAGGAGCTGGCGCACGAACATCGCTTCCGCCGTCATCGCCCCGCTCGCCGGCTGACCCGGGGCGTAGGCGTACCGACCGGGCGTCCCCGGGACCGCGACGCGGTCGAGCCACCGGGACGCGGCGTCGAAAGTCGCGCGCGGGACCTCGATGCCCGCCCTTCTGGCGCTCTCCACGGTGAAGACAAGCCATCCCAGGACGGAGGTGTCCCGGGTGCTCGCACCGCCGCCATTGGCCGCCCGCGCGAGCACGAACGCGACCGCGCGCCTCGTCGGGGCGTCGAGCGCGGGGTCCCGCGTCATCGCCAGCGCCTCGCAGAGCGCCACCGTGGCGACCGTCTGGCCGTACATCGTCTCGCCCTGGCGGAGATCGCCATCGGTCGTTTGGCGTGCGAGCAGCCACCGGATGCCGCGCTCCACCGCGCCCTGGTATGGCCCCGCTTCGGTGTGAGTGTGTCCGGCGCCGAGGTAGCACAGCAGCACCATGCCGGTCATGGCCGCGTCGGCCTCGAACTCGGCGGCACCGCCGCACCGGCCGCTCTTGTCGAAGTGGGCCGCGCTCCAGCGGCCGTCCGTCTCCTGGTGCCGCGCGAACCAGTCGAGCGCGCGTCCCACGGCCTTCTCCGTCTCGTCGCTGCCCCCCATCTTGCGGACCAGCTCGGCACGGGTCTCGGGCGCCCGCTGGGTGAAGTCCTCGCCGGGTGTTCCCGGCGTCGGGAGCGTGGGCGTCGCGGGGTCGGGTGCGCTGGGCAGCCGCACCATGAGATCGCCGATCGGCGCCGGGGCGGGGCCCGGAGCCGGGCCCGAGGCGCTGGCTCCGACTGATGATCCGGCCGGAGACGGCGCGGGCAGGACCGATCCAACTCCTGGACCGGACTCCGAGCTCGCCCGCGACATCCGGCCCGGATCGACATTGACCGTCGCACCGCCGGGCTGGGAAGGGCTGCCGATACTCCCGACAGGCGCCGCGACGATCGAGGTGTCCCCGCCTCTGGCACGGGGCAGGACGGCCTCGCTCGCTGGGGCTGCCCCCTCGGGCCCCCTTGTCGCGACCTGCGGGATTCCCGGGGACGGGACCGAACCGGCGGCGACCGCTTCTGGAGCCGGCAGCGCCGAGTTCGAGCCCGCAACGCCGGCGTCGGACCGCTCGGCCGCGTCCAACCCAAAGGCTCCGGCACGCGGAAGCGAGGCGGCCGCCTGGTCACTCGCGGGCGAGGCCATCGGGACGAGGGAGGTCGTGAAACGTTGTTCTGCGACCTCTGTCGGTCCCGGCGTCGCCACCACGATCGGCAGCTCCGTGCTGCCGGCGCCGGCGGGCATCGAAGCCTCCGCGACTCGGACGCCCGACCCCGTCGCGGCGGGCAAGGATACCTCGGGCGCACCGGCAAGAGCGGTGGGTGCCGTGGGCCTTCCCGCGGTGCCCGACTCGCGGTCCGCACCGGGCGAAGCACTGACGGCGAGTGCGACGCCGCGACCCTCGGCGCGCAATCTCGGCAGCGGGACAGAGACCATTCCCACCCCGGCGGCCTCCGCGTCCGGCGTCGCTGGGCCCGACCACTCCGCCACTGTGCTGATCGGCTGGGCCTCGGCATGCCGCTCTTCGCGCGCGGGGCTCCCCGGGGTCGGGCTCGAGTCGGTGATCGGCGCGCGGGCGACGGGCTCGAGGTGCGCCGGTTCTGCCGACGGGGCCCGCTCGGCCCGGGGCTCGATCGGCACCGAGAGCGGCGTGACGGAAGGCGCCGGGAGCGGCGGCGGGGTCACCTCGGCCCGCGGCACTTGCGCGGGTGGCGCCACCGGATCGATCGCGACCGTCTCCAGCTCGGGCACGGCGACCATCGCGCCGCTGATCAGGCCGCGGATCTGCCCGGCCGCGCCGCCGCCGGGAGAGCCCGCGGCGAGCACGACGCGCACGCCGCCCGCGCCGCCGTCATCGTGAATCAGGTCGATGATGCCCGAGCCGACCTTCCACACCGTGAAGGCCGACGCGAGCAGGGCGTGCGCGATCAGCGAGATCAGCAGGCACTGAGCCAGGAGACTGAGACGGCCGAAACGCCTCCGCCAGTGCTCCTGCCTCAGCAGGTAATAGAGGAGCAGCAAAGGGATCAGCGTCAGCAGGAAGAGCAGGAGCCAGGGCCAGACCTGGTTCCAGGCCGCCCACAGCGCCGAGGGACCCGCGGCGACCACCTCGTCGTCGCGGTACACCTCGCGCGAGACCGACCACCAGAGCGCGTACCGCCCGGGCTCGTCGGGCGGCGCGGCCTGGGCAGAGGTTGTCACGTCCGCGGGAGCCGCATCTTTGCGGTCGGAGCTGAAGCACAGGCGGAAGCCATCGGAGCTGAGCGCCGGATCGAGGTCGTTTGACCGCGAGTTCACCGCGGCCCCGAGATTCTCGAGAACGCCGAGTCGCGCGTCGGTCCCGATGCGGGCCCGGTACAGGTCGAAGCCCCCGAGCCCGCCGGCGCGATCGGAGGCGAAGTACAGGAAGTCCCCCGAGGGGCTGACCGCCGGCGCCCCCTCGTCGGAGGGCGTGTTGAGACTCGTCAGCGCCTCCGCCTCGGATGCCACCCCTCCCGAGAGGGGCGCGACGTAGAGGTCGTAATCGTGGCGGGTCCTGTGCTCGCGGATCGTGGCGGTCCACCCTTCGCTGGAGGCGGGCGCCTCGCCCGGCCTGGGCCGGTTCGATGAGAAGAAGAGGCGATCGCCCTCGGGCGTCACGCCCGGACCGTACTCATTCCACCTCGAGTTCACGCGCGGGCCGAGATTGGCCGGGGTTCCCCAGCGCCCCTCCACGTTGTGCGAGACCCAGAGGTCGTACCCGCCCGATCCGCCATCGCGGTCCGAGTAGAAGTACAGCGACGCGCCGTCGCGCGACAGCTCCGGGCCCAGCTCGTCCGCGGCGGTATTGACGGCCTCGATCGGCGCCGGCTCCTGCCACCCGGCCGGCGTCCAGCGCGACGTGTAGAGGTCGGCGTGTCCGCCCGGCCGGCCGCGCACGAAGACCAGGGTCGTCCCATCGGCGCTGTGCCGCGGCTCGTACTCGTCGCCGGACACCGTGCCCGCCGGGCCCGCCAGGCCCAGCCGCGCCGCCGGCTGCCAGAGGATCTCGCGCACCGGCGCCCCGAGCGCGGCCACGCGGATCTCCCGCCCGTCGGTCCACCACGCCCGCCGCGTGCCCGCGCCGGCGGGCCGAAGCATCGCCGCGCCGGCCAGCACGCCGAGCAGCAGCAGGGCGGCGCTGACGATCTTGAGCCGGTTCATGCTCGGGCCTTCCTCCGCCGGTCGCACCGGGGACTAGCGCAGCGGGATGGTTTCCAGGTACGGCTGCTGGATGCCGGCTCCCTTGCACACGTCAAGCACCGCGGCGACGTTGGCGTACGGAGCGGTCCGGTCGCCGCGGACGCTGACCTTCTGGTCGGGGTTGCCCAGGGCGGCGGTTCGGACCAGCGCGTCGAGCTCCTCGGCGGTCACGACCTTGCCCGCCACCTCGATCCTGCCGTCAGAGTGCACGTTGATGATGATCTCCCGCATCGCCGCGGAGATCGGCCCCGAAGAGGCCGCGTGGGGCAGCGCGATGCTCATCTCGCGTTCCGCCTGCGCCATGCTGGTTGCCAGCAGGAAGAAGATGAGCAGGTTGAAGAGCACGTCGACCATGGGCACGAAGTCGATGTGCAGCTCCGAGCCGGGCGCGCCGTTGCGGATCAGCATGGGACCTCCCTCGAAGAGCGGTCAGGCGGAGGCGACGAGCTCGCCGTTGGCCGTGGCAGGGATGGCGGGCAGCGGGGCCGCCGCGGCCACCGCGGGCGTCGGGGCGACGGCGGCCGATTCGTCCCCCTCGAGCCACAGGCGTGCCGCGTGATCCAGCGCCGCCGCCGCGGCGTCGATCCGTCCCATGACGAAGTGGAAGGCGAGCAGGGTGGGTATGGCGATGATCAGGCCGGCGGCCGTCGCGGTCCACGCCTCGTGGATGCCCTGCGCCAGCCGCTCGGTTTTGCCGAGAGACTCGCCCGAGGCGGCGATCACCGTGAAGGTCCGGATCATCCCGATGACCGTCCCGAGCAGGCCGAGCATCGTGGCGACCTGGGGCAGCGAGGAGAGCACGCGCATCCGCTGCCGCAGCTTGCGCACCTCGCGCTCGCCCGCCTCGGCGATCGCGGTCTCCTGCTGCGGCCTGGGCAGGGCCCGCACCCTCGCCGCGGTCGCCAGGACGGCCGCCGCCGGGCTCGGGTCGGCGCGGAACCGCGCGAGCGCCTGGTCCGGCGTCCGGCGCAGCGACTCGATGGACGCGATCAGCGCCGGCGGCGCCACCCGACGGCGCCGCGTGAGGATCAGCCGCTCGACGACGATGGTCATCGCCAGCAGCGAGCACAGGGCGAGCGGCACCATCGTCCACCCGCCGCGGACCGCCATGTCCCAGACGGTGGTCACGATCGAGCCGCCGCCCGCGGCCGCGCCCGGCGCCTGAGCCAGACCGAGGATCATCACGCTTGTCATGACAGCCCTTCCATAAGATTCGAGCTTCACCGCCCGTGCGGCGCCGAGGCCTGCGGCCGGCCCGGCAGCGGCGCCGGCGCGTTCGCCTCCCGGCCCTGTTTGGCGAGCTTCGCCCAGTGGGTCTCCGGGAACCGCCTGCTCAGTTCATCGAACTGCGTGTTCGAATCGTGCGGCCTTCCCATCTCGGCGAGGCACCGCCCCGCCTCGTAGAGCGCCGCCGCGCTCCACTCGGGATAGTCAAAGAGCACGTCCGTCTTGAGCAGCTCGGCGACCGCCTGCTCGTGGTTCCCCTGGGCGTATAGGCACTCGCCGACCTGGAACTGCGCCCGCGCCGCGGTCGGGCCCTTGTGCCTCGCGACGACCTGGCGATACGCCTCCATCGCCGGCTCGTGTCTGCCGGCGTTCTCGCGAGCCCAGCCCAGCCCGAAGGTCGCCTGGAACCAGAGCTCGGACCGGGGGAAGTGCTCGCGGAATGTGGCGTACGCCTCCTCGCTCTTGTTCCACTCCTGGCACGCCGCCCACGCCTCGCCCAGGCGCAGGAGCGCGGCCGACCGCACGTCGTCCGCCCCCGCCGCCGCGGCGTGGGCGAACTCCTCCGCCGCCTCCCTCGCACGACCCGCGCCGAGCAGGCCTTCCCCGCGCAGCAACTGCGCCGCGGCGAGCAGGGCGCTCTTGGGATGCTTCTTGCCAAAGTCCTTGAGGACCTGCGCGGCCTCCGCGGGTTTGCCGAGGTGCAGCAGGCACGCGCCCCGGAGGTACGTCCCCCGCTCCTGCACCGTCCCGGCATCGCCCGCCTCGAGCTTCGCCGCCGCCAGCGCCCGATCGACCAGCTCCGCGGCCTCGGCGTGCCTGCCCGCCTTGCTTTCCATCTGGGCCAGGTCGAGAGCCGAGTACGCCTCCAGCCGCGGTGGCGCCCCTGCCAGCACGAGCCGGTACGACTCCCTCGCCTCGTCATCACGCCCGAGCGACCGCAAGGCCAGCGCCTTTTCGTAGCGCGCGCTGGCGAGCAGCCCGCCATCGAGCGAGGCGGGTTCACCGGCCCGCCCGAGTTCCGCGAGTGCCTCGGCGTGCCGGCCCTGCCGGTTGATCGCGATCGCGCGCCAGACGCGCGCCGGGGCCGCGTCGGGAGCGGCCTCGAGGGCGCGGTCGAGAGCCTCCTCCGCCTCGGCGTACTTGCCCGCCGCCAGCCAGGCCGAGCCGAGCCGCACCGAGTCATCGGCGGCTCCGGACGCGCCGAGCTGCGCGAGAATCCGCGCCGCATCTTCAGGCCTCGCCTGCCTGAGCGCGATCGCGGACAGGTGCCGCAGCGCATGGGCGACGAGCTCCGCGTCGGCGGCGTGGTCCGCGGCGACCTCCTCCAGCGCGGCGCGTGCCTCGTCGAGCCGGTTCAGCTCGACCAGCGATTGGCCGCGCTCGAACCGCGCTTGCGGCGCCTGCTTCGACCCGGGCGCCGCGGCGATCAGCCGATCGAACAGTGCGATCGCCTCCTCGGAGCGGCCCTGCCGCTGGATGCAGATCCCGTGCCGCAGCATCGCGTCGCGCCGCTCGTCTTCCGAGGCGTTCCCAGCGTCCGTCGCGAGCTCCGCGAACCATCGCTCGCCCTGCGCCCAGTCCTGCGCCGCGAGGCACCGATCGGCGAGTGTTGTCATGGCGGCACGGCGCAGCGCGGGATCACGCGTCGCCCCGTCACCCGGCTGGGCGAGCAGCGCCTCGAGCACCGCGCCCGCCTCGCCCTCGCGGTCGAGCCTGCTCAGGCAGAGCCCCCGGCGGATGCCGGCCCGCCACGCGTGATCGCTGGAGGCATGCTGCGCGAGGAAGCTCTCGTAGGCCGCCAGAGCCTCGCCCGCGCGGCCGGCGGCGTAGTGATTCTCCCCGATGAGCAGAGCGAGGAGCTCGGGTTGCCGCGGGCCGGGCTCGGCATGGCGGAGACGATCGCAGAGCTCGAGGCTGTCATCGAACCTGCCGGCACGATGGGCGCACCACGCCTCCGCGGCCAGCGCCTCGGTCGCCAGCTCGTGCGTGCCGTACTTCGCACGCCACTGCCGCCACGCTTCGAGAGCGTCGTCGTCCCTGCCCGCGAGCGCGAGCGCGCCGGCCCGCTCGAAGAGCATGTCGGGGACGAGATCGCTCTGCGCGTGCCGCGTCGCGGCCTCGGCGAGCCTCTCCGCCGCGTGCGCGTGCCGGCCCAGCGCCACCTGGGCCCGGCCGAGCGAGAGCGCCGCCTCGGCCCGGAGCGGAGGGACCGCCCGCTCCTCGAGCTCGGCGAACACCTGGGACGCCGGCTCGGCCCGCCCCTGGTCGAGCAGGAGCTTTCCCTGCTCCAGGGCGATCCGGTCCGCCAGTTCACCCGTCACCGGAGGGTCCGTGGCATCCTTCAGTGCCTGCTCGGCCCTGCCAAAGTCTCGCTGGGCGCGGGCTGCCCGAGCCAGGCCGAGAAAGGCCTCGGCCCGGACCGCCCCTGTGCCCGTCTCCGTGGCGCTCTCGTAGAGGCGGAGGGCGGCCGGCAGGTCCTTGAGCCTGTGCCGGCACTGCGCCTCGATGAGCGCCGCGTTGGCGGCGTAGGCGCCCTGGGGCGCACGCTGGCGAAGTCGGCCGGCCCGGCCGGCGGCCGCCTCATACTCCTCGAGGGCCACCTGCGACAGAGCGCCGAAGAGCTCGGCCCGCTCGAGCGACGGGCTGCTGGGCCACCTGGAAGCCACGTCGGCCAGGGCCCGCGCCGCCTCCTGGAACGAGCCGAGCCGGTAGAGCGACTCGCCCAGCATCGCCATGGCACGGTCCGGCTGGGCGAACGAGGTGAAGCCGGGACTCTCGACGAGCCGTGTGAGCGATGCGGCGGCGCCCGCATCGTCCCCGAGAGCCGCCGCGCACTGGGCGTGCAGGAGGAGCGCATCGGCGCCGAACTCGAAGGCGTCCGCCGCCAGCACCGGCCCGAGCTCCCTGGAGGCCTCGGCGTGCTTCCCTTGTCGCACCAGACAGACCGCCAGCGCGTACCGGGCGTTGGTCGCCTCCGCACCTTCCGGGTGATCGCGGAGGTACGCCCGCAGCTCGGGGGCCGCCAGGTCGTGAAGCCCCTTGTTCAGAAGCCCGATCCCCGCGCGGTAGGCCCGGTCATCCTCCGGCTGCGCGCGCGCCCGTGGCCCGGCGCCCAGCAGCCCCGCGGTGAGCGCCAGCACGCAGATGGTTCGACGTGATGCTGTCCCGCGCATGAACTCTCTCCGTGCGCGCCGGCGAGGCCGGCCGCGCAGCGAAAGCCTCGCCGCGAGGCGTCGCCTGCTTGACCCGATCCCAAGTCCGTGCAAGCCGCGCCCGTGCCGTCAGGCCTCGGACGCGGGAGTAACACACCCCCTCACACCTCGGATTCATTCAGCGGGTCGGCTCGGCGCGCGGACGGCATGGCTGCGCACCCCGGGCGGGAACACCCTCGAGGACGCCGCCCCGGCCTCAGCGCTCGTCCGACGGCTGCGCGCTCGCGCCGCGCCGGCGCTCCAGCTCATGCGTCCGACGCTCGATCTCCTCGAGCTGGCGCTCGAACTCGATGAGGCGCTGCTCCATCGACTTGGCATCGGCGGCGCGGGCGTTGCGCTCCGGCACCAGCTCACGGAGCTGCGAGGCCCAGGCCCGCGCCCGCTCACCCTCGCCGCGGGCCCGGTCGGCCTCGGCCCGAACCCGCTCGCGGACCTCGCCGGCGGCCAGCTCCTGGACCGCCAGCGCCCGGGCGCGTCCCAGGTCGGCGCCCGGGACGGCACGGGTGTAGAGCTCCGCGGTCAGCGGCATCCCGGCAGCGAGCCGCGCCCCCCCGCCGACGATCTTGACAAAGTCCGCGAAGACCCGGTGCTCGCTCTCGGTCCCCCAGATGAGGATGTGGTCGTCCTCGAGCTGGACCAGGATGGGGACATCGTCCCGGCTCATCAGCCCGTAGAAGGCGTGCAGCTTGCCCTCCGGCAGGTCATACTCGCGCGGCTCGCGACCCTCCTTCAGGGCTTCGAGATCAACCCCCGCCCCGAACGCGGGCGCGGGCGCCACGCCGGCGAGCGGGGCCTGGGCGGGGCGCGGCGGGGCCGGGGGCTTCGGCGCCTTGGGGGGCTTTGGCGCACGCGGCGCCACGGGAGCCTGGCCGGAGGTGGCCCCGGGCTGACGCTGCCTCATGGCCTCGAGGGCCGGCGCCTCGCCGTAGAACTCCACGTCCTCTTGCCCCGACTTGACCTTCTTGGCCTTGGCAGCCGCGGGGGTGGTCTCGTTGCACGTGCCGGACTCCTTGTCGGGCGGGCAGGCGAGGCTGGGCATGACGAACATGCCGATCGCCGCGATCAACGTCGCCGCGCAGCACCCGAACACCGACGTCCTCGGAGCCGCATTCTGTGTCATCACCATGGTGATTCTCCTTGCCAGTCGTTTGGCTGAACTGGGCGCCACCCCGAGCCAGGGCCCGCCCGTTCCCGCGCGGGAACTCAGGTATGACTTGGTTACGACCAACGCCGACGCGTACGCCGTTCGGCTCGACGGGAACAGGCTGGTGACCCAGGCGTCGCAGCTGGCCTCGGCGGCATCGTGCAGCCGGCGCCGGGCCCACCACACCAGGGGGTGCCACCAGTAGACCGCGCCGACGAGCGTCTCGAGCCAGCAGAGCACGTGGTCCCATCGCTTCACGTGCGCCAGCTCGTGCATCAGCACGGCACGGCGCGAGTCCGCGTCGAGCGACCGCCACAGCGCCGCGGGGACCACGACCCTCGGGCTCGGACCGCACCACACCATCGGCGAGACCGCCCGCCCAACAAAGACCGCCCGGGGGATCCGCGACAGCCCGAGCGCGGCACTTAACTCGCGGACCATCGCCTGGACCTCGGCGCCCGCAGGCTCAGCCCGGCGGATCCAGCACCACGCAGCCAGCGTGCGCCACAGGCTCAGCACGATCAGCAGGATCGCCCCGCCGAGCCAGATCGTCGCGGGCAGGGGCGGCAACGCGGCGACCGCGTCCCGCACCCCAACCGCGTGCTTGACCCAGTCGTCGACCTCGCTCATCGGCGAGCCGCGCGGCGCCGTCGGAGCAGACGCACCGGCGGTCGGCCGCGGTGCCCCACCGGACGGGGCCTCCGATGTCCCGCGTAGCGAGGTAGACGCCACCACCGGCAGATCGAGGCCTCCTGCGCGCGGGGCGCCCGGGTCCGGCGCGGGCTCATGGTTCGGGGCGCCATCACGAGGCCGGGCGGCGACCGAGGGAAGCTGATAGGCGAGCCACGGCACGAGATGGGAGATCGGTGAGAACGAGGCGGCGCCGCTCGCTGTCGGCGGGGCGGGCCGGGCCGGGGCCGCGAGAACAACGGCAGGCGAGGCCGCGCCGGCGAGGGGCGCCGAGGTCGGAAACGCCTCGCGCACCGGGGACGCGGGCGGGGCCGGGGTTGTGGGGACAGACTCGGCGGCGGGCGCGGGCCCGGATGCTGTCGCGACCGGGGCTGCCCCGGGCGACCTGGCCACGACGAGCCGGTCGGTCCTGAACCACTCCGGCCTCCAGATCCACGTCCCGATCGCGGGCGTGACGAACGACGCGAGCACGACGAGCCACAGCATGTGCCGGGTCGCCGGGCGGAGGCTCTTCCAGCGGCACATGCCGCCGACGATCAGCGCCAGGGGCGTCGCCGCCAGGGCGCCGACCCAGAGCAGCGCCGTGATCTCCGAGAGAAGCTGGCCTGTCCCCATCATCGCGCTCCGGTCCGAGCCGATCAGGTTCCTTCTCGCCCCCGCCCCCCCGTCCCCCCACCGTGCCGGCGTCTATCCCTTGTTCCGCCCCTTGTTCCGCGCGTCAAGGTCGTCAATCAGTTTGCGGAGCTGGGCGATCTCTTCTGGGGAGAAACGTTCGTTCTCGATCAGGTGCAGAAGCATCGGCGCCGCGGCGCCGTCATACAACTGGTTGACCAGGGTGCGGATGCGGGACGCGCTCACGCTCTCCCTGGAGATCCTGGCCCGGTAGACGAAGGCCGTGTCGCGCTTGTCGCTCGCGACCACGCCCTTCTGCTCGAGGCGCGTGAGAAAGGTCTGCACCGTCGTGTACGCGACGGTCTTCCCGAGCTCGTGCAGCCGGTTCATGACCTCTCTCACCGCCAGCGGCCCCCCATCCCACAGGACGCGCATGACCGCCAGCTCCGCCTCGCCGAGCTCGACGGAGCGCTTGGTCATCGCCTGGTCTCGCCGGGGCCTACTACCCATGTCGTTGACACCATACTACGCGCGTCGGAGGCTGTCAATCCCCACATGCCGGAATTCCCGGGGGCCCCGCCCCGAGGGCGACCCGGACGTCCGCTGAGGGCGGTCGAGCCCGGCCGGAGCCCATCGGCCTTTCGGAAACATCCACGCGGGCCGTGCCCGCCGAGCCAAGCCGCGGCGACGCCAGGATCGCGGATGCCATCGGCGCGTGCCGTGCGGCAGCGCCCGCCGCCTGCCCCGACCCGGGCCGGAGCGGCGCACGGGCGCCAGGACTAGGCTCGGAAGCGTGCGGCCGCTCTTGGCCCCGGACGAGTGGCGGTACCCGGTCAGGACGAGACGGCACGACCGGGAACCACCTCCATGGCCTGGATCATCCTCGTTGTCGCCGGCCTGTTCGAAGTCGGATGGGCCGTCGGACTGAAGTACACGCACGGGTTCACGCGCCTGTGGCCGAGCGTCTTCACGGCGGCCGCGATCGTGATCAGCATGTACCTTCTCGCCATCGCTTCCCGGACGCTCCCCATCGGCACGGCGTACGCGGTGTGGGTCGGCATCGGCGCGGTCGGCGCCGCGACGCTCGGCATGGCGCTGCTCGACGAGCCGGTGACCAGCGGGCGGGTTTTCTTCCTGTGCCTGCTGCTGGTCTCCATCATCGGGCTCAAGCTCACCGCGCCGGCGGCCGCCCCGCAGGCTTCGCCATGACCTCTTTCTTGCGGGCTGAGCGCTTGTGCATCGTCGTCACCCCGGACCAGAGACGAAGCGCGAAACTCGCTCCGCCAGAACCCGGAGGCCATCACGGGAATGAGCGGGAAGACAGGGCGCACACGCGTTGGCGTATTCGACGGCGACACCCGCAAGTCGTCCTCGCGCTCGGGCTTCAGGCGCACCTCGCGCGAGCTCGCCGGGGCGGCTCTGCGTGCCAGACCCGCCCCCGGAGCCTGGGTCGAGCCTGGGCGAGGCACGCAACGTGAAAGCCGTCCGACGGCGTCGGGCCGCGAGTGCCGGGCCCGGCAGGAGGAACGGCCCGAGTCCCAACCCAGCGAGGCATCCCCGGTCATGCCCTGAATCCTGCGGGAATCAATAGAATGACGCCGACGATCATTCGCATCGTGGCGGGGCACCACCCGCCCGCACGCAGGAGACCGGCATGGACTTTCTCACCCACCTCTGGCTGCCCATCCTCCTCTCGGGCGTCGGCGTCTGGATCGCCAGCGCGCTCGCCTGGATGGCCATCGGACACCATAAGAAGGACCGCGAGGCCATCCCCAGCGAGCGGGAGTTCATGGACACCATCACCCGCCTGAACATCCGCCCGGGCAACTACGGCTTCCCAGACTTCTGCCAGCACGGCAAGCTCTCCCCCGAAGAACGCAAGAAGGCCATGAAGGCCCTGTACGACACGCACCCGCAGGGCCTGCTGCGCGTCTGGGCCCCGACGAACATGGGTGCCAACATGCTCATCACGTTCCTCTTCTATCTCGTCACCAGCGCCGTCATCGCCTACCTCGGCTGGGCCGCGCTGCCGCACGGGGGAAGCGTCGCGCTGGGCGCCGGCCCCGGTATCACCGGAGCGGAAGGCGTCAGGGGTGTCACGGGCGCCGGCGGCGCGGGGAATGCCATGTTCTGGAAGGTCTTCCAGGTGCTGGGGACGGCCGGCATCCTGGCCTACTGCTTCGCCAGCTTCCCGGGCGACCTGTGGTTCCAGAAGAAACGCCGCGCGATGGTGATGGACTGGATCGACGGGATCGTCTTCGGCCTGATCACGGGCGCGATCTTCGCGTGGCTGTGGCCACGCTGACCAACTCGGTCAATGCAGTTCCGCATGCCGTTCAACAGGAACCAGCGATGTCGGACCGCACGACGCTCGGCAGGCGAGGCGGGTCTCACCACAGGGACACGGAAAAGGCCATGAACGCAAACGGTCCCGGCACTTGCCGGGGCCGTCGAGTCTGAAAAGTCGGGGTGAGAGGATTTGAACCTCCGACCTTCTCGTCCCGAACGAGACGCGCTACCAAGCTGCGCTACACCCCGGTGATCTCCAACGCCGTCGTGGACGGATCGTAGGCGCGCACGGGCCCGAAGCCAGCCTGAGCCCGGCGAGTCCCGGAACGCCGGGCGGCCCGCATCGGCCTCCAGACGGGCCAAGCCTGGCGCCGCGGCTGGTGCGGTGTGCGAAGGGCCGCCTGCTGGGATACATCGCCCCCACTGCTCGGTAGCCACGAAAAAACCCCGGCGGTCGGCCGCCGGGGTCTTGGAATATGTTCACTCGGCCGGGAGGCTCATTCGCCCGAGGAATCCCCGAGCACCGAAGTGGCGGAACGCCGAGGCGCCGGAGCCCCGCCCGACGGAGCCGGCCGGCCTCCGCCGAGCTCACGGTCTCGCCCGATCTCCGGGCCGCGCCGGGCCCGTGCGCCCGCGCGCCCCCGAGCTCGCCGCCGCGCGGGAGCGCCGGTTACTTCTTGTCCTTGTCCGCGGGCCCGGTCTTGCCGCTCTTGGAGGCCTTGAACTCGCGGAGCCGCCCTTCCATCTCCTCGCGCATGCTCTCGTCGAGGTCGGCCGAGAGCTTGAGCGCCTCCTCCTGGAGCTGGATGGCCTTGTCCACGTTCCCCTTCTTAAAGTGAGCGAGCGCCAGGGTGTCGAGGATCATGCCATCCTTGTGCCCGGCGGCGTTGTCGGCCTGGGTGGCGACGCGCAGGGCCACGTCCAGGTCCGGGCTCTCGAACTCGTCGAGCATCGTCCAGGCCATGGCGTTGAGCGCCTGGGCGTCGTCCTTCAGCACGCCCTTGGCGGCCTCGTCGGCCACCCTGGCCGCGGCGGCCTCGTCGTTCCTCATCTTCGCGTGCACGTGGAACTTGGTCATCGCGAACTGGCCCGCGCTCTTGGGGTTCTTCGCGATCGCCTCGTCCATCGCCTTGAGCGCGGCGTCATAGTCCTCGGCCTGCATGGCCTCGCCGATCTTGCGGTTGGCCTCGCGCATCTCCTCGTCGCGCCGGGCCAGCTCGCGCCTGGCCTCCTCGGTCCACTTGCCCGCGACCACCTTGTCCAGCACCTCATCGAACTGCGGGTTCAGCGGGTTGCCGATCCAGGCGATCGTCCCCTGCCCATCCACGACGAACGCGGTGGGGATGCCGTTCTGCTTGGCGGCCTTCATCCAGGCGTCGCGAGTCTCGCGGGCCTTGTCGAAAGCCACGGTGTACTCCATCTTGGCGCCCGTCTTCTCGACGAACTCCTTGACCTTCTCCAGCGACTCGCCGTTGCGGTCCTCACCGCTGATCCCAATGATCGTCAGGCCCTGGGCCTTGTGCTTGTGCTGCAGCTCGGTGAGGTGCGGGATGCTCTTACGGCAGGGGGGGCACCAGGTCGCCCAGAACTCGACGACGTAGGTCTTGCCCCTTTCGAAGCCGGTGACCGGCTCGCCCTTGACCCACTCGGAAATGCTCAGGGCCGGGGCCTTGTCGCCCGCGACCAGGGTCTTCACCTCCGGCTTGGTCTCCGGCTTGGGCTCGGCGGTTGGCGCCGGCGCCGGCTGCGGGCGCGGGGTGACGACCGGGGTGTCCTGGGCCAGGACAGGGGCGGCCATGCACAGCGCCGCGCCGAGGGCAAACCATCGCGTAGACATCGCAGAACTCCTGTGTGTGTTCGGACTGGACCAAAGACCGCGGATCGGCCGGTGAGTCGCGCCTGTCCATCGGACCGGCGGCTCGTGGGACCGCGGCGCTCGGGAGCGTACCCCGGGGCGGGGTCGGGATGCTACTAGCACCCAGCCCCACGCTGGCCACGGGCAGTGCCGCGGCCGGCACCCCCAGGGGCCTACCGTTGCGCGCATGCGGAGTTGCACCGGGACAGGCCGGCTCGTCGTTGCCGCCCTGCTCAGTCCCGCGGTACATGTGCTCCTGGGGCTGGGCCTTGTGATGGTTCCCCTGGCACGCCCGGAGGGGGAACAAAGCCCGTTCGGCCAGGGGAGGCTGCTGACACCGCCCCTCGATCCCGCGCCGGCCGCCGCAGCCGGGCCCCTGGTCACGGTCATCGAAACACCGGCGGAGCGCGAGGAGCCCGAGCCGGCGCCACCGCCTGCCCCTCCGCCACCCCCGCCCCCGCCGCCCCAGCCCGCCTTGCGCCTCGGTCTCGAAGACTCCCCGCACGACGTGCCGGCCTGGCTCGGCTTTGCCGACCCGTCGCCGCATGCGGGCGAGCTCTCGAGTATTGACCAGCCGGCCCTGGAGCCCAACCCCGCGCGCCCGGCGGGCGATAGCCAGCCCCGCTCCGACCCCGCGTCCGCCGAGCGCCCGGAGGCGGTGAGTTCGAGCGCAGGAACGACCGAGGCGGCACAGGCGCGACCGCCCGCGGTGTTCGGGCTCGCCGCCGCGGCGGCGCGCGCGGCCGAGCTCCGGGGCCAGCCGACGCGCGACGACGACTCGCCCGCCGACGCTGCAACGCTCCCCGAGGCGGTGCGGCGCTCCCAGGCATCGACCCAGGGCATGGATCCCTCTAGCCCCGGCCCGGAAGAACCCAACGCCGGAGACGCCTGGCCGGCCTGGAGCCACGGGAGCGCCGCGACCGCGCCGACCGAGTCGGGTGAGACCACGCCGCCTGCGCCGCACGACTCCGGCCCGCCCGACGGACAGGACGCCGCGGGAGAAGACCCGTCGCAGGCCGCGAGTGAGGCCGAGGGCTCGCAGGGTGTCCCGACTCCGGCCGATCCCGTGACACCGGACGACACCGCCCCCGGGCCGTCGGCCTTCGCCCAGGAACCGGCCGCGGCCGGCGCGGGCACCGCGTCCGAGCCGGTAGCGCCGGGCGAACCGAGCGACAAGGAGGCTGACGCCACGTCGGCCGACGCGGTGCTCGAGGTCCGGCCGGGGCGTCCGGCCGCCGGGGCCGGGCTCGACATTCAGACCCGCAGGCCGCAGTTCAGCCGGATCGCGCGCGCGACGGCCTCTCCGGGCAACCCGGTAGTGCGGATCTCCTTCGACCGCTCGGGCCGGGTGGTCTCGGCCCGCTTCGTCGTGCGCTCCGGATACGCCGAGGTGGACGAGCCGGTCCTCAACGCCGTCTACCTGTGGACCGCCCGGGGGCGGGCCCTGCGCGATCTGCGTGACGGCGCCCGGCTCACCATCACGGTGCGGATCGTGCTCCGATGACGGAGCGTCGCGACGGAGCCAGCCGAGGGCCCGCGGCGCCCAGGCGCGCCGGGCCGCTCGTCGCCGGCGCGATCATGCTCGTTCCCGCGATCGCTGCGGCGGTCCAGCCGACGACCCGGCCACAGCGCGTCGACCCCGCGGTTGCGGACACCGGGCCCTTGGGCGTAAGCCTCCGGAGCCTGCGCACGGATCTGCGGCAGAGCCCCGACTTCTCCGAGGTGGTGCGTGTGCCCGCCGGGACGTTCAGCCGACCCCGGGGCGGCTTTGCCCGCCGGGCCGGCGCGCTCACCGCGGTCTTCCCGCGATCCGTGTACGTCCCCGGGGGAGGAGGCGGCCTGATCCCGGTCATCCCGCCGGGGACGATCTTCCACTTGGGGGACCCGGCGCCCGCCGGGCGAGCCCCCGCCAGCCGGCACCTCTCGCCAAACTACGCCGACCTGCTGGTGCCCGCCGGCGCGCAGGGCGCTCGCGACCTCCGCCTGGACGAACGCCGGGACACTTTGAT
>Ga0196963_10000981_pt1 | contig 21176 bp, 22 predicted proteins | sample S1_5metaG_FD_148600 | JGI IMG/M metagenome (GOLD analysis project Ga0196963, IMG submission 148600) | Soil microbial communities from Anza Borrego desert, Southern California, United States - S1_5 | ecosystem: Environmental > Terrestrial > Soil > Desert | place: USA: California | collected... | reverse complement strand
CGCCGGCCAGCGCGTCGTCGCCCGCACCACCGAGCTGCCGGCGCTCAGCGACGACGACCTGCGCTCCAGCCTGCCGTTCCAGGTGCAGGAGCTCATCCCGATCCCGGTCGAGGACGCGGTGATCGACTTCCAGACGCTGGAGACCGTGCCCGGCGAGGACGGGACCGACCGTCTGCGCGTGCTGGTCGTCGCCGCCCACCGCGATGTGGTGCGGTCGCTCCTCGCCGCGCTCGACGACGCCGGCCTCACCGCCGACCGCGTCGACCTCATCCCGTCCGCGCTGATCCGCGCGCTCCACGAGCGCGACTTCGCCGAGCTGGTCGAGGACGACCGCGCCGCCACCGCCGAGGCGATCGTCGACATCGGTGGTGGTGTCTCGAACGTCGTCGTGCACGAGCACGGCGTGCCGCGATTCCTCCGCAGCCTCGCGACCGGTGGCGTCGAGATCACCGAGGCACTCGTCACCGACCTCGATGTCGACTTCGAGGAGGCCGAGGCGCTCAAGCGGCGCGCGTCCGTCGACGTCGACGCCGACGTCGACGCCGCCACCGAGGTCGCCGTCGAACACGCACGCGACGTCGTGCGCGCCGCGCTGTCACCGATGCTCGAGGAGGTCAGGACCAGCCTCGACTTCTGGCAGGCGCAGGCCGGCAACGAGGAGCTCCGGCGCGTGGTGCTGACCGGTGGCGGCGCGCGTGCCGCCGAGGTCGAGGACCGCCTGGCGCGGCTGCTCGGCGTTCCCGTCGTCCGCGGGCGCCCGTTCCAGCACGTGGAGATGAAGGCGGGCCTCGACGACGACACGGTGCTGGCCGCCCAGTCCGTCGCCGCCGTCGCCGTCGGCCTCGCGCTCAGCGGCGAGTCGCTGCCCGCCGGCGGTCGGCGCATCAGCCTGCTGCCGGGCGAGATCGAGGTCAGCCGGCGCGAGCGCCGGCAGGTCGCGTTCGCCGCCGCCGGCGTCGCCGCCTTCGCCGGTCTCCTCCTCGGGGTCTACGCGCTCCGCAACGGGCAGGTGAGCCAGGCCGAGGACGACGCTGCCGCGGCCGAGGCGCGCACGGCCGAGCTCAACGCCCAGATCTCCCAGCTGCAGGACGTCGAGGGCCTCGAGCTCGACATCGCGCAGCGGCGCGAGCGCGTGCTCGCCGTCCTCGACGGTGACATCGCGTGGACGCGCCTCATCCAGGAGGTCGCCGCCGTGCTGCCCGAGGACGTCTGGCTGACGACGCTCCAGGCGACGCGCCTCGGCGGCACCGGCTTCGGCTCGGTCAACTTCGGCGGCATGGGCTTCGACCAGACGTCGACCGCCCACTGGATCATCCGGCTGAGCGAGCTCGAGTCGCTGACGAGCCTGTGGGTGCCGTCCTCGGCGAAGGGTGCCGCCGGCGGCGGTGCCGAGATCGTCACGTTCACCTCGAACGCCGAGCTCACGGCCGAGGCGCAGTCCGATCGCGCCGAGCGCTACGGCGGGGGCACGCCGTGAGCCGTCGTGCGGTCCTGATCGCCTTCGGTGCCGCCGCGCTGCTGCTCGTCATGTGGTTCCTCCTCCTCTGGGGTCCGCAGGGCGGTCGACTCAGTGACGCCGACGACCGCCAGACGGCGGCCGAGGCGGAGAACTCGTCGCTCGAGCTTCGACTGGCGCGACTTCGCGCCTCGCAGGAGCGGGCAACCGAGCTGATGGCCGACCTGGAGGAGCTCCGACGGGCCGTCCCGGACGAGCCCGAGCTGGCGCAGTTCATCCTGGACGCCAACGAGGCGGCGTCGGAGGCGGGTGTCGACTTCCTCTCGATCTCGCCCGGCGTGCCCGAGCTGTCCGACCCGCTGCTGCCGCCGACGATCGCGCTCGCCATCTCGGTGACCGGCGGCTACTTCGAGGTGCTCGACTACCTCGACCGGCTCACCGACCTCCCGCGCATCGTCGTGATCGACGACCTCTCGCTCACGCCGACCGACTCGGCCGCCGGGCGCGAGCTCGCCGTCTCGCTGACCGCCCGGATGTTCGCGACGTCCGCGCCCCAGATCACCCCGCCGACCACCACGACGGTCGCGCCCGCCGACGGCTCGACGACGTCCACGAGCGCCGCTCCCGGCGTCACGGTGAGCCCGTGAGCGAGACGATCGAGATCGGCGAGCCGCGGCGCGACAACCGCCGCGTCCTCAAGCTCGCCGGCGTCGCCGCGGTGGTGATCCTCGCCATCGTCGTCCTGCCCGGCCTGCTCTTCGGCGGCGGCGGCGGCGGGCCGTCGACCGAGGACGCGTTCCCGCCGGTCGACCCGGGCGCGACGACGACGACCGTGCCCGCGACACCCCCGGCGGAGACCTTCGAGCCGTTCACGAGCAAGGACCCCTTCGAGCCGCTCATCGACGTCGGGCCCGTCGTCGGGGGCGACGGGGACGTCGGCCAGTCGACACCGGGCACCGGCGACGACACGACCGACACCACGCTCCCTCCCTTCGACGACGACGACTTCACGTTCCCCGACGACGAGGACGGCGACGACGACGTCACGTTCCCCGACGAGGACGCCGGCGGGGAGACCGAGGTGCCCGACGGCGAGGACGGCACCACGACCACGGCGCCGCCGGGGCCGCCACCCCGCCAGCCCGACCGGGTGTCGCTGCTCGAGGTCTTCGTCGACCAGAGCGACCGGGTCGTGGCGAGCGTGCGGGTGAACGACAACACCTACCAGGTGGGGGAGGGCCAGGACTTCGCCGGCTCCTACCGGGTGCTCGATCTGGACATCTCGACCCGGTGCGGCCAGTTCCTCTTCGGGGACGACCGGTTCCGCCTCTGCGAGGACGAAGAGACCCTGAAGTAGCGGACCACCCGTGTCATGCCTCAAGGGGGCGGCTCGGCGCGCCGATCCTCCGGACATGGCAGATCTCCGCCGGCGCGTCCGACGCGCCTGTGAGGGCGACGAGGGCTTCTCCCTCGTCGAGCTCGTGGTCGCCATGACGATCATCTCCGGGGCGTTCCTCGCGCTCGCCCACTCGATGGCCGGCGGACTCGCCGCCCTCTCGGCCTCCCGTCAGCGCTCGGTCTTCCTCGAGCTCGCCAACGCCGAGATGGAGCAGATGCGCTCGCTGGCCTGGGAGTCGCTCGGCGTGTCCGACGAGGACCCGGACCTCGCGAGCGCCTACCCGGCGAACGAGCACGACGGCCGCGACGCGGTCGTGCTCGACGTCGACGCCCTGGCCGCCGCCGATCCCGACTTCGGCGCGCCCCGTCCGGCCGTGAGCGTCGTCACGTCGAGCCCGCTGACCGGGATCGTCACGCCGTACACGATCGAGCGGTGGGTGACGTGGTCCGAGCTCCCCGGATCGGACGCACCGACCGAGGTCAAGGTGATCGACCTCACCATCACGTGGAACGAGAGCAACCGCGGCGAGCGGAGCGTGTCGCTGCGATCCGTCCGGTACCCGGGCGGCCTCGGGCCGCTCGACCTCGACAACCAGCCCCCCACTGCGGAGATCACCGCCGACGTGAGCTCGGGCTCCACACCGCTGCTCGTCTCCTTCGGCGGGTCGGGCTCGTCCGATCCCGAGAACGAGACGCTCACGTACGCGTGGCAGTTCGGCACCGGCGCCACGTCGACGCTCGCCAACCCGGGCTACACCTACCTGATCCCCGGCACGTACACCGTGGTCCTGACCGTCACCGATCCCGACGGGGCCACCGGCTCGGACTCGGCCACCATCACCGTGAGCGCGCCGGGCAACCAACCACCGACGGCATCGTTCACCGCCACGCCCACGACCGGGATCGCGCCTCTCTCGGTCAACTTCGACGCGTCGGGTTCGAGCGACCCCGAGGGCGGCGCGCTCACCTACTCGTGGGCGTACGGCGATGGCACGCCGGCGGGCACGGGCATCAACGCCACGCACGTCTTCTCCACGGTCGGCACGTTCACGGTGACCCTCACCGTCACCGACGACGCCGCCCAGACGGCCCAGGCGACGATCGCGATCACCACCACGCCGCTGAACTGCTCGATCACCGCGGCGTCGTTCAAGAACCCGAGCACGAACGCGGTCAGCAACGACATCGATGTCGGCAGCAACAACAAGCCCGACAGCAGCGGCTTCACCTTCCACGCCACGAGCAACACGGCGTGCGCCTCGATGAGCGCGAGCATCCCGAAGGAGAGCGGGTTCCTCACGGTGACGCTGACTCACGTCGACGCCGGCGGCGTGCGGACGTGGACGGGTACGGCCACGTCGAACGACAAGTTCAACCGCGCCAACAACCAGAGCGGCACCTTCACCGGCTCGGGTGGAGCGACGTTCCCGATCACGTTCAACGTGCACACGTGATGCGCCGTCTCCTTCGCCTCCTCCGTGAGCAGCGCGGCCACACCGTCGCCGAGGTGACGGTCACGGTCCTCCTCGTTGGCTTGGTGGGTGCCGTCATCATGACCAGCCTCACGACGGCGGTCCGTGTCGCCGCCACCGCGCAGGACGAGAACGCGTCGATCCAGGACCTGCGGACAGCGGTCGAGGTCATCGAGCGCGACCTCCGCGCCGCGAACCCGATCGACGCCATCGATCCGGCGCTGCCCGTGTCGGAGTACGCAACCAAGCTGCGCTTCTCGGTGTACTGCTCGACGCCGGGCATCAACGACTGCGGCACCGACAACCTGCGCAGCGTCACGTACCAGCTCGTCGACAACCGGCTCGAGCGCGTGCAGGGCGCCACGACCAAGGTCCTCGTGGGGCCCAGCGGTCCGGCGGGCTTCGCGCCGGCCCAGCAGCGGAGCGCGGTCGTGAACACGGCCGCCCAGCCGGTGTTCCGCTACTTCGACAAGGACGGCGAGGAGCTCATGACGTCGGGTGCGGACGCACCGCCGTCCACGCGGTTCCGCGACTGCGTCAAGCACGTCGAGATCCACCTCGTCGTGCTGCGGGAGGCGGGCACGGCGAAGACGGTCGACCTCGACACCACCGGAACCCTTCGCAACTTCAACGAGGTGGACGGATGCTGATGCTTCGTCTGCGACGAGCGCTTCGTGACCAGCACGGCGGCGTGATGATGGCGGTCATGGCGGTCACGGTCGGGCTCTTCGCCGTGATCGCCGTCGGTGGCGCGGTGACCGGTGGGCTCTCCACCGCCCGCACCGACCAGAACCGGACGAACGCGTTCCAGTACGCCAACGCCGGGATCGACCTCGCCCTCTACCGCATCGACCGCGGCGACTTCAGCGGCCCGAACTACCAGGCGATCACCGATGGCTTCACCGACAGCATCGAGGTCGACGGCTCGATGTTCGAGGTCGAGGCGGTGCGCAACACGACCGGCGTCAACCACACCTGGACCGTCCGCTCCACGGGAACCGACCCGTCGGGGCGGCAGCGCCTCGCCATCGCCACGATCGAGACCCAGCGCCTCTTCCAGCACGGGTTCTTCACGCTCCAGGACTTCTACCTGACGGGCAACCAGGACGCGCCGGTCGCCTACCGATCCTCGGACTGCCCCGATGCCTCGTGCAGCGTCGGTCTGCCGGTGCCCGGTCGTCTCGGCACCAACGCCGAGATCAAGGGGTCGGCGGTCGACCACTTCGAGGACCGCTGGGAGGGCTTCGACATGTACGGCCGCGCCACGCAGGAGGCCGCCGACGAGGCGTGCGCGTCCGGCGGCTGCGGCACGGCGCCGAAGGTGCGGGCGATCTCCAACCAGATGGAGGTCACGCTGCCGACGAAGCCGTCGGACATCCAGCCGTGCCCGTCCGGTGGCGTCGTCGACGGCGGGACGCTCATCCCCGGCGACTACCTGTGCACGAACCTGCAGCTGTCGGGGACGATCACGGTCGGCACCGGCGGCAACGGGACCGGTCGCGTCCGCATCTGGGTGGAGGGGCCGTTCAGCGCCGCCAGCGACGCCGTCGTGAACCGCAACCAGGTCACCTCGAAGCTGCAGATCTTCCAGCAGGAGAACCCCGGCGAGGGCCAGTACAACGGGTCGATCTGCGACGCCGAGCTCTGGGCGCTGCTCTACACGCCCGGCCTCGTCATCGACTGCCCCGGGTCGCACCAGCCCACGATCTACGGCGCCGTCATCGCCCAGCTCCACGCCGGCACCGGCAACCATTTCAAGTTCCACTGGGACGTGGACTCCCTCGACGTCACGCTCGACGACAAGTTCGTCGTCCGCGACTGGCGCGAATGCCCCGTGGGCACCGCCGACTGCTGACCGGAACCAACGCCGGGCCGTCGAGAGGCCCCCGGTACGCTTCGCGGCCGTGATCAGGTTCCTCACCGCGGGCGAGTCGCACGGGCGCGCGCTCGTGGTGACCGTCGAGGGGCTGCCCGCGGGGCTGCCGATCACGGTCGAGGAGATCCAGGGCGAGCTCGCCCGCCGGCGCCTCGGCTACGGCCGCGGCCCCCGCATGAAGTTCGAGCAGGACGAGGTGACGATCATCGGCGGCGTCCGGCACGGGCGAACGCTGGGGAGCCCGGTCGCGATCGAGATCGGCAACACCGAGTGGGTCCGCAGCGACAAGTGGCACGAGGAGATGTCGACGGCGCCGGGCGCGACCGCGTCGCCGCTCACCCAGCCCCGGCCCGGCCACGCCGACCTCGCCGGCATGCAGAAGTACGGCTTCGACGACGCCAGGGACGTGCTCGAGCGGGCGTCGGCGCGCGAGACGGCGGCCCGGTGCGCCGCCGGCACGCTGGCCAAGGCGCTCCTGTCGCACATCGGCGTCGACATCCTCAGCCACGTCATCCAGATGGGTCCGGTCGTCGCCAAGTCGACGGATCGGCCCACGCCCGCCGACCTCCACGCCGTCGACGAGTCCGAGGTGCGCTGCTTCGACGGTGACGCCGAGCAGGCGATGATCGCCGAGATCAAGGCGGCGGCCAAGGACGGCGACTCGCTCGGCGGCGTCGTCGAGGTGCTCGCCTACGGCGTGCCCGTCGGTCTCGGCAGCCACGTGCACTGGGACCGCAAGCTCGACGCCCTCCTGGCCCGCGCGCTCATGAGCATCCAGGCCGTGAAGGGCGTCGAGATCGGCGACGGCTTCGAGGTCGCCGGTCGCCGCGGCTCGGAGGCCCACGACCCGATCCACTGGGACGCCGAGCAGCAGACGTACCGGCGCGGCTCCACGCTCGCCGGCGGCATCGAGGGCGGCATCTCCACCGGCGAGCTCCTCGCGGCGCGCGTCGCGATGAAGCCGCTCGCCACCCTGAACAAGCCGGTGCTCACCACCGTCGACGTGAACACCAAGGAAGAGACCGTCTCGTTCAAGGAGCGAACCGACGTCACGGCCGTGCCGGCGATGGGCGTGGTCGCCGAGACGATGGTCGCCCTCGTGCTCGCCGACGAGGCGACGCGCAAGTTCGGCGGCGACTCCCTGGCCGAGCTGGTGCGCAACCGTGACGCCTTCCTCGCCGGACTCCGCTGACCGCCGGCGTCACGTCGTGCTCGTCGGCATGATGGGCGCGGGCAAGACGACGATCGGCCGCCGCCTGGCGCGCACGCTCGGCCGGCCGTTCATCGACAGCGACCAGCAGATCGAGGCGCGGACCCGGCGCACGGTGAAGGAGATCTTCGAGGCCGACGGCGAGCCGGCGTTCCGTGCGCTGGAGGCCGAGGCGCTCGCCGACGCGCTCGACACCGAGGCGCCCTCGATCATCGCGGCCGCCGGCGGCACCGTGCTGCGCGAGGAGAACCGGGCGCGCATGCGCCAGAGCGGCACCGTCGTGTGGCTGCGCGCCGATCCGGCCGTGCTCGCCGATCGCGTGCGCAACGGTTCGCACCGCCCGCTGCTCGCCGAGGACCCGGCGGCGACGCTCGCCCGGCTCGACCGCGAGCGGCAGACGCTCTACGCCGACGTCGCCGACCACATCGTCGACACGACCGGGCGCCCGCCCGACGACGTGCTCGCCGAGCTGCTCGCGCTGGTGGGCGCATGATCACCGTCCCGGTCCCGCTGGGCGACCGGTCCTACGACGTGCTCGTCGGCCACGGTGCGCGCCATCGCCTGCTCGAGGTGCTGCCGGTCGGCGTGCAGCGCGCCGCGATCGTCACCCAGCCGTCGATCCCGTGGACCGTCGACGCCGGCGTGGACCAGACGGTGTTCACCATCGGCGAGGGCGAGGACACGAAGCACCTCGGGACCGTCGAGGATCTGTGCCGCGACTTCGCCCGGTGGAACCTGACCCGCGGCGACGTGATCGTCGCGGTCGGCGGCGGCCTCGTCACCGACCTCGCCGGCTTCGCGGCGTCGGTGTTCCACCGCGGCGTCCCGGTCGTCCACGTGTCGACCACGCTGCTCGGCCAGGTCGACGCCGCCATCGGCGGCAAGACCGGCGTGAACCTCCCCGAGGGCAAGAACCTCGTCGGCGCCTACTGGCAGCCGCACGCGGTCCTGTGCGACACCGAGACGCTCGAGACGCTGCCGCCGCGGGAGTACCGCAACGGGCTCGGTGAGATGGCGAAGTACGCCTTCCTCGGTGCGCCGGATCTGGTCGACCTGCCCCTCGACGAGCGCGTGGCGGCGTGCGTGCGCGTGAAGGCCGACGTCGTCGCATCCGACGAGCGCGAAGGCGGCCGGCGCATGATCCTCAACTACGGCCACACCCTCGGCCACGCCATCGAGAAGGCGAGCGGGTTCGACCTGCGCCACGGCGAGGCGGTGGCGATCGGCATCGTGTTCGCCGCTGAGCTCGCGCTCCGGCTCGGACGCATCGACGCCGCCCGCGTCACCGAGCACCGGCGGGTCGTCGGTGCTTACGACCTGCCGATGACGATCCCCCCGGGCATCGACCTCGACGAGGTGCGGACGCTCATCGGGCGCGACAAGAAGGCCATCAACGGCGTCACGTGGGTGCTCGACGGTCCGGACGGCGTCGAGCCGGTGAAGGGCGTCGATCCCGCGATCGTCGACGAGTGCATGGAGGCGATCTCGTGACCCGACCGGTGGTGTTGTTGCTCCACGGTCCCAACCTCAACCTGCTCGGTGACCGGGAGCCGCACATCTACGGCACCACGACGCTGCAGGACCACGTCGACCGCGTGCGCAAGCTCTGCGACGACGCCGGCTTCGATCTCGAGGACCTGCAGTCCAACGCCGAGCACGAGCTCGTCGACGCCGTGCAGAAGGCGCGCAAGCGGGTGGCGGCGATCATCGTCAACGCCGGCGCCCTCACGCACTACGGCTGGTCGCTGCACGACGCCCTCGCCACCTACGAGGGAGTGGTGATCGAGGTCCACCTCTCCAACCCGAACGCGCGCGAGCCGTGGCGGCACACGTCGGTCGTCGCGCCGGTCGCCAAGGGGACGATCATGGGGTTCGGCGGCGACGGCTACGACCTGGCCGTCGAAGCGGTGAGGAGGCTGCTGGGATGACGATGATCGCCATGGACGTCGCGGCACGGCTGCCGCGGCTCCGCGAGCGGATGGCCGACGTCGGGTGCGACGCGCTGCTCGTCACCCACCTCACGAACATCCGGTACCTCACCGGCTTCACCGGGTCGGCCGGTGTGCTGCTCGTGCTGCCCGACGGCGCCGTGCTCGTCACCGACGGTCGCTATCGCGACCAGTCCGCCGAGCAGCTCGCCGCCAACGGCGTCGAGGCGCGCATCGAGATCACCGCCACCGAGCAGGACGCCAGGCTCGCCGACGCCGCGCGCGGCATCGCCCGGCTGGGGCTCGAGTCGACGCACGTGACGTGGGCGGCGAAGCGCCGGTACGCGGCCAAGGTGTTCGACGGCGCCGAGCTCGTCGCCACCGAGGGACTGGTCGAGAAGCTGCGCATCGTCAAGGACGCCGGCGAGATCGCCCGCATCGAGGCGGCGTGCCGCATCGCCGACGACGCGCTCGCGTCCGTCCTCCCGCGCCTGAAGGAGGAGCCCGAGGAGCGCGAGTTCGGCCTCGAGCTCGACACGACGATGCGCCGCCTCGGCGCGTCGGGCCCGTCGTTCGAGACGATCGTGGCCAGCGGCCCGAACGGCGCCAAGCCGCACGCCCGCCCCGGGGAGCGCCGGATCCGCGAGGGCGACCTCGTGGTGCTCGACTTCGGCGCCCTCCTCGACGGCTACCACTCCGACATGACCCGCACCGTCAGCATCGGCGAGCCCTCGGCCACCCAGCGGCGGATGGACGAGGTCGTGCGCGCCGCCCAGGCGGCCGGCGTCGCCGCCGTGCGTCCCGGTGTCACCGGCCGCGACGTCGACGCCGTGTGCCGCGACCTCATCACCGAGGCGGGCTGGGGCGACGCGTTCCTGCACGGCACCGGTCACGGCGTCGGCCTCGACATCCACGAGGACCCGAGGGTGGCGACGACGGCCACTGCTACCCTCGAACCCGGCCACGTCGTCACCGTCGAACCCGGCGTCTACCTCCCGGAGCACGGCGGGGTTCGCATCGAGGACACCGTCGTCGTGACCGAGGACGGCTGCCGCCCCCTGACCACCGCGCCCAAGGAACTGGTTCTGTAAGCCATGGCTCTCTCCACCAACGATCTCAAGAACGGCATGACGCTCGACCTCGACGACGGTCTCTTCCAGGTCGTCGAGTTCCAGCACGTGAAGCCTGGCAAGGGCGGCGCCTTCGTCCGCACCAAGCTCAAGAACGCGCGCACGGGCGCCGTGCTGGAGCGCACGTTCCGCGCCGACGAGAAGGTCGAGCAGGCGATCGTCGAGAAGAGCGAGATGCAGTACCTGTACGCCGAGGGCTCCGACTACGTGTTCATGGACAACTCGACGTACGACCAGCTGCACGTCTCGCCGGCGACGCTCGGCGACGCCACCGGCTACCTGCTGCCGGGGTCGAACATCCTCATCCAGCAGTACAAGAACGAGATCATCGGCGTCGAGCTGCCCACCGCCGTCGAGCTCACCGTCAGCGAGACGGAGCCCGGCGTGCAGGGCGACCGCTCCTCGGCCGGCCGCAAGCCCGCCACCGTCGAGACGGGCAAGGTCGTGCAGGTGCCCCTGTTCGTGAACATCGGCGACAAGATCCGCATCGACACTCGCACCGGCGAGTACGTCACCCGCGTGACCTGACGTGTCCCGTGTCTGACGCCATCGGGAGCCGCCGCGAGGCACGCGAGCGTGCCCTCGGGTTGCTCTACGAGGCGGACGCCAAGGGTGCGGCGCCGGCCGCAGTGGTCGACGAGCAGGAGCTCGAGCCCGACGAGTTCGCCGCCGCGCTCGTGCGCGGCGTCGGCGAGCACCTCGCCGAGACCGACGAGCTCATCACCCGCTTCGCCAAGGGCTGGACCATCGAGCGCATGCCGGTGATCGACCGCACGCTGCTGCGCATGGCCATCTTCGAGCTCGCCCATCGCCCCGACGTCCCGACTGCGGCGGTGATCTCCGAGGCCGTCGAGCTCGCCAAGCGCTACTCGACCGACGACTCCGGTCGGTTCGTGAACGGGATGCTCGGCCGCATCGCCGACGAGCTCCGGCCCTCCTGACCGTTCTTGCGTCGATCGGCGACACTCGATGTCGCCGATCTACGCAAGAACGTCGTCGATCATGGCCATCTCGGTGATGACGCGGGCGGCGGCCTGGACGATGGGGACGGCGAGGAGCGCGCCGGTGCCCTCGCCGAGGCGCATGCCGAGGTCCAGCAGCGGGTCGAGCCCGAGGTGGTCGAGCACCGCCGAGGCGCCGGGCTCGGTCGAGCGGTGGCCGGCAACGACCCGGGTGAGCACGGCGGGCTCGATGGTGGCGGCGACGAGGAGCCCGGCGAGGGCGATGACGCCGTCGACGACGACCGGCACCCGCGCCCCGCTGACGAGGCCGGCGATGGCGGCGATCTCGAGCCCACCGACCTCGGCGAGCACGGTCATGGGGTCCGCACCCCGCACGCGCGCCGCCGCCCGCTCGACGATGCCCGCCTTCAGCGCGAGGGTCGCGTCGTCGATGCCGGTGCCCCGGCCCGTGACCTCCGACGCCGACCGCCCCGTGAGCGCGGCGATCACGCACGCCGACGGCGTCGTGTTGCCGATGCCCATGTCGCCGGTGACGAGGAGTCCGGCCGTGGACGCCGCCGCCAGCGCCCGCCCGACCTCGAAGGCGGCGCCGGCCTCGGACACCGACATCGCCGGCCCGGTCGTGAGGTCGGCCGTTCCCCGGCGCACGTTGCGATCGAGGGCGCCGGGGACGGGCGTCGCCACACCGACGTCGACGACGACCACGGACGCGCCCACCTGGCGCGCCAGCACGTTCACAGCCGCCCCGCCGGCCGCGAACGTGCGCACCATCGCCGCGGTGACCGACTGCGGCCACGGCGAGACGCCCTGGGCGAGCACGCCGTGGTCGCCGGCGAACACGTAGACCTCGACGGGCGCCGCCGGCGGCGGGGGACAGGCGCCGGCGATCTCGCACAGCTGCACGGCGAGGTCCTCGAGCCGGCCGAGCGCGCCGGGCGGCTTCGCCAGCGCGTCGAGCCGGGCGCGCGCCTGCTCACGCACGGAGGGCGCGCTCCAGCCGCTCCAACCCGTGGGCGCCGGGCACCGCGATGCGCGTCACGCCCGGCATGTCGAACGACGCGCAGTCGCGGACGACGATCCCGTGCGGTGCGAGACGCGAGCGCAGCGGCGCGTCGACGAGCACCCACGGCGCACCGGACGGTCGCACCGGCAGCCCGGCGGCGTGCAGCACGTCCACGAGGTCGGCCCGCAGGGAGGCGATGCGCCTGGCGGTCGCCGGGAGGTCGATCCGGTCGAGCATCGCCGGCAGCGCGGCGCACGCGAGCGAGCTGACCGACCACGCCGGCTGCAGTCGACGCATCTCGTCGAGGTCGCCGCCGGCGACGAAGCCGATGCGCAGGCCGGGGCAGGCGAACAGCTTCGTGAGCGACCCCACGACGATCGTGTCGGCGTCACCGCGCGTCCACGATCCCGTCGCGAGCGGGAAGAACGCCTCGTCCCAGACCGCGGCGCGCTCGTCGTCCCCGGCGAGCGTCCCGAGCGGGTTGTTGGGGTTCGACCGCACCAGCGGCCCGTCCTCGACGATGCGGGCGTGCCGCCGCCACAGCGAGAACTCCGGCTCGCGCACCGACACCGCGCCGAGGGACGCCGCCACCAGCGCGATCGCCTCCGACCCGCCGTTGGTCAGCAGCACCTCGCTCCCGAGGCGCTCGGCGAGGGCGGCTTCGGCACACGCCGCGTCCGGGTACGCGGTGACCGAGTCGAGATGCGACGCGAGGAGCGGCCGGACCTCGGGGGCGACGGGGTTGAGCGACACCGACAGGTCGAGCACCGACGCGGGATCGAGGCCGAGGGCGCGGGCCACGGCGGCGGCATCGCCGCCGTGCTCACCGGGCTCGGGCAGCACCGACGGCTCCGAGGGCACCAGCGAGGACGAACGTGACGTCGCGGGACAGCGCGACGGCGCGGGGATGTCGGCCGGTGTCGGCGGCTTGCCGTCACCGAGCTCGGCCCGGTGCTCGGTCCGGTCGCCGTAGCGGTTGAGACCTCCCAGCCGCAGCTCGAGTGCGGCGGCGAACGCCGCCTCGGCGACGCCGGCGTTCGGCGAGGGATGGCCGGAGGCATCGCGGCGAACGACCCGCCCGACGTCGACGGCGCGCGCCGGTCGAGCGAGTGCGACGAGCGCGGCGGTCACGCGCGCCGGGACGAACGCCATGGCGTCGTCGAGGCGGGCCGACGCCCAGCCGAAGCGCTCGTAGCGCGCCGAGCGGTGGCCGACCATCGAGTCGAGGGTGTTCACCGCCCGGTGCCCGAGCGCGCCGGGCGCACCCGCGACCGCGCCCCAGAGCGCGGGGGCGACGACGGCGTCGACGGTGTTCTCGGCGACGGACTCCACCACGGCACGAGCGATCTCGTCGCCGTCGAGTGACGACGGGTCGCGACCGACGAGCGAAGGGAGCAGCGAGCGCGCCGCGTCGAGGTCGCCGCGGTCGAGAGCGCCGTGGACCGCGGCCGCGGCCTCGCCGAGCATCCGCCCCGACGACGACACGTAGGTGGCGAGCGCCGTCGAGCGCGCGACGAGACCGGCGGCGACTCCGATGCCGGCACCGGCGAGGGCATGCACGACACCCACACGCCGGTCGTCGCGGTAGGTCCGCGCTTCGAGCGCCGCGAGCCCTCGTCCCAGCAGGGCGACGGGGTGCGGTTCGAACCGAGGCTCGCCGAGCGCCCGGTCGAGGACGAGACCGAGCGCCGCACCGAGCGCGGTCATGCGGACGCCGCCAGCAGGGCCACGGTCTGGCTCACGAGGATGGCGGCGCCGAGCACGTCGCCGGTGTAGCCGCCGACCTTCCGCTCCGCGAGCGCGACGACGCCGGCGAAGGCGGGCACGGCGAGGAGGGCGGCGGGCTCGTCGAGCGCCAAGCCGGCTGCGGCGACGCCGGCCGCCACCCAGGCCAGCGGCGACCCGCCCCGGAACGCGGACGCGAGGCCCTGCGCGCGGGCGTACGGCCGCCAGGCGAGCACGATCGCGGCGCAGCCGCGCGTCGTCGCGTAGAGCGCCACGAGGAACGTGCGGTCGACGTGCATCGACGACAGCGCCGCCAGCTGCAGCAGGAGCACGCTGCCGATGGCGGCGACGCCGTAGGCGCCGATGTCCGGTGCACGCATCACCTCGAGCCGCCGCTCGCGCGGCAGGTGCGGCAGGAGACCGTCGGCGGCGTCGCCGAGGCCGTCGTGGTGCAGCATCCCGGTCAGCGTCAGATCGGCGACGACGGCGATGGCGGCAGCGACCAGCGGGTTCCACAGCTCGTTGGCGCCCCACCAGGCCATGCCGACGCCGAGCCCCACGAGCGCGCCGACGACGGGGAACCACGGCAGCGCCCGGGGCGACGGCTCGCGCGCGCCACCGAGCGGGGTGAGGAACGCGAGTGCTGACCTCATGCGATCTTCAGCGTCCGGCCGGCCACGACGAGCAGGATCTCCGTGGCGACGTCACCGACGTGGCGGTTCACGTGGCCCATGGCGTCGCGGAACCGGCGCCCGACCTCGGTCTCGGGGTGCACACCCAGACCGACCTCGTCCGACACGACGACGGTCGGCGCGTCCTCGCGCGCCGCGAACGCGTCCTTGAGCGCGTCGACGTCGACGGCGAAGTCCGGCGTGTGCGCCACCAGCGTCCCGAGCGAGTCGACGATCACGGGGCGCCCCGCGAGCGGTGCGAGCGCCGACGCGAGGTCGTTGGTCTCGACCGTCTCCCACGTGGTCGGCCGTCGCAGCTTGTGGGCGGCGACGCGCGCGGCCATGTCGTCGTCGGTCACGACGCCGGTTGCGATGTACACGACGTCGTCGCCGTGCGCAGCGATCAGCCCCTCGGCGATCGACGACTTGCCCGACGCCGCGCCGCCGAGCACGAGGGTCAGCGGCATCCGAGCGTCACCGCCTCGTGCACGGCGCGCGCCAGGCGGGCGCCCCACGTCGACCGCACGCCGGCGAACGCCTCGACCGGTCCGTCGGCCGGGCACGTGATCGCGACGGCGTCGCTGGCCGTCCCGCTCCCGGGCACGCCCGCCTCGACGAGTGCCTGGGTCTTCGCCTCCGTCACCGTCCCGACGGCGCCGACGAGGGCGCTCAGGGCCAGCCGCACGGGCACGTGGGCGACGATGTTGACCGTGCTCGGCACCCACTCGGCACCGTCGACGTCTCCGTCGGGCGCCGCCGCCCACGTCGGCAGCGTCAGCCCGACCGTCGCCGTCACCGAGACGCCACCGTCGTCGGCCGCGGTGTGCCGCTCCACCGACGCGGCGGTGAGGAGCATCACGCCGTCGCCCGCGAGCTCGAGCTCGGCCTTGAGCTCGGCGGCGTGGTCGGCGAGGTCGACGCGGTCGTAGGCCTTGGGCACCTCGGCGTTCACGATCCAGGACCGCAGCGCGAGGCCGCCGCCGAACGGTGCCGAGGAGATGCACAGGAACGGCTTCGGCGCGCGCCACACGAGCACCGGCCGCAGCCGATCCGTCGTCGCGTGCGTCTGCAGTCGCGCTCGCATGCTCAGTACTCGATCCTTCCGTGGGGCTGCGCCCCACACCCATCGACGCCAGGCTCGCTGGCGCTCGCGCCGTCGTCATCGAGTACGTCGGGGCTCGCTGGCGCTCGCATGCTCAGTACTCGATGCCCTTCTTCGCCGTGATCCCGCGCTGGAAGGCGTGCTTGACCATGCGCATCTCGGTGACGGTGTCGGCGACGTCCACGAGCGCCGCGGGCGCGTCGCGGCCGGTGAGGACGATGTTCACGTGCTCGGGCCGGGCGACGATGGTTGCCACCACGTCGTCGGTGTCGATCCAGCCCCAGGTCATCGGATAGGTGATCTCGTCGAGGATCACCAGGTGGTGCTCGCCGGCGACGATGAGCTCCTTGGCCTGGCGCCACGCCTCGCGAGCCACGGCCTCGTCACGGGACAGGTCGTCGCTCTCCCACGTGAAGCCCTCGCCGATGGTCCACCAGTCGACGCCGAGCTGGCGACCGATCTTCTCCTCGCCCACGTTCCACTGGCCCGACTTGAGCGACTGCACGACCGCGACCTTCCAGCCGCGCGCCACCGAGCGGATCATCACCCCGAAGGCCGACGACGACTTGCCCTTGCCGTCGCCGGTGTTGACGATCACGACGCTCTTGGCGCGCACGCGCTCCTTCTCGTTCTCCGTCTCCTGCTCGGGTTCGGTCATCGCCTCGGCACCACCACCAGGCTGTCACCGTCGCGCAGCACCCTCACGCGGGCGCCGTAGAGGGCCGACAGCGAGTCTTCGGTCAGCACGTCACCGGCCGCGCCGGTGGCGGCCAGGCGACCGGCGTCCAGCAGCGCGACCCGGTCGCCGTACTGCGCCGCCAGCGTGAGGTCGTGCATCGTCGCGATCACCGTCAGACCGTGGTCGTGGCGCAGCTCGTCGACCAGGTCGAGCACCTGCTGCTGGTGGCCGACGTCGAGCGCGGTCGTGGGCTCGTCGACGAGCGCGACCGGCGCGTCCTGGGCGAGGAGGCGGGCCACGAGGACGCGCTGGCGCTCGCCACCGGACAGCGTCGTCACCGGTCGCTCGGCGAACGCGAGCAGGTCGAGGCGCTCGAGGGCCGAGCGTGCCGCGTCCAGGTCCGCCCGGCTCTCGCCGGCGAGCGGCCGCAGATGAGGTGTGCGCCCGAGCAGCACGTAGTGGGCGACGCTCATGCCCGGCGGGATCTGCGGGATCTGGGGCACGAGCGCGACGCGCCGGGCGAGCTCCTTGCGCTTCATCGACCGGGCGTCGCGGCCGTCGATGGTGAAGGCACCGTCGAAGGCGGTGAGCCCGGCGAGGACCCGGAGCAGCGTCGTCTTTCCCGCACCGTTCGGACCGACGATGTTGAGCCACTCGCCGTCGCGCACGTCGAGGCTGACGCCGTCGACGACGCGCCGGCCGTCGAAGGACACGGACACGTCCCGCAGCCCGATCACACGAGCCTCCGCCGGGCCCGCAGCACCAGGACGAAGAACGGCGCGCCGAAGAACGCCGTGACCACGCCGATCGGGATCTCCGCCGGCGACAGCGCCAGCCGGGCGACGAGATCGGCGAGCACGAGGAACGCCGCACCGAACAGCACCGACAGCGGGACGATGACGCGGAAGCTCGAACCCGCCAGCAGGCGCACGACGTGGGGGACCACGAGGCCGACGAAGCCGATCAGCCCGCTCACCGACACGGCGGCGGCGGTGGCGAGGGCGGCGAAGGCGACCACGGCGATCCGCGTCCTGGTGACGTCCATCCCGAGCGACAGCGCCTCGTCGTCGCCGACGGCGAGGACGTCGAGACGGCGCCGCAGCAGGACGAGCGCCGCGATCGACACCGCCGCGTAGGGGAGCACGAGGCGGACCTCGCTCCATCCCGCCGTGACGAGGCGACCGAGGATGAACGTGTAGACCTCGCGGATCGTGTCGGCCTCGCGCTGCAGCACGAAGGTCTGGACCGCGGTCATGAAGGTCATGACCGCGACGCCGGCGAGCAGCAGCACGGCGGGCGACGTGTCGCGCCCGCCGACGGTCGACACCGCGTAGGCGAGGAGGACGGCGAGGAGCGTGCCGGCGAAGGCGGCCAGCGGCACGGTGTCGAACGGTCCGAGCTCCCAGTCGATGCCTCCGGTGATGGCGAGCGTGGCGCCAAGCCCGGCGCCGGCGGCGGCACCGAGGAGGTACGGGTCGGCGAGCGGGTTGCGGAACACGCCCTGGAACGACGAGCCCGACACCGCGAGCAGCCCGCCGACGAGGAAGCCGAGCACCACGCGCGGCACGCGCAGCTGCCACACGATGTCGGCCTCGCGCGCCGAGAGCCCGGAGTCGATGGAGAGACCGGGCAGGTGGTCGAGCACCTCGAGGAAGACCCGCGGCGCGCTGATGTTGACCGCGCCGAGCGACAGCCCGGCGACCCCCGCGACGACGACGGCGACGAGGCCGCCCGCGACCCAGACGGGACGGAGCCCGGCCGCACGGATCGCGGGCGGGTCGAGCACGGCGCTACGCCGCCGCGGCCTTGGTGGTGGCGGCGTCGAGGATCTCGAGGAGCTCGATGATTCGCGGGCCCCAGCGCGACGCGATGTCGTCGCTCAGCTCCACCACGTTGCCGTTGGTGACCGCCTTCATCCCGGCCCAGCCGTCGCGCGCGGCGACGGTGGCGGCGTCCTGCTGGCAGCACTCGGTGTCGGCCAGGATGATCAGGTCGGGGTCCGCCTGCACGATGAACTCGGCCGACAGCTGCGGGTAGTCGTTCGCCTCGGCCTGGGCCTCGTCGGCGATCGACGTGATGCCCACGAGCCCGAGCAGCTTGCCGATGAAGGTGTTGCTCGTCACCGAGTAGTAGGTGGGGTCGAGCTCCCAGTAGGCGGTGAGGTCGCGGTCGGCGGTGGTGAACTCGGCGACGGCGCCGCTCATCTCCTCGGCGAGCTGCTGCGCCTCGTCGGCGTGGCCGGTGACGTCGCCGAGCTCGGTGATCTGGTCGTAGACGTCGGTGATCTCGACCGCGGCCTCGTGCACGAGCACCTCGATCCCCAGGGCCTCGAGGCCGTCGAGCAGCGCGGGGTCGCTCGACGAGGAGACCACCAGGTCGGGTTCGTAGGACGCGATCGCCTCGACGTTGGGCTCGTATGCCGACAGGTCGGTGGTCGGTGCCTCCGGCGGGTAGTCGGACTGGTCGTCGACGGCGATCACCTGGTCGCCGGCGCCGATGGCGAACAAGATCTCGGTCGAGCTCGGGGAGAGCGACACGATGGCCTGGGGCACCTCGCCGTCGGGATCGGCGGCGGTGGTCGTCGTCGTGGCGTCGCCGTCGCTGCCGGCGACGGTCGGGCTGTCGTCGTCGTCACCACACGCCGCGAGCGGCAGCAGGGTGACGAGCGCGGCGAGCGCAAGGGTCTTCAGCTTCATCGGCACCTCCTGTTGGTCGAGTTCGGGGACTCGTCTCGACAGGGGTCTGCCGGATGACGAACTGCCCTTGCCTCGAGGACTGAGTTCGTCGACCGAGCGAGCACCTGACCTGGCTCGCCCTCTGACCGGGAGGTCGGTGGGACCACAGTTGCGGGACAGCGCCGGAATCGCACCGGACTTCCTGGCCCGCTCGGTTGACGCTGCGATCATACGCACGGGTGGCGAACGGACTCCTGGTCGCGGGTGCGACGTCGGATGCGGGCAAGTCGATGCTCGTGGCCGGGCTGTGCCGGGTGCTGGCGCGGCGCGACGTCCGAGTCGCCCCGTTCAAGGCGCAGAACATGTCGCTCAACTCCGCTGTCACCTGGGACGGCGCCGAGATCGGCCGGGCCCAGGCGTTCCAGGCGTACTGCGCCGGCGTGGAGCCCGAGGCGATCATGAACCCGGTCCTGCTGAAGCCGACGTCGGCGCGGCGATCCCAGGTGATCGTGCTCGGCAGCGCCGTGTCCGAGGTCGACGCCGGTGACTACGGCGCCACGGCCGCATCGCTGCTGCCGACGGTGCTCGACGCCCTCGACGAGCTCCGCGAGTCCTTCGACGTCGTCATCTGCGAGGGCGCGGGTGGCGCGGCCGAGATCAACCTCCTCGAGCGCGACATCGTGAACCTGCCGCTGGCGCGCGCCGCGGGTCTGCCGGCGATCATCGTCGGCGACATCGAGCGCGGCGGCGTGTTCGCGTCGCTCTTCGGCACGTGGGCGCTCGTTCCCGACGACCTCCGCGCCTGCATTCGGGGCTTCGTGATCAACCGGCTGCGCGGCGACCCCGCGCTGCTCGGCGACGGGCCCGCCCAGCTGTCGGCGCGCACCGGTGGGCTGCCGGTGCTCGGCGTGCTGCCGCACGTCGAGGGGCTCACCGTCGACGACGAGGACTCGCTGTCGCTGCTGCGCGGGTGGGAGACCACCGGCGATGCGCTCGACGTCGCCGTCGTGCGGTTCCCGCGCCTGTCCAACGTCACCGACCTCGACCCCCTTCGCGCCGAGCCCGGGGTCCGGGTGCGGCTCGTGGCGTCGACCGCCGAGCTCGGCAACCCCGACCTGGTGGTGCTGCCGGGCACGAAGTCGACCGTGGCCGACCTCACGTGGCTGCGCGAGCGGGGCCTCGACGACGCCATCCGCGACTCGAGCGCCACCGTCCTCGGCATCTGCGGCGGTTACCAGATGATGGGCGTCGAGATCGTCGACGACGTCGAGTCGGGCGCCGGCACCGTGCCGGGACTCGGCTGGCTCGACGTGCGCACCGTGTTCCAGCCGACGAAGGTCGTCCGCAGGCGGGCGCACGGCTACGAGATCCACCACGGCGTCGTGTCCGACGACGCGCTGCTCCACGACGAGGGCCGGATGCTCGGCACGTCGCTGCACGGCTTCTTCGAGGACGACGGGTTGCGCCACGCGTTCCTCGCCGACGTCGCCGGCCTCGACGAGTGGGCGAGCGACGTCGAGTTCGACGACGTCCGCGACGAGCAGGCCGAGCGCCTCGCCGACCTCGTCGAGGCGCACCTCGACCTCGACGCCCTGTTCGGCATCATCGGCCTCTGAGCGCCGCCGCTCCTGCGGCGTCTGGAGTCACTTGCACGCGCCAGACGCACCCAAGTGACTCCAGACCTCGGGCGGTCGTCGCGCTCGCCATCGGCGGCGCGCCGCCGCGGCGCGGGTAACCTGCATCCCTGACCGTGAAGCGGGTCCCGTGAGGCCCGTACGGACAGGAGCGCCAGTGGCAGAACGCGAACGCAGGATCACGCCCCCGTACGGGGGCGTTTTCGTTGCCAGGAAGCGGGTCATGGACGCCGAGGCCGTGCATCGGGCGATCAC
>Ga0196963_10000980_pt1 | contig 21189 bp, 42 predicted proteins | sample S1_5metaG_FD_148600 | JGI IMG/M metagenome (GOLD analysis project Ga0196963, IMG submission 148600) | Soil microbial communities from Anza Borrego desert, Southern California, United States - S1_5 | ecosystem: Environmental > Terrestrial > Soil > Desert | place: USA: California | collected... | reverse complement strand
GGCCTGATCGTGCTGGCGTGCTGGTGGTTGCTCGGCTGAGCGCAGAGGGGAGCCGCCGTTGGGCGGCTCTAATGCGGCGGCCCGGTCCCAAGCCCGGGCGGCATCCACACTCACCATTCTGGAGGGATGACCATGGCTGAGAGCAAGCGGCTGGACAAGTCGTGGGTCGGCAGCGTCAGCAGCGGCACCATGCGCGAAGAGGACCTGATCCCTGCGTTTGAGACCGTGCTGGACGCAGCGGGCGTGCCCTACGAACGGCCGGAAGCGGTGAACCGCCTGCTGGCAGGTGAAGCGCTGGGTGACGACGACTGGGCCGCCGTCGGATGGTATCTGAACGAAGAACTGTTGGACGCGCTGAACGACGTCGCGCCGGAGGGCTGCTACTTCGGTTCGCACCCAGGCGACGGGGCCGACTACGGATTTTGGTCCATGGATGAGGATGAGGATGAGGACGAGTAACCAACCATTCACCGGGCCGGGCGATTGGCGCCCGGCCCCTTTCCCGGAGGAATGACCGATGACTAGTACGCGGCACTGGGTCTACAGCGGAGACGGGAACCTGGAATACGGCGGGCTGTTCGTTGATCTCAGCACGTTCGATGAGGGCTATTGCAACGCCGTGCGCGTGACCGACCTGAATAGCGCCTGCGGCTTCCGGGGCGCCGTCCTGATCGAGCACGTCGTCATCCACGGGACCAAGGACGCCCAGCGCATCCGCCAGGCGTTGCGCTGCTGCGGCATGAGCAGGTTCCGGGGCATGAGCAAAGAGGCCATGCGGCACGCCATCGCCGACGCGCTGTGCAGCTACGGCTACTGCGACCCGGACGACAGTTGGGACAACTACGCCAGCTACCACAGCGAGGTTGTGCAGATGGAGGCGAACGGGCCGATGCGCTTCGACGGCTGGCGGGCCGACAAGCGGCTGCGCGGCACGACGCTGGAAGCCTACGTCCAAAGCGTTCACCTGGACTAACCAGCCATTCACCGGGCCGGGCGCGAACGGGCGCCCGGCCCCTCTTGGGAGGATTGGGCCATGCGGAAGTACCTGACCGAATGGGTATCGGCTGACACGGTGAAGCCGGGGGACCGGCTGGCCGTCTGCTTCGGCGTCATGACGGTGCGGGCCGTCGCGCGCGACGGCGAGCGGATCACCTGGCACTGGGTTGAGGACCAGCCGGCTGTGACGCAGCACCGGAGCAACGGGGTTGAGCGGATCACCGGGCTTCGCTGCGAGGTAACGCCAAAGGGTGAGCAATGCTGCCTGCCCATGGGCCACAGCGGCGGGCACCGCTGGGCGCGTGGCGATTGACCAACCATTCACCGGGCCGGGCGCCAATCGCCCGGCCCCACTCGGGAGGAATGAACCGTGGCCGACTATCTGTGCAAAGACTGGAACGGCAACTACTTCGTGGCATCCAGGGCACTGGCGGCCGCCCTGGATCGAGAAGACATTCACCGGCCCGTGAACCTGCCGTGGGCTATGTCCGTGCCCGTGGCGCCGCACGAGATGGACGTGGCGGATCATGGGGCCATCGCCAGGTGCCTGGTCGGCACGCGCTGGGAGACGGCCGCCGGCGCCAACCGTTGGCTCGTGGCGCAGGCGAGGGGCTACAAGGTGCAAGTGGTCAACGAGCGCACCGGAGACAGCTACTGGTGGCATATCGCTTCGATCCTGAGTGTCGCCGATTGCCGCCTCTACGGCCGCACGGAGGATTGACCCGTGTTCAGCGAAGAAGCGATCCCCGAGCGCGACCCGGGCTATGAACTGCCCAGCGACCTCGACGGCACGGCATCGGCCGCGCCGACTCTGACACGGGCGGAATACGAAACCTGGCGCCGCATGGTGCGGCGCCGGCCCCTGCTGGCCTGCTTGATGGAGGATTGACCCCATGCGTTACCTGACCGTTGCCCTGTTGTCCATCGCACTCTGGGAAGCGGTCCGGCCCGCGCCGGCGCCCGTCAGTGATGCGGGAGCGGCGTTCGCCAATTACCTGATCGCGGAGGGGTTCACGATCCTGAGCCCGGAAGGGGAAGAGATTCTGGCGTTCCTGGAACCCGAACGGGTTGAGCCGTCGGAGCTAGACTACTGGCGGTAAAACGCTGGGCCCCCGCTACCCCTTCCCCCGGCCCGGGGGAGGGGATGGCGGCGGCCGGGCGCGGGGCCCGGACGTGCATAGGTGTGCATAGGTGTGCATAGGAGACGACGCATGATTTACACGAACGGGAAGCGCGGAAGGTCCAAGGTGGAGGTCCGCCTGTCTATCAACGTTGTCTTTGAGGCGGTGGCCTTGCACGTCTGGGAGCAGGGGAAAATTACCCACACGTTCTACCCAGACCGCGAGTTCCTGTCGGCCATGCAAACCCATGCGGCCGACGCGCTGAAACGGCTCGAGTCGCTGGAACTGGGGGCCCGAAACACGCGAAGCCTTCCGCAATGATCCACGTTTGGCCGACCACCCCATCCTCAAGGCGGAAGCCGCCATCGCCAGGGCGGAAAAGCAGTAGCCCCACAACCGAGCTTGCGGTGCCGCCCGCGCGGGCGGAAAATGATCGGGCCGGGCGCCAACTGGCTGGCGGCGCCCGGCCCCCAAAAGGTAGCGCCTCCCATCGTACCGGCGGCGCAGACCCATTTCAACGCCGGCCCCCACTACGGAGACGACGGATATGCGGTACTGGGCATACGTGGACGATGTTGGCATCACCGTTCGGGCCGCTGAGTCGCGCGAAAAGCTCTGGCGCCCCCGCGACTGGCGGGAAGTGCCGAACATCTGGGATCACCTCAACGCCCGCGGCGTCGAGGCGCTCGACGCCGGTGAATCGATCACATTTACGCAAGAGGACCAGAGCTATCCACTCCTCGAAGCCCTGTTCTACCAGTAGGCTGTAACCCCCAACCCGAGGCATCTCAAGGGAGACGACGACATGAAACCGCTCATCGACCTGACGGGCGCTTTCCGCATGCCGGCAGACAGTTTCGCCGGCATCTTCGCGCTGGACGACGGCCGCTTCGCCGTGGCCTGGGGACGCGCCTACGGCGCCCTCGCCGACGGCGGGCGATGGGACGCTAGCGACAACACGGCAGACCACGGGGCCGAAGTGTTCGCCACCCTGACGGCGGCACAGGAGTACGCGGGCGAAGTGGCGGCGTGCCACGAAGCCTAACCCCCAACCCGACGAGGCATCTCAAGGGAGACGACGACCATGCACAACACTACCCTGCTTGATGCAGCCTGGGCCGTCGCCCGGAGGATCGAGGAGGCCGCCAGCGCGGAAGGGGTCAGTTACGGCGCCGCGCAGACGTACTACGGCGTCGAGGTGGAGGCGCTGGTCGGCGACGAATGGGTTCGGGCGCGCGACCTGAAGGACGGGGTTGAGGTCGAGGCCGTCCGACTGTTCGACTGCGACGGGGTGAGAGGCGAAACTTGTCGAACAGTGGAAGAGATCGAGGCGGAAGTGGCCCGATGGGTCGGCTGGCCGGACCATCCCTAACCCCCAACCTGAGGCATCTCAAGGGAGACGACGATGGAAAACTTCATGTTTTACCCGCCCAACTGGCCGCGCTGCCCCGTCTGCGGGGATTACGCGCTGGACGGCCACATCACCTGCGGCCGGTATGAGTGCAACGAGGGCGAACAGCGCGACCGCCGCGCCGAGGAGTACCGGCAGCGGCTGATCCAGAAGTGGCGGGCGAAGAATACGGCCGACGACTAACCACCATCTCAGACAGGAGACGACGAATATGCGAGAGGAAGTTGTTTGCCACACGCCCAACGGCCGCGAAATCCGCCTGACGGCGGACGGCAAGTTTGTCGTCCAGCCATGGGACGACAGTTGCTGGGTGGAATGCGACACCATTGAAGAGGCGTACCGCGCCTATCACCCGGACTGGGACGGCGACAACCACGAATCGCTCGTGTACTAACCCCCATCCCCCGGGCGGCGCCAGGCCGGCGCCGCCCCCAACAAAGCGGGCCGCCGGGGTGAAGGTTGTCCCCGGCGGCCCCACACACCTCTGACACCTTCCGCTCACGCCATAGGCACACGCCCTCCAAGGGTAACGGGACAGGAATCGCCGCCGGGAACGCCCCGGGCGGCGGTCGGACACTCACTCCTTCCCCAGCAGCAAATCAATCACCCAGCAGCCGCGGACGTGGGGGCCGCGGAGGGGAACCCAGCCCTTCCGCCCGCTGCCATCGCATGCCTCACAGTAGACTCTCGCCCCCTCCGGGCCGTCGAAGCATTCAGGGCACCGCTCCTGCCCCCGGCAGTGGGCCAGGATGGCCTCGTCGGTGCAGCCAGCCTCCACCAGGGCGTCGTGGAGGACGGGCATGTCCGCGAAGGCGCGGTCGTCGTAGATGCGCCGGGCGATGGCCACGACAGTCGGGGTCAGCCAGGACCGGTCAAGCATCACTGGTCTGAAGACGTTGCCGAAGACGTCGCGGAGCAGGTCCGCCTCCCCGGGCAGGCCCAGACACGGCACCCCCGGCGAGCCCAGCAGGCCCAGGGCCGCGAAGGCGGCGTTCGCCTGCACGGGGCCGTAGCCGGTCCAGGAGTACGCCCAATCGCCGGCCTCGGCCAGCCCGTCGGCGATGGCCTCCGCGCGGCAGGCGACGGCCTCCCGGGCGGCCCAGTCCTCCCCGCCCCGCCTGGCCGCCCGCAGCCGCCAGGCGGCCGCGGCGAACAGCCGCAGCTTCCGGTCCGTGACCCCGGGGCGGCGATTGAAGTCCACCGGTTCCCGCACGGCGCCGGGCCGCAAGGTCGTCTGCCAGCCGCCCAGGAGGTGGGCCAGCATCGGCCGCGGGTCGTCGCCGGTCAGCCAGTCTGATTCCGTCATGGCGCGTCTCCAAAGTGCCGCCGCTTCACCGACGGCGGCGCGAAGGGGGAAGCATTTGGGTGCCCCGTTACGGGTGTCATCCCCCTACGTCGCGGGCCCTGGTCGATGGCCCGCCAGGTTCGCGGGCCGGGGCGTCACGCCCGAGCCCCGCAGCGCCTCCTCGATCAGCCGCAGCGCCTCGCCCGAGGCCACCATGTCGCTGGTGGTGCGCAGCAGCCGCCAGCCCAGCACCGCCGCCTCGCTGTACTTGCGGGCGTCGTCGCGGTAGCCCTTGCCCCGGTTGTGGCGGCCGCCGCCGGCCTGCCAGGTGCCGCCCTCCACCTCCCAGCCCAGCTTCAGCGCCGGCCAGGCGTAGTCGAGGCGCCACTGCCGCTTCGGCTGGAAACGGTACTCCGGCTCCGGGGCGGGGTAGCCGTCGAGTTCGAGGACCATCAGCGTCGTCTGGATGGTGTGCTTCATGGGCTCAGTAGGGGCACTCTTCGCCGTCGTCATCGTCCGGCCATGAGTCGTCACGGACGGCCTGGGTGGGGGCAGGCAACTCGTAGCGGCTGACGGGTGCCGGCCGGTTGGACGCGGCCACGGCGCGGGCCAACTCCTCGGTGGTCGGCGTGACGCAGTAGACCGCCGACGGGCTGTAGAACTGCGTGGCAGCCGACAGCCCCGGCCCGGCCGCGGGCACGTCGATCCGCAGGAACGGCGCCCCGGCAACCTCCTCCTGGCGGACGTAACCGCCCAGCCGACGGTGCCCCATCAACTCCAGTACGCACCAGCCCTCAAACGCTTTCGCTTCGCTCATACAGACTCCTCGGGATGAAAAGGGTGATGTTTCATCGGACCAACTCCCAGACCGGGGCGCCGCGGACGGTCGCGAAGGGCACCCGGCGCACGCGGCCCTCCACGCGCAGCCGCTGCACGGCGTCAGACACGGTGCGGACGGGCAGGTCGGCCCCCTCGGCGATCTGCCGCACCGTCCGGGGGCCACCCGCCAGCGCCGCCAGTACCACCTTGCGGCCCCGGCCGGGCGGGTGGCGCGGCGGCCGATGGTCGGTCGCGTGGTCCTGCGGCCGCCTGGCCAGGTGCGCCTGCACGCGGCGGGCGTGGGCCTCGATGCGCCGTTCGTGGAGGCGGAACCATTCCGTTTCGGTCAGCGCTTCCAGCACGGGTGACTCCTACACGAACATGCTCGGGGTGACGGTTTCCAGTCGCTTCCGGGTCAGTTCTACTTGGCTGGCCCGCAGGTCGCAGCCGGTGAAGCGCCGCCCCCAGCGCTTGCACACGGCCGCCGTGGTGCCGCTGCCGGAAAAGGGGTCGCAGACGAGCCCTCCCGGGGGGCAGAAACTCAGCACGAAGAACTCGGCCAGCCGCTCGGGGAACGGCGCTTCGTTGTCGTGGGCCAGGGGGCTGCCCATCTGGCCCCCACCGACGGGGCAGTGGATGACGTTGCCGGGGTTGGCCAGGACGGGGGGCTCGTAGCCCTCGCCGCTGACGGTGTCGCCGCCGGCGTAGCCGCGCGTCGCCCTCTTGTTGCACTGCTGGGGCTTTCGCTCCCCGTTGGCCTTGCGGTTTCCCGTCGAGCCGTGCCGGCCCCACTTGTCCCGCTTGTTGACGCGGCCGTTGGCGGTCTGGTGGCTCATCTCGCCCCCCGGCGCGTACTTCGGCGGGTGCCCGCAGGCGGTGGGGTCGCTCCAGGGCAGCCGCCCCGGCCGGCTGGTGCAGACGACCCACTCGTAGTCCGACCGCAGCCAGTCCGGCCCACCCGAGCCGGGGATGCCGACGCGGTGGTAGATCGGCGGGTTGCGGAGGTTGAACCCCTGGCGGTGCAGCTCGGTCATCAGGATGGCCGGCGCGGCGTTCCAGCGGAAGTCGTTGGTCTGGCCCGCCACGACCATGGCCACCAGCCCCTTGCACGCCTTCTGGGCGGCCTTGAACACGTCCACCATCCACCAGGCCCACTCCTCGGCGGCGCGGGCCACGCCCAAGTCCTGGCCGTCCTCCAGGTACAGCCGGGCGTTCTGGTAGGGCGGGCTGCCGAAGACCAGGTCGAGGGAGTCCTCGGGCTGGGCCTTCAGGAACTCCAGGCAGTCGGCCTGGACGACCGTGTGCGTCACAACTCTTCCTCCTCGTCGGCCAGCAGGATGAACGCCAGCACCTCCAGGTTCCTCTCCTCCAGCGGGCGGGCGGCGTCGTCCGGGTGGAACAGCTGCTCCCGCCGCGCCGCCCGCGCCTCCAGCACCAGCACCTTGGCCGCCGTGCCCGGCAGGGCGGCCGTCGGCAAGGGCAGGGGCGCCGCCCCGAAAAAGTCCAACTCGCCCCGGCGGGCGTAGCGGCCGGCGTGGGGGCTGGGGTAGAGCCCGCGCACGCCCGGCGTCTCGTAGCAGCGCCGGCACAGCCCCGAGGTCCGCGTGGCCAGGCGGACGGCGCAGTGCCGGCAGCGCGTTCGGACGGGCCCCATTGCCCCACCCCCTCCTCCCTCACCCCTCCCGAACCAGACGGACCGAGTAGCCCGCCCGCTCCAGCCGGCGCCGCACACGCAGCGCCGGCGCCTCCGGCCCCCGGTAGCGGACGGTGATCGGCGCCAGCAGGCCCACGTCGCCGCCGGCGAAGTACAGGGTGCTGCTGTGGTCCGGCAGCCGCAGGGGCACGCGCCGGCCGCCCAGCTCCGACTCGATGCTGATTTCAGTCTTCTCGCCCACGTCGATACCCTCCCTCACAGCCTGCGGGCGGCCGCCGCCATTTCCTCGACGACGCGCTCGTAGGCGGCACCGTCGTCCAGCACCCAGGTGAGCGCCGCCGCCGCGACCGCCATCATGCAGCGTCCGGCCAGGCACTCGGCGGTGTGGCCGGAGACTTCGCAGTTGCACGGCCGGGCCATGCAACGCCGCAGGTCGTCCCGGTGTTTTCTGATTTCCGCTTCCGCCTTCATGCCGAACCCCCTTGGTCGTGTGTCCCCGCCCACGCCAGCCTCGCCAGAGAGTGGTGGGCGCACCGACCCCGGCCGGGGTCGGTGCGGGCCAGCCTGCGCCGTCGAGCGGAGCCGCGCCCGCCCCGGGGGATTTGTTGCGAGCGCGCCCGGGGTTGCACCCCGCGCTCTGACGGGCCGGCGGGCCGTGTTTCGGATACCTTGCCCGCCGGTCCGGGGCGTCGGACGGTGGGGCCCCACGACGCCGGGCCCCCGCTGCGGCCGCCCTGCCCGCGGGCTCTCCCGGGGCGGCACGGGTTTGGCAACCTGGCCTCTGTCGGGACGTCACGGCGGGCCAAGGTCGGGGCCGTCTTCGCCGACCTTGGCCCCGATGGTCCGCAGGACTGCTGCGGTTGCTATGTACCAGGCGACGCCCTCTTGCGGCTGGATGATGGTGAGTAGCCCCAAGCGGCTGCCGTCAACGACACCGCCGCCTTCCGCGGCCGCCTCCCGGAACGCCTGGGCCGCCGCGAGCTCGGCGTACCGCCTCAAGTCGGCGCCGTCCGGGACTTCGAGGATGACGGCGCGGAGGAAGTCTCCAGACCGGACCACGAACTTCATGGCGTCCTCGCTTGGCCGGATTTGCAGTCGGGGCAGAGGCCAATGTAGTTCCAGCAGAAGCCCTCGGGGTCAGCCACGACGTCGTCCCAGCCGGCGGCAGTGGCCTCTTCGACCGTTTGGCAGTCACCCTCGTCGGCGCTGCATTCCCAGCACGCCAGGACAAAGGGCATCGTCTTGGCGAATTCGCGGCGGCAGGCCGGGGAGCAAAAGTTGCTCCCCGGCTCGCGCTCCCCCTGCTCGCAGTGCAAACATTCGCGGGCCATTGGTTACTCCTCACTTGGTCAGAAAATGAGTGGGGAGCTTGTCGATGCCGTAGCCGGGGTGCTTGCAGTTCACACCCTCGGGGCGGGCCGGCTGCGGCCCGTACTCCTCGAAGAGCCACGCCAGCACGCCGCGGCGCTCAGACTCGGGCAGCGCCTTCAGCATGCGGTCGATCCGCTGCATCACCACGAACTTCCCCGGCGTCTTCGTCGGGGGCCTCTCCCCAGTTCCGGGGCTCGCCGTCTGCTTCGCCATCAGTCGTCCCTTCCTTTCGCTTGGGGGTGCCCCAGGTGGGGCGGGTGTAGACGAGGTGCTTGAGCAGCGCCTCGCGGATGAAGTCGGGTTTGACGCCGCGCGGCCAGGACGCCAGCCAGTCGCTGACGTCGTGGCCGACGAAGGCGCCCGCGTGCAGGCTCTTGACGACCCGGACGGCGCCGGCGCCGTGCCAGGCCAGGTTGCCGGCCACCAACTGGGCGTGCTTGCGGCCGGGCTCGTCGTTGTCCGGGACGATGGCCACCTTGCGGCCGACGAACAGTTCGCCGAAGTCCTCCGGCCAGCAGCCGGCGCCGCCGTCGGAGGTGGTGGCGGCCAGGCCCAGCGCCCACAGGGCGTCGCAGTCCTTCTCGCCCTCCGTGATCCAGCACCAGCCGGGCCGGTAGTCCTTCCAGGCCGCCTGCCTCCGGTCCTGCTCCGCGAACCAGGCCAGCAACTCCGGCAGGCGGTAGGGGACGTGGGGGCGGCCGCCCAGCCCCGACAGCCACTCGGGGCCGCCGGCCGGTCCGGGGTGGCGGAAGCCGAAACTCTTCGGCTGGTAGCGGACCTTCTGGTAGAGCAGCTCGCCGTCGGCGGCGACGTAGTCGTAGGTGGCGACGATCACGGGCTTGACCCTCGGCTTCCACGGTCGGGCCGGGCGGCTGTCGGGCGGGAACAAGTCGCCCAGGGTGACGCCCAGCGCCTGGCAGATTTCCCCAATCGAAGCGCGGCAACTGTGGCAGCGGAGCAGCAGGCCGCCGTTGCGGCCGACCCAGGCCGACAGGCTGGGCCGCCGCTCCCGGCCGCCCTTGTGCACCGGGCAGCAGGCCCGCCAGCCCCTCCAGCCCGCGGCCGGCTTGAGGCCGCGCAGCCGCCGCAACACCGGCAGGTAGTGGTCGCTCACACGCCCCTCCACGCGAACCGCTGCCACTCTTCGTGCCCGTCCCAGCTGCGCCGCCGCAACTGCTCGGCCGCCAGCACCCGGCCCGGCGTCTCCCGCGCCAGCCGGGCCAGTTCCTGCAACTCCCCGCCCGAGCCCTCCCACAGGACCGCCGCGGCCGGCGCCCCCGGGTCGGCCGCGGCCAGTTCCAGGACGCGGCGCGTGACCCGCGGGGCGACCAGCCGGGCCAACTGGTCCCGGTGTAGCGCCAGCACCCGCAGCAGGGCCGGCGTGATCATCGAGCCCGGCCCGCGCACCAGGGGGCGGCCCGCCTCGGCGTCCCAGGCCAGTTGCAGCCCGCGACCCTTGAGCCGCCGCACGATCTCCTGCACCTTCACGCCCCGGCCCTCTGCTGCTGCCGCTTGAGCCTCCAGTCGATCTCGGCCCCGGCCCGGCGCTTCGTCCAGTCGGCCGACTCTTCCCAGGGCACGCCCAGCCGCACCAGGTAGCGGCGCTGCTTCTCGGTGGCCGGCTCCTGGGGCCGGGCCGGGGCCGCGGCCATGACGGCGGCGCCGGCGCCGCCGAAGGGGCTCACCTCCTGCGTGCGGTACTCGGCGCGGGCCTTGATGTGCCGGCGCCGCTCCAGCTCCTCCTCCTCGGCGAGGAAGGCCAACTCGGCGTCGGCCCGGTCGAGCAGCTCCTCGACGGCCGCCGCCGGCCGCCCCTCGTCGGCGTCCTCGGCGGCCAGTTCCTTGGCCCGGCAGCGCACCGGCGTGCCCCACTTGCCGCCCAGCACGTCGGCCGCCTGGACGATCTTGTGCCGGCCGCTGTTGCCGACGAAGTCGAGCACCGTCATCCACGGCTTGCCCGAGGCCGCCACGGCGGCGCGGCGGGCCGCGGGGTCGTCCAGGCCGTCCACGACGCCGGGCAGGGGCCGCGTGCCGCGTCCTAAAACCTGGGTGTAGAGCGCCAGGCTCAGGGTCGGCCGGGCCATGACGACCAGCGCCGTCGCCGGGGCGTCGAAGCCTTCCAGGAACAGGTTGCAGTTGCACAGGAACTGGAGGTCGCCCTTCCGGTACGCCTCCACGGTGCGGCGGCGGACCTCGGGGTCGGTCTGGCCGGACAGCCAGGCCGAGGCGCCCTGCTTGTAGCGGTCGATGACGGCACTCATCAGCTTGGCGTGCTCGACGTTGACGCAGAAAACCAGGGCGGGCCGGTCGCCGGCCAGTTCGACGGTCGGGACCGCCATCCGGTGCAGCGGCCCCTCGGCGGTCAGTACCCGCTCCAGGTCGGCGCCGTTGAGGTCGCCGGCCGTCTTGCGGACGTCGGAGAAGTCGAGGCCCTCGACCTTCACGACCTGCTGGCGAACCGGGACGAGCCAGCCGTCGGCGATGGCCGGCTCGATGCCGTAGTCGAAGGCGACGCACTCAAAGACCTGGCCCATGGCCAACTCGTCGGCCCGCCGCGGCGTGGCAGTCACGCCCAGTAGCCGGGAGTCGGGGTTGGCCTGGAAGTGGCGGACGACCTCGCGGTAGCTGGAGGCGACGGCGTGGTGGGCCTCGTCGATGATGACCAGGCCGAAGGCGGCCGGGTCGAAGCGGGCCAGCCGCTCCGGGCGGCTCAGGGTCTGCACGGAGGCGACCACCACCTTGGAGCGGCCGGCGAAGGTCGGCCGGTCGCGCGAGTCGCCCATCTCCAGGGACGGCGCCTCGCCCGTGACCGCCTCCAGTTTCTGCCCGGCCTGGGCCGCCAACTCCTCGCGGTGGACGAGCACCAGCACGCGGCCGGACGGCCAGCGGCCGGCGACGTGCGAGAAGACGACCGTCTTGCCGAGCCCCGTGGCCATGACGACGAGCGCCGAGCGGTGGACGCCCAGCACCTCGAAGACGCGGCCGACGCACTGGTCCTGGTAAGGCCGGGCCCTCATGCGGCACCCCCTTCCCCTTCCGCGGCCAGTGCCTCGACGGCCCGGCACAGCCGGTCGTCGCAGCGGTCGAAGGCCCACAGGGACACCCAGCCCAGGCCCAGGCAGCAGCCGCAGTCGGGGTCTACGCGGCGGCGGCCGTGCTTGCCGAAGCAGTGCGGGCAGACGCTGGCGTGGGGCTGCTGCCGCTTAAGGGCGAAGGCCAGGGCGTCCAGGCGCTCGTTGCGGTAGCGCGGCCGCTCCTTGCCGTCCTTCCTGGTTTCCGTGTACTTCATCTCGAAGCGGGCCAGGTGCTCGCCGCCGGGCGCCTTGCTGATGGCGTCGAGCAGCTCGTTCAGGCGCCGCACCAGGCCGACGGCCTCGCGGAACTTGTCGCGGGCCGCGAACACGGCCGCCATGCCGTCGGGCAGGGGGATGCCGAGGGCGTCCCGGCCGGGGGCGGGCTCCTCCTCCGGCTCGGACTCCGACTCCTCCGGAGCCCCGGCCGCCGCGGACTCGGGCGGCGACTCGCCCTCGGCCCCCAGTTTCGCCACGGCCTTATCGACCTTCATGGAGTAGGTCTTGCCGCTGCGCTCGAAGAGGCGGCTGGCCCCGATCTGTGTACCGTTCACAGATAGCCCCTCCCTGACGCTGCCGACAAATCTGTTGCTGACGGCACAGGTTTCGGCGATCTTGCGGTCACTCCACTTCGCCAACTCCGGGTGCCGGAGGCAGACCTCGACGGCGTAGCGCTTGTCCTCGTTGGTGCGGCGGACGCCGTGGGCGGTGTTGCTGCCCAGGGAGTTGACCAGGGCCTCGAACCGCCCCCCCCGCCGCACCTCACAATCCAGCACCTTGAGCCCGGCCAGTTTCGCCGAGGCGACCCGGTGGAACCCCTCGGACAGCCAGTGGTCGGTGCCGTCGAAGTAGACGACGGGGGGCGGGAACGCCGCGCCCGCCTTGCGGGCCTCCGCGTAGTCCCGGATGGCGGCCTCGTTGACGGTCTTGCGGCTCTGGGTGCCGCCGTCCGTCCGAATCTTGCTGATCGGCAGGTTCTCGATCTTGAGCAGGGTGGCCATGGTGCCTTCCTCCTTAGAACGCCTTGGCGATTTCGGGCTCCGGCGCCGCCGCCAGGGCGTTGTACCGCTCCAGGAACTTCGGCCCGTGGTTGGCGATCCAGTGGCACGCCTCGCCGTAGACCGACGTCGCAATTTCCTCGACCGTCTCGACGCTGAACTCCTCGCAGAACGCCTCCATGGGGACGTGGTACTTGGCCAGGCCCCGGTGCAGGTTGGCCGCCTGCTCGGCGGTGATCTTGGAGCGGTTCATCGCCGGCGAGGGCCCGCCGCCCGGCCGGGCGTGGTTGGCCGCCGGCGCCGGCTCGGGGTCGTCGTCCTCGGAGTCAACCACCTCGAAGGGAATGTTGAGCACCTGGCCGACGGCGTACTTGAAGGCCGCCGACATGGCTTTGTTGGCGCTCTTGTCCCCGCTGTCCATGCCTTCGCCGACCACCGTCGCCACGACGCAGGAGCCGTCCGGGGCGAAGAAGTAGTAGTCCACCGTCAGGACGGTGACGGTGAGCTGGCCACCCTTTTGCGTGGCCTTCTCGTCGCGGCGCAGGTCCGTGACCCGGGGCACGGTCGAGATGCCGTGCCGGGCCAGCACCGGGTTGACGGCGTTCATGACGTCCTCGATGCCGCGGAACGAGTAGTTCTGCTGGCTGTTCTTGCGGCTCTTGGCCACCGGGCCGATGTCGGCCGCGGCCCGGGGCAGCAACTGGTAAATCTGTCCGCTCGGCCTGTCGTTCATGCGTCACCCCCTTTACTGGCACAGTCGGCCCGCTGTCGCCGGGCCGTGTTGACGGCGTGCCGCGCCTTCCAGGCGGCCCAGTCGCCGGCGTGGACCTCCAGCCGCTGCGGGCCGGGCTTGCGGGTGCGGATGTGCGGGTTCTCGCGCAGCACGCGCCGCAGGGCCTTGTAGGTGGGCACGTCTTCGCCCAGGAACTCCTTCGCCGGCCGGTAGGCGGTCAAGTCCACGGCGGCCGGCTCAGCGGGCCGCGGGAAAGCCGTTCGACGCCGCCGGCGCCGCCTCCTTGTCCGCGTCGAATTCGTGGGTCGGCGGCGCCCCCAGGATTTTGCCGCCCGAGGTGTAGACCGTCTCCTTCTCGACGGTGTTCTTGTAGCCGTTCATGGCGTTACAAATGTCGAAGACCGCCGGCAGCCAGGCGCGGAGTTGCACCTCCCACTCGCCCCGGTAGACGTCGCGCTCGATTAGCTGGGACAACATCACCGAGAACTCCTCGATGAAGGCGTTCACGTCCCGGCAGTTGGTCTGGACGGCGCGCTTCATACCGTCCTTGTAAAGCCTCACCGTCATGCGTCATCCCCTTTCCGCCGCCGGGCCAGTTCGTCACGCACCTCCGGCAGCAGCAGCCGCCGCATCTCGTCGCGCGGCGTGTCGTCGAACCAGTTGAGGAAGTAGCGGCAGCCGGCCGGCTCGTGTACGCGCAGGTCGGCCTCGAAGCAGGCGCGGCCGAAGAAATCGTCCACGTCGCCCACGGTCGGCAACCCGTCGCCCTGCCAGGCGCAGAAGCCCAGGGCGCAGGCGGCCTCGACCGGCCAGTCGCGCAGCGTCTCCAGGGGCGGCGGCTGGGTGTTGACGCCCTGGAGCAGCCGCGGGTCGTCGCGGGCCAGGGCCTCTGCCAGCGCCTCCAGCGCCGGCGTGGACAGTTGGGGGGCGAAGCCCTCCCGCCAGACGGTCTTCCAGGCCGGGATGACTTCGGTGTCGGCGTCGGTTTCGGTCATGGTCAGTGCTCCTCGTTCCACTTGCACCTCGGGCAGGTGGCGATGATGAGGTAAGAGTCCAGCCGCATGTACGGGGTGCCGGTCAGGCCGTGCTTCCAGCCGCAGCGGCTGCACGGGCAAGCCTTGCAGGCGTCCAGGTCGGCCTGGAGGGCCTGGGCGCAGGGGGCCCGCCGCTCGTAGCCGCGGGCCAGCAGGTCGTAGGCGCAGATCACGGGCGGCCCTCCGTGGCGACGACGACGTGGTCGGGCACCACCAGGCCGAACTCGAAGGGCTTCGCGCGGCCGGCGCAGTCAAAGAGGTTGATCCAGTCACAGACAAAGTCGGGCAGGTCAGCCTCAATGCTGTCGTCGGAAGGGCAGGCCCAGTCCCGGTACACGCGCCAGGGCCTGCCGGTGGCCTCGTACAGGGCCAGGGCCACGGGGCAGAGGAGGCAGTTCGACCGCTCCCCCATGTAGATGTGCTCCTCCGTCACCTTGACGTGGATCGTCATGACTCACTCCTCCGGGATGGTCAGGCGGAACGTAAACGGTTCCATGGGCTCGCCGGCGTCAAACCGTTGGATGCGATTCGTGGCGCCAACCGGCAGGAGGCAATTGACCCAACCGGTTAGGCTGCGGCAGACGGTGGGCTGCACTACCCACGTTTCGCCGGTGACTTCGCCCAGGGCCAGGGCGACGGGGCACAGCATGCAGCTGTACCGCTTGCCCCGCTCGATGTGGTCCTTGGTCACTTGCACGCGGATGGTCGGCATCTCAGTACACCTCACGCACGATGCGGTACGGGCCCCACTCCTCCACGATGGCCCGGAAGATGAGCCCGGGGCCGCGCCGCTCGAAGTCCAGGGCCAACTTGATCCTCGCGTAGTCGGACTCGCTCACGGGCCCGGCGGCCTCGATGAGGACGCCCGGGGGCAGCCGGACGGCGCGGGCCAGGCCCAGCAGGATTTCCGCGTGGGTCACTTCCACGGGGCCACTCCGTCAGGGGACATCGATCGGGTGGAGCCGCTCCAGGCCCGTCAGGGTCACGCGGACGACACGCCAGCGGACGAGGGTTTCCTCGTCCTCCCAGCCGAACGCCAGCCGCTCTGCCTTGAACTTCGCCCACGCATCGGCGCCGTCCTCGCCGGCCACCACGGTGGCGCTGGCGCCGTACTCCCTCGGGTAGTAGCCCTCACTGTCGGACTCGACCCGCTGCTGGTACTTGATCCGCCAGAGCCAAAGGGTGGTCGCCACGGCTGGTTGCCCTCCACAAAGATTTTGCTTGCTTTCCGGATACGGCTGAGTCACATTGCGGGGTGGTTCCGATCCCCTTTTCACCCGTGGAGGTCGCCATGCGCAGTACCAGATTCGCCGTCGTGGCCGTGCTCGCCGCCCTGACGGGCGCGGCCTGGTCGCAGCCCGCCGCAGCCCAGGACATCGGCTACGGCGGGCGATGGTTCGGTTCCGCGAACCAGAACTACAGCGGGTACGACGACGACCCGCTGCTCGCCTACCGCCTCTGGCCGCACCTGTACTCGTACCAGGCGTACCCCGGCGGCACGCCGTACTACGGCGGCTACACGGCGCAGTACCAGTACGGGTACACCACGCCCTACTACACGGGCGGGTACGGGCAGCCCTCGGTCTACAACGGCCTGCCGCGGTACACCTACTACCCGGGCTACTACCGGGGTGACGGCACCTACGTCCGGCCGCACTACCGCTCCCGGTGACGTGGCCACCCGCAACCTCCTTGGCCCCGGCAGCACACGCTGCCGGGGCCGCTTTGTTGATTGACTGCTCACAGGAAATAGTAAGCAGTGGACATCCACAAGTCAATGGTTCTTGACTTTTTTTTCTCTGTGGACCTATAATGATGTCCGTGGGCACCGCAAGCCGTTATTTTGTATTGCGTTGTGTACTGGGGGATGTAGAATGGCGGCTATGGCCAAGGCACCCAAAAAATCGGACAGGCACATAGGCGTCCCGATGACCCTCCGTCTCCCAGCCGCCGAAGGTGAAGCTCTTCGCCGTATGGCGGAACAAGAAGACCGCACCTACACCAAGGTTGTCCGCCGGGCCCTGAAGCTCTACGCAGAACAGAACGGCTACGACTGGCCCGCAGACAAGAAGACTGACGCCGCCGAGTAGCTACCGCGTGTTGCGGTGGATGACCCGGTCCAGCTCGGTGCGGCTGTAGCGCACCGAGCTGCCGATGCGCACCACCTTCAACTGCTTGCGCCGCCGCAGCCGGTGCAGCGTCGAGGGGCTGACCCGCAGGTAGTCCGCCGCCTCCCTCGGTTTCAGCAGCACGCTCTCAGTCGCCACCGCGCACCTCCCCGCCCAGCCAGGCGATCAAGTCCCGCCCCCAGCAGCGGAAGCCGCGCTTGCGGTCCAGGCGCGGCGTGTGCTTGAGGCCGCGCGCCAGGGCCCGCTCCAGCTCGGCGGGCTTGAAGCCCATCTGCCGCAGGTCGTAGTCGTCGTACAGCCGTTCCGGGTCGATCTTCACGCCCAAGGCCATGTCTGTCGCCCTCCCGCGCTACCGCCGCCCATCATAAACGGGCGTCCAGCGGGACTATCCAGAAGTCCAGTCAAGTCCGGGCGGATTGCGTGGCGTCCCGGCGGGGGCCAAAATGTCCCTACAAACGTCAGGAAAGGGTGGTCAAGAAATGGCCGAGCCAGAGGTTTCTCCGGGGAAACCGGTCGGAAATAGGTCGGAAATAGGTCGAAACCGACCGGTCAGACAGACTTGCCGGGGAAGCGTTCGGGCAGGCGGCAGCGGAAGGTGACTTCGAGCCAGGGGCGGATTTCGTGCCAGTGCCACAGCGAGGGCGCCGAGCCGGCCCCGGGGAAGGCGGGCGGCGGCATCTCCTTGCGGCGGCGCTGGAGCGTCTTCTTGCAGCGGCGGACGCTGGCGGCGATCTGGTCGAGGTCCACCAGCTGGGGCCGCCGACGGCGGCGCTCGTCCTGGAGGGCCGCCGTCGGCGTCAGCCGCAGCCAGCCGAGCAGGTCGAGGCCGTAGAGGCGCTTCAACTCCTGGGCGAGGCGCCACTGCTCCAGGGTGCCCTGCCAGTCGGCGGGCGGCAGGTCGTCGTCGGTCGGGGCGGTCATCAGGAGCCTCGCCAGCTGTGCGAGGGGGTCGGCCGGGTCGGTCCCCCGGGGGAGCGATTCTAAACAGGCGTTCATGGCGTGCCAGGTCGGTAGCGGCAACCAGGGCGGCAACCAGGGAATCGCCCGCACCCAAGGTCAAAGGCGCCAACGGCTTTCGTCCGGGCTTGTTGGGGTTTGCTAAACCGGTGTAGGGGTCACACCCTACCACGGGTTCGAATCCCGTCCTCTCCGCTGTACACCAGCGCCCCAAGTCCTTGCCCGGACGCCAAAACCGCCGATTTCCCTGAAAAAGCCCGGCCCCGCCGCCGCGCCCGCGGTGCCGGCCCGCCGCCCGTGTTCAGTAGTGTTCCTGCTGTCAGGTTATATCAGGAGGTGTCAGGGGTTGCCACCGGTCGCGGCAACCAAACGGGCAACCGTCAGGGCTTTTGCCCCCGCCCCTTCCCGGGCCGCCGCTTGCCCGGCTGGGGGATTTGCTCGGCGGCGGCGCGCAAGTCCTTGTCCTGGGCCTTGGCGTAGACCTTCAGCGTCAGGGCCGGCGTCGAGTGGCGGCACAGCGCCATCAGCGCCCGCGGGCTGATCCCGGGCAGGTTGGCCACCTGGGTGACGTACCAGTGCCGCAGCGAGTGGAAGTCGAAGAACAGCGGCCCGCTGGGGCCGGCGACCTCCCAGGCCACGCCCGCGGCCTTCAGGTCGGCCTTGAGGAGCCGGCCGGGGAACTGCCGCGGGAAGCCCTGCCAGCAGCCGCCGCCGGCCTTGAACCACGCCTTCAGCTCGGCCACCAGCCAGGCCGGCAGCTGCTGCGTGTCCAGCCGGCCGCGCTTCGAGTACTCGGCCCGGCAGGTGACGGTGGCGGCGGCCAGGTCGAAGGACTCCCGCGACAGGCTGCGCAGCTCGCCGGCCCGGAAGCCGGTGGCCATGGACACCTTGTAGCCCAGGGCCCGCTGCCGGCCGGTCATGCCGCAGCGGACGCGGGCCCGGGGCGGCTCGGCCTCCAGGTGGTCGAAGAGCGCGGCGACCTCGGCGTCGGAGGGCGAGCGGCGGTCGTGGCGGCGGTCGGCCTCGACGCCGACGAGCTCGACGCAGTCGAAGGGGTCTTCGTGCAGCCGCCGCGGCCGGGTGCGGCAGCACCAGCGGCTGAACTGTTTCGCGTGCCGCGTGTAGTGGTTGCGCGTCTGGGCGCTGACCCCGGGGGCGTCGCCCGCGGGGCGCTGCATCCGGGCCAGGGCCCGCAGCAGCGTTTCCGCCGTCAGGTCGCCCAGCCGCCTCCAGCCGGCCAGGGCCGCCAACTTCTCGACGTGGGAGCGGAGCAGGTCCACCTGGGCCTCCGAGGTGCCCCGGTCGGCCACCGACGCCAGCCAGTCGTCGATGTGCTCCTGGAGCGGCCGGGCCATCTGCTCCAGCCAGTCGTCGGAGACGCCGGCCGCCCGCTCGGCCTCGCGCCGCTTGAGCCGGCGCAGTTCGGCCCAGGCTTCGCCCAGGTCGGCCGTCCCCAGCGGCACGCGCTTGAGCTTGCCGTCCACGCGCAGCCAGGCGTAGTAGCTCTCCGTCTTCTCCGTGCGCTTGACGGCGCCGGGGGTGCCCTTGGGGACGCGGTTGCCCCGGGCGTCGTAGTAGCGGGTGACGGTGACGCGGACGGGTTGGGATTTTTTGCGGCTCATGGGCGCACATGGTGCGCGGGCGCCGCGGCCCTGTAAAGGTTGGTTGCGTCACTTGATGCCGCGGGCCTTGCGGTAGGCGCGGTCTTCCGCCTGCTGGGCCGCCCGCTCGGCCTTGTCCTCGGCGGTGCCGTAGGTCTGCATGCTGGCGCCGTGCAGGCCCAGGATGATGAGGGGCACCCCCGCGCCGAAGCCCTGCTCCTGGAGCGCCTGCGCGGCGTCGGGCAGGAACATGGGCACCAGGCGGTTGCCCAGCGTCTGGGCCGCAGTCACGCGCCGGCCCACCACGTCCTCCCCGGCGGCGCGTTCGATGACGGCGCTGCCGGCCGGGGCGAGCTTCTGCTCCAGGAAGCGGAAGAGGGCCTGCCGCGCGTCCTCCCGGCCCGGCACCTGCCCCGGCCCGCGCAGGTCGTGGACCTTGCCGTCGGGCCCCTTGGCCTGGCCGCTCAGCATCTTGGCGATGAAGACGGTGGTACTCGACAGGCCGCCCGATAGGTCGATCCGCGTGTTGCCGAATCGCAGCTTCAGGAAGTCCGAGGACCGCGGGTCGATCTCGACGCTGAAGTCGTCGCCGAAGGCCCAGGCCAGGAGCGACAGGAGGGCGCCCATGCCGGCCACGAAGCGGACGTACTCCTTGGCGAAGGCGACCCGCGTGCGGCCCGTCCCCTTCCACATGGGCGACCCCACCAGTGTCTGCAAGCGGCTCACCTGGTAGCGCGGCGAGAAGAAGACTTCTGCCAGGGCGGCGCCGTGCCGCTCGGCGGCCCCCAGGGAGCCGCGGCCGGTCAGGGTGTTGACGCCGCCGGCCAGCACCCGACCCTCCTCCTCGCTGGGCTCCCCGCTGCGGCCGACGGACGCCCACAGGAGGTCGAAGTAGTCGGCGCGGGCGTGGTTCAGAAAACTGACGTAGGCCCGCCGGCTGGCCCGCAGCGGCCAGGTGAGCACGGCCGCCACCTTGTTCGGCGGGCTGTCGATCAGCCGGGACAGCATACCCTCCTCGCGCTGGTTTAACTCGCCGCCCGGGTCGGTGAGCGCCAGGCCCACCTTGGTGTAGCGGCCGCCCAGCGCCTGGTCGCGCTCCCGCAACTGGTACATCTGCCGGTCGAGGTTCTTCTGGGAGACGGTGGCCGCCCACATCTTCGCCCAGGGCCCCTTCATGGCCACCCACGGCTTCCAGACGGTGGCCTCGCCCTCGCGGAACGCCCGGACGGCCCGGCCCCCCGTGACCAGGCGGACGGGGTGCGTGATGGTGTACCAGAGCCCCTGCCGCAGCGCCGGGGCGTCAATGGAGGTCTGGATTTCCCGGGCCACGTTCATGACCTCGCGCGTCTGCGCGAACGCCCTGGCCGCTGCCGAGCGCCGCTCCATCTGCCAGGCCAGTTCCCGCCGCCGCCACTCCTTGAGCGTCTCGTCGTACTCCTTCTTCATGGCCACCGTCTCGTCGCTCAGCACCCGCTCCTTCGGCGCCTTCTTCTCGAAGTCGCCCCGGTCGATCTGCGCCTGGAGCTTCGCCTTCCGGCTGGCCAGCCAGGAGCGGTAGCGCTGCTCCTCGCGCTCCTCCGGCGTCTTCTTCGGGTCGGCCAGGTCGCGCATCAACTTCAGTTCCTCGCGGGCGGCCTCGGCCTCGGCCCGCAGCCGCTCCAGGGTCGGCGACGTGACGGCGGGCCGCTTCGCCTTGGGCTCCAGGTCGTACTCGGCGACGCGCCGCTCCAGTTCGGCCAGCGTCTTCTCGGCCGCCCGCTCGGCCGCCGCCAGCCGCTGGGCGTCGGTCAGTTCCCGGGAGGGGGCGCCGAAGACGCTCTCGTAGACGCCCCGGAGCCGGTCGCGCTCGGCCGTCAGCCGCTCGATTTCGGGGCCCGTCACCTTGGGCGCCGGCGCCTTGGCGTCGGGGCGCAGCTCCATGATCTGCCGGTCGAGGTCGGCGATCTGGTGCCGCAGCCGCGTCTCCTTGGCGTCCAGGGCCGATCTCAACTGCCGGGCCGGGTCGGTGA
>Ga0196963_10000979_pt1 | contig 21190 bp, 23 predicted proteins | sample S1_5metaG_FD_148600 | JGI IMG/M metagenome (GOLD analysis project Ga0196963, IMG submission 148600) | Soil microbial communities from Anza Borrego desert, Southern California, United States - S1_5 | ecosystem: Environmental > Terrestrial > Soil > Desert | place: USA: California | collected... | reverse complement strand
AACGGGGCCAGGTCGAAGCGGGCCGGCACCGCCCAGAAGAAGCGGTCGCAATAGCCGAGATATTCGATCCATTTGGAGTCGCCCAGCAGATCGGCGCGCGACACCTTGATCTCGACGATGGTGATCAGGCCGGCCGAATCGATCGCCATCATGTCGGCGCGGCGCCCGTTGGGCAGCGGCACCTCGCACAGAGCGAACAGATCCTGGTTGAAGAAGAGGCGGGTGACGCCGCGCGCGACGTCGCGGGCGACGGGCGGCGCGTCGGCGAAGCAAAGCTCGGGCTGGAGACTCGGATTCGCGGCCATCCGGCCAAGCTAGAATGAATCGAGAACGGGTAAAAGCCTCAACGGTAGAATATGTGATTCCCGACGGCGGCGATCCGGGTGAGCTTCCAGCCCGGCCGCACGCGGCGCGCGTGGAAGAAGAGCGCGCGCGGGGCGGCGCCATCGGCCAGCGCCTCGCGCGCGATGTGGGCGATGGCGACCGCCCGCTTCCAGGCGAGCGAGCCGCGCGCGATCGCGGGGAAGCGGCCGCCGCGGACGAAGGAGAACTGGCCGCGCTGCTTCACGACTCCGCAGATCGAGCGCGGGAAGCGGCCCGAGCGGGTGCGATTGAGGATCACCTCGGCGACGCTGAGCTGGCCGCGCAGCGGCTCGCCCTTGGCCTCGAAATAGACGGCGCCGGCGAGGCATTCGTGCTCGGCATCGGCCGTCCGTACGCTCGAATGGTCGGCGACCAGCGCGGCCAGGTTGCGCGGCGCCGGAGCCGGCGCTTCCGCGGGCGCGGAAGCGGCCGGAGCGGCGGGCGGGGCCGAGGCGGCCGCGGGCGGCGCGCCGAGCGGCGAAGGCTCGGTTGCGATATCATCGGTCGGAGCGGAAAGGACGGTGGGAAGGGGCGCCTGGGTCAGCTCCCAGGCCAGCGACGGTCCGGCATAGCCGGCCCCGAAAACGGCGGCGAACGAAGCAGCCGCGAAAGCCGCGGCGCGAATCAATCGGATCATCGAAACTCAAATCATTGCGGCCGGCGGTCCAAAGCCGGATGCCTGACAGAAACGCGCATCCCGGACCGTCTTCCGTCTCGCGTGGCCGCCTCCCTCCGAAACCCCGGGCTAGTGGCGGCCCCCCGCTCTTGCTCGAAAGGGCTGGGCAGCGGCTAGTTTGTGCGCTGCAGCAGAGTCAATCGAACGCGTTCATTTCAGCGGCGAACCGTTCGCCGGACGGGACGTCCAGTTCGAGCACCCACAAATCCGGGTCGAACCGCCGCCGCCTCGCGACGAAGCCCGGAACCTCGTCAGCGGCCCCGCTCTCCAGCCAGGCATAGCGGCCGTCCGGCCGCAAAAGCCGCTCGAACAGGCGCGGATTGCCGCCCCGCTCGAGCAGGACGACCAGGATCGAACCGGCGGTGGCATCGCCCTTGACGAGCACGGTCCCGAACCCGCCTTCGCTCTCGGCCCTGCGGATCAGCGCGCCCGCCAGCACCGAAGCGGCGATTCGCGGCTCCATCAGCCGGCCTCGTAACCGGCCAGGCTGGTGAGCGGGATGTGGGATCGCATGAAGGTGCCGGTGCCGCTCGCGGCGAGCTCGCCGTCGGCGTCGAGCAACCGCGCCTCGCCGATCAGCACCCGGCGCCGGCCGCTGGCCCAGCGTCCCTCGGCGGTCGCGGTTCCCGATCGCAGGGGGCGGGTGAACAGCAGGTTGAACGCGGTGGTGAGCAGGAAACGGTCCGTCACCAGGCTGTTGCAGGCGTAGAAGGCGGCGTCATCCATCATCTTGAAATAGAGCGTGCCGTGGGCGGCGCCGGCGGCGTGGAAGACCGCCTGATCGACCTCGAACCTTATGCGCGCCAAGCCTTTCTCGACGATCTCGAGCCGCGACTCGAACAGTCCGTTGACCGGGGCGTGGCGATAGAGCGACTCCAGCGCCCGGAAATGGGCGGCGGCGCCCGCTTCCGGGTCAGGCGGCATCTCGGCTTTCGACGCCCGAGAGCAGGGCGTAGAGCGCGTCGCGCGAGCGGGCGCCGCGCAGCTTGGCGGCGGTGTTGCGGTCGCGCAGCACCCGGCTGACCGCGGCGAGCGCCTTGAGATGGTCGGCGCCCGCGTCCGGGGGAGAGAGAATCAGGAACACCAGGTCGACCGGCATCTTGTCGACCGAGTGGAAGTCGATCGGCGCCGTCAGCCGCGCGAAATAGCCGAATACGCCCTCCAACCCCTCGACCCGGGCATGGGGAATGGCGACCCCGCCGCCGAATCCGGTCGAGCCGATCTTCTCCCGCTCGTTCAGGCCGGCGGCGATCGTCTTGGCATCGAGCCCCGTCCGTCGCGCGGCCGCCACGGCGAGTAGCTGGAACAGGCCTTTCTTGTTGGGCACGGTCATCCCGGCATCGACGCAGTCGACGCTGAGGATGTCGGTCATGTCGTTCATCGGTTCACCGGATGCGGTCGCCCCCGTGCGGCGCGTTGAATTGGGAAGAAACGGCGGGCCGGCCCGCCGGACGATTCACTTCGCCCCGGCGCCGCCTCGTCGGTAGCCGAAACTTTCCGCCTCCTCGAACACCGCGGCCACCGCGGGATGATGGTCCTTGAGGCGACGGGTATGGCGGCGAAGCTGCTTGTCGATCTTGTCGGCGGCGGCGTCGAAGGCGGCCGGCGCGGCGGCGGCCCGATCGGTCGCCTTCAGCACCACGCCCTGCGGGACATAAGCGACGATTTCGCAGGTGAAGCCGTGATCGTGGGGTCCCTTGCCGAACGTCACCTGGGCGGAAACGACGCGCGATGAATATTTGTCCGCGACGGCGGCTAGACGGGTGCCGACACGCTCCCGCAAGGCTTCGCCCGTGTCGACCTGATGGCCCGAAACGCGGATATCCATGACTTTCTCCAGTTTAGGGCCGCGGCGATTAGGCGCCGCCGCGGCTTCCCGTCAACCGCGGCCTTCCAGCCGGTGCCATATGGGGTCGGCCAAGGTCGTGAGGAAGTGGGCATGCGCGACGAGCTCCTCCTCGGTCGGGGAATGCGTACGGGGCGCTCGAACGTCGATCATGATCGCCTCGGCCGCGATCGCCGGCGTGGCGATCGATTCGCCGTTCGGCTCAGCGACGAGGTCGGTGAGGGTGAGCCCGATCTGGCGGCCGCCGGTCAGCTCGACATAGCATTGGGCGAGGAGCCGGGCGTCGATCAGCGCGCCATGCTTGACCCGGAGGCTGCGGTCGACGCCGAACCGGGTGCAGAGCGCGTCGAGGCTGTGCTTGGCGCCGGGATGCCTCGTCCGGGCGATCTGCAGCGTGTCGACCATTCGCGTCAGGCAGATCAACGGCCGTCCGCAATGGTTGAGCTCGTGATTGAGGAAGCCGAAGTCGAAGCTGGCATTGTGAGCGACGAGCGGGCTCTCGCCGAAGAATTCGAGCAGTTCCTCCACTCGATCCGAAAACCGCGGCTTGTCGGCGAGGAAGGCGTCGGTGAGGCCGTGAACCGCCTCGGCGCCGCTCGGCATCGGTCGGTCCGGATTGAAATAGGAATGGAAGGTACGGCCGGTCTCAACCCGGTTCCACAGCTCCACGCAGCCGATCTCGACGATGCGATCGCCGGCGAGCGGGCTGAGGCCCGTGGTTTCGGTGTCGAAAACGATTTCCCGCATGGCGGGACTATGAATCGGCGCGGGAGAGGAGGCAAGCGAGGATGCGGCGAACCGCTCGTCGCGTTTCCTCGAGCGGGCCGCCGGTGGGGATGACGAAGTCCGCCCGAGCCCGTTTTTCCGAGTCCGGCAGCTGCCGCTCGAGGATCCGATCCAGCTTTTGCGCGGTCATGCCAGGCCGGGCGAGGACTCGATCGCGCTGAATCTCGGCCGGTGCCGAAACCACGGCGATTTGATCGACCTGCTCCGCTCCCCCCGCTTCGAACAGCAGCGGGATGTCGAGGACCACCAGGGGCGCGTCGGCATTGTCGGCAAGGAAGGACTGCCGCTCGCGCGCCACCGCCGGATGGATCAGGGCCTCGAGCCGGTGCAGCGCCTCCGGTTCGCCGAGCACGCGCTCCGCCAGCGCGCCGCGATCGACGCCTGCGGGGCCGGTGGTGCCGGGGAAATGCGCCTCGATCCGATCGACCAGCGCTCCTTCCGGCCCCTGCAGCCGGTGGACCGCAGCGTCGGCGTCGAACACCGGCACGCCCTCGTCGGCGAACATTTTCGCGACGGTCGACTTACCCATGCCGATCGAGCCGGTGAGGCCGAGGATGATCATCGTGTCAGCAGCTCCCGAAGCTCGGCATCATGCTCGCGAGGGGGCTTCTCGCCAAAGAAAAGTTCGAAGGCCTCGGCGGCCTGAGCCAGCAACATTTCGAGGCCGCCGATCGTGGCGAGGCCGAGCGCCCGGGCCTGGCGAAGCAGCGGCGTGTCCCGCGGATCATAAACCAGATCGTAGACGACGAGGCCGGGCGGCGAGTTACCCAAATCGATCGGCAACGCCGGAAAGCCCGTCATTCCCAGCGGCGAGGCATTCACGAGCACGTCCAGCACCCGCGACCGGTCTCCTCGACCGGCAAACCAGGAACCCGCAGGCGACTCCAAATCCAGCGCAAAATCGGGATCGTCGTCCAGCCCGAGCCGCCGCCGAAAGGCCGCCGCCTTGCCGACGGTGCGACCGACGCTGAGGATGATGAATCCATGGCATCGCAAGGCATAGGAGACGGCCGCCGCGGCGCCGCCGGTGCCGATGACGGTCGCCATCCGGCAAGGATCGTCGCGTTTGAGCCACGGCGAAAGCGGCACCACAAAGCCGGACACGTCGGTATTGCCGCCGATCAGCCGGGGCGATCTCGAGCCTTCCCTCGTCACGCAATTGACGGCTCCCACCGCTCCCGCCCTCGGCGTGGTCTCGTCGACGAGACCGACCACGTCGACCTTGTGGGGAAGGGTGACGCTGCAGCCGCGCCAGTCGGGGTCGGCTCGCCGGTGCCGGAGGAAGTCCGCAAGGTTTCCGGATTCGACCCGTGACGCTCGGAAGTCATAATCAAGTCCCAACTTCGCGAGCCAGAATCCGTGGATCAGCGGCGATTTGGAATGGGCGATCGGATCGCCGATAACCTCGGCGTAGGGAATTCCCATCAGCTCTTCAGCAGCCGGCGCTCGCGCAGATAGCCGAGCAAGGGCAGGAGCGGGAGGCCGAGAACGGCGAAATGGCTTCCCTCGATCCGTTCGAACAATTGAACTCCCAACCCCTCGATTCTGTAGCCTCCGACGCTCCGACGCACCTCTTCATATTCGCGGTCGAGATAGTCTTCGAGGAACGCAACGCCCAACCGGCGCATCGTCAGCTCGACCGTCTCGCTGTGCCACCAAACCGCCTCGCCGCGCTCCGCCACGACCGCTGCCGAGTGCAGGTAGTGAGTGCGGCCGCTGAGAAGGCAGAGCTGGCCGAGCGCGTCGGCGCGCGATTCGGGCTTGCTGAGCATGGTGCCGTCCTCAAGCTCAAGCGTCTGATCCGAGCCGAGCACCAGCGCGTCACTGGCGGCCTCGACCGACAGGGCCTTGAGCTGCGCGAGCTCTTCGGCGATGCCGCGGGGATCGAACCCGGCCGCCTCCAGACCCCCTTTCGCCGCCGCCTCGTCCAGCTCAGCCTCGACCGGCTCGAAGGGCACGCCGGCGGACGCGAGCATGCGGCGGCGCGCGGCGCTTCTCGAGGCGAGGAGCAGCCTCACCCGCCGTCGGCCGAGGCCAGCGCCGCGTCGGTGCGCTCGTTGCACAATTTGACGATCGCGAAGGCGGTCTCCTCGATCGACCGGCGGGTGACGTCGATCACCGGCCAGTCATGGTCGGCGAACAGGCGGCGGGCGAAAGCGAGCTCGGCATTGACCGCCTCGATGTCGACATAATCCGTCTCCGCCGCCTGGTTGAGCGAGAGTAGGCGGTTGCGCCGGATCTGAACCAGGCGCTCGGGATTGGTGGTGAGGCCGACGACGAGCGGATGGCGAAGCGAAAAGAGCGAAGGCGGCGGCGGGGCTTCCGGGACGAGCGGGATATTGGCCACCTTGTAGCCGCGATTGGCGAGATAGATGGCGGTCGGCGTCTTCGAGGTCCGCGACACGCCGGCGAGAACGATGTCGGCTTCCTCCCAATTTTCCGAGCCGATGCCGTCGTCATGGGCGATGGTGAACTGGATCGCGTCGACCCGCGCGAAATAGGCGGCATCGAGCGCGTGCTGGCGGCCCGGGCGCCCCTTGGCCTCCTGACCGAGCACGGCCGAGAGCGCGTGGACGACGGGATCGAGCACGGAGACGGCATGGATGCCGCGGCGGCGCGTCTGCTGCTCGAGCTCGCGCCGGATGGTGCTGTTCACCAGCGTGTAGAGGACCAGGCCCGGGCGCCGCTCGACGTCGTCGAGCACGCGGGCGAGATGGCCTTCCGAGCGAACCATCGGCCAGGGATGGCGGAGCACCTCGACGCCGTCGAACTGGGCGAGGCAGGCCTTGGCGATCACCTCCAGCGTCTCCCCGGTGGAATCGGAGAGGAGATGGAGGTGGAGCGGATCGGCCATCACGGCCGCCTGTGGATAAACATGGGGAAATCGCTAGCGGAAGCCTCGGGAGCGTTGCAAGCCAAGGCTTTCTCCCCGCAATCCGGTTTCGGTCCACAGATTCGCAAAGGTGAAAAAGTTCCGAACGTGCCGCTGTGGAAAGCGGGGATCGATTGCGCGAATCCGCGGGCGTCCGCCAAGCCCGGGGAGTCAAGCTGTTTGCAAAATCGGGCGAAGCCAATAAACCCCGCCTCGCGCCTTCCTACAAACTACAACTGACTCTCTTCATATAAGAATCTTATAGAGAGAAGAGCGGAGCCTCCTTCCCCGATGGCCCTAGCCGAAAAGCCCCTGCTCAGCGTGCTAAAGGGCCGAAAAGCTGAGAAAAGTCCCATTTGGCTGATGCGCCAGGCGGGTCGCTATTTGCCCGAATACCGGGCGCTGCGGGCCCGCAAGGGGGGCTTTCTCGACCTCGTGCGCGATCCCGACGCCGCGGCCGAGGTCACGCTCCAGCCGCTCCGCCGCTTCGGCTTCGACGGCGCGATCCTGTTCTCCGACATATTGATGGTTCCGTTCGCGCTGGGCCAGGATCTGCGCTTCGAGGCGGGGGAGGGGCCGCGGCTGTCGCCGCCGCTGGTCGACTCGGCGCTGGCAACGCTCGACTCGGCGCCGTCGCGCCTCGAGCCGGTCTATCGGACTGTGGAGAAAGTGGCGGCCGCTCTCCCGCCCTCCACCACCTTGCTCGGCTTCGCGGGCAGCCCGTGGACGGTTGCGACCTATATGGTGGCGGGCCAGGGCAGTCGCGATCAGGCGGAGGCGAGGCGGCTCGCCTATCGCGACCCCGGGGCCTTCCAGGCGATCATCGACGGGATCTCGGCGCTGACGCTCGACTATCTGTCCCGCCAGGCCGACAGCGGCGTCGAGGCGGTGCAATTGTTCGACAGCTGGGCCGGCAGCCTTTCGCCCGAGCAGTTCGAGCGCTGGGTGATCGCACCGACCGCGAAGCTGGTCGCCGCCTTCAGGGCGCGGCACCCGGACACGCCCGTGATCGGCTTTCCCAAGGGGGCCGGCGGCAAGCTCGGCGCCTATGCGCGCGAGACCGAAGTCGACGCCCTCGGCCTCGACGAGACGGTCGATCCCGTCTGGGCCGACGCCGAACTGCCGTCGGCGCTGCCGGTCCAGGGCAATCTCGATCCGCTGGCGCTGATCGCCGGCGGCAAGGCGCTTGAAAGCGGGGTGCGCCGCACTCTATCTAGCTTCGCCGGGCGACCGCACGTCTTCAACCTGGGGCATGGCATCTTGCCGGACACGCCGATTGCGCACGTCGAGAAGCTCATCGAGCTGGTGCGCGCGTGATCGATGATCTCGCGACGGCGCTCAGCTTGACCTACGCCTGGATCAAGGCCGGCCACGTCATCTTCGTGATCTTCTGGATCGCCGGGCTGTTCATGCTGCCGCGCTTCTACGTCTATCACCAGGAGTCGGCGGCGGGCTCGGCCGAGGAGGCACGCTGGATCGAGCGCGAGCGCAAGCTCCGGCGGATCATCATCACGCCGGCGATGCTGCTGGTGTGGATTTTCGGCCTGACGCTGGCGTGGATCACCGACGCGTGGCAGCAGGGCTGGTTCGTGGCGAAGTTCCTGATCGTGCTGGCCCTGTCGGGCTATCATGGCTGGATGGTCGGCTACGGCCGCAGGCTGGCCCGCGGCGAACGGTCGGCCAGCGGCCGGGCGCTGCGGATGATGAACGAGATTCCCGGAGTCGCCGTCGTCCTCATCGTCGTGCTCGTGATCGTCCGGCCGTTCTGATCGTGATCGTCCGGCCGTTCTGACCGGATAGCTCCGCCATGACGGTTGACTTGAAAAATCCCGGAGCCTAACGCCCCTACAGTCGTTCGCCTGCCGTCCGCGTAGGCATCCCCCGCCGCCCGAAGCCCCCGTCCCGCGGCCCGTCGACCATTCCATTTCCGAGTACCCCCATGCATCTCAAAGACCTGAAGCAAAAATCTCCCGCCGACCTCGTCGCCATGGCCGAAGAGCTCGGCATCGAGGGCGCGTCGACGCTGCGCAAGCAGGAGCTGATGTTCTCCATCCTCAAGGTCCAGGCCGAGAACGGCCAGGAGATCATGGGGCAGGGAACGATCGAGGTCCTCCCCGACGGGTTCGGCTTCCTGCGCTCGCCCGAGGCCAATTATCTCGCCGGCCCCGACGACATCTACGTCTCGCCCAACCAGGTGCGGAAGTTCGGCCTGAGGACCGGCGACACGGTCGAGGGCGAGATTCGCGGGCCCAAGGACGGCGAGCGCTACTTCGCCCTCGTCCGACTCTCCCAGGTCAATTACGACGATCCCGAGGCCGTCCGGCACCGGGTCAATTTCGACAACCTGACGCCGCTCTATCCGGACGAGAAGCTCACCCTCGACAGCGCCGATCCGACCATCAAGGACAAGTCGGCGCGGGTGATCGACATCATCTCGCCTCAGGGCAAGGGCCAGCGCGCCCTGATCGTCGCGCCGCCCCGGACCGGCAAGACCGTGCTGCTCCAGAACATCGCCCGGGCGATCACCGACAACCATCCCGAAGTGTTCCTGATCGTCCTCCTCATCGACGAGCGGCCGGAGGAGGTGACCGACATGCAGCGCTCGGTCAAAGGCGAGGTGATTTCCTCGACCTTCGACGAGCCGGCGTCGAGGCACGTCCAGGTCGCCGAGATGGTGATCGAGAAGGCGAAGCGCCTCGTCGAGCACAAGAAGGACGTCGTCATCCTCCTCGATTCGATCACCCGTCTCGGCCGCGCCTACAACACAGTGGTGCCGTCGTCGGGCAAGGTGCTGACCGGCGGCGTCGACGCCAACGCCCTGCAGCGGCCGAAGCGTTTCTTCGGCGCGGCGCGCAACATCGAGGAGGGGGGCTCGCTGTCGATCATCGCCACCGCCCTGATCGACACCGGTTCGAAGATGGACGAGGTCATCTTCGAGGAGTTCAAGGGCACCGGCAACTCGGAGATCGTGCTCGACCGCAAGGTCAGCGACAAGCGCATCTTCCCGTCGCTCGACGTCGGCAAGTCCGGCACCCGCAAGGAGGAATTGCTGGTCGACCAGGGGACGCTCTCGAAGATGTGGGTGCTTCGCCGGATCCTCATGCAGATGGGAACGGTCGACGCGATGCAGTTCCTGCTCGACAAGATGAAGGACGCCAAGTCGAACGAGGACTTCTTCGCGTCGATGAACCAGTAAGCGGAGCCGCCCATGCTCGATCTTCTCCTCGCCGTCGCCGCTTCCTCGCCCAGTGGTCCCGCGAGCATCTGGCACCATATCGTCGCCGATTTCTCGAACATCGGCTCGCCGGCGGCGCTCGCCGCGTTCGGCCAGGTGCTGATGATCGACATCATGCTGGCCGGCGACAATGCGATCGTGGTCGGAGCGCTCGCCGCCGGGCTGCCGCCCGAACAGCGCCGCAAGGTCATCATCATCGGCATCGTCGCCGCGCTCGTGCTGCGCATCGTCTTCGCGCTGATGGTGACCTGGCTGCTCGGCATCGTCGGCCTGGTTTTTGCCGGCGGGCTGCTGTTGCTGTGGGTCGCTTTCAAGATGTGGCGCGATCTCCGCCACACCGGCGAATCGCCGGGCTCGGCCGAAGTCGCCGGCGACGAGCATTCCGGCCTCAGGCCGGCCAAGAGCTTCGCCGCCGCCGCCTGGGCGGTCGCCCTCGCAGACGTCTCGATGAGCCTCGACAACGTCCTCGCCGTCGCCGGCGCGGCGCGCGAGCATCCCGGCATCCTGATCGTCGGGCTGATCCTGTCGGTCGCCCTGATGGGCGTCGCCGCCAACGTCCTCGCCCGCTACATCGAGCGCTACCGCTGGATCGCCTGGCTCGGACTGATCGTCATCCTGTGGGTGGCCGGCAAGATGATCTGGGACGGCTGGCACGACGTCCATCCCTATGCGGCGAATTTGTTCGGCTAGGGGATCAAGACCGTCGATCCGGTAGTCGAGCGCGCCTCGATCGCGCGGTGGGCGTCGGCGGCCTTGAGCAGCGGGAAGGTGGCGCCGATCCGGACCTCGACCGCGCCCCTGCCGACCATCTCGAACAGCCGCGCCGCCGAGGCCCGCATTTCCTCCGGCGTTCGGCAATAATCGGCCAGGGTCGGCCGGGTGACGAAGATCGAGCCGGCGGCGAGCAGGTCGAGTGCGGTAAACGGCGGCACCGCACCGGAAGCGTTGCCGTAGCTGACGAGGAGCCCGCGCCGGGCGACGGCGCCGAGGGAAGCCTGCCAGCTCGCCGCGCCGACGCCGTCGAGCGCGACCGGCACGCCCTTGCCGTCGGTCAGGGCGCGAACCTCGGCGGCGAGCGCATCCATCGGGCAGCAGAGCGCGTGGTCGGCGCCGAGCGCCTTCGCCAGCGCCGCCTTGCGGCTGTCCCCGGCATGGGCAATCACGCTCGCGCCGATCGCCTTCAGCCACGGCACCAGGATCGAGCCGACTCCCCCCGCCGCGGCGTGGACGAGCACCGTCTGGCCGGGCTCGACCCGGGCGCAGCGCTCGATGAGATATTCGGCGGTGCAGCCCTTGAGCATGATCGCCGCGGCCTGCTCCGCGCTCAGCGATTCGGGCAGACCGACCAGCCGGTCGGCCTCGATCGTGCGGTGAGTCGCATAGGCGCCGAGCGGCCCGGTGAAATAGCCGACGCGATCTCCCACGCGAAACCCGGTCACCCCTTCGCCTACCGCTTCGACGACCCCCGCCGCCTCCCCGCCCAGGCGCGAGGGCAGCGGCAGCGTGTAGAGGCCGGAGCGGTGATAGGTGTCGATATAGTTCAGCCCCACCGCCTCGTGACGGACGAGGACCTCGCAGGGGCCCGGCGCCGGCAGATCGAAATGCTCGGCCTCGAGCACTTCGGGCCCGCCGGTCTCGCGCAGCACGAAGGCATAGGGATCGCTCATTCGGTTTGGCCCGGAAGCGCCGGCCAGGCGCGCCGGGCGCCGATGGCATAGGTCGGGCCGACGGCGAGGACGATCAGCCAGCTCCGCCAGGTGAAGCCGTCCGCCGCCGGCTTCACCCGAGATGCTCGGCGAAGAATTCCTCGGTCCGCCGGTCGGCCAGCCGGGCGGCCTGCTCGCTCCGGCGCTGGCCCATCTCGGCGGCGAAGCCGTGGTCCTCGCCCGGATAGTCGTGGAGCGTGACCCGCGGATGGTCGTCGAGGCCCTCATGCATCGCCTTCTGCTGGTCCGGGTCGACGAAATGGTCGGCGCCGGCGATGTGCAGCATCAGGGGGTTGGCGATGGCGTGCTTCTCGCCGAGCAGGCCGGGCACGCCGACCGCGTAATAGCCGACGCTGGCATTGGCGTCGGTTCGGGCCGCGACCATGAAGGCGAGGCGGCCGCCAAGGCAGTAGCCGACCACGCCCACCTTGCCGCCCCCGCCGAGGCGCGCGCGCGCCGCGCGGATCGTCGCTTCGAGGTCGCGGACGCCCTGATCCTGGTCGAACCGGCCCATCAGATCGAGCGCCCGCTTGAACTCGTCCGGAACGTCCGGATCGAGCTCGACCTTCGGCTGGAGCCGCCAGAACAGGTCGGGCGCGAGGGCCAGATAGCCCTTCTCCGCCCATTTGTCGCACTTGCGGCGGATGCCCTCGTTGACTCCGAATATCTCCTGGATAACGACGATCGCCGCGCGCGGCGCCCCGTCCGGCTCGGCCATATAGGCGTCGAAGCCGCCGTCGCCTTCGAGCGTGTCGATCCGGATCGTCCCCATGCTGGCTCCTCCTTGTCTCGGGCGGCGCCTCTATACACATAGCGATGACACTTGCGGAAGGACCGGGCATGGACATCAAGTCGACCTCGACCGCACGCCCGAGGAGGCGCGGCGGTCCCTCGGGCTTCCCGACCTGGCCCCGGTCCACCGGGCCTATGTCGAGCGGATGGCGAAGGCGGCGGCCGAGGGCATCACCGCCCGAATCGGCGGCCGAGATGATGAAGAGCTGGGGACCGATGAGCGAGGCGGGCATGGCGATGTGGCGGACGATGCTGGAGGGGATGAGCGGCCGGCGTGACGGCTGACACGATCTTCGCCCTCTCCTCGGGCCAGCCGCCGGCGGCGATCGCGGTGGTGCGGATCAGCGGCCCGCGCGCGCACGCCGCGCTGGAGATCCTGGCGGGGACGCTTCCGGAGCCGCGGGTCGCGACGGTCGCGAACCTGACTTGGCGGGGCGAGCGGCTCGACCGCGCCCTCATCCTCCGCTTCGCCGGTCCGGCGAGCTCCACCGGGGAGGACGTCGCGGAGCTGCATCTGCACGGCGGCCGCGCGGTCGCGGCGGCGGTGCTCGACGCGCTGGCCGGGATCGAGGGTCTGCGCGCGGCGGAAGCCGGAGAATTCACCCGCCGCGCCTTCGAGAACGGCCGGATCGATCTCGCCGAGGCGGAAGGACTGGCCGACTTGCTCGCGGCGGAAACCCAGTCCCAGCGCCGTGCCGCCCTGGCGATGGCGGGAGGGGCGCTCGGCCGGAAGGTGGAGCCTTGGCGCCGGCGGGTCCTCGAACTGGCCGCGGCACTCGAGGCGGCGCTTGATTTCTCCGACGAAGGCGAGGTCGGCGAGGCTTGGCCGCCGGGCTGGACGGATCGGCTCGATTCGCTCGCCGGGGAGATCGAGGCGGTGCTTCGCCAACCTCCCGCGGAGCGCCTGCGGGACGGCGTCCGAGTCGTCATCGCCGGCCCGCCGAACGCAGGAAAGTCAAGTCTTCTCAACGCTCTAGCCCAAAGAGATGCCGCGATCACCTCAGCCTTGCCGGGCACCACCCGTGACGTGATCGAGGCGCCCGTGGCGATCGGCGGCCTGCCCTTCCTGCTGGTCGATACGGCCGGCCTGAGGGAGAGCCAGGACGAGATCGAGACGATCGGCGTTGGGCGGGCCCGAACCAGCGTCGAGTCGGCCGATATCCTGCTCTGGCTCGGCGACGCCGCAGACGCTCCCCCCGGCGCGATGCTCATCCAGCCGAAATGCGACCTGCCCGGTATCGCCGGCGACGGCCGGATCAGGGTATCGGCGCTGACCGGCGAAGGGATCGACACCTTGGTCGCCGCGGTGACCGGCCGCGCGCGGGGGTTGCTGCCGGCGGACGGCGAGGTGGCGGTGAACGCCCGTCACCGCGCCGCCCTCCACCAAGCGCTCGCGTTGCTCCGAGAGGCCGCCTGCGCGAGGGACATGCTGGTGGCGGCGGAGGCCCTGCGCGGCGCCCGGTTCCAGCTCGACCGCGTCACCGGACGCGCGGGCGTCGAGGACATGCTCGACGTCCTGTTCGGCCGATTCTGCATCGGCAAGTGACATGTTCCACGTGGAACTCTAGAGCGGCAGCGTGAATCGGGATTTCGACATCGTCGTCGTGGGCGGCGGTCACGCCGGTTGCGAGGCTGCGGCCGCAGCCGCGCGCCTGGGCGCGCGCGTCGCGCTTGTCAGCTTCGCGCGCGAGCAGATCGGGGCGATGTCATGCAACCCCGCGATCGGCGGCCTCGGCAAGGGTCATCTGGTGCGCGAAGTCGACGCTTTCGACGGCCTCATCGCCCGCGCGGCCGACGCGGCGGCAATCCATTACCGGATGCTCAATGCGAGCAAGGGGGCGGCGGTGCGGGGCCCGCGGGTGCAGGCCGACCGGCGGCTCTACAGGGCGGCCATCCACCGGCTGCTCGGATCGCAGCCGGGGCTCGATGTGATCGAGGGCGAGGCGGCGGCGCTGGCGCTGGAAGGGCGGCGCGTGACCGGCCTGGCGCTCGCCGACGGCCGCCGGCTGCGCGCGAGGGCCGTGATTCTCGCCACCGGGACCTTCCTCGGCGGGAAGCTGCATTTCGGGATGACCAGCCTCGCCGGCGGCCGGGTCGGCGAGCGGGCGGCGACGGCGCTCGCCGATCAGCTGCGCGCGCTCGGCCTGCCCTTGGCCCGGCTCAAGACCGGCACCCCGCCCCGCCTCGACGGACGGACGATCGACTGGGCCGCGCTCGAGCGCCAGGACTCGGACCGAAGCGACTGGACGATGTCGGCGATGACGGGGCGCCGGCCGGCGCCGCAGCTCTTCTGCGCCATCACCCGGACCAACCCGGCGACCCACGCTCTGATCCGCGCCGGCCTCGACCGCTCGCCGCTGTTTGCGGGGGAGATTGAAGGAGTCGGGCCGCGCTACTGCCCCTCGATCGAGGACAAGGTCCACCGCTTCGGCGAGCGCGACGGCCATCAAGTCTTTCTCGAGCCCGAGGGCCTCGACGACCGGACGGTCTATCCGAACGGAATCTCGACCTCGCTGCCGCTCGACGTGCAGTCGGCGATGGTACGCTCGATGGCGGGGCTGGAGCGCGCCGAGATTCTCCAGCCCGGCTATGCGGTCGAATACGACCATGTCGATCCACGCATTCTCGACCCGACGCTGGCGGTCCGTCCCGAGCTGGCGGAAGGCCTTTACCTCGCCGGCCAGATCAACGGCACGACCGGCTACGAGGAAGCGGCGGCGCAGGGGCTCGTCGCGGGGGTCAACGCCGCCGCCTGGACGGCGGGCCGGCCGCCCGTGACCTTCGAGCGGGTCGACAGCTATATTGGAGTGATGGTGGACGACCTGACGCTGCAGGGGGTGACCGAGCCCTATCGGATGCTCACCGCCCGCGCCGAATACCGGTTGCGCCTGCGCGCCGACAATGCCGAGACCCGCCTGACTCCCCAGGCGATCGCGGCCGGCTGCGTCTCGGCGGAGCGGCGGGCGGCCTTCGAGCGCCGTCAGGCCGGACGCGACGCCGTCGAGCGGACACTCGCGGCGACCCGTTCCGCCGCAGAGCTCGCCAGAGCTGGAGTCGCCGTCAGCGACGATGGGCGGCGGCGCAGCCTCGCCCAATGGCTGCGCTTTGCCGAGTTGACCGCCGAGGCGCTGTTGCGGATCGAGCCGGCGTTGCAGCGCTGCGATCGCGCTGCGCTGCAACAGGCGATGGAGGACCATCGCTACGCGCCTTATGTCGAGCGCCAGCAGGCCGAGCTGATCCGCCTGCGGAGCGACGAAGCCGTCCGGATACCGCCGGATCTCGATTATCGGGCAATACCCGGTCTCTCGAATGAGATGGTGGAACGGCTTGGCGCCGCGAGGCCGGCGACCTTGGGAGCGGCACGGCGGCTGCGCGGAGTGACTCCCGCCGCCCTGGCGCTGATTCTGGTCCATTCGCGGCGCAAGGCGGCCTGACCCCGCGTGGAAGCCGTTCCACGTGGAACAATCGAACGATTCCGCAATCTCGGTGTCGATGTTCCACGTGAAACGATCGCCCGACTGGAGGCTTTCGCTCGTCTGCTGACCGAGGAGAATGAACGGCAGAATCTGGTTTCGCGGAACTCCCTCAAGACGCTCTGGGAACGCCATTTCCTCGACTCCGCCCAGCTGATCCGCTTTGCCCCGGCAACCGCCTCGCGCTGGATCGACCTCGGCACCGGCGCCGGCTTTCCCGGACTGCTCGTCCCTCTTTTCCACCCCGCGCACGTCACCCTTGTTGAATCGCGGCGGCTGCGCACCGATTTCCTACGGCGCGCGGCCGTTCTGCTCGGCGTCGACGGCCGCGTCGACATCGTCTGCGCGAAGCTGGAGTCGGTGCCGGCGCGCCCGTTCGACGTGATCAGCGCCCGCGCCTTCGCGCCGCTGCTCAAATTGCTCGGCCTGGCGGAGCGCTTCGCCGCCTCCGGAACGGTCTGGATCCTTCCGAAAGGGCGCAACGCCAAGTCGGAACTGGATGCGGCGCTGCGTTCGTGGCAGGGTGACTTCCGTCTCGAACCGAGCCTCACCGACGCCGACGCCGGGATCGTCGTCGCCAGCCGGGTTCGCCGCAAAACGAGGGGAAGACGTTGATTCGCATCGCCGTGGCCAACCAGAAAGGCGGCGTCGGCAAGACGACGACGGCGATCAACCTCGCCACCGCGCTCGCCGCGACCGGGTGGCGGGTGCTGCTGATCGACCTCGATCCGCAAGGCAACGCGTCGACGGGGCTCGGCATCGGCCAGGCGCTTCGCGAACGGTCGAGCTACGACGTGCTCACTGGCGGCGCCACGGTCGACGAGGCGGCGGTTCCGACCCGGGTGCCGCGGCTCGACCTGGTGCCGGCGACCGTCGACCTGTCCGGCGCCGAGATCGAGTTGGTCGCGCTCGAGGAACGCACCCACCGGCTCGACGCCGCGCTCGAGGCGCTCTCGGCCCGCTGGGACCTGTGCCTGATCGACTGCCCGCCCTCGCTCGGCCTGCTGACCATTAACGCGCTCGTCGCGGCGGAGTCGATCCTGGTGCCTCTCCAGACGGAATTCTTTGCTTTAGAAGGGCTTAGCCAGCTATTACAGACGATCGAGCGGATCCGGGCGAGGTTCAATCCGGAGCTGTCGATCCTCGGCGTGGCGCTGACCATGTTCGACCGGCGCAACAACCTCTCGTCGCAGGTCGCCGACGACGTGCGCGCCTGCCTGGGCAAGGTCGTCTTCGACACCGTCATCCCGCGCAACGTTCGCCTCTCCGAAGCGCCCAGCCACGGCATTCCGGCGCTGATCTACGACCACCGCTGCCCGGGCTCCGAAGCCTATATGGCGCTGGCCCGCGAGCTGATCGCCCGGCTGCCCAAGAAGAAGGCGGCCGCATGAGCGACGACACCCCCGTCCGCAAGCGTCCGTCGGGCCTCGGCCGCGGCCTGTCCTCGCTGCTCGGCGAAGTCGCGCAGGAGACTCCGGTGGCAGGAATGCCGGCGCGCGGCGGCATCCAGATGATGCCGGTGTCGTCGATCGAGCCCCACCTCAACCAGCCGCGCCGCCATTTCGACGAGGAGGCGATGGAGGAACTCGCCGCCTCGATCCGAAGCCGCGGCCTGATCCAGCCGATCGTCGTCCGCCCCCACGGCCATCGCTACCAGATCGTTGCCGGCGAGCGGCGCTGGCGCGCGGCCCAGCGGGCGCGGCTGCACGAAATCCCCGTGATCGTGCGCGATCTCGACGACGTCGAGACGCTCGAAGTGGCGTTGCTCGAGAACATCCAGCGCCGCGACCTCAACGCGATAGAGGAAGCGGAGGGCTATGCCCGACTGATCCACGAATATGGCTATGCCCAGGAAGCGCTCGCCAAGCTCGTCCACAAGAGCCGGAGCCATATCGCCAACCTCCTGAGATTGCTCGCGCTTCCCGACGGCGTGAAACAATTGGTGGAAAGCGGCGAGCTGAGCATGGGCCACGCGCGGGCGCTGATCGGCGCGGCCGACGCCGAAGCCTTGGCCCGCGACGTCGTCGAGCGCGGCCTCTCGGTCCGCGAGACCGAAAAGCTCGCCCGCTTCGGCAAGCCGGGCCGCGAGCGCCAGGGGCGGCTCGAAATCCAGGGAGCCGGAGCCGACATCGAGGCGCTCGAGCGGCAATTGGGCGACATGCTCGGCCTCAAGGTCAAGATCGTCCACCGTCCCGACGGCGGCACCGTCGCGCTGCATTATTCGACCCTCGACCAGCTCGACATGATCTGCCAGCGGCTGAGCGGCGAACGGATCTGAGCCTCTACCGCAGTCGCGCCGCTTGGCGGCAGATGGTGAACAGCTCCTCGTCGACCGCGGTCGCGCCGAGACCGCCCGGGGCCTTCATCCGCCGTTCCGCCTCGAGCAGGCGGCTGACTCCGCGGGCGAGCGCTTCCGACCGCCAGCGCGAAAGCTGCCGTGCCACGGAAGGTTTCTCCTTCCAAAACAAGAACTTACCTGATGACGCCATGACGGCGTCGAGGCTGCTCCCGCGATCCACCTGGGCCCTCAGCCGAGCGAGCAGGGTCAGCCGGCGGAGCACCGCCCGGATCAGCGGCACGCCTTCGACGCCCTCGCCCGAGAGGCGCAGAAGCTCCGCGTGGAGCAAAACCGCGTCGCCGTTGCCGACCGCGTCGACGAGGCGGCTGAGATCGCCCTCCTCGGCCGCCGCGCCGACGGCGTCGATCGCCTCGTGGTCGAGCGGCCGCGGCCGCTCCGGCGCGGCGTCGAGGAACAAAGCGAGCTTCTGAAGTTCGAGCGCGAGGATGGCGCGATTGCCGGCGCAGGCTTCGGCCAGCCGACGGGCGACGTCCGGGCGCGCCGCCAGCCCCTCGGCGAGAGCCATATCTACCACCAGCCGCTCCGCCTCCTGGCCCTCGGGCGGATAGCTCGCGCAGGCCAGGGCGGCCGGTTCGGCCAAGGCGAGCTTGAGCAGCCTCGAGGCCGGCTTGAGCGCGCCAGCGACCAGCAGCACCCGGTTGCCGGCGGCCGGCGCCTCGAGCAGCGCCTCCACCGCGGCGACGCACTCGTCGCCGGCCGGCTGGACGACGACGTAGCGCGCGCCGCCGAACAAGGAGAGGGAGGCCGCCTCGTCGGCGAGGCGGGCGGGGTCGGCCTTGAGCTCGGCGCCGCTCAGCTCCACCCGCTCCGCCTCCGCGCCCGCGGCGGCGGCGGCGAGTTTGACGAGCGACTGGGATCCGGCCTCGTCGGGCCCGTAGAGGAGGAAGAAGCGGCAGGCCGAAGGCGCCTTCAGAGCGCGCTCGACTTCGGGCCGCTTCGCCTTCACCGCTCGCCGCCGCCGCGCCGCGCATAGAGCGCGACGCGGGTGACGATCTGGTCGGCGACCTCCTTCGACAAGCGCTCGAGCGCCGTCTGCTCGGCCGCGACCGTCGCATATTCGGACCCGACCACGTCGATGCCCGCGTCCGAGCCGGCGGTGGCGTCGAGCAGGACAGTGCCCCGGGCGGTGTCGACCAGCCGGTAGCGGGCGCGCAGCGTCCGGCGCTCGCGGGTGACGGCGTCGTCCGGACGGATGCCGAAACCGGTAATGTCGTCGTCGAGCAGCACCTCGAGCCGGTAGCGCGCCTCCCTGGGCCCGGCGGCGCCGAGCCGGTCCTCCAGAGCGGTCCGGACCAGCCAGCCGGCGCGCCCCTCGATCGGAGCCACCGTCACCGACCGGAGCGACTGCGCGACCGGCCCCGACCCGCCGCCGCGGTAGAGCGGCTGAAGCCCGCACCCGGCGAGGACCAGAAGGAGGGGGAGGAGACGCCTCATGCGACCAGGTTGACGAGCCGGTCGGGGACGACGATCACTTTGCGGGGCGGCTTGCCGTCGAGGATCCGCACCACCTTGTCCGATGCCAGCGCCATCTCCTCGAGAAGCTCCCGGGCCGCGCCCTTGGGCGCGGTGAGAGTGTCGCGCAGCTTGCCGTTGACCTGGACCGCGATCGTGACCTCCTCCTCGACGAGCAGGGCGGGGTCTGCCGCCGGCCATTCGGCCAGGGCGACGAGACCTTCGCGGCCGAGCGCGCTCCACGCTTCCTCGGCGAGGTGCGGCACCATCGGGGCGGCGAGCCGGATCAGAGTCTCGACGCCGCGGCTGCGGGAGGGCGAGGCCGGCGTCTTCTCGAGCGCGCTGGTCAGCTCGTAGAGGTTGGCGACCGCCTTGTTGAAGGCGAGCGATTCGATGTTGGCGCTGACCGCGGCGATCGTCCGGTGGACCTTGCGGTCGAGCGCGGGGTCGTCGCCGTCGCCCAGCCAGGTCGAGCCGCCACGCTCCGCTTCCCCGGCGGCGAGGCGCCAGAGGCGCTGGACGAAGCGCCAGCTGCCCTGGATGCCGGCCTCGCTCCACTCGAGATCGCGCTCGGGCGGGCTGTCGGAGAGCATGAACCAGCGCACCGCGTCGGCGCCGTACTGGTCGACGATCGGCTCGGGATCGACCGTGTTGCGCTTCGACTTGGACATTTTCTCGATCCGGCCGCGGGTGATCGGCCCGGCATGACGCTCGGCTTCCTCGGGGGTCAGCCAGCGGCCCTCGGCATCCTGGTAGGTGACGTGCGTCACCATGCCCTGGGTGAACAGGCCGGCGAACGGCTCCTCGATGTCGAGCCGGCCGATCTGCTTCAGCGCCCGGATCCAGAAACGAGCGTAGAGGAGGTGGAGGATCGCATGTTCGACTCCGCCGATATATTGGTCGACGGGCAGCCAGCTTTCCGCCTCGGCGCGATCGAACGGCGAGTCGTCGGGCTGGCTGGCGAAGCGGATGAAGTACCAGGACGAATCGACGAAGGTGTCGAGCGTATCGGTTTCCCGCCGCGCCGCCCGCCCGCAGCCTGGGCAGTCGACCTTCGCCCAGTTCGGGTGGCGGTCGAGCGGATTGCCGGGGGTCTGGAAGTCGACATCCTCCGGAAGCACGACCGGCAGCTGCTCGCGCGGCACGGCGACGGGTCCGCACGCCTCGCAATGGACGATCGGTATCGGCGTTCCCCAGTAACGCTGCCGGGACACGCCCCAGTCCCGCAGCCGCCAGACGGTGGTGCCTTCCCCCCACCCGTCCGCTTCGGCGCGCGCGATGACCTCGCGGATGGCGTCCTCAGCGGTGAGGCCGTCGAGGAAGCGGCTGTTCACCAGCCTGCCGGGGCCGCTATAGGCCTCGTCGCCGACCGGCTCGCCCGCTTCCTCGGGCGAGGGGGCGACGACGCGGGTGACGGGCAGGCCGTATTTGCGGGCGAAGTCGAGATCCCGCTGATCGTGGGCCGGGCAGCCGAAGATGGCGCCGGTGCCGTAGTCCATCAGCACGAAATTCGCGACGTAGAGCGGCAGCTGCCACTCCGGATCGAGGGGATGGACGACCCGGGCGCCGGTGTCGAAACCCTTCTTCTCGGCGGTCTCGAGCTCGGCCGCCGTCGTGCCGCCCTGCTTGC
>Ga0196963_10000978_pt1 | contig 21200 bp, 23 predicted proteins | sample S1_5metaG_FD_148600 | JGI IMG/M metagenome (GOLD analysis project Ga0196963, IMG submission 148600) | Soil microbial communities from Anza Borrego desert, Southern California, United States - S1_5 | ecosystem: Environmental > Terrestrial > Soil > Desert | place: USA: California | collected... | reverse complement strand
CGAAGCGGTCTTCCTCCTCCGCGTCGTTCGAGCCCGCTGAGGCCCTAGGAGGAGGTCGGTCGATCACAAGGTCAGGCGGAGGCATGTCCGTGGTCTTGGAGTGCAGTGCAGGCTCCGTGCGCGAAAGCGCCAGACCTCGCACTTTGAGTTTGTTGATAGCCCGCCCTTGAGCGAGGCCGACGAGTGCGGCTCCACACAGAACAGTTCCGAGAAGTTTAAGATTATTCATTGCGCGGGTTTCCTGGTTGCGAGCCACTCAGTCACAAGCGGCTTAAACGCCCAGTGAATATCCTTTGCAGCGTGGCCCCGAGTTAGATTGCCTCCGTTAAGATCCTCCACGAACACGAGCTCGTCATCGCTCGATTCCAGCCTGAGCATGAGGCGACGTTCCGACTTTCCGAAGTCGTGGAAATATTCTGAAAAGCCAGAACCGCATAAATTCCAAAGGACGGCTGATCTCTCGGGGCCGATAATCTCCTGGAGGCGGTCCGAAAGAGCAACGCGCAACGGTTCGCATTCGTCACCGAAGGGCTCCACTTTCAACAAAGGGCCATCTTTTGCCTTGGTCGGTTTCTCCACTTGTACATGCGGGCGCTCAATTTCTAGAAACTGGGATTGGAAAGCCGCGAACAACTCCAGCACGCTCTTCTTCTCTTCCTGCGTGAGGCCCAACGCCTCCAGGGCTCCGGGCGAGAGTTGCGCGTTAGGGTTCAAGACATTCCGCCCGGGTTCGTAGCTGTAGATTCGAGGGGCCATGCTTTTCGGCAACCGGGCGAAATCAGATTCCTCGACCCATCTATATGTTTGCGAAGGATAGGCAGATGTTGGAGAGCCTGCAGGATCCAGAAGCTTTGCAGCCGCGCCGGTGGTAGGCGATACGGGCAGCCGGGCATCACGAATGATGTGAGCTGCTGATGGTGGCGTGACCGCGCTCCGCTGCTCCTGCGCATCTAGCAGAGCGCGCGTTTGTAACAAGAGCGGTGGTGTCACGACCAGAAGCGCTGTGGTGAGAACCCGTCCGGGAGCTGCTCGCAGCAGGTAGCCCAGAAGACTTGTAACGACATTCATCTGAGGTTTAGCCAACAGACCCGCCGCGCTAAACCGCGCCGCCAGAGCGGGCAAGCTCAGAGAAGCCGAGCATTCTAGAGCGGCAACAGCCGCAGCTGCCGTCGCGGTATGGCCGCGCGACTGCAGGGCGCGCTCCAGCCGAGTCAAAGCCTTTTGGATGCGCTTGCGAACGGTGTCCTCCGAAAGGCCCAGGACAACGCCAACCTCTGCATAAGTTCGTCCTTCCACGAAGCGCATCAGCAAGGCATCGCGCTCTGCGTCCGAAAGGGCGAGCAATGCTTCATCCAGTTCTCCTCCCATCTCATCGGGCGCTGTGTTGTTCCGCATGATGTCGTGATTTTTGAACGCGGCGGTTTCGCGGTTGAGCCTGCGAGCTTCGCTCCGCCTCCATTGCTTTGCCTCGAGCACGGTCGTCTGGTGAAGCCAACCAGCGATGCTGGTTCGGCCTTGAAGGAGGAGGGCCTTCTGCGCCAGGCGGATAAAGACCGTTTGGCTGATATCCTCGGCTGCGTAAGGTTGGCCTAGGGCGCGAGTGGCCGTCCCAAGGACCAAGGGGAGATGCCGTGAGACGAGCTGTTTAAATGCAGAGTCGGAGCCTTCTACCACAAACTGCCGGAGTAGTTCACCATCTATGACCTCTTGAGCCATCAATAGGTAACCTGCCGCCCACCTTTCAAAAACGGAAAACTATTTTGGACTGCTTGCGCGGGGACGGAGGTGTGGTAATTTCTGCGTCCCGGTTGCAGGGGGAACTTTCAGGCTTGTCAATGGGACGCCTGTTGGTACTCTGACCGCCCTTTTTTATGAAAGCTGAAGTTCATCCGAAGTACATGGATGCGGAGATTCGTTGCGCTTGCGGCAACGTGATCAAGACGCGCTCCACGAAGCCGAGCATCGTGGTCGGCATCTGCAACGCTTGCCATCCATTCTACACCGGCACCCAGAAGTTCGTGGATACCGCCGGCCGCGTGGATAAATTCCAGCAGCGCATGGCCAAAACCGCCGCCGCTCAAGCTGCCCTGCCGCAGCCGAAGAAGAAGCGCGCGACCACGCCTGCCAAGTAGCCCATTCTCTTTCGAAGCCCGCATTGGAGCAGATCTCCTGCGGGCTTCATGCTTTTTATGGGGGGCTTCGATCTCCGCCCGCACATCGAGAAGTTCAAGCGGCGCTTCGCTGAAGTGGAAGCCGCGCTGAACGATCCCAAGGCTTTCGACAATCCGCAGCGCGCGCAGGAGCTTTCCCGTGAGTATGCGCGCCTGAAGGACTTGTGCGCGACGGGCGACCAGTATCTCCGCACAATCCAGGAGCTGGCGGATAATCGCGCTATGCTGAATGATGGCGACGCGGAGTTGGCAGCGCTCGCAAAAGAGGAGATTCCCCGGCTGGAAGCGGACGAGAAGCGCCTGGAATTCGAGGTGCAAAAAGGCCTTCTGCCACCCGATCCCACCGATTCCCGCAATACGATCATAGAAATTCGCGCTGCTGCGGGCGGTTCAGAAGCGGCGTTGTTCGCGGCGGATCTCTACCGGATGTACACGCGTTATGGCGAAGCCAAAGGGTGGAAGATTGAGACGCTCGACACGAGCGTGTCCGACCTGGGCGGGTTGAAGGAAGTGATCTTCAGTGTCACTGGGCAGGATGTTTACAAATTCCTGAAGTACGAAGCGGGTGTGCATCGTGTTCAACGCGTTCCAGCCACGGAAGCCCAAGGGCGCATCCATACCAGCACCGTGACTGTCGCTGTCCTTCCTGAAGCGGAGGATGTGGATGTGGAGTTGAAGAACGAGGATCTGGAAATCACGACTTGCCGCGCGTCAGGCCCAGGCGGGCAGGGGGTGAATACAACCGACTCAGCGGTGCAGATCATCCACAAGCCGAGCGGGTTGATCGTGCGTTGCGCGGACCAACGTTCGCAGCAGAAGAACAAGGCCCGGGCGCTGACGGTGCTCCGCTCGCGTTTGCTGGAGCGGAAGATCGCTGAAGAGCACGCGAAGATGGATAGCGCACGTCGCCAAGCCGTTGGCACCGGCGAGCGGAATGAGCGGATTCGCACGTACAACTTTCCGCAGAACCGCGTCACTGATCACCGAATCGAGCACACCCTTTACAATCTCCCTGCCTTCATTGATGGCGACCTCGATTCCATGTTGGAGCCGCTCATGGGGAATGACCTGCAGGAACGCCTTTCGACCTTAAAGATTTGAGATGAGCCGCGAGATTAAAGGCCTGATTTTCGATTGCGACGGGACTCTTGCGGACACAATGCCGCTGCATTGGCGCGCCTGGGAATTCGTCAGCAAAAAGCACGGCATCAACTTTCCAATCGATCGCTTCTACGCGATGGGCGGGGTGCCCACGCGCGACATCCTGCGCATGCTGGCGCTGGAGCAGGGTTTGCCGATTGATCCCATCGCGGTCGCTTACGAAAAAGAGGAGGCGTATCTCCCCTTAATGAAGGATGTGGGGCCGGTGCATGTGGTCGTGGAGATTGCAGCCGCGCATTACGGGAAGCTGCCCATGGCTGTGGCGACAGGGGGGAATCGCGTGATTATTCCTCAGGTGCTCGAGCACTTGAAGATTTCGCATTACTTCCAGGCTGTGGTGACCAGCGAGGATGTGGTTAACCAGAAGCCTGCGCCGGACATTTTTCTCGAAGCGGCGCGCCGGATTGGGGTGCCGCCGGAGAATTGCCGCGCGTTTGAGGACACGGAGCTTGGGTTGCAAGCCATCCGTGCGGCTGGGATGGAAGCTGTGGATGTGCGCGAGTTGATTCGCGCTTAATTCGAGCCGCGCTGGCTTAAATCACCACTTCGGGAGCTTCGGCTTTTTCAGCCTTCTCGATGGTCCGCTCAATAGCGGCGGTGAGCATCTGCATTTCAAAGGGTTTGAAGAGCATCACTCCGCCGACCTTGCGGACGAAAGCATCCCACTTCGGGTCCGCGCTATGGCCGGTCATGAAAATGAAGCGCTTGCACAGCTCGGGCTTGATGCGCTGCACCGCCAGGTAGAACATGTCGCCCGGGAGGTTGGGCATGAGCATGTCGCAAAGGATAGCGTCGAAGGAGGTGGCCATGATGTGCTTCAACCCTTCGACGCCGCTCGGAACTATGGTCACCTTGAAATTAGCGGTTTCCAGGTACTCCTTGAGAAGGCAAGCGGTGTCAACGTCATCCTCAAGCATAAGGAGATTGCGGATCTTCGGCCCGAGGAGATCGTCCGGCACTTCGTGGACCTTTTCCGGTCCTGGAATAAAAGCCTTTTTAAGCATGGCGCGTTAGTCTGCAAGCTGCGGGGTGATCAGGGAACCAATAGCGCAGCCGGATTGAAGATTGCAAATGACGGCGAGGAGGCAAGATTTTTCATCCCTGAATTGTTCACACGATGAGCAGCGCTAACCAAAGGCCGGTGATTGTATGGTTCCGCAACGATTTGCGGCTGGCAGATAATCCCGCTGTGGCGGCAGCGGCAGCGACTGGCGCGCCTGTCGTTGCGCTCTATATCTACGCGCCGGAGGACGAAGGCGCCTGGCGGCCCGGGGCAGCGTCACGCTGGTGGCTGCATCATTCATTGTGCTCGCTGAGAGAGCGGCTGGCGCAGGCCGGCAACCAACTGATCGTTCGCTGTGGGAACACGGTGGAGGAGTTGGGGGCCGCCGTGAAGCAGAGCAGGGCGACTCGAGTATTCACGAACAGCCGCGTGGAACCCTTCGCCCGGTCTGTGGAAGCGCAATGCGCGCGGATGCTTGTGGAGTGCGGAGCGGATTTGGTGACGTTCCAGAGTTCCTGGCTAGCCGCTCCGGGAACGGTGGTCAACGGGCAGGGTTGCGCATATCAGGTCTTCACTCCTTTCTTCAAGACATGGAGTTCTATAGTGGCTGCTCGGCCCGTGATCGAAGCGCCACAGCACATTGCAAAGCTTCACGGGAACCCTCGGTCGATGAGTGTTGAATCGCTCGGTTTGCTCCCGAAGCTTAACTGGGCCGACGAGTTTAGTTCGCACGCGAGACCAGGAGAGTTCGGCGCGAGAAAAGCGCTTGCGGCGTTCATCAACGAAGGCGCCGAAGATTATGCGGCGTCACGCGATCTGCTTGGCAGTGAGGGAACCTCTCGTTTATCAGCCCACCTGCATTTCGGAGAGATCAGCCCCAACGAGGTGGTGCATGCCCTTGAGCAAAGGACGGGGCCTGCATGGAAGAGCAGCAAGTACGTTGCGGAGCTTGCCTGGCGGGAATTTGCGGCGCACTTGCTGCACGCATTCCCGCATCTGCCGGAGCGGCCGATGCGCCCTGAGTTCGAGCGGTTTGAATACCGGGCGGAGCGTGGGGAAGTTCTGGATTGGCTGGCCGCGTGGCAACGAGGGCGCACAGGTTACCCTGTCGTGGATGCCGCCATGCGCCAGCTCTGGGCGACTGGTTGGATGCATAACCGCGCGCGAATGATTGTGGCGTCGTTTCTGATTAAAGATTTGCTCATAGACTGGCGAACGGGGGCCAAGTGGTTCTGGGATACTCTGGTGGACGCGGATTTGGCAAACAACACGATGGGTTGGCAATGGGCCGCTGGCTGCGGCCCGGACGCCGCGCCTTTCTTCCGCATCTTCAACCCGATTACGCAAGGCGAGAAGTTCGACCCAAAGGGCAAGTATGTGCGTCGCTGGGTTCCGGAGTTGAGGAACCTTGCGGACGAATGGATCCATCAACCTTGGAAAGCGCCGTCCGCAGCGCTGGGGAAAGCTGGAGTGGAGCTGGGCAGGACTTATCCGGAGCCGATCATTAACCATGCGATCGCGCGAGAGGTTGCCTTGGAGAAGTACCAGCGGCTTCGGCAGCAAAGCGCGTGATTGTCGTGATTTTGGACAAATGGCGTGGCGGCATCGGCAGGCATTCTTAAATCTGAGAAGCCCTCTTTCGTTTTGCTCGGGCAAAACGCCATCCTGAAGCAATATTCTTCAACAGGCATATACTATGCTTTAGGGAAGCCGACCCATGAACAGGATACTCCTTATCGAGGACAACCAGAGCTGTGCCTCCTTTATTAAAATAATTTTAGAGCGCGAGGCTATGGAAGTGACGGTTGTGCCTGATTCTGAAGAAGCGTTGCGGGTGGTCAGGCCTGGCGAATTTGGGCTGATCGTCACGGATCTAGGGCTTCCACACCTCGGGGGGACCAACCTGCTTGAGCGACTGCGGGCGGCAGCTCAAGAAACGCCCATCCTGGTGGTTTCCGGATCGTACGTGCGACCCATGTTGGAGGATTTGCAAGCGGCGGGCGCGACAGACGCGATGGCCAAGCCGTTCCATTTTCCCGAATTCGTGCGCAAGGTTCGCGAGATGCTTGGGCATCGCAGCGGCCAGCCTTGCCGTTTAACGGCGGCCTGATAGCAGCGGGCTTCCTTTTGTGGCGCGTTCCCGTAGGCTGGCCGCATGCCAGCTAGGCTTCTTCTGCTCCTTGGCTGCGCCGCGATGATGCTTATGCAAACGCCGCTGCTTGCGCAAGGCCGTGTGGTTTCAGAAACCAATTTCTTTTCCCAAATCTTTCAAACCAATCGGTTCGTGCGGGTATATCTGCCGGCGAGTTACGAAACAGAACCCACAAAGAAGTTCCCGGTTCTCTACGTTCACGACGGACAGAACGCCTTCACCACAGCGGGGCCCCACGCGGCATTTGGCTGGGGAAATTGGGAGTTGGATAAGACCGCCTCGGAACTGGCGAAGTCGGGCAAGATGCGGGAAATCATCATGGTGGCGGTTGATTGCACTCGCGAGCGGTACCGAGAATACCGCGGCCCAAGCACGAACTGGCCGCCTGCGGAGAACGAGGCCTTTAGCAAATACGCGCTCTTTTTGACGCAAGAGTTGAAGCCCTCGATCGACAAGCAGTATCGAACATTGAAGGGAGCTATGGACACTGGAACCTTAGGGTCATCAATGGGCGGGATTTGCAGCCTGGCGCTGAGTTGGCGGCATCCGGAGACGTTTGGTTTGGCGGCGAGCATCTCTGGAGCGTACCAGGTGGAGAAGCGTTTTTTCCTCAACGAGGTCCTGGCCACCTACAAAGGGCCACGAAAACCGCTGCGGGTTTATTTAGACAGCGGGATCACCGATCACGCGGGTGGTGATGATGGAGCAAGCCTTACCCGTGCGGTGGCCGCGCAATTGGAGCGCATCGGCTACAGACCGGGGAAGGATCTGATGCACTTTGTGGACGATAAGCCCCTGACAGCAGCGCAGCTCGAGCCGATGCATCTTCCGACTGACAAGTTCCTTGAAGCCCAGAAAAGCCAGCATAACGAAATGTATTGGCGGCTGCGCGCGCACCGGGCGCTCACGTTTCTGTTTCCTCCCGAGCTTTCGGGAAAATGATCCGCTCCGTTGCGCGATTGATAACTGCCGGGGCGCGAACTAGAGTCCGCCCAACGAAATGGCAGTTGTAAAAACATCCCGTTCCGAACCTGCGTTAGCCGCGGTGTGGCGCGCGTTGCGCGACAAGCGTGTGCTCAGCTTAATTGCGGGTCCATGTGTGATTGAGAGCGAGACGCTCTGCGAGGAAGTCGCGCGGACTATGAGCAACGCCACACGCGCGCTCGGAATTCCTTACGTGTTCAAGGCGAGCTTCGACAAAGCTAATCGTTCTTCGAGCGCCTCGTTTCGCGGGCCCGGGGTGGAGGAAGGGTTGGAAACGCTGGCGAAAATTCGACGCGACTTTGGTCTGCCGGTCCTCACGGATGTTCACTCGGAGGAGCAGGCCACGCTCGCTGGAAAATACGTGGATGTGCTGCAGATTCCCGCATTCCTCTGCCGACAGACGGACCTGATCGTTGCGGCGGTGCGCACGGGGAAGATCGTGAATATCAAGAAAGGGCAATTCCTTTCACCGCACGACATGGGGCAGGTGGTGAAGAAAGCCGTGGCGGCAGGCGGGAGCAAACTGCTGCTGACGGAGCGGGGAACGACGTTTGGATACAACAACCTCGTGGCCGACATGCGCTCAATTCCGATCATGCGCGGGTATGGCTTCCCGGTGATCTTCGACGCGACGCACTCGGTGCAGTTGCCAGGTGGAGCAGGGGATCGCTCAAGCGGGCAGCGGGAATTTGCGCCGGTGCTTAGCCGCTGTGCGATTGTCGCCGGGGCAAACGGCCTATTCATTGAAACGCATCCCACGCCCGATAAAGCTTTAAGTGACGGGCCCAACATGATTCCGCTTGGCGAGATGGGGGGCTTGCTGAAGCACTTCGTGAAATTAAAAGCCCTGAGTCTCGATGCTTAAGCGCGAACATATCCGCACGAAGACAGGGGAGCTGCGCAAGCCGAAGACGCCTGCGGTTTCGGACGCTCTGCTGGATCGTTTGCAGAAGGTGAAGCTGCTGCTGCTCGATGTGGATGGCATCCTGACGGATGGCGGCATTTACGTCGGGGCGGAAACGGAGTTCAAACGGTTCAACATTCAAGATGGTTTGGGGCTTCGTCTGGCGCAAAAAGCAGGCATCAAAGTTGGGTGGATTTCCGCGCGCCCTTCGTTCGCGAGCGCCACGCGCGCCGTGGAGTTAAAAGTGGATTACCTTTTTCAGGGCGACACCGGCAAGATTGCGGCGGCGGAAGATATTTTGAAGAAAGCAGGTGTGCCGTGGTCAGATGTATGTTTCATGGGTGATGACGTGGTGGACCTGGGGCTGCTCCGGCGGGCCGGGTTGGCCATCAGTGTTGCGAACGCCATCGAGGAGGCCAAGGGGGTTGCCCATTACGTGACGAAGGCGGCCGGGGGCCATGGAGCTGTTCGCGAGGCAGTTCACCTAATTTTGAAAGCCCAGAACAAATGGGACGCTTTGGTCCAAGAATACATGCTCAAGTGATGCGCGGGTGGTTGGCTCTCGCAGCGGCTTTGTTGTGCGGCAGCCTCGCGTATGGACAAGCTCTTTCCGGCGGCAAGCTGAAGAATTACCAGGCCCCGAGCATGGATGGGGGCAAACGGGCGAAGGTGACCGGGAGAGAGGCGGAGCCGGTGGGGAATGGTTTGTACCGCCTAACTGAGGCACGTGTCGAAACGTTCAATACGAACGGCCAAAGCGATATGGTTATCGAAGCGCCACTCGCGTTTTATAACCAGAACACCAGGATGGCGTTCTCGCCCGGCGCGCTTAAAGCAGTGACACACGCGGGAAAGCTCACCATTAGCGGTGTCGGTTTTGAATGGGGGCAATCGGGGAGTGATTTGATTTTGTCGAATGATGTGAGGGCTGTGGTCTCGCAGGAATTGCTCTCGACGAATTTCCTCTCGCGCGCGCAATCCACAGGAACAAACTCACCGCTGGTTATCACCTCGCGCAGTCTCCGAGCGACCAGAGCGCGCGCAGATTTTTTGGGTGATGCTACGGCGCGATTGAGTGACGGCTCGATTCGCGCGGAGCAGTCCATGGCCGTGCATTTTGTAGGGAAAACGCTGCAAGTGCAGAAGCTCGAGTGCGTTCAAAATGTGGTGATTGAGCGGACTGGTTTGAGGATGTCTGGGGACCGCGCTGATTACGTCGTGGGGGAGGGAGAGGAGATCATTCACGTGCAGGGGCAAGCGCAGTGGCAGCATGGCTTGCGCAGCGGGCGCGCAGATTTTATCGAGTATAAACCCTCCGCAGCTGAGGTCATGGCCATCGGGGGCAGCCATCTCGAGGCCCCCCTTTTCCGCGGCGCACAAACGAACACCGCTGCGGCTCGTGAGCGGCCGCTCGTTGTGGTCGATGCGAATTTCTTCCGGTTGCAAATGGAGAGACCGGGTCTCGCGGGTGAGAAGCTGGAGGCGAGCACGAATGTCGTTATACGCATCCCTTCCGAAGCTACCATCGCACGGACGCGCGCGGCTTATTACGACGAAGCCGAAGGGGTGTTACGGATGATGGGAGACCCGATCTGGATTACGCCGGAGTGGGAATTAGCTGGCCAGCAGATAGTCGTCAACGAAAAGGCGCAAACGGTGCATGCGATGCCGAATGGGCGGTTGAAAGTGGCGGCGAGCGCGTTTGGCCTCGATCAGTTTTTCCGTTCGTCGGCAGCCACGAACGCCGTCCAGGGGCCCTGGTTTGTGCAGACTACCAGCCAGAGCATCTTCTACACGCCTGAGCGGATGCAGTTCCAAACGAACGTGCATGTGCGTGTGCTGGAGGGTGACGCGGAGCGGGGTTGGAGCAAAAGTCAGGCGCTCATTGTTCATTTCCGGCCTGATCCACAGCCGCGGCAGAACACGAATGCGCTGCCTTCGCTCAAGTCGAGTTCGGTCGATCGGGTTGTGGCAATTGGCGGGGTGACCGCTGAGCAATTCCCCTGGCCTCGAGAGAACGGGGACATGATCAGCAAGAAAATGCGCGCCGAGGAAATCGCGTTCGCGTTTCAACCCGGCGCGGATGCGGCGGTCGACACGATCACAGTTTGGGAAAACGCCCGCCTGGAGCAGACGGCCGTGAGTCCTCGTTCCAGCCAGCCTTCAACCGTGGCGTTAGAGGCCAACTACATTCATGCGAAATTCTTCCCTCTCACGAACCGGGTCGATACCATCGTCGCCACAACCAACGTGGTCATTCAGCACAATCGCGGTGTGGGTCGAGGCCAGAAAGCGATTTACACTGGCACGAACGATGTCGTCGAATTGTCGGGAAATCCGGTCGCGAGTGTGGATTCAGTCAATGTTCCCCGTGCTGAGACTATGTTTTGGCGCCGCTCCCGCGGCACGTTCGGCACCGTGGGCGGCGTGCGGGCGGAATGGACTCGCGTGACGAACAATCCAGCCCTCCTGAAAAAATAATGGCCATTTTGTTGCAAGCGCAGAAACTGGTGAAGAGCTACCGCCAACGCCGAGTCGTGGATGGCGTCAGCGTGGAGGTCGCGCCGGGGGAGATCGTCGGGTTACTCGGGCCGAACGGCGCTGGGAAGACCACCACGTTCAACATGGTTGTCGGGTTGGTTAAACCGGACGGCGGCTCCGTGCAATTTGAGGACCAGGAGGTCACAGACTTACCAATGCACAAACGGGCGCGTCTCGGCATCGGTTACCTCACGCAAGAGCCCTCGGTATTTCGCAAGCTGACGGTTGAGGAAAACATCCTCGCGATTTTGGAGACATGCGCGGTTTCACGACAGGAGCGGAAGGTGCGTCTGAATTACCTGCTGGATGAGCTGGATTTAACGCGGGTCGCGAAAAGCAAGGCATACATGCTCAGCGGTGGCGAAAAGCGTCGGCTGGAGATCACCCGCGCGCTCGTCACCACTCCAAAGCTGCTGCTGTTGGACGAGCCGTTCAGTGGCATTGACCCGATCACCATCTTCGAGGTGCAGAAGATTCTGCGTCGCCTGAGGGATCGCGGCCTGGGCATCTTGATTACGGACCATAACGCGCGTGAAACTTTGAAGTTGGTGGATCGGGCTTACCTGATCAAGGGCGGCCAAACGCTCGTGCAAGGGCCAGCGGAGTTCATCGTCAATGATCCGAAGGCGCGAGAGATTTACCTCGGGCCTGAGTTCAATATGTAAGTGACTTTCGCCCCGGGTTTGCTCCACTTAAGGGGAACCCATGAGACGCGACACCGTCACCGTTGAGAAGTTTTACACCGAGCATTGCAGCTCACTTGAGCTGAAGCTGGTCGCAGGGGCGGGTGGCCTGAACCGCATCATCCGGGAGCCTACCGTCAATCGCCCCGGTCTCGCTCTCGCCGGATTCACGCGATACTTCGCAGGCAAGCGTGTGCAGGTGATTGGCAACGCTGAATCCCACTTTCTCAAGTCGCTCTCGCCCAGCCTGCGCGAGGCGCGTTACCGGCAATTGCTTGGGCACCGCATTCCTTGCGTGGTGTTTTGCCGCGGGTTCAAGCCCGACAAACTATTTCTGAAGATAGCTGAGGAAGCCGATTTGCCCGTGTTCAACACCCCGCAAATCACGATGAAGTTCATCAACCTCGCTACACTTGCGCTGGAGTTGATGTTTGCCCCGCGCAGCAGTGAATTGGGCTCGATGGTCGATATTCTCGGAGTCGGTGTGATTATCCGCGGCGAGAGCGGCATTGGAAAAAGTGAGACGGTGCTTGCGTTGATTGAACGCGGCTATTCGTTAGTCGCAGATGATGTCACCAAAGTGACACTCGTCGATGGTCGCGAGGTAATCGGAACAAGCGCGGAAATTACGCGAAATCACATGGAAGTCCGCGGCATCGGGATTGTGAATGTCGCTGCGATGTTCGGCGTGAAGAGCATTCGCAAAGAGAAGAAGGTGGACCTCATCGTCACGTTGAAAACCTGGGAACAAGTGCACGACGTGGACCGACTTGGCATTGAGGACACGTACCTCCGCATCCTCGGAGTGGATATTCCGCACATCACGATCCCTGTCCGTCCGGGGCGGGATCTTGCTCGTTTGATCGAAGTGGCGGCGTTTCAAACGAAATTGAAAGCCTCCGGTTATAATCCCGCGAAGGAATTGAATGACCGGCTCATCGCGCAGATGGCGGGCAACAATCAGTTGTAAATGAGTTCCTGGCGCGAGTTGGTGGCGCTCGCGCGCCAGCTCAAGTTTGAGCCTCACGACATTGCGGCGCAGCTCAACGCGCGCGGCGAATACAACGTGACGCTCGAAGAGGAGTTCCCGCTCCTTATCAAGCTGTTCCATTACACGTCCCAGAGACATACGCGCGGAGCAACCTGGCACGATCGTCTTGAACTTTTCCTGCCGCTGGATGGTCCCGCCCGATTCCGGATGGGTGACCAGGAGGTGGAGCTGAAGCGGGGGGACTTGCTTGTCGTTGATAACCTGAAGCTCCATCAAGTGGTCGATTTTCCAGGGTTCGACACTCGAGTGATCGTCATCAGCTTCCTGCCTGAATTCGTTTACAGCCTCGGCTCGCCTTCCCACGACTACGCTTTTCTATTGCCGTTCTACAGTAAGCTCGACGGGCGCGCTCACATCCTGCGGAGCGACAGCGCCTTGGCGGAGGAGGTCTATGGGTGCTTGCGATCCTTGCTTGAGCGATACTTTGATCGCGAGGCCAAGCCGTTTTACAAAGCGGGATGTAAAGCCTGCCTCCTTGAGGCTCTTTATCATTTAGCGGGGCACTTTCAGCAATCGGAGGTGGTGAAATGGCAGTTCATGAAGCAGCAGCAATCGTCATTGCGGCTGAAGAAGCTGTTCGAGCACATACGGTCGCGCCCAACCGAGCGGCTTAGCGTTGGAGCCGCCGCCAAGCTGGCGGGCATGAGCCCTCCGCAATTTATGAAGGTTTTCAAGCAAGTGGCCGGAATGACGCTGGTAGCCTACTTGAATCACGTTCGGCTGAGCAACGCCATGCGTTTGCTCCGAGAGACAGACCAGAGCGTGGCGGAGATTGCAGCGGCCTGCGGCTTCTCGGATCAGAGTTATTTTGATCGTCGTTTTAAACGCGCCTTCGGCAGCACACCGAAAGAATTCCGTTCCCGGCCTGTAGAGCTGAAATAAAAATCGCCCCCCGAAGTGAACAAATGGAGGGATCGTAATGTTGTTGGGAAAGAATCTTGGCTGCCTCCCGAACGAAGGGCAGGTGGATCGGGCATGGTTCACGAAAAACCAGCTCCGATCGTGCGCTAGCCCTCTGCCAGTTGGCCAACAACAAATCTACGCAAATACTGGATGCTTCTCGTCGCCGTCGCATCCTCCGTTTGAAGTGTCGCCTCTAGCGTCAGCTCTGGGGTGGTCCAGAGTTCAAGGATCGCCGTCCTGCAGTGAGGATTCGTGCTTAGCTTGGCGAGCAAAGCTGGAATGTCCACGACACCTTCTCCGGCCGCGCAGCCCTCGACCGTGAACCCCTGCATGTGCGGCACCCGGCGGATCTGCACGTCCTTGATGTGCAGGTTGACTGTTACCTCGGCGAGCCATTGCAGCACGGTATCCAACCCTTCTCCAGCGCCGAGAGAGTTTGCCGTGTCCAGGCAGATGCCAAGCCGGTCTGAGCCGACTTCATCAATGATCTTCCGCAGTTCAGCGCTTTTAAACCGGTCGTGGTTTTCCACTCCGAGGGTGAGGCTGTCGAGCAGCGGAACACAATCTTTCAGCAGGGAGACGATCTCTGGGAGGGGCGGGTGATAATCGTTGTCGTCGATGACAATTCGAATCAGCTTAGCTTCCAGTTGCCGAGCAATCGAAGCGCATTGTTCGACGCGTTCGACCGTGAGCCCGCGCGTTCCCACTTCGATCTGCACCCCAGATTCATGTGCCGCTGCGCCAAATGCGGCCAGGCGTTCTGGTGTGAATGTGTGAAGCGGAAGGTTGTCCCCGATCTGGAGGAGACTGAGGCCGTGCTCGCGCGTCTTGCGAAGCAGGCCCTGTTCATCCAGCGGCTGCGCGGGGAGATGCCCCTTCACGCCCACAGCCCAGCCGTAGGTGTAACTGCTGAGCCCAAGCTTCATGGCTATGGCTTTTTCGTGCTGGTGATATCGCGCACCTGTTCGCGGATATCCCCCATTTCGAAAATGCGTTGCCAGTTTTCTTTGAAGAGCACCGGCTTGGCGCGAGCGCTGATCTTATACGCGGCGTCCGAGAACGTTCCGTTCACTTCGCCAAACAGCACAGCAATTTGAATGCGGAGATGGCCGAGGACAAAATCGCGAACGGCTTCTTTTGGGACTCCTTGAGCAACGACCTTGTCGTAGCCTTCCTTGACGATTTCCATGCAGGTCTGGGCCAGCGTTTCGACAAGCGCCGGCTCCAGCATCGCCATTTGCTCCAGGGTCACACGATGAATTGTGCTCACGGGAGAGTAGATGATCTTCGTGAGTTCAACGCCGATGTCGTAGTACTTTTCGTCACCCTTCATTAACGCACAAACGGCCGCTTGCTTCGCTGAGATGCCGCCGTAGAAATCGCGGAACGCAGCCTCCGTTGGCTCCCAATTGAAAACAGAGGGATGACAAGGATGCGCGATGAAATAACCGAGGTCATCCCGATGAGCGATCTTGCCGTCGAGCGGCGCGGCAGGGTCAAGGAGCACAACCAGCGCGCCGGGCTTCAATTGCGCCACCACTTCTCGGGAGACGCTCTCGAGCGCGACATCTGGCACGGCAAGAATCGCGATGTCCGCCTCCGGCAGAGCTTCCGAAGCTTTGGACACTTGAACGCCGCATGCCTGCAGCCGTTCGATGCCGGGAGCGCTTACTTCGAGGTAATGAACTTTGTATGGCCCAGTTTTAACATTGTTGGTGATGCGGCAGCCCATTTTTCCACCGGCGCCGACCAGTGCGAGTGTTCTCATGGTTTTTGGAAGGATCTGAACGTGTGGCGAGCGAGGCGCACCTCGTCCCGCCGTATGGGAAGTTTTTGGATGAACCAGCGTTTGTCTAGAGTTATCGCGCTTTTCCGGGAGCTGGGTAGCGCTTGGAGGCATCGTCTAAGACGAGCACCCAGTCGAGCATTTCACCGGGTGTGGGTGGAGTGAACTCCCGGGTTCCGGAATTCTCGAACGTGCCGATGCTCTCAGCTTTGCCTGTTCGTGGATCAAACCACCAGGCCTTCACTTTTTCCCCTTTGATCGCATCCATCCGGACGGAGAACTTGCGGCCCACGGGCGTATAGACCATCGCGTAAGTGCCTTCACTATCGCGAGTGCCGATGAGGCGTTTGATGCCGGCTCCTGGGATGGAAGTGGGTATCGCGTTCGACGCGATGATGCTGTCGTCCGGGATGCGGGTGAGGAATGGTCGCGACTCAATTAAGCGGCGGCCGTGCTGCATTTGAGCCGCGCCAGGTTGATCGATGGCTTCGAACCAAGGCATCAGCGGGTTGTTGATAGGCGTCTTGCCTGGGGAAAACATCTGCCAAACCGAGTGATGGCCGTAGGTGTGGCCAAAGGCGCCCTGAAACAAATTCCAATAAAGCGGGCGGCGCACGTCGGCTGCCACTGAATGGCCGAGGTCCTTGGCGTTAAACGAAATCGGGTGATCCTCGTAGATCGGCTCACCATCCACGACCGGCTTGGTCGGCGACTTCTCGTAATCAGCCTCGGTTAGTGAGTAGCGGCCATTGAACTCGGTTACATGGCCGTTTTGGCGCATGTTGAAATCTAACCATGGCTCGTCGTGGAACCATTGGCTGGAGCCAGCGCCTCCGGGCGGGTGGAACGTGATCAAATGAGCGCCACCATCGCCCCGGCGCAACCCTTCAGCCATCGCGCGAACCACCGCTCGATGATCATTTGTTTCAATAGGGCGATCGCCGCCGACGATCCAAATGAGCTGCTTGTCTTTGTAGCGTTTCCCCAGCCACTCGCCGTATTGCGCGGCGTTTTGAGGGGTGAAGATCACCTTCGATTCCCGAGCCCATTTTGGATTCCACTTATCTCCCCAGGTGGGCAGGAAACCAATCGTCAGGCCCAACTTCTCAGCTTTGTTAACGATGTAATCGACGTGATCCCAATAATCATTGTTCGGGCCGTCTTTGACGTCAGGCTTCATGGGATCATTATCGACGAGCGGGCGATGCCCGTATGGATTCGGGTCGTTCAGCCCGTTCAGTTCCGCCAGGGCCACCGCTTGAATGACTGTGAACCCTTTGCGCGCACGATTCTCAAGATAACGATCGGCTTCCTCGCGATTGAGGCGATGAAAAAGCTCCCATGCGGTGTCGCCCAAATAAAAGAACGGTTTCCCGTCTTGATGGACGATGAAACGTTTGTTCTGGCTGACCTTCAGCTTTTGCGAACCGGAAACGGAGGTGGCTAGCAACCCCAGAACAAAAGCGCAACTAAGGCGCCAAAAACCTTTGCATCCAAAAATTTGCATGGAGGAAGGTTGTCGTCCGGGCCTGCCCGTGTGCTAGCACAACCCCGCACGAATTATTGGACGATTTTAACTCCTGCGCCTGTTGCGAAACATTGACCGCGTTTAGCCGACGATGCAGAGTTAAGCATGCAATTAACGTTGGACATTCCCGACAACATTGCTGAACGAGCGACGGCGCAAGCCTCCAGTGAGGGCGTCCCCCTCCAGGAGCTAGTCGCCAGAGCATTGCTCAATGAACTCCACTCAACAGCCTTCTCGAAGAGCAATAGCATGCCATCCCGCTACGAGCTGATCGAGGAGAATGGGTTGAAGGTCCTAAGCGGGCCGATCCCTGATGTCGATGTGGAGGAAGCCATTCGCCACGTGCGTGATCAGATCCGACTGTGATCTACTTAGACAGCGGTGTGCTCATTCGAGCCGTACTAAAGCACCACCCCGCTTACAAGGCGTGTTCAATCCTAATTCATCGTGACGCCGTTAGCAGCACTCACTCCCTGGCCGAGGCGTTCAACACGCTGACATCTCACTTTCAGGTGGCCAATTCCGATGCAGCGCTGGCACTGGCTTCTCTGCGCGACCGAATGGAACTGGAGCCCATACTCTTGAGGATTACTTGTGCGTGCTCGGGGACGCCAGAAGGAGCGGTGTTCAGGGTGGACTTATCTACGATGCTTTACACGCTCATGTTGCCCGAAGACTGAAGGTCCAGAAGATAGTGACGTTCAACATCCGCCATTTTCGCCATGTGGCTCCCGACTTGCAAATCGAGGAGCCACACGGCGTCGCAAATTAATAATTAAACAGCTCTTCGTTGCGGAAGAAGCGCTTCACTTCAGCGGCCGCCGCTTCAGCGGAGTCGGACGCGTGGCAGACGTTCACCATCACATCCACCCCGAGGTCCCCGCGAATGGTGCCTTTGGCTGCTTTCTTCGAGTCTGTTGGTCCAAGAAGATCCCGGACGCGGGAAACGGCGTTGTCACCCTCAAGGGCGAGCGCGATGACAGGAGTGCTTTGCATGAACTTCTGCACCTCGGGAAAGAAGGGCTTGGAAGCGATGTGCGCATAATGCTCCTTCAGCAAGGAATCTTCGAACTTGAGCATCTTCATGCCGCGCACCGTGAGGCCGGCGCTTTCAAAGCGGGAGAGAGCCTGGCCAACGATTTTTTTGCTGACTGCGTCGGGCTTGAACAAAATGAGTGTAGTCTCCTGTGACATGGGCGGATTGCATAGCGAACTTGCCGGGCGGGAGCAATCAGGAAGAAGCGGAATTGCGACTGCGGCCTACGGTTTCTTGGTTGACCGTGCGGGCATTCCTCGGCTGAATCTGCCCTCGCGCGGAACGCCTCCCGCGCATTCTTGCTCATGAAAAAAGCTTACGCGCAGGCCGGCGTTGATATCGATCTCGGCAACAAAGTTAAATCGGGTCTCCCGCAAATGCTGGCCTCAACGCACCGCAAAGAGGTGTTGGGCAAAGTGGGCGGCTTCGGGGGCTTGTTCCAGTTGGACACGCGCAAGCACAAGGAGCCGGTCCTCGTTTCCAGCGCGGATGGGGTGGGCACCAAGCTCAAGATCGCTTTCGCGCTTAATAAGCATGACACGATTGGCCAGGATTTGGTGAATCACTGCGTGAACGACATCGCCGTGCTTGGCGCAGAAGCTCTCTTCTTCCTTGATTACATTGGCACTGGAAAGCTGGAGCCAAAGACGTTCGAGCAAATCATCTCCGGTTTCGCCAAGGCCTGCGCGGAAAACAATTGCGCATTGATCGGCGGCGAAACTGCGCAGATGCCCGGCTTCTACATGCCTGGCGAATATGATGTCAGCGGAACCATTGTTGGTGTCGTTGAGAAGAAGCGAATGCTGGACGGCAAACAGATTCGTAAAGGGGATGCCATCATTGGCCTGCCTTCAAACGGTTTACACACCAATGGCTATTCGCTCGCACGCAAAATCTTCTTCGAGAAAATGAAGCTCAAGCCGACGAGCAAGGTTGCTGAACTCGGCGGCTCCATTGGCGAAGAGCTGCTGAAGGTGCACGTCAGCTACGGCCCACTGGTTCAGCGTTTGATCAAAAAGTTCAACGCGCGCGCAACGCTAGGAATCCGTGGCCTCGCTCATATCACCGGCGGCGGCTTCATCGACAACATTCCGCGCGTGCTGCCCACGAAGCTGGACGCGCTGGTCCGCAAAGGATCGTGGGAAATTCCGCCTGTCTTCACTTTGATGCAGGAAGCTGGGAAAATTCCTGAAGCGGAAATGTATCAGGTCTTCAACATGGGCATCGGCATGACCGTGATTGCCGCTCAAGACCAGGCAGACGCAGTGGTGCGCGCGTGCAAGGCGCAGGGGTTTGACGCAGTCATCATCGGCGAAATTGTCAAAGGCGTGGGCGAAGTGCAGATGGCGGCATGAAGGTTCTCGTCATTGGCAGCGGCGGGCGCGAGCATGCGCTCGTGTGGAAGATTGCGCAGTCGTCGCGTGTGACTTCGCTCACCTGCGCGCCTGGCAATGCGGGGATCGCACTCGAGACTTTGCGAAACGGTCGCAGCGTTGAAACAACGCCGATCGGCGCGGAGGACTTGGAGAAACTGCTGAGCTGGGCGGAAGCCAACCGTCCCGATCTTATTGTGGTCGGCCCGGATAATCCGTTGGCCCTTGGGATTGTGGATCTATTCCAGGCGAAAGGTTTTGCGATTTGGGGGCCAAACAAAGCCGCGGCTCAGTTCGAAGCCTCGAAAGTATTTTCCCAGGAATTCATGCAGCGGCATGGGATTCCAACAGCCAAAGCAGGAACGTTTCAGGATGCTACTGAAGCAAAGCGTTTTGCCGCTTCCCTAAGCGGCAAGTGCGCTGTGAAAGCCGATGGACTGGCGCTCGGCAAAGGCGTCCTCATCTGCCATACCGTCGACGAAGCCAATGCCGCTGTTGACGAGATTTTGCTGAAGGGATCCTTTGGCTCAGCTGGGAGGCAGATTGTTATTCAGGAGCTGCTTGAAGGCGTCGAGGTGAGCACTCATGCAATCTGCGACGGCTCCACTGCTATCTTCTTCCCCACCTCGCAGGATCACAAGCGGGCTCTCGATAACGACGAAGGTCTGAACACTGGTGGCATGGGCGCCTATTCCCCAACGCCCTTCTTGTCAGACGCAGAACTTGGCGCAGCCGATGCGGCCATCCTGCAGCCATGGCTGAATGGTTGCAAAGCGGAGGGGATCGATTTTCGTGGCATCCTTTACCCAGGGTTGATGCTCACGAAACAGGGCCCCAAGGTCCTTGAGTTCAACGCCCGTTTCGGCGACCCCGAAACGCAGGTTTATCTCACGCGAATGGAGAATGACTTGGTGGATGTGATTGAGGCGAGCCTGCAGGGCAAGCTGCGGAATGTGCAATGGCGCTGGAAACCGGATGCTTCGGTTTGCGTGGTGATGGCTTCAGGCGGTTATCCCGGTTCTTACAAGAAGGGCGCCGTGATTGGTGGCTTGGATGCAGCCGCTCGCCTGCCAAACACGAAAGTGTTCCACGCAGGGACCGCGCTCAAGGACGGGCAAGTGGTCACGAACGGCGGACGTGTGCTAGGCGTCACAGCGTGGGCCGCCACGCTTCAGCAAGCTCAAGAGCACGCGTACGCGGCCGTGGATCAGATCCGGTTTGAAGGGGCGCATGTTCGTCGGGACATTGCGGCCAAGGCGTTGCGCGCCTGAACTCAGACTTCTGCTGATAGGGTTTTAGGCGAGGCTTCCGCATTGCCACCCTTAGGGGAGGGCTTAGGTTGCACTATGAAACGTGCAACCATAGACGATGGGGCAGCCCATTATCGCCAGCCGATTAATTGGCGATACGCCATTTATGCGGGCATGCTCGCAGCCACAGTTTTCTTGTTTGTTTCCCGTGGCATACCTTGGGCTTCGGGGTTGATGTCCCCAACGATCGTGGGGCGTGAGGTGCATCCTCCGGTAATCCTGGACGGCAACTCCAGCATGAGCGGGTTGGTTGTCCACCTGCTGGTTTCGTTAATCTATGGCATCCTTATGGCGCCCGTCATTACGCGGATGCGTCCATTCTTTGCGGTGCTCACAGGTGGCGCTCTCGGGTTGGGGCTTTATGCGCTAAACGCATTTATCTTTGCCCAATTCTTTCCAGATGTTCCGGGGCAGCGCGAATCCATTGCGGTGATCACCCACATGGCCTTCGGCATGGTGGCGGCCGCCGCCTACAAAGGAATGGTCGATGGGTGCGGAGACTGCGTTTACGACGGAGTCAGGCACCCGCAGCACTCCTGAGGGCAAATTAAAATCAAGACGCCGTTCCGCAGGCTCTGCTGGACGGCGATTTTTTTTGTCACTCTGATGGAGGA
>Ga0196963_10000977_pt1 | contig 21256 bp, 13 predicted proteins | sample S1_5metaG_FD_148600 | JGI IMG/M metagenome (GOLD analysis project Ga0196963, IMG submission 148600) | Soil microbial communities from Anza Borrego desert, Southern California, United States - S1_5 | ecosystem: Environmental > Terrestrial > Soil > Desert | place: USA: California | collected... | reverse complement strand
GCACAACCAGGACCTGCATGCGCTGGTGATTCTGGCCGGCTTGAAGCTGACCGGGGGCGATGGCAAGGAACTCGCGCTCGAGCGGCTCACCCAGTGGTTGGCCGGGCTTGTCGGCATCGATTACCTGCACATCGATCCCACCCGCATCGATGTGCCGAGTGTCACCGCGCTGTTCTCGCAAGCGTATGCGCGTCGCCACCACATCCTGCCGCTGAGGATCGAGCCGCTCGAGGTGCTGATCGCGACCAGCGAGCCGCTCGACACCAAGTGACTGGCCGATCTGCGCCACCTGCTGCGGCGCGAGATCCGCCTGGCGCTGGTCAATCCGCTCGATCTCAACCGCTACATCATGGAGTTCTATGGGGTCAGCCGGTCGCTGAGCGGCGCGCGCGCCGCGCGCGGCGAACTACCCGGCCCGCCAAGCTTCGAGCAGCTGGTCGAGCTCGGCCGCACCGGCGAGGTCGGCGCCGACGATCGCCATGTCGTGCATATCGTCGACTGGCTGTTGCAGTACGCGTTCGAGCAGCGCGCGTCGGATATCCATCTCGAGCCGCGCCGCGATACCAGCAAGACGCGCTTCCGCATCGACGGCGTGCTGCACGACGTGTTCGACCTGCCGACCCCGGTGATGACCGCGGTGATCAGCCGGATCAAGGTGTTAGGACGGATGGACCTTGGCGAACGGCGCCGGCCGCAGGATGGACGGATCAAGACCCGCGTGCCGGGCGGGCGCGAAGTCGAGATGCGCCTGTCGACGATGCCGACCGCGTTCGGCGAAAAGACCGTGCTGCGCATCTTCGATCCGGACACGGTGCTCAAGCCCCTGGAGCAGCTCGGCTTCTCCACGCACGAGGCTTCGGCCTGGAACGAGCTGACCCAACGCCCGCACGGCATCGTGCTGGTTACCGGCCCGACCGGCTCGGGCAAGACGACGACGCTGTACTCGACGCTGCGCCGGCTGGCGACGCCGCAGGTCAACGTCTGCACGGTCGAGGACCCGATCGAGATGATCGCGCCCGAATTCAACCAGATGCAGGTGCAGCCGCAGATCGATCTCGACTTCGCCGCCGGCGTGCGCACCCTGCTGCGCCAGGACCCGGACATCATCATGGTCGGCGAAATCCGCGATCTGGAGACCGCGCAGATGGCCGTACAGGCGGCGCTGACCGGGCACCTGGTGCTGTCAACGCTGCACACCAACGACGCCTGTTCCGCGGTGACCCGGCTGCTCGATCTCGGCGTGCCGCACTATCTGATCGCCGGCACGCTGAACGGCGTGCTGGCGCAACGTCTGGTAAGGACGCTGTGTGCGCATTGCAAGCAGCCGCAAGCCGTCGCCATGGAGGCCTGGGAACATCTCGTCGAGCCCCGCTTCGGACTCGCCCGACCGATGCTGGCCCAAGGCCCGAAGGGCTGCCTGGAATGCCGCGGCACGGGGTTCCGCGGCCGCGTCGGCATCTACGAGCTGATGACGATCAGCCCCTTGTTGCGCACGCAGATCAAGCCTGGGCTCGATCTCGCCGTGTTCGCGCGCAGCGCGGTCGCGGAAGGCATGCGTCCGCTGCGCGTGTCCGCGGCGCTGAAGGTCGCGCAGGGATTGACGACGGTCGAGGAAGCGCTGGCGGTGTTGCCGCCGGTCGAGTGACACGGATGCCCGCCGGACCTGATCGGCAGCTCGGCAGCGGACGAAGCAAGGCCCGCTTCGCAATCCAACCCGCAGCTCAGGCCGCCCGCACCTGATCGCGCCCCGCCGCCTTGGCCGCGTACATCGCCTCGTCGGCGCGCTGCAAGGTCTGCTCGATCGGCTCGCCCGGTTCCCATAAAGCGGTGCCGAACGACGCGGTGACGATGCCGACCGGCTCGATCGGCCCGTCCTTGCAATGCCGGCGCATCGCCTCGGCGACGTCGGCGATGACGCCGACATCGACGCCGCGCAGCAGGGCGAGGAATTCCTCGCCGCCCCAGCGCATCAGCCGGTCGTCGTGGCGCATGCAGCCCGCGCAGCGCCTCGCGACTTCGAGCAGCACGGCGTCACCGGCCGCGTGACCGTAGCGATCGTTGATCTGCTTGAAGCGGTCGATATCGAACAAGATCACCCCTACCCCGGGTTCGTGCTGCTGCACCGCCTCACGCAGCCAGACCTCGCCGGCGCGGCGGTTGTACAGGCCGGTCAGCGGGTCGCGCTCGGCCAACTGCTGCATGCGCGAGCGCTCGCCCTCGAGCGAGGCGACCTTGCGCTCGATGCCCTGGAACAACGGCACCAGCAGCAGCACGAACAGGCTGGCCGGACCGAGCGTCACCGCCAGCTGCATGCCGGCGGCGCTGCGCAGCTCGTTCGGATTCGACAGCAGGTAGCCCAGGATCGGCAGTGCGAGCAGCAGCCAGAACGCCAGCGCCATGCGCTGCCCTTCCGGCCGCGGCAGATAGACGATCGCCGCGATCATGCTCGGAAACAGCACCGCGGTGATCGGCGGCAGCACATCGATCAGCCGCTGGCCGTATTGCGGGTTCGCGGTCAGCGCGACGTACCAGGCGGGCAGCGTCAGACCGATCAACGTCAGCCATAGTGCGATGCGGCCGATGCGAACCAGCTCGTCCGGGTGGCGCAGCAGCCGCCAGAGGAGGATCGCCAGCAACGGCGCCAGTGTGGTCGGAATCCAGCGATCCAATGCGCTGGCGTTGTAGGCATGGTGGTGCAGAACGGCGGCGATGATCGTGCCGAGCACGCCCAGTGCCAACATCGCCCGCGCCACCTGCAGCATGTAGCGTTCGCGCCGCATCGCCGCGCCCCCGCGCTCGTGCCGGAAGCCCATGATAGACGCGTGCTCAGGCCATGCGTACCCAGCGCAGCAGGGTGCGGAAGTCGGGCGGCTTGCCATGCAACAGCAGGCCGACGCGGAACACCTTGCCGGCGAACCACATGGCCGCCACGACCGCGAGCAGGCCGAGCACGATCGACACCGCGACCTGCCAGGCCGGCGGCGGCGTCGACGAAGTCAGGCGCAGCAACATGATGAACGGGCTGACCGGCGGCAGCAGCGACAGCACCACGGCGAGCAGCGAATCCGGCGCGCGGCTGATCGGCATCCACAGCATCAGGGGTAAGGCCACGACCAGCATGACCGGCGTCAGCAAGGTCTGCGCTTCACGCAGTTCGTTGACCGCGGCGCCGATCGCCGCCATCAGCGAAGCGAGGATCGCGTAGGCGATCAGGAAGTACAGCAGCAGATACAACAGCAGCCAGGGATCGAGCAGACCGAGCACGGCGAAACTGGCGAGGCCAACCAGGCCGAGACCGGCATAGACGACCAGCATCGTCAGTCCGACGCCGAGCTGGCCGATGATCTTGCCGGCCATGAGTTCGGTCGGCGAGACCGCCGCCAACAGCAGCTCGACGACACGCGAGGATTTCTCCTCGATCGTCGACGTCATCAGCTGCTGGCCGGCCGCCATCACCGCGATGAAGATCAGAAACATGAAGGCCATCGGCAGCAGGCGGCTGACGATGTCGTTACGCCGCTGCTCGCCCGAGGCATCGACCTTGATCGTGGGAATCTGCGGCGTGCGGATCAGCGCGCGGATCTCGCGCGCATCCAACTGGCGCGCGCTGAGCCGTGCGTCGATCAGCGCGGTCTTCATCGCCTCGCGCAGCTCGTCGAGCAGGCGCTCGTCGAGTTTGCTGCGCACGTAGAGCGCATACGGCGCCTCGCTGGCTTGCGCTTCCAGCGCCGTCGCGGCGACGACGATCAGCGCCAGCTGCTGGCCATCGCCGGCGAGTCGCGCCTTGGCCGCAGCGAGGTCGGTGTCGTCCGGCAGCACCTGCAACGACAATTCGGGCGCCTCGCCCAGCCATTGATCGAGCGATGGTGCGGGGGCGGTGCCGGGCAGGCCTTGGGTGGCGCCCGGCATCACCGCGCTCAGCCGCCGCTGCAGCGCCTGGCGCCGCTCGGCGAAGGCCGCAGGAACGAGCTGCTCGCGCAGCCGCGCGACGAGCTGGCCGCCGGGATCGATCACCGCGATTTCGCCGCGGACTTTCGGCGCCTGCTGCTGGATCAGGTAGGGCGTCGCGACCACCAGCACGCCGATCATCAGCGGCATCACCAGCAGGCCGATCAGAAACGCGCGCGTCATCACCGTGGCGACGAATTCGCGCCGGGCGATCTGCAGCAGCTTGCTCGGGCTCATGCCGGCAGCGGCGCCTCGGGCGCGCGTTGGACGATATCGATGAACACGTCCTCGAGGCTCGGTCGCAGCAATTCCAGGCGTGCCGGCGGCAGACACGCGGCAACCGCCTGCATCGCCGCGGCGGGGTGCGCGTGCTCGGCGAGCAAGACCCGGTAGTGACCATCATGCCGACGCAAGGCGGCGACGCAGTCGAGCGATTGCAACGCGGTATCGACGTCGGCGGCGGGGTCGTACGGTTCGAAACGCAGTTCGCGCGGTTGATGGCGGCCGCGAATCGCCGACAGCGGGTCGTCGAGAACCTTGCGGCCGTCGTGGATCATGACGATGTGCTCGCACAGCTGTTCGGCCTGCTGCATCACATGCGTGCAGAACAGGATGGTCGTGCCGCGCGCATGCTCGGCCTGGATCAGGTCGCGCAACAGGCGGGCATTGACCGGGTCCAGGCCGCTGAACGGCTCGTCCAGGATCAGCAGTTCCGGCTGATGCAACACCGCGGCGATGAACTGGATCTTCTGCTGCATGCCCTTGGACAGCTCTTCGCAGCGCTTGCCGGCAACTTCGGTGAGGCCGACCCGGTCCAGCCAGGCAGAAACCCGCGGGCGAATCTCGCCGCGTGGCACCGATTTCAGCACCGCCATGTGCTCGAGAAACGCCGCCACCTTCATCTTGCGGTAGAGACCGCGCTCCTCGGGCAAATAGCCGATACGGTCCTTGGTGGCGAGCGCGGAGCCGCTGCCTAACACCGAGATCGTCCCCGCGTCCGGGAACAGGATCGACAGGATCATGCGCAGGCTGGTGGTCTTGCCTGCGCCATTCGGGCCGATGATGCCGTACAGCGCGCCACACGGCACGACGAGGTCGAGCCCGCGCACGGCCTGCTTGCTGCCGAAGGATTTGCGCACGCCGCGCAGCTCGAGGGCGAAAGTCATGGTAAGGGCAACGGCGCCGGCATCAGCATGACTGCTTGATGCCGGCCAATTGCTGCGATCGCGACCCGCGAGTCTCCCGGCGAGGCCGGGAGGCTCGCGGCGAACCTGTCGTGCGGGGGTGCGGTTCGCACCTCACCACACCCCACATCTGCCAGCCGCACTCGCTACGGCGCAGCGACAGTAGCGCCGGCACTCGATACCGCACCGGACGCAGTGGCGCCGCCGCCCTTGCCGTCGCCGTCGATGTTCGGCCGCCACTCGTCCTTCTCGCCGGGGCGCAGCAACCAGCGGCACAGCGCGGGCAAGAAGATGATCGCCGCGATCATGTTGACGATGAACATGAAGGTGAGCATGAGGCCCATGTCCGCCTGGAACTGCAGTTCGGAGCCGATCCACGTGGCGACGCCGCAGGCCAGCGTCAGCGCGGTGTAGAAGATCGCGATGCCGGTGGTCTTCAGTGCGATGAAGTAGGACTCGGACAAGGTCTTGCCCTGCAGCATCGCTTCGCGCATGCGAGCGAAGATGTAGATCGCGTAATCGACACCGATACCGACGCCGAGGGCGACGACGGTCAGCGTGTTGACCTTGAGGCCGAGGTCCATCTCGACCATCAGCGAGTGACCGAGCTCGGTCACCAGGATCAGCGGCAGCACGATGCACAGCGCGGCCAGCGGGCTGCGGAAGCTGATCAGGCACATGATGAACACCGCCGCGTACAGCAGGTACAGCATCAGGTACTTCACCTCGCGCACGGTGTCGTTGATCGCCGCGGCGACGCCGACGTTGCCGGTGGCCAGACGCAGGTTGATCTGCTCGATATCGATGGATTCGTCGCCAGAGGCCGCCTTGTCGGCGAGTTCCAGACGCAGGTTCTTGCCCGGATGCCAGGCATTGTTTTCCTCGCGGAACTGCTTTACCGCGGCCACGACGCGATCGATGGTCTCGGCGCGGTGGTCGGCGAGGAAGGTGATGATCGGCATCGCCGAGCAGTCGGAGTTGAGCAGGCCGGTGTCGGTCTCGAAGCCTTGTGTCGCCAGACGCAGGCTGTCGGTGTCCTGCGGCAGCACGCGCCATTTGATCGAGCCGTCGTTCCAACCGGCGTAGACGATCTTGGCCACGCGCGGCAGCGTGATCACCTGCTGCACGCCCTCGACATTGGACAGATGCCAGGCGAAGCGATCGACCAGCTCCATCGTCTTGTACGACATCGTGCAGGCGTCCGGACGGCCTTCGGCGATCACGTTGAGAATGTCGACGCCGAGCGCGAACTTGCTGGTGATCATCAGCGCGTCCTGGTTGTAGCGCGCTTCCGGACGCAGCTCGGCGACACCTTCCTGGGCGTCGCCGACCATCACCCGGCTGCCATGTTCCTTGGCGAACCAGAACATCGTCGCACCGATCAGGATGATGACCGCCGCCGGCGCCGGCTTGCCGAAGCGCGACAGCGCCGCCCACAGCTTGTCGAACTTGGTCAGCTGGCGCAGGCGGAACTCGCGCTTCTTGTCCATCCAGGCGAGCTTGGTGTAGCTCAGCAGCACCGGTAGCAGCACGAGGTCGGTGATGATCGTGAAGGCGACGCCGATCGTGGCGGTGATCGCCAGTTCGCGAATCATGTCGATGGGGATGATCATGATCGCGCCGAAGCCGATGCAGCCGGCAACCAGTGCCACGGTGCCGGGCACCAGCAGCATGCGGAACGCGCGCCGCGCCGCCTCCAGCGAGTTCACGCCCTGCCGCTGACGCAGCTCGTCGACGGTGCCGTCTTCCTGGCCGCCGAAAAAGATCTCACCGCGGAAGCGGTTGATCATCTGCTCGCCATGACTGACCGCGATCGCGAAGATCAGGAACGGCGTCAGCATGTTCATCGGGTCGATGCCGAAGCCCATCAGGCGCAGCGCGCCGAGCATCCAGATCACCGAGATGAAGGCGCAGAACACGGTCAGCGTCGCCAGCTTGGCCGACGTCGAATAGATGAACAGCAGCAGCCAGGTGAAGGCGATGGTGACGGCGAAGAAGCCGATGACCGAGCGCGCGCCGTCGGCGATATCACCGGTCATCTTGGCGAAGCCGATGATGTGGATGCTGACGTGCTCGTTCTCGAAGCGCTGACGGAGCTTTTCCAGATCGTGCGCGACGCGCTGGTAGTCGAGCTTGTGGTTTTCGTCCTCGGGCACCAGCTCGGCGGAGACCATCGCGCCGGTCCAGTCCTTGGCGACGAGCTGGCCGACGATGTTCGCCTTGACGATGTTGGCGCGGATCGTCTCGAACTGCTCTGGCGTCCCTTCAAATCCGGGCACGTTGGGCGTGAACGTGTCGGGGATGACGTTGCCGCCGGCGAAGCCGTCCTCGACGACCTCGACGAAGCGCACGTTAGGGGTGAACAGCGAACGCACGCGCGCGTTGTCGACACCCTGAATCGCCATGACCTCCTTGGTCAGGCTTTCCAAGGTGGCGAAGAAGCGCGTGTTGAACATGTCGCCCTCGCGCGCGACCACCGCCACCAGCACGCGGTTGGCCCCGCCGAACTCCTTCTCGTAGTCGAGGAAGGTGCGCATGTATTCGTGCTTGAGCGGCACCATCTTCTTGAAGCCGGCGTCGACTCTGAGCTCGCTGGCGTAGGCCAGCATCGCGCCGGTGATCGCCGCCAAGACGATCAGCAGGATCGGCCGCGCGCCGAATACCAGGTGTTCGAGGAACAGCGTGAAGCGGCCCGGTTGGTTGCTATTTCCGTGCATGGGCGCGTCCTCTAGTTGGCGGGCACTTCGTGGCGACCGATGCCGCGCTCGCCGACGACCAGGAAGGTGCGCGCGCCGATCGGCCAGACCGCGGCGAGCACCGGCGTCTCCTGATTCTGGTTGACGAACGTGGAGCGGCCGAGCGGCGTATTCGCGTCGGGCCGATACAGGACGACGCCATTGGCGCCGACCAGGACGACGCCGCCCTGGCTGTCCGGGACCACCGCGCCGCCCATCAGGCTGAGCTCGGTGCTGGTATCCAGCTCGACCCAACTGCTACCGGCGTCGCGGGTCTCCAGAACGTGACCACGCAGGCCGTAAGCGAGGAAGTGGCCCGGGCCCAGCGCCAGCACACCGAACATCGAGCCGCCATAGGGCAATTGCAGCCGTTCCCAGGTCTTGCCGTCGTCACGCGAGCGGAACGCGGCGCCGCGCTCGCCGACCGCAACCAGCAGCCCCTTCTCGTCGCGGGCGATGCCGTTGAGGTGCGGGTCCGATTCCTCTTCCAGAGCGAGATCGGATTCGTCGAACGTCCATTCGTCGCCGCCTTGCGCGGCGGGCTCGTCGGTCTCCTCCTTGTTCGCGCCGGTGACGCTGACCCGTTCCCAGTGCGCCCCACCGTCGCTGGTGTGCAGCATCAGCGAGAACGCGCCGATGGCGAAGCCACGGTCGCCGTCTACGAACATGACATCGAGCAGCGGCGCGCCGCGGCGCGGGTCGAACTCGAAGTCGGGATCGTCGAGTTCGGCGTCGCTCGGCTTGTGCTCCTCACGCTGCACGGACCAGGTCAGTCCGCCGTCTGCACTGTGCAGGATCGTGCCTTCATGGCCGACCGCCCAGACTTTGTCACCGACCGCCGCGACGGCGGTGAGCGTGCTGCGGGTCGGCACGCCTTCGACCTGGCGCCAGTCGCTGCGCGACTCGCTGACGAGGATGTGACCACGTTCACCGATGATCACGCCACGCGAGGCAGCGTCGGTGATGTCCAGCATCAGCGAGCGCACCGGCACCAGCGGCATGATTTCCGCTGTCTGCCGGGCAGGTGGATCCGCCGCACCGAGTGGTGCCGCACAAAGCGCCATCCCCAAGCTCGCCAGCCAACCCGCCCAAGTCGCTGCACTGCGCTTCATGTTGTCTCCCCGCGCGCACCGCGCGACGGCGGGCGCGAATGAGCCGGCGAAAGCCGGCTCGTCCGTTTCCTCTTCACCGGCTGCCCGGCGCGCTCCCCTACCTCTCGTTCCACCCCTTCCCCGGCGGCCCGCCCTGCGAACCGCTAACGCACGCCGCGGTTACGCAACGACTGCGGCGAGAACTGGTCCGGTGTCGTCTGGAAGGAGAAATCGTACATCGTCTCCTTGTTGTCCAGGCCGACCGCGATATAGCGACCGGACTGCAGGTCGTGATGGTTTTCCAGCGTCGACCAGAACACCGGCACCTCGTAATAGGTGATCGACGGCGCCTCGGAGTAACGCCAGATGCGGCCTTGGCCATCGTAATGGTCGATGGTCAGGATCTGCCAGCTGTCCTCGTCGAGATAGAAGGTGCGGCGCGAGTTGATATGGCGCTTGCCCGGCTTGAGCTTGGCCTCGACGACCCAGACGCGATGCAGCTCGTAGCGCAGATGATCCGGATTGACATGGCCGGCCTTGAGCAGGTCTTCGGGGCCGACCTTGTCGCTATGCGCCTTGTACGAGTTGTACGGCACGTACATCTCGCGCTTGCCCTTCAGCTCCCAGTCGAAGCGGTCCATCGCGCCATTGAACATGTCGGTCATGTCGTTGGTGCGCAGACCGTCGGACGCGGTGCCCGGGTTGTCGTAGGCGACGTTCGGCGCGCGGCGGACGCGGCGCTGGCCGGGATTGTAGATCCAGGCCTGGCGCGGCTGCTTGATCTGATTCAGCGATTCATGCACCAGCAGCACCTGACCGGCCAAGCGCGCCGGGCTTTCGACGACCTGGTAGAAGTACAGCAGCACGTTGTTGGTATCGGCGATCGTGTTGCCGGGTTTCCAATACAGGCCAAGACCTTCTTCGCGCACACGCACCAAGTTGAACTGGCCACTCGCGGTCGGCGCCGCCTGGTTGGCCCAGCGCGCGAACGACACGCCCTTGTACTTCAACTTGTGGTTCCAGATCACTTCCATGCCGTTCTTCGGGATCGGGAACGGAATGCCCTCGGCGGCATCGAGCACGCCGTCGCCACCCGCGTCGAGCTTGGCGGTCGTCGCGTTCTTCTTGGTGAAGTCGTACGTGCGCTGCGGGAACGCGGCCGAACGCCGGGTGGGATAGATATCCATCCGGAACGTCGGGTACTTGGCGAACATGCCCTGCTGACCGGCGCTCAGCTTGTCGGCATGTTGCTTGTAGTTCTGCTGCGTGATGCTGAGCAACACGCGATCGCTGGCGAACGGATCGGGGTGGTGATCGCCCACCTTATAGCCGGCCGGCGGCGACGTGAGGCCGCCGTTCCATTCCGGGATGGTCTTGTCGGCATTGCCGGCCTTCTCACCGCCGACTGGCGTCAGCTCACGCCCGAGCTTGGCTGCTTCGTCCGCGCTGACCGCCGCCAGCGCCGCCGCGGAAAAGCCGAGCGTCAAAGCCACGGCCAGCGCACCTTGTTGTAGTTTCTCCATGAACTCCACTCCTTAAGCTGGCCGCGTCAACGCACACCGCTGACGCGGAGCGATTGCGGCGAAAAGTCGGCCGGGTCGGCCTTGTATGAAAAGTCGTACATCACTTCTTGATTGTCCAGTCCCGTCGCGAGGTAACGGCCGGACTGCAAGTCATGATGGTTTTCCATCGTCGTCCACAAGCAAGGCACTTCGTAATAGGTGATCGGCTGCGCTTCCGAAAAGCGCCACAGGCGACCCTGCGTGTCGTAGTGGTCGACCATCAGGATCTGCCAACTATCCTCGTCGAGATAGAAGGTGCGCCGCGCGTTGATATGGCGCATGCCCGGCTTGAGCGTGGCATCCACCACCCAGACGCGATGCAGCTCATAGCGCAGCAGATCCGGATTGACATGTCCGGGCTTGAGGATGTCGGCGTATTTGACGTCCTTGCCGTGCACCTTGTACGCGTTGTACGGGACGTACATTTCCTTCTTGCCCACGAGCTTCCACTCGAAGCGGTCCAGCGCGCCGTTGAACATGTCGGTCATGTCGTTGGTGCGCAGGCCGTCCGAGGCGGTGCCCGGATTGTCGTAGGCGATGTTCGGCGCGCGGCGTACGCGACGCTGACCGGGGTTGTAGACCCAGGCCTGGCGCGGTTGCGCGGTCTGATTCAGCGTTTCGTGCACCAGCAATACCTGGCCGGCGAGACGCGCGGGCGCCTGCACTTCCTGGAAGAAATACACGAGCACGTTGTTGATGTCGGCGATGGTCTTGCCCGGCTGGTAGTACAGGCCGAGAAATTCCTCGCGCAACCTCACCAAGTTGTACTCGCCGCTGGCGGTCAACGCGGCCTGATTGGTGACGCGGGCCACGCCCACGCCCTTGTACTTGAGCTTGTGGTTCCAGATCGGCTCGTAGCCGTTCTGTGGGATCGGGAACGGGATGCCCTCGGCCGCGTCGGTGACGCCGTCACCACCGGGCACCAGCTTCGCCGTCGTCGCGTTCTTGATCGTGAAATCGTACGTGCGCTGCGGAAACGCAGCCGAGCGCCGGGTCGGATACACCAGCAGCTTGTAGGTACCGTATTTGGCGAACATCGCCTGCTGGCCGACGCTGAGCTTGTCGGCGTATTGCTTGTAGTTCTGCGGCGTGATCGTCAGCAGCGGCTTGTCCGCCGCGAACGGATCAAGGTGATGATCGCCGGGCTTGTAGCCGGCGGGCGGCTTGCTGACACCACCTTCCCAGGCCGGGATCGAGCCGTCGGCCTTACCGGCCTTCTCCGCACCGAACGGCGTGAGCTCCTTACCCAGTTTCGCCGCTTCCGCGGCACTGACCGCGGCGCGGGCCGGCGCGCTTCCGATGCCGAGTGTGACTGCGACCGCCAACAGCGACAGATGCAAGTTACGCATGACACCCTCTCCTAGCCATGATCGATGGACGGCGTCGTGCCGTCCATCGACGCGAGTTTGGCGATCAGAACGAGTACTTCAGCACCACCGAAGCGAAGTCGCGGTCGACGATCTGGTTGAACGGCTTGCCACCCGTGAACACCGTGTACGAGACGTCGAACGACCAGGCGTTGAGATAGAGCGTCTCCACACCCACCGTCGCCGACTTGCGCCCCTCGAGGAAGTTGCCGCCCGGTCCCGGCGTGATGCCATTGACGTCGTGGTTGAATGCCAGGCGCGGCGACATGTTGAACGGGCTGCCGAACACGTTGTTGTAATCGGCGCGCATAGCGAAGCGATAGCCCCAGCTGAACTGCGTGGGGAAGCCGTCACGCAGCGTCAGCGGATTGCGCAGGCCGCCACTGCTGAGGTCCGGTCCGCCGCCGGTATCGGTGCCCTCGCCCTCGTAGCGCAGCACCTCATGCGGCGGCAGATCCCACACCTTGGTGGCGCCGACTTCGAGCACCGTGGCGATCTGTTCGGCGCCGAGCCAGTTACCCGGACCGAACGCCTTCGTCAGCGTGCCCTGGATCTGACTGACCTCATGCCGCTCCCAGCCGCGGATGTAGGCGCCGGGCTCGTACTGGCCGAGCTGGCTGCGGAACTGCAGACCAGGCGCTGGGATCAGCGGATTCAGCGGCGACAGGCCGGCGAACAGCAATTCGACGTCGTCGATCTGCAGCGGCATGTTGTCGCGATAGCTCATCTCGCCCTGGAACGCGAGATCCCATGGCAGCGTGGTGTTCCAGCTGATACCGAACAGGTTGATGTCTTCCGGGTACTCGACGAAGAAGCGGCCGGAATTGGTCGAGCTGCTGGTCACCGCGATGCCGGACAGCAGCGGCAGACGCGAGTGGTAGCGCAGGTAGTAGAAGCCGAATTCGGTGTCGTTCAGCTCGCTGGCGTAATAGCGCAGCGCGAAGCCGAACTGGCCGCTGTCCTTGGCGTAGTTGGTCGGCGCACGCGGGAACGAGCCGCTGCAGCCCGCGCCGATGATCTGCGCGGCCGTCGCGGCACCATACTGCGCGGCAAGCGCGGGGAAGCGGTCGCTGCTGGCGAAGCCTGCGGTGCCGCGGAAGCAGGTCGCGAAGTACAGGCTCGGATCGTCGACCGGCTGCGGCACCGTACCGAAGCCCAGCATCACGTACGTACCGCCCGGCGTGGCGAAATCATTACTGCTGAAGTAGGTACCAGCGGCATCGATTTCGATTTCCTCGAACTCGAGCAGATAAGTGGCCTCTAGCGACAGATTGTCGGTCAGCGAGAACGACGCCCATGCCGCATCGAGCGGCAGGAAAGCCTCTTTCAACTCGGCGCCGGCGACGCGCAGCGCGGACAGGTCGACCGAGTTGATGACGTTGATGCCGTTGGTGATGAACGTGCTCTCGCCCCAGCTGACCACCTGGCGGCCGAGGCGCACCGTGCCGCTGCCGGTCTCACCGTAACTGAAGTTGTGGAAGACAAACGCGTCGAGCAGACGGAAGCGCTCGCCGATCAGATCCTTGGCCTCCGGCGTCAGATCGTCGCGATCGGCATTCTCGAAATCATAGAAGTACTTGGCACGGAAGAAGGCACCGGAGTCCTCGTAGTTGATGCCGAGTTCGCTGGTGATCTTGAACGTGTTCGAGATGATGTCGTGCTTGTCGTATTTCAGGTTGCCGTCGTCGCGATTCACCGAGAAGCGGCCGCGCGCGGCCACCTGCAACGCCTGCGCTTCGGCATAGCGCCCCTGCGATTGCAACGCGTTGATCTGCGCCGCCAGCAACGGGTTGAAATGCGCCTTGCCGATCAGGTCGTCGTCCTGGTCCTGCATACGCCAGGACACGCCGTAAGACACGGTGGTGTCGAGGTTCGCAGTGGCGCCACCGATGTTGAATTCGACCGCCTGCGCAGCCGGGGCCAGCAGGGCCCCGGCGATCGCCAGGGCCAGCGGGGCGCCGGCGACACGCACCGGGCGCAGCTTCGAGGAGCGGGACAGCGGGATATTTTTGTTCATTGTCGGACCCTCGAAGGCTTACTGCGTGCGGATGACGGTCGGGTTCTGCACCACCACCTGGGTGCCGGAAGACAACAGGAAGCTGGCCATCTGGAACTGCATCTCGCGGGTAACCTGCAGGAAGCCATCCGGACTGGCCGGCGGATTGATCGCCGAACGCGCCGGACTCAGCAACGAGCCGTGCTCGCCGGCGATGAAGCGCACCGCACCGCGAATGCCCGTGGTGGCCTGCGTCGTGGCCGTGATCGGCGCCAGACCAAGCACACGAATCAATGGCTCGGTGCCGGCCAGCGGCGCACCAGCCACTGCGTTCGGAATCACCTGGTCGGGCAGGATGCCGCCACCGCCGACGACCTCGTGCAGCAGAATCTTGTTCTGCGCCGACGCGAAGCCGTAGTTGATCGGGTCGGCCGAATCGATGACCTGCTGGGTCGCACCGAGGAAACGGTTGAAATCCGGCGTGCCGGCCTGCAGGCCGGCGGCGGCGAGACCGGCGCGGATGCGCGGACCGAACGTCGGTGAGCCGTTCAGCAGGTAGGCGATCTGACCGCCGGGCACGGACAGCAGCGCGGTATCAACGACCGGATCCAGCGCGACGAACTGCTGGCCGACGATCGCGCCCAGCGACTGGCCGACGAAGCGTACCTGCGTCGGATTGAAGTCGCCGGTGCCGTCACCGTTGATATCCATGACTTGGATCGAGCGACGCAGCACGAGCAGGTCGGCGACCGCCTGGCGCACGTTGTCGCGCGAGGTCAGCAGCGAGGCCAGATTGATCGTGTAGGTGCCCGAGCCCTCCGGGATGCCGTCCGGACCGGGCGCGCCGGTGCTGTTGTTCTGCAGGTCGAGATCGAACGTGCGCTCGCGGACGCCGGCGGCGGCCAACGGCGCCATCAGCGGGTTGGCCGCACTGACGTAGAACGGCCGGATGCTCGTGAACGTGCTCGTATCGCCCGGCGAGATGCCGTGCAGCGGCTGATCGATCGACACCATCGCGAAGCCCTGCGCGGCCAGCGTCTCCGCGATCGCCAGGCCATCGGTACGGTTGCGGGTGATGCCATGCTGATAGATGACGATCGGCCAGCCGGTGGCCGGACGGGTGCGACCGGAAGCTTCGTTCGGCACCGTCATCAGCACCGGCACACGCACCGTGGCGTTCGCCACCGGGAACGGGTTGTATGCGGTGAGATGGGTCGACGTCGGATCGAGGCCCAGCGCGTTGAACGGGGGGTTGTAGGCGCCAGGCGCGGCCTTCCAGAAGCCGGTGAGCGGCGCGGTCGGATTCTGCGCGGACGGCGGCACCAGGTAATACGGCAGCGCGATGAAACCGACATAGATATCGGCAATGCCCTGACGACCGATCGCCGCCGTCGTCAGCCCGGTCGGCTGCAGCACCACCGGCGCCGGCGGCTGTGCCTGAGTGCGAGCGGCGACGGCCTGCATCACCGGGGTGATGCTCTGCGTCGTCGCGACCCAGCTCACCACGACGCGCGCCGGATCGATGCCGCGCGATGCGGCGGCGGCGAGATGCGAGTTGGTCAACAGGCGCAGCGGCTCCAACGCGCAGGCGGTGCTGGCGGGCAGCAGCCGATCGGTGCTCTGACCGTTCACGCACAACGGGCGCGTGCGCTTGGCGAGGAAATAGGTTTGGTCCGGGGTCGCGTCATTGCCGCGCGCGTCGCGCACCGCATTGGTCATCACCACCATGTAGGAGGTGAGCTGCTTGAGCGGCGACGTCGGTACGACGGCCACGCCCTGCGACGGCGCGCCGTTGGCGTCACGCGCATCGACCGTCGTTACCGCAGTGGCGAATTCGGCACCGGGCGTGAGTTCGCGGACGATCCCGGTCACCGCACCACCCGGGCCGCTCAGCGTGACTTCGAACATGCGTACCGACTGACCGGCGACGACAGTCGCCGCGTCGACGCTGGCGCCGCCCTGGAACTGCATTGTCCACGGCGCCGTCGTGCTCCAGCCATCGAGGGTGTTGATGGCGACCTGCGGATCCCCCGTATTGTTCGGATTGGCGACCGGAATGTTGATCGTCAGATCGCGCGTGCCGGAAAACAACAGGTTGTTAGGGGTGGGAATCTTGCCGGCGGTGGGATCGAAGCGCGCCGTCAGCACGCCCGTGACCGGTGAGCCGCTGGTGTTGACAGCCGGCGGCGCTGCAGCGGCGCGCGGACTGTTGCTGGAGCTGCTGCATGCCGCAACGAGCAGCGACGACAGCGCCAAAGACAGGGTCAATCGAGCCTGCATGGTCGTTCCTTGATAACGGAAATCGGGGGAGGGAGCCGCGCCGGTATCATAGGTAGCCCGTTCCAACGATTGCAACGACGTTTTAACGAGTGATGATGCAAGGCGTTTTGCTGCAGCGCACAATGCCTCATCAGTGCAGCGCTGGCCTCAAGACCAAGCTACGAAGTCCAGCGGCGTCGGATTGAAATCGCGTGGCACCAGCCCGAGTCGCTGCCAATCGTCCGCCGCTGCGCATTGATCCGTGTACGCGCGGGCGAGCGGCGCGAGCCGCGCGACATGGCGAGCGGCGAGATCGGACACGCCACGCGGCAAGGGCAGTGGCCAGCGGCGCAGACCGGGTGCCGCGGCGGCGAGCATCCGATCGATCAGCACATCGAAGGGCACGGCTTCCGGTCCGGGCAAGGCGAGATGCGTAGGCGGCGCCTCGCGATGCGCCGCGGCGAGCATCGCCCGCGCCAGATCCTCGGCGTGCACCGGCTGCCGGCGCCCGCGTGCGCCGCGCGGCCAGGGCAGCCCATGCAATCGACGCGCAAGATTCAGCAGTACCTGCAGGGAGCGATCGATGCCGGCGCCGTAGATCAATCCCACGCGCAGCAGCCGTGGTCCATGGCACAGATCGGCGCAGGCCGCGAGCAAGGCCTCCTCGGCCCTGACCAGACGTTCCACCAACGCGCGCTCGCCGGGATCGGGCGAGGCGCGCTTCCAGACGACGCTCAGTGACGACAGCGCGACGACGCGGCATTCGCGCGACGGGGGATACCGGGTGCAAGCACTGGCGAACGCATCGAGCGGACCGGCGCTGAGCAACACCGCGGCCTCGCGCAGCAGCGCGCCGCTGTCTTCCAGCGCGCCGCGGCGCCATTCGATTCCCGGCCAATCGCGCGCCCACGACGGCGGTGCCTGCCGACTCAATGCGAGCGTGGGCTGACCGCGGCGCGCCAGTTCGCGCAACAGGAAACGACCGACTGCCCCGCTACCGCCCAGTACGAGCCACGGGCGGGGCGCCGCAGTCACTGCGCGCCGCCCAGCATCTGCCAGGCGGTGAACGAGACGAACAGGGCGAGCAGCACGCCGCCATCACGGCGCCCGACCCGCATACCGCGGAGACGCGGCCGCGCCTGGGCGTATTCGGCAAGTTCCTGCTGCACGTCGCTCGGTTCGCGGCGCGCATCGCGGGCGATGAAGGCCATCAGCGCGACGAAGCCGATCAGCAGCAGCGCCGCATCGGCGCGTCCGAGCACCTGATCCAGGCAGAGCAGCCACAGCGCCAGCGACACCCCCACCAACAGCGGCGCCTCGACGCGCAGGAGGCGCATCTGCACGGTGAGCGGCGCGACCAGCGCGGAGACGCCCATGATCAGGCCGACATTGGCGATGTTGCTGCCGACCACGTTGCCGAGCGCCAGCTCGAAGCTGCCGCGCAGCGCGGCGAGCAGGTTCACGGCCAGCTCCGGCGCGGACGTGCCGAAACCGACCAGGGTCAGGCCGACCACGAACGGACTGATGCCGAAGCGCAGGGCGACCGCGGAGGCGCCTTTCAGGAACCGGTCGGCGCCGATCAGCAGCAGGATCAAGCCGAAACAGAACCAGACGATCGAGACGAGCATGAGCACGGCGTGAAGGAAGCGGCGCCGGATTGTAGGGTGCCGGCGCCACGCGCGGCAGAAGCCGGTATTGGTGGCTGCCGAGGCCGCTAGGGAAGGTCCGATTAAGTTGATTCCGCCCGTGGTTCGACAAGCTCACCACGAACGAAGCGTTACCGTTCGTCCTGAGCCTGGCGAAGGACGAACTTGGAATTGTTCAGACCTTCCCTAGCCGAACCGCGCCCGCCAGGCCGTGATCACCGCCTGCCGTGCTGCCTCCAGCTCGGCGTCCTGCGGTACCAGGCGCGGCCGGGCATCGAGCGTGCAATCGAGCGCGCGCGCCAGCAACCGCTGATGCGCTTCGTGCAATGCGTTGGCGGTCGCGGCATCGAGCCAGCCGCAGGCCGCGCAGGCATCGATCAGCGCGTCGTTGCGCGACGACATGAGCAGTGCCGGGTGCCGCGCAGCCTGGCTGAGCACACCGGCCTGCAGGATGAACTCGAGGTCGACCAATCCGCCCTCGCCCTGCTTGAGATCGAAGCCTGCGGCGCTACCGCGATCGAGCTCGCCGCGCATGCGCTGGCGCATCGCGCGGACTTCGCTGCAGACCTGCGCCGGATCGCGCGCGCGGGCGAGAACTTCGGCACGCACCGCGGCAAACCGTTCGAGCAGTGCCGCGCTGCCGGCGAGCGGTCGCGCACGCACCAGCGCCTGATGCTCCCAGGTCCAGGCGCGCTCGCGCTGGTATTCGGCGAAGCTCTGCACGGAGGTCAGCAGCAGGCCCTTCGCGCCATCCGGGCGCAGTCGCAGGTCGGCTTCGTATAGCCGCCCGGCCGGCGTCTGCGTCGACAGCAGCGCGAGCAGCTTCTGCACCACGCGTAATTGATAACGCGCCGCCTCCAGCGGCCTCGGCCCGTTGCTCTCCTGCCCTTGCTGTGCGGCATCGAACAGGAAAACGAGGTCGAGATCGGAACCGAAGCCGAGTTCCTCGCCGCCGAGACTGCCGTAGCCGATGATCGCCAGCCCCGCCGTCGTCTCGGCGCCCGGCAGCACGCCATGACTGCCGGCGAGGTCGGCGACCGCCAGCGGCAGCAGCGCCTCGACAATCGTCCCCGCCAGATCGGCCAGTTGCGCCGCGCTATCGCGCGCCGGCTGGCGGCGGAACAACGTGGCCTGGGCGATGCGGAACGCCACGCTCTGACGTAATTCGTTCAACGCGAGCAAGGCCGCCTCGATATCCGCGCCCGCGCCGGCCAGCGCCGCGGCGATATCCTGGCGCAGTTGCGCGTGGCTGGGCGGGGCCTGGCTGGCGCGCGCATCGAGCAGGTCATCGAGCAGCAGTGGATGCGCCGCCAGGCGCTCGGCCAGCAAGGCGCTGCGCGCGAGCACATCGACCAGCCGCTGCAGCGCGGCCGGCTGCTCGTCGAGCAGGGCGAGGTAGACGGGCCGGCGCAGCACCGCCTGCAGCAGCCCGAGCAGCCGCTCCAGCGTCAGATTCGGCTGTGCGGTGACCGCGGCCGCGGCAAGCAGCTCGGGCAGCAGCCGATCCATCCGCGCGCGCGCTGGCGCCGACAACGCCCGCACACCCGGGCTGCGCACGAACCCGAGCAGACGGGCATGCGCGTCGGCGGCGGGATCGAAGCCGGCACGACCCAGCGTCTCCGCATCTGCAGCGTGCTCGATCTGCCGCCAATAGCCGCGCAGCACATCCAGCGCGGTATGCCGGGTACGCCGCGCGCGCGCTTCGAACACGCGGGCGAATTCAGCGCGCACGGCCGCGCGGTGTTCGGCCAGACAGGCGTACAGCGCGTCCCAGTCGGCGAAGCCCAGGCCCGCCGCGAGGCGCGCACGGGTCAATGCGTCATCGGGCAGCACGTGCACCTGCTCGTCGCGCAGCATCTGCAGCCGGTTCTCGAGGCGGCGCAGGAAGCGGTACGCAGCCTCAAGGCGCTGCGCCGCCGCGGCGTCGATATGACCCCGGGTGTGCAATGCCGCCAGCGCCGGCAACAACCCCTGCGCGCGCAGCGCCGGCTCGCGTCCGCCGCGGATCAGCTGCTGCAATTGCACGATGAACTCGATCTCGCGGATGCCGCCCGGACCGAGCTTCAGATGCTCCGCCAGATCGCGGCGCTGCACCTCCGTCTCGATCAGCGCCTTCATCTCGCGCAGGCCGTCGAACGCGGTGTAGTCGAGATAACGCCGGTAGACGAACGGCCGCAGCAGCTCGCGCAGTTGCTCGCCGGCCGCCAGATCGCCGGCGACCGGCCGCGCCTTGATCCAGGCGTAGCGCTCCCAGTCGCGGCCGTCGCGCTGGTAATACTGCTCCATCGCCGCGAAGGTCAGCACCAGGCGTCCGGCGCTGCCGAACGGGCGCAGGCGCATGTCGACGCGAAAGCCGAAGCCGTCCGCGGTCACCTCGCCGAGCAATTGGATCAGGCGCTGGCCCAGGCGCTGGAAATAGCTCTCCCCGTCCAGCACACGGGCGCCGTCGCTGCTACCGGCCTCCGGATAGGCGAAGACGAGGTCGATGTCCGAGCTGAAGTTGAGCTCGTCACCGCCGAGCTTGCCCAGCGCCATCACCACGAGTTGCTGCGGCGCACCCGCCGCATCGCGAACCCAGCCGTGACGCTCCGCATGCTGCCGCGCCAACGCGGCCAATGCCGCCTGCGTGCAATGGCCGGCGAGCCAGGCGCTGTGGCGCAGGACCTGCTCGAGCGGCGCTCCGGCGACGTCCTGCTGGATCAGCGCCAGCGAATGGCGATGACGGAACTGGCGCAGCCGCGCCGGCCACAGGCTGTCCTCGGCGGGCTCGAGCGCGAGCACGGCGGGCGGCGTGCCGAGCACGGGCAACAGCTCAGGCTGCCGGCGCAGCCGCTCGAACAGGTAGTCGCTGGCGAGCAGCAGCGCCGGCAACTGCGGATCGGCCGCCGCCGCCGGCGCCAGTTCGGCGAGCCGCGCCAGGCGCGCCTCGATCAAGTCGCGCAGCTCGGCAGGCATCGTGGGCATCGCCGGATTCTGGCACGACCATCCGCTGTGCAGTGCAGCATGATTTGCCCGCGGCGCGCGCGTAGGATCACTGCGCGCTCAACGCGCCATGTGGGGAGGGAGAAGCCCGCTTCAGTGATCCTGAAGCGGGTTTTCTTTTCTGCGGGTGTCTAGGGCCTGTTGGCTCGCCAGTGGCCCCTAGAGCAGCCACCAGCTCGCCAACCCGAGGAAGCAGCCCATGCTGGTGACGTCGGTGGCGGTGCTGAGCAGGATCGCCGATGCCGTCGCCGGATCGGCGCCACAGCGGCGCAGCACGATCGGCAACGCGCCGCCGACGACGCCGGACAGCGCGCAGCTGATCGTCATCGCGACCAGCACCGCCAGCGCCAACAGCAACGGCTCGGTGTTCTGCTGACTGCTGGCGACGACATACATCGCGATCGCGGCCATGCCGCCGGTGATGAAGCCGTTGAGCATGCCGAGCCAACCTTCCTTGGCCAGCAGTCGGGAGATGGATACCGCGCG
>Ga0196963_10000976_pt1 | contig 21283 bp, 15 predicted proteins | sample S1_5metaG_FD_148600 | JGI IMG/M metagenome (GOLD analysis project Ga0196963, IMG submission 148600) | Soil microbial communities from Anza Borrego desert, Southern California, United States - S1_5 | ecosystem: Environmental > Terrestrial > Soil > Desert | place: USA: California | collected... | reverse complement strand
GGCCTGGGGCCGGGGGCGGGGGGGGGGGAAAGGGGGGGGGGGGGGGGGGGGGGGGGGGGGGGGGGGGGGGGGGGGGGGGGGCGGGGGGGGCCGGGGGGCGCCGGGGCTGGGCGCGGGCGGGCGAGGTCGGCCATCTGGAGGACCTTGCCGGTGACGTCGACGCGGCCGCGGAGCATGCCGAGGGCGATGGAACGGGCGGAGTCGGGGAAGTCGATGCGGTACTCGAGGACGCGGTTGGGGGCCGGGGCCTGGGCCTCCCAGAGCCAGGCGCCGCCGTAGTCGCCCTCGGGCACGTACTGGAGCCAGTAGAAGTGGTCGGGGTCTGCCTGGGCGGCGCGGGCCCAGTCGATGAGGACCTGGCGGACGGGGTGGGGGACGGGGAGGCGGGAGAGGCCGAGGTCGCGGCAGCGGATCAACTCGAACTCGCCGGGCTCGAACTTGGCGCGGGTGGGCCAGGCGCTGGCGGGTGGTTGTGCGGCGTGGGCGAGGTCGAGGATGCCGGCGGGGCGGTGGCCGTCGCGCGGGTGTGCGGCGGTCTCCATGCCGATGCGGACCTCGTCGGGGGTGACCGCGACGAAGAGCCCCTCGGTGGCCTCGCCGGAGGCGCAGTCGTAGAGTTCGGCGCCGGTGATCTTCATGAAGGGGAGTTTGGCCGGGTCGTTGATGAGGAAGCGGTCGGCGGTCTCGGCGGTCTTGCCGACGCCGACGACGAGGATGGCGTGGTCGGTGCCGTCGGCGGTGGCGGCGTCGGGTGGCGCGCCGAGGGCGGCGGCGGGGGGTGGGGGGCGGTCGTGGTCGCGCCCGCCGACGCGGCGGTCGATGGCGTCGCCGAGGCGCGCGCTGTTGACGGGGAGGATGACGGGGATGCCGGACCGGACGTAGGCGCGGAGGCTGAGGGCGAAGAGCTCGGCCTCGGTGCGCCCCTTGCGGGTCTCGGCGGCGCGCTGCTCCCAGGCGCCGCGGCCGACGCGGGTGAAGTAGTCGACGATCTCGGCGAGGCGCATGCCGGTCAGGCGCAGCTCGTTGGCGGCGTCGCCCTTGATGGCGGCAGACACCTCGGCGACGCCCTGCACGCCGGGGCGGAGGGCGGCGCGGCTGGCGACGGGGAAGTCGTGGAGCAGGGCGCCGGCCATGAGGGACACGGCCTGCGCGCAGAGGCCGGACAGGCTCACGTGGTTCATGAACGGGGTGCCGCGCACGGGGGCGGACTCGCCGTACGCCATGCCGAGCTCGACCTGCAAGACGTGGTACTCGTCGGACAGGGCGGCGGGCGGGGCGAGGACGCAGTCGGCGATGCACTTGCTGTTGCGGATCACGGCGTGCAGGTCCTTGACCTTGTCGGGGTCGCGGACGTGCTTGAACTCGGGCGCGGGCAGCCAGTCGGGCCCGGCGTTGCGGCGCTTGCCCCACCGGGTGACCTGCTTGGCCATCGTCTCGAGGCGGCGGATGTTGGCGAAGCTCCGGCACGTGCCGCCGAAATAAGCGCGGAGCGCGAAGCGGGGCATCGACAGGCCGAGGAGCTCGGCCTCGCTACGGGTGACGATGGAGGGCGCGAAGCGGAAGCGGATGTCCTGGTTCGGGTCGGCCGACACGAACCCGAGGCCGATCAGGTGGTCGCGGAGCTGCTCGATCTCGTCGAGCCCGGTCTGACCGATCTCGTTGAGCGGGTCGGTCGCGTCGGCGAAGAAGTCGTTGAGCATGCACTGGTCCTCGGGCCCCGGGCGGGGCGCGGTGCGGGCGACCGGGGGAGTGCTGGTGCGCGGGGCTCGGTGCGCCCGCGGCGTGCGCGCGGGTGGGGCTCGTGCGCGCGTCCCTCTCCGCCCGGTTTGCCAAATTGTGAAGGTAGATCGTCTGGCTTGCCCCTCGGATTCGGGGTCGCGTGCGCGGCCAAACGTCCCGCGCCCTTTTTCTCATTTCCCGTACGCTTGCCCCCGCTTTTTTCTCTCTCTCGCGCCCCTGGGGCTCGGGGGGCGCGGGTTCGGCGCGCCGGGGGCCTTGCGGCACCGGCGCGACGGGGCTAGCTATTGAAGCGGTGCAGCGAGGCGACGGCGTTCAGCTCTTCGACCCGTTTGTCGTACTCGTGTCGCGCGCGGGCGATGAGGGTCGACGCGTCGGAGACCTGACCCCCGGCCTCGGCCACGAGGCGCTTGAAGATCGCCAGGACCTTGCGGCCGTGGGCGAACTCGACTCGTTCGCACAGGTCTTTAAGTTGTGGGTCAGCGAGTTCGTTGAGCGGCATGATGTTCCCCTTCCCGGGGGAGTAGAGCCGTCGTCCGCGCGGTTGGCCGAAGGTAATCGGTCCGAGGCGCGGGGCCGGGCGAATGTCCTGACGTCCGTCCGATGTCGGTCGGCCCGACCGCGCGTCTGGCGCGATCGAGCGTCCGGTGCATCGTTGCGCCCCGACCGTCGGGGCACGTCGTCCGTGTGAACGCGCCGGTGTGGGATCCCAGGTGTCGATCCGCTGCGTATCGTGCTTTACATATCCTTGAAGTCGGCGAACCGGGCAACGGTTATTATCCGGATGCCCAACTTGCCAAGTCGCCGGCGAACGGATGAGTCCGCTGACGACGCAGCGGGTAAGTTACTGGTCGCGCGGATCGGACGCAAGCTTATGTTGCGCTGTCGACGGGGCGAGCTCACGTATCGGTACGACGACGCGCGCGACGCCAACGTGATTGCGCGGGCCAATAAAAGCAGGGTACTAACGTCTAGCGCGGCCGGTGGCGTCGGTCGCGGCGCGGCGATTCGTCCGATAAAACAGGACGCCGCGCGGGGCGTCGCGTTTCGCGCCGGCGCCGGTGGGTGGTCGTCGTGGCGGCGGTCGGGGTGGCGCGGCGCGCGCGTTGGGCGGTCGCGCCGGTAAAGGGGGTGAGGTGTGCGGGCCGAAGGGCCTGTAGCGGTGGGATGAAGTGTGTGGGGGAATCCGCCGAACATAGGGTTGAGGACGGTGGTGCGATGAAATTCGATCGGAGCAACGTTTTGCGGGCCCGGAGCCACGCGGTGATTCCCGGGGGGGCGCACACGTACGCGAAGGGGGACGACCAGTATCCGGAGCTGGCGCCGGGGTTCATCGCGCGGGGGAAGGGGTGCCGGGTGTGGGACGTGGATGGGAACGAGTTCATCGAGTACGGGAGCGGGCTGCGGGCGGTGACGCTCGGGCACGCGCACCCGGCGGTGTTCGAGGCGGCGCGGCGCGAGCTGGAACGCGGGTGCAACTTCGTCCGGCCGTCGCCGCTGGAGATGGACCTGGCCGAGCAGGTGCTGGCGGTGATCGAGGGGGGGGAGATGGTGAAGTTCGGGAAGCACGGGTCGGACGCGACGAGCGCGGCGGTAAAGTTGAGCCGGGCGTACACGGGGCGAGACGTGGTCGCGATTTGCGGCGACCACCCGTTCTTCAGCGTCGACGACTGGTTCATCGGGACCACGCCGATGCCGGGCGGGATCCCGCAGGCGGTCCGCGATCTGACGGTGAAGTTTGCGTACAACGATTTGGCGAGCCTCGAGGCGTTGTTCGCCAAACACCCGAAGCGGATCGCGTGCGTAATCCTGGAGGTGGAGAAGGACGTGGCGCCCGCGCCGGGGTTTTTGGAGGGCGTGAAGGCGCTGGCCCACCGGCACGGCGCGGTGCTGGTGTTCGACGAGATGATCACGGGGTTCCGGTGGCACGTGGGCGGGGCACAGCGTATCTACGGCGTCAAACCGGACCTGACGACGCTGGGCAAGGGGATCGCCAACGCGTTTTCGGTGTCGGCGCTCGTCGGCAAGCGGGAGATCATGAAGGCCGGGGGGATCAAGGATCACGACGGGGAGCGGGTGTTCCTGCTGTCGACGACGCACGGCGGGGAGACGCACGCGCTGGCGGCGGCGATCGCGACGATCGACGTCTATCGCAAGGAAGACGTTTGCGGGCGGATGCACGCGGCGGGCGAGCGGCTGCGCGCGGGCGTGGAGCGCGCGGCGCGGCAGGCGGGGGTGGCGGAGCACTTCACGGTGAGCGGGCGGGCGTGCAATTTGGTGTACGGGACGAAAGACGCGGAGGGGAAGCCGTCGCAATGGATGCGGGCGCTGTACATGCAGGAGTCGATCAAACGGGGCGTGTTGGGGCCGTCGTTCGTGGTGAATTACGCGCACGCGGACGCGGACATTGACGCGACGGTAGAGCGGGTGGGGGAGGCGCTGGGGGTGTATCGGAAGGCGCTGGAGGAGGGGGTGGAGAAGTATCTGGTGGGGGGGCCGACGAAGGTGGTGTTTCGGGGGCGGTGCTGAGGAGGTGAGGGCTGGTGCGGTGATTGCGCTGTACGCGGCACCGCAGAACCCACGGAACAAGTTCCGTGGGCTTTCGCGCGCCTTGGTTGTCGACCCGCATTTGATGAATCAAGGAACCCGCGACTTGGGGTCGCGGGTTCCTTGCGTTGGGGGATGGCGGCGGTCTGCCGCAGTTGGGTTACCGCTTGGGGAGCATCTCGGGGGAGACGTCGATGGCGGTGAGGTCGGCGCGAATGGCGCGGAGGGCTTTGGTTTCGGGGTGGCGGTACCAGAAGACGATCGTGTCTTTGGCGTTGAGTTTTACGCCCTTGCCGTGGTAGGCCCAGTCGTCCTTCGGGAGGGCGAGCAGGTGGGCCGTCAGGGCGCCGGCGTAGGACATCATGCGGACGTCGGACTCGGTGAGCTGCGGCGCGGGGCCGGTCGCGGGGCGGGTGGTGGCGGGGGTTTTGGCATCCGGGCCTCCTTTGAACGGGTTGGCGTTCGGGTTGCCGGCGAGCCAGAGGGCGGACCAGTCGTCGAGGCGGTCGGGGAACGCGCCGGCGTTGCGGGCGGCGTACTCCTTGAGCAGGCCGATCACGTTGGGCTCGAGCGTGTCCTCGGATGCCTTCACGTCGTTGGCCTGGGCGTGGGCGACGTTCTCGTTGGGGTCGATGGCGATCTTCTGGAGCTCGTAGCCCTTCGGGGCGTCGAGGTCGAAGAGGGCGGGGTCGAGTGGGGCGTCGAAGACGAAGTCGGACATCGTCATGGTCGTCTCGCCGCCGTAGAGCGGGAGGCGGACGTCCATGCGGATCGGGCGGTTGGTGGCCTTGTCGGCCCAGATCTCCATCTTCATCGCGCCCTGGTCGGTGGCGAACCCGCGGGCGGGCTTGCCGTCGATCACCTTTTCGCCCAGCGGCTTGGCGGCCTTGTCGTCGAGGCGCTTGAACTCGTCGAGGAAGTCGGCCGCGCCGGCGCGCTCCGGGCCGCGGCCCTTGGGGTCGAACGTGATCAGGATGGCGGTCTTGAGCTTCGGGTCGATCGTGAGCGAGCGGCCGGCGGGCATGTCGCTGATCGTGACCTGGCCGTCGGGCATCTGGACGCGCGTCCGGCCCCCGCCGGTCATGAAGAACGTCATGACCATGGGCTCCTTCACGTTGGGCACGGGGACGGTGGAGGTGAACGTGAGCGTCTTGGCGTCGCGGAAGTTCTTGACGACGTCGGCGAAGGCGGGGGTGCCGGAGTGCGACACGAGGTAGAGCAGAGCGCCGACGCCGGCGATCAGGGCGAGGGCGGCGGCGAGGCGGAGGAGGCGGGGCATGAGGGGTCTCCTTTCGGGGAGAGTGAAGGGCGCGGCGGACAGCCGGGCGAGGGTTTGGGCGAGTACGGCATCGGACGGGCCGTCGGGGATCGGGGTGTTGCGCACGGCCTCGACGGCGCGGTCGAGGGCGGCGGAGTCGGGCTGTGGGGGCGGGGTGGTCATGGGAAGGGGGGGTTAGTTTCGGGTGGTCGCCGGGTCGGTGGAGTCGGGGGCGAAGGCGGCGAGGAGGTCTCGGAGCTTGTGGCGGGCGCGGTGGATGTTGACGCCGACAGAGGTGGAGGGGAGGCCCAAGTGTTGGGCGATCTCCTGGTAGCTCCAGCCGGACAGGGCGTGGAGGCAGAACGGTTCGGCGAGGTTGGCGGGGAGGTGCGTGAGTGCGGCGCGGAGGCGGTCGGAGAGCTCGGCGGTCTGGAGGTGTTCCAAGGGACTGGCGGAGGCAGTGGGGACGCGGTCGAGCGCGGTGTCGCCGTCGTCGGCGGTGTCGGGCACTGTGGGGAGGTGGCGGCGGCGGGCGTAGCGGCGGCGGAGGCGGTCGACCGAGCGGGTGGTGGCCAGGCGCTGGAGGAGGGCGGGCCAGTGGCGGACGTCGTGGGCGCGGGAGAACTCGAGGGCGGCGAGGAACGTCTCCTGGAAGACCTCTTCGGCGTCCTGGCGGTCGGCCAGGAGGCGGTAGGCGGTGCGCCAGACGGTCGGGCCGTGGTCGCGGAGGAGGGTGGGCCAGGAGGGGGTCATGGGAATGACGAAGGTCGAAATTCGAAGCCCGAATCAATGACGAAGGTCGAATGACGAAGCGACGGGCATGGGAGGATCGTCGCGGGAGGGGGCGGGGGTGTTACAGGGAAATCTTTTTAGCGCGCGAAAAAGAACCCACGGAGCGAACTCCGTGGGCTTTCGTGGATGCGCGGTGTGAGGATTAGGCTTTGGGCTTCGCGTCACCGACGCGCCATTTTCCGGGGATGGGGACCGGGGGGAGCGACAGGCTCGCCTTCATGTCGAGCACGTCGGGGAGGTTGCTCTCGTTGGAGGCGACGGCCTCGTCCCAGGTGACGACCTTGCCGGTGTACGCGGCCATGCGCCCGAGGATCGCGAGCATGGCGCTGTTGGCCACGCGGGCGCCGGCGTTGACGGGCTTGCCGTCGCGGATCGAGGCGAAGAGCTCGTCGTGTTCGACCTGGTAGGCGTTGGGGAAGTCCTTGGGCAGGCCGGAGAGGCGCCAGCTCGGGTCCTTCTCCCCGTGCAGGCGGTAGGTGTAGTCGGTGCCGTTGTTCTTGGGGGAGAAGTTGGGGCGGATGGCGGCGGTGCCCTTGGTGCCGATGAACTGGTCGCTGACGTTGCCGGCACAGCCGTCCTGCTGGCGGCAGTAGAGGTGGGCGCGGGCGCCGTTGGCCCACTCGTAGACGACGGAGAAGTGGTCGTAGATGTGGCCGAAGGACGGCTCGACGCGTTGCTGGCGGCCGCCGTTGGCCCAGGCGCGGACGGGCATCTCGTCCTTCATGACCCAGGCGATCTTGTCGATCGTGTGGACGGCCTGCTCGACGATGTGGTCGCCGCTGAGCCAGGTGAAGTAGAGCCAGTTCTGGATCTGCCACTCGGTGTCGGACCACTCGGGCTTGCGGGCCTTGGACCAGAGCTGGGAGGTGTTGTAGGTCGAGTAGACGGAGACGACGTCGCCGATCGCGCCCTGGTGGATCTGGGGGAAGAGTTGGCGCTCGCCGACGCTGTACCGCCAGCAGAACCCGTCGACGAAGGCGAGGTTCTTCTTGCGGGCCATCTCGATCGTCTCGAGGACGGACTTGAAGCCGGCGGCGTCGACGCACACGGGCTTCTCGGCGAAGACGTGCTTGCCCTTCTCGACGGCGTAGCGGAACTGCATCGGGCGGAAGCCGGGCGGGGTGGTCAGGAGGACGACGTCGACGCCGGAGTCGATGACCTTCTTGTAGGCGTCGAGGCCGAGGAAGGTGGACTCGGGGTTGACCTTGACCTGGTCGGCCGACTGCTTCTGGAGGCTGGAGAGGCTCTTGCCGAGGCGCTCGGGGTCGAGGTCGCCCATGGCGGTGAGGTGGTTGGAGGGGTTGGCCTTGAGGGCCTGTCCGGCGGCGCCGGTGCCGCGCCCGCCGCACCCGATCAGGCCGAACTTGACGACGTCGGAGCCGGCGGCGCGGACGGCGGACGGGACGACGAGGGCGGACGCCGCGGCGACGGCGGTGGTCACGGCGGCGGAGGACTTGAGGAGCGATCGGCGGGACGGCAGGCGCGGGTCGGTCATGAGCGAGTCTCCAAGGAGAAGAAGGTTCGGGGTGCCCGCGGATGATACCGATGAGAGTGCTTGGTGTTTGGCGCACGCGCTCAACGGGGGGAAAAAGATATCAGAAGTGTCGCGAGTGCGGTCAGGGGTTTCGCGAAAACGATCATGGGGGTGGCTCGGGAAGTGAAGGGCGCGTGTGGAACGGATCCGGGGCGGCGCTTCGGGCGAAGCCCGTGCACTCTGCCCCGGCTTGTCATGGCACCCGGCGCGCTCGCGCCCTGTCGTCGGACGACCCTTCTCGCGTATAACGTGCGTCGCGCGTGTTTCGTAATCGGCGCGCGTTCAGGGAGAAACACACACGATGTCGACCGTACAGATCCAGGGCGTGTCGCTGCACTTGTCCCAGTCGCACCAGGTCGACGGGGAGTGGATCGGGCAGAAGGAGATCCTCAAGCAGTTGCTGGCGTGCTGGCTGACGGTGGACGAGAAGGACCTGCCGCTGACGCCGCGGCTGGTGGGCACGCCGGGGATCGGTAAGACGACGCTGGGCATGTCGGGGGCGCGGGTGCGGAAGCAGGAGTTGTTCATCTATCAGTGCACGTCGGACACGCGGCCGGAGGATTTGCTGGTGACGCCGGTGCTCGCGGAGAGCGGGAAGATCGCGTACCACGCGTCGCCGCTGGTGACGGCGATGATCACGGGTGGGGTGTGCGTGCTGGACGAGGGGAACCGGATGAACGAGAAGAGCTGGGCGAGCCTCGCGCCGCTGCTCGATCACCGGCGGTACATCGAGTCGGTCGTGGCGGGGATCACGGTGCAGGCGCACAAGGAGTTCAGGTGCGCGGTGACGATGAACCAGGACGACTCGACGTACGAGATCCCGGATTACATTTTGTCGCGATTGCAGCCGACGCTGAAGGTCGGGTTTCCGAACCGGCGGGATGAGAAGGCGATCCTCAAATACCACCTGCCGTTCGCGGAGGAGCAACTGCTGGAGATGACGGTGGAGTTCCTGCAGCAGGCGCACACGCTGAAGCTGGATTTCTCGCCGCGCGACGGGGTGAACCTGCTGCGGTACGCGATCAAGCGGATGGCGCAGGACAAGGACCACCCGGTCGCGCGGGACAAGGCGTGGCAGGAGGCGCTGACGCAGTGTTTGGGGGAGGACGCGGTGGATCTGGACAATCTGGCGAAGCGGAAGAAGCAGAGTTTGGGCGGGGAGTTTACGCCGATGGGGCTGGGGGATTTCTTTCACGACCAGGATGATCCGTTGCGGCCGGAGGAGGATGAGGAGGAGGATGAGAAGTAACGTTCGCTGCGACGTAACGCGGTGCTGACGCGCGGAAGTCGATGGGGTCGTGCGATGCATGAAATCGAACCCAATTCCCCCGCACCCTCCGATCCGGCGGTGCTCGAATATGGCGTTGCGAAGAAGCCCCGTTTGTCCGTCCGGGCGGGTTGCGCGAGGCGTTTGTCGGGATGCTGGTGGTCTACCTGTTTTCGGCGCTCGCGGCCGTGCTCGTCGGGGCGCTGATTCTGGCGCTGGTGATCTTCCGGTATTATTGAACGTCGATGGCACACGACCTCTTCAACCTCTCCGAACACATCACCGCGATCCCGGTCGTGCACGGGTCGGGGGATTTCGCGGTTGAGGTTCGGCGGGTGATGCTGGCGGAGAAGTTCGATTGTCTGGCGGTGCCGCTTCCGCCGGGCTTCAAGCGGCCGGTGGAGGAGGCGATCGGGGCGCTGCCGGTGGTGACGGTGGTGGCGCAGAACGAGGCCGGCGGGCTTGGGGAGGGGGAGGGTCAGCCGGCGGTGAATTACGTGCCGGTGGACCCGTGCCAGCCGGTGATCGCGGCGATCCGGGTGGCGATGGGGGAGCGGATGCCGCGGGCGTACGTGGACCTGGAGGTCGAGTCGTTCGAGCCGTACGGGTACCCGTTCCCGGACCCGTACGCGCTCAAGACGCTGCCGCTGGAGAAGTTCGTGGCGGCGACGCTGCCGGCGATCCCGCGGCCGACGGGGCAGCCGGCGGCGCGGGTCGTGCGGATGGCGCAGCGGCTGGCGGCGCTGGAGTCGAAGTACGCGCGGGTGCTGTTCGTGTGCTCGCTGCTCGAGTGGCCTTGGGTGCGGGAGGCGTATAACGCGATTCGCGAGAACAGTTGCACTGAAGTGCCACCGCCCGCGGCGGAGTTGGAGGATGCGGAGGTCGAGGCGCCGGAGGTTTATCAGCCCGACGAGAAGCACTTGTACTTCTGCACGGGGGAACTGCCGTTCATCACGGGGTTGTACGAGCAGGCGCGGGCGGAGCTGGACGATGATGAGAATTTGTCGATCGACGGGATCAAGGACCTGCTGATCGTCGCGCGGGATCGGTACAAGGAAGATTTGAAGAAGCAGGCGAGGCCGATCACGCCCAAGACGCTGGGGCTAATGCTCAAGTACGTGCGGAATTTGTCGCTGGTCGAGCGGCGGCTGACGCCGGACCTGTACACGCTCGTGACGGCGGCGCAGCAGGTGGCGGGGGACGAGTACGCGCTGCAGGTGGTCGAGGTCGCCAAGTCGTACCCGTACAACGGGAAGACCGAGTACCGGCGGGTGGCGATGGGGATCGACCAGGTGCGGCTGCCGGACGGGGAGATCGCGACGGCGAAGAACCGGTTCGCCGGGCCGCCGCTGACCTGGCGGAGTTTGGAATTGCGGCGCCGGCCGGACCGGCAGCAGCAGAAGTTGTGGCAAATGCGTTGGAACCCATTCCGGCAGTGCTCGTGGCCGCCGGAGGACGTGGCGATCGAGCGGTTCCGCACGCACACGTTCGAGAAGGCGAAGCAGATCATCGGGCAGGACCTGGCGCGGGTGGAGAAGTTCACGACGAGCGTGCAGGACGGGATCGACATCCGCGAGACGCTGCGGAACTGGCACACGGGGGACCTGTACGTGCGGATCTTCCCGCCGAACCGGGGGAGCGTGGACGCGGTGGTGATGCTGTTCGACTCGCCGGCCGACCCGCGCGAATACTCGTACCGCGTGACGTGGATGCACGAGCACGAGGAGGAGAGCACGCTGGCGTTCTTCGCGACGGACTGGCGGCGGCACGTGATCGGGCCGGGGATCGCGCAGGCGGTGTACGGCGGGGCGCTGTTCATCTTCCCGCCGATCCCGGGGGGGATCGGGGACATTTGGCGCGAGCCGTTCTTCGACAAGGCCGACACGATGGAGGAGCGGCTGCTGATGGCGGCGTGCTTCTACACGCGGGAGCGGCACGTGGCGCTGATGAGCGCGGGCCCGCCGGGGGCGGCGTGGCGGAAGATCGCCAAGCAGTTCGGGAAGAAGCTGGTGCACATGCCGCTGAACCACTTCTCGGCGACGACGATCCAGCAGTTGCGGGTGGTGCACGTGCTGAACGGGGGGCAGGTGCGGAGCTACGCGGCGGAGTTCATCCGCAAAGGGTGATGCCCCGCCGCGCGCGCGTGAGCGGTCTCACGGTCGCGCCAACTGATTTAACCGGCACGACCCGAACAGCCCGACGGGGGCTGACGTAAAACCGGGTCGGTGTGGCGGCGTCGGCTGGCCGTCGGGCGTCACGCTCGGTAGGTTTCACGAAAGATTCCAGAGTTTGTCGTTCGGGGTCGACGCCGGTAAAAAATGGCGCGCACGGACGGAGTGATCGCGTTATCATTCCCCGCAGTTTCCCGGAGGGTTCGGATCATGTCGGTTGGCATTCGTACATTGGGCGCGATGGCGCTTTCCCTGGCGGCGGCCTCGAGCGCGCGGGCCGCGCTGGTGGTGCACTACGGGTTCGAGGAGGGCTTGGGCACGACCGCGCTCGACTCGGCCACCGCCGACGGCACGCCGACCCCCGTCGACAACGGCTCGCTCAGGAACGGGGTGACGTACGTTCCCGGCATCGTCGGCTCGTTCGCGGTCAACCTCGACGGGGCGGACGACGACGTGTTGGTCAACGGGATCACCGGCAACGACCAGGACGTGATCAGCGGCTCCGGCGGCGCGACGCTGGCCGCGTGGGTGCGCATGGACACGATCACCGGCGCGACCCGCGACGTCGTCCAGATCCGCCGCAACGGCAGTTCGAGCGAGGGGCGGGCGGTGCTCCGCGTGTTGAGCAACGGCGCCATCCAAGTGGGCGTGCGGACCGCCGACACGACTGCCGGCGCGGTTGTGCTGGATTCGGCGGCCGGCCTGGTCGCCACCGACACGTGGGCCCACGTCGCCGGCGTCATCGACATCCCGAACGACACGATCACGATTTACCTCAACGGCGTGGCCGTCGCGACCTCGGCCGCCGGCGACACGTTCGGGGCGGCCACCGCGTTCCCGAACACGCTATCGAATGCCGTCCTGTTCGGGAGCAACGGGGGCCAAGGCAACCGGGTCGACGGGCTGATCGATGACGGCCGGATCTACAACGAGGCGCTCGACGCTTCGGCCATCGCGGCGCTGGTGCCCGAGCCGGGCGTGGTGGGGCTGGCGGCTGTGGCGGGGTTGGGGGCGCTGGGGCGGCGGCGGCGGCGGCGCAAGGTCTGATCGGGACGCGAGCGCCGCGAGACGCGCTGTGGCAAGCCCCGCGGCGATTGAGCGCTGGATAGAGAGACCGCGTTTTGATCAAGCCCAACCCACGGAACAAGTTCCGTGGGCTTTTTGTATCCGGCGCTCAGCGAAAGTACGGCTCGCCTCCGCGCCGACCTCACGGCTTCGGCTTGATGAACAGCACCTCGCCGCGGTCGATCCAGCCTTTGCGCAGGTCGACGCGGAACCACCCGTCGGCGTTTTTCGGGTGGAAGCGGCAGGGGGAGCGGCGGCCGAGCTCGGCCAGGTCGTGCTCCTTCCACGTCTTGCCGCCGTCGGGGGACCAGGCGATTCCGCAGGCGAGGCGGGACGCGGGGGCGCAGTGGCCGGCGAACATCACGCCGTCCTGGGCGAGCATGTTGGCCATCTCGAACGGGGCCTCGAACAGCTTGGTGTGCTTCGCGGGGTCGACCAGGTCGGCCGGGGCACAGCGGAAGATGCCGCGGTCGTGCTTGCGCTCGAAGGGGACCAGGCCGTTGGCGTCGGCGGCCCAGTAGAGCTGGCCGTCGATGAAGTTGATGCCGCCGGACTTGTAGCGCGAGTTGGAGTTCACGGACACCAGGACCTTCCAGTCCCAGGCGTCGGTTTTCGCGTCGTAGGTTCCGCGGAGCCAGTGGCACTCGTGGCCGTTCTGGCCGCGGTCGATGTCGCCGGTGCAGGCGTAGAAGGCCCGCTCGGCCGGGTTGTAGGCGACGCAGTGGACGTGGCGGCAGATGACGGGGTTGCGGGGGTCGCCGAGGAAGTTGGCGGGGCCCGCGCCCTTTTCCTGGAAGGCGGGGTTTCGGCCGAACGAGTAGGCGATCTTGACGGTCTGCCCGTTGTCGGTCGAGTAGTAGATGTTGACGGGCACGGGGCCGCCGATGACGTTGCAGTAGTTGCCCCAGACGAGCATCTCGGCGCCGTCGACGTCCCACGTGTGGACGCCGTCGAGCGAGTGGAAGTACCAGCCGGGCAGGTCGGGGTTCTTCGGGGTGTGCGGGAGGTAATCGGCGCCGCCCGCGCCCTTGACGATGACCTGGCGGTGCGTCTTGAGGTTGTCGGTGCTGAGGAACAGCTTCTCGCGGGTGGCGAAGAGGACGTTGCCGTTCTTGAGGATGACGCTGAACGTGATGTTCTGGGCGTCGGGGAACGGCGCGGCGTGGGGCCAGGTGGTGGCGTTGTCTTCGGAGAGGTAGATCTTGCCGGCCCCGAAGCCAAAGGCCTTGTGGTCGCGCTGGGAGTCGACGTAGGGGCCGTCGGCGGGGGCGAGGCGGTAGAAGAAGTGTTCGGTCTCACCGGGCGTGGGGTTGGCGGCGGCGCGGGAGCGGAGGAGGGTGGGCACGGCCCAACCGGCCAGGACGGTGGCGGCAGTGGCGCGGAGGAAATGACGGCGGTGGGACGTAGGGGGTGGGGTCATGAAAGCCTCGCTCTTCAGGTTACCGGATACCGCGTCGGTCGATCCGGGGGGTCGCCTTAGGCTCCGCCTCCGGCGTGGCACGTGCTATTACCGCCGGCCGAACTGCTTCTCGTACTGCTCTTTGAACGGGTTGACCGCCGGGCCCTTGGCGCCCTCGTTGACCATCAGCGGTTGCACGTCGGCCCACCACCGGTCGTATTCGGCCGCGAGGCGCTTGACGGCGTCGGGGTGGGTGCCGGCGACGTCGGTCTGCTGGCCGGGGTCGGCCTTGAGGTCGAACAGTTGCCACGCCTTGGCGCCGTCCTTCGACGCGCTGACGAGGCTGAACCGCGCGTCGCGGATCGAGCAGTTGCGGTACTGCGCCTTGGCGCGCTCGCCGGACGCCCACCGGCCCGCGTGCGTGACGAGCGTGCGGTCCGCCCAAGCGGCGCTGGCGTCGTTCAAGACGGGGACGAGGCTTCGGCCGTCGAGGGTTGGCTTCACGGCGTCGGGGATGGTTGCGCCGGTGATCTCGGCGAGCGTGGGGAGCAGGTCGATGTGGGCGGCGAGTTGCGGGCGGTCGCCGGGGGCGATTTTGCCGGGCCAGCGGACGAGCAGCGGGACGCGGACGCCGCCCTGCCACGGGGTGACCTTTTTGCCGCGCATGCCGGCGTTGTAGAGGTCGCAGCCGACGGTGCCGCCATTGTCGGTCAGGAAGATGACGATCGTGTCGCGCTCGAGGTCGAGGTCTTTGAGCTTCGCGAGGAGCCGGCCGACGTTGTCGTCGATGTTGGCGATCATGCCGAAGAACTTGGCGACCTGGGGCGGGACCTTTCCGGCGTAGCGGGCCTCGTCTTCGGGCCTGACCTGGAGCGGCGCGTGCGGGGCGTTGGTGGCGATCCAGGCGAGGAAGGGACCCTTCCCCTTGCGCGACTCGATCCACTTGGTCGCCTGTGAGAAGAACACATCGGTGCAGTAGCCGTCGGTCTTGACGAACGTCCCGTTGTGCTTGATCGCGGGGTTCAAGTAGGTGTTGCCGGGTGCGTCGCCGCAGGAGCCGGCGTAGGACTGGCCGATCCCGCCGGCGCCGTGGATGAAGACCTCGTCGAAGCCGCGGCGGTCGGGCTGGTAGGCGTCCTCGTCGCCGAGGTGCCACTTGCCGAAGATGCCGTTGGTGTAGCCAGCAGATTTCAGGATCTGCGGCAGGGTCGTCGCCTTCGGCGACAGCCGCTCGCGCTCGTTGATCGTGTGCGTGACGCCGGACTTAAACTCGTGCCGGCCTGTCATGAGGGCGGCGCGGGTGGGGGCGCAGGTGGGGCTGACGTTGAAGTCGGTGAAGCGGGCGCTGGCGGCGGCGAGCGCGTCGAGGTGGGGCGTTTTGAGGACGGGGTTGCCCGTGAAGGAGAAGTCACCGTAGCCCTGGTCGTCGGTGATGACGACGACGATGTTGGGCTTGTCCGCGGCTGCGAAGGCGCACCACGGAGACACGGAGGCACAGAGGAGGAGGACGGGGAGGAGGCGCATGGTCCAGTTGTTACCGCGGCCGCGCCACCGTGTGGCGGGTCATTGCGCCGTCGTCTCTTCGCCGCACTCCGGGCAGACGCCGGTCGTCGTCGCGCGCAGGTCGTACCCGCAGGCGACGCAGCGGCGTGTTCTGGCGCGGCGGCGGCGGACGAGGGCGCGGATCTGGCGCTTAACGATGCGCGCGGCGGGCAGGAGGGCGGCGAGCGACGCGACGGCCCAATGCGGGACCGTCGCCGCGACTTCCGGCGGGCTTGGGGCGCGGTTTTTGATCGCGAGGAATCCGTGCCACCGCCACGCCCATGTGCCCCGCCCGTCGTTCGCGGTCAGGCCCTGTTTGACGCCGCGGGACGCGCCGGGGTACGCGGTCTTCGGGTTCGCCCACCCGCCGTCGTGGATGCGTTCACTCTTGCGCCACAGGTCGAGCCCCGGCGCGGCGGCGGAGAGCCACCGGCCTTCGAACGGGGTCCACTCGAACCCGATCCCGCCGTTCAGCGAGACGAGCTCCAGCCGCCAACCCGGGCGCCACGGCCGGCCGAACAGGTCGGTGCGCTCGACGCGATCGGCGACGCGCGTGACGACGGCATGGTCGCAGTGCGTGCCGCTGCGGGCCCAGAGGAGCATCGCCGCGCCCGAGATCAGCACGGACAGACCGGTCAGCCCGTTGATGATGTAGCGCCCGATCCGCGACATGTGCCGGGGGCGGATCGTACCGCACGGCGGCGCGCGGGCCGCGGTCAATCCTTGGTCAGCTTGCCCTCGACTTTTCGCCAGATGCCGAGCGGGTTGCCGTCGCGGAGCTCGGCGGGCAGGGCGTCGGTCGGGAAGTTCTGGAAGCAGACGGGCCTCGCCCACCGGTAGATCGCGGCGCTGCCCACGCTCGTCGCGCGCGAATCGGTCGTAGCGGGGTACGGGCCGCCGTGCACCATCGCGTGGGTGACCTCGACTCCCGTCGGCCAGCCGTTGAAGACGATCCGGCCGACCTTTGTTTGGAGGACGTCGACGAGTTCCTTCCACTCGGCCAGGTCCTCGGGCGTGCCGTGAATCGTGGCGGTGAGGTGGCCCTTGAGGGCGCGGGCGGCGGCGAGGACCTGCTCGCGCGAGTCGGCCGTCACGGCGACCGTGGACGGGCCAAAGACTTCTTCGGCGATTTCGGGATTGCCGATCAGGTCGGCGGCGGTCGTCTGGAAGAGCATGGCCTTGGCGCCGGAGCCCGCGCCGTCGGGCCGGCCGCCCTTGACGCGCGTCTGGACGCCGGCGGTCTTGCCCAGGTGCTGCGCGCCGCTCTCGAAGTTGGCGCGGATGCCTTCGTGGAGCATGACGCCGGCGGCGGCGGCGGCGAAGAGCGATTCGGCCTTGGCGAGGAAGGCGTCGGCTTTGCCGCTCGCGGCTTCGCCCGTCGGGAGAATCACCAATCCCGGTTTTGTGCAGAATTGTCCGACGCCCATCGTTACGCTGCCGACGAGCCCATCGGCGATCTTCTCGCCGCGCTCGGCGAGGGCACGGGGAAGGACGAAGACCGGGTTGGTCGAGCCCATTTCGGAATAGACCGGGATCGGCTCGTCGCGCTTGGCGGCGGCGTCGTAGAGGGCGCGGCCGCCGCGGAGGCTGCCGGTGAACCCGACGGCCTTGATCGCCGGGTGAGTGACGAGCCACAGGCCGACGTCGATGCTCGCGCCCTGGATGAGCGAGAACGTGCCGGCGGGGAAGCCGCACTGCTCGACGGCGGCGTGACACGCGCGGGCGACGAGCTCGCTCGTGCCCGGGTGGGCGGGGTGACCCTTGCAGACGACAGGGCAACCCGCGGCAAGGGCCGATGCGCTGTCGCCCCCGCCCACGGAGAAGGCGAGGGGGAAATTGCTCGCGCCGAAGACGACGACCGGCCCGATCGGGACGAGCATGCGGCGGACGTCGGGCTTGGGGAGCGGTTGGCGGTCGGGGAGCGCGCGGTCGATCGTCGCGTCGACCCACGAGCCTTCTTCGATGAGGTCGGCGAACGCGCGGAGCTGGCCGGTGGTGCGCCCGCGCTCGCCTTCGATGCGGGCCTTGGGAAGGCCGGTCTCTTCGACGGCGCGGGTGACGAGCGCGTCGCCCAAGGCCATGATCTGGTCGGCCATCGCGCGGAGGAGGGCGGCGCGGTCCTTGGCGGGCCGGGCGCGGACGGCGTCGAAAGATTGCGCGGCGAGCGTGCAGGCGCGGTCGACCTCGTCGCGCGTCGCCTCGGCGAAATCGGTGGTCAGGCGTTGCGCGGTGGCGGGGTTGGTCGCGTGGAAGGTCTGGCCGGACGCGGCGGTGGCTTGGCCGGCGATCAGTTGTTTGCCGTGGAGGTCGAGTTGCATGGGATAACCGTACAGGCGACGTGGCGCGCGGGCAATCGCGTGGATCCTCTTGTAGCCGCCCCGCAAGCGGGGCGGCTGCAAGAGGTCAGCGGCGCGTCTTGCCCTTCGCGCGACCCGACTGGGCCTTGTACGCACCGACGATCGCGGCGAGCAAACCTGGGAACCGGCGGTCGACCTCGGCGCAGCGGGACGTGTTGTGCATCTCGACGCCGCGGCGCTCGCTGCGGATCAGGCCGGCGTCGCGGAGGGCCTTGAAGTGCTGGGAGAGGCTGGATTTGGGGATGCCGTCGGGGACGACGCCGGCGAGGTCGGTGCACCGCTGGGGGCAGTCGGCCGAGGCGAGGCGGGCGAAGATCGCGACCCGCACGGGGTCGGCGAGCGCGTGGAGGATCCCCTCAACGGTCAGGTCGTCGATCGACGGGTGGAGGAGCGGCTTCATCTCACTTCATTCTACGCCCATTTGACTTGGTTTGTTCGATAGTTCTAAACTCCTGAACAATCGAACTGCCGTCGGTCGTTCGGTTGATGAATTAACCCTCACTCGCGCGGGGCATCGCCCCCGCGCCGAAGGAACAGTCATGAGCAAGCTCACGGGCAAGGTCGCGGTCGTCACGGGCGGGTCGAAGGGGATCGGGGCGGCGATCGCCAAGGCGCTGGCCGCCGCGGGCGCCGCCGTCGTCGTCAACTACGCTTCCAGCAAGGCCGGGGCGGACGCGGTCGTCGCCTCTATCACGAGGGCGGGCGGGAAGGCCGTCGCGGTCGGCGGGGACGTGTCCAAGGCCGCCGACGCGCAGGGCATCGTCGACGCCGCCATCAAATCCTTCGGCCGGCTCGACGTGCTCGTAAACAACTCGGGCGTGTACGAGTTCGCGCCGATCACCGAGTTCACCGAGGCCAGCTACCGCCGGATGTTCGACATCAACGTGCTCGGGCTGCTGCTGGTGACCAGGGAGGCGGTGAAGCACCTGCCCGAGGGCGGGAGCATCATCAACATCGGCTCGGTCGTCACCCGGATCACGCCGCCCGCCAGCGCGGTGTACACGGGCACTAAGGGCGCCGTCGACGCGATCACCGGCGTGCTGGCTCGCGAGCTCGGCCCGCGTAAGATCCGCGTCAACGCGCTCAACCCCGGCATGGTCGAGACCGAGGGCTCGCAATCGGCCGGGATCATCGAGTCGGAGATGGCCACGCAGACCGTCGCCCAGACGCCGCTGAGCCGGATCGGCCAACCGAACGACATCGCGGACGTGGCGGTGTTCCTGGCGTCCGACGACTCGCGGTGGCTCACCGGCGAACTGCTCTACGTCGGCGGCGGCCTGCGGTAACGGAGCGCGGACGAGTTGACGGGCGCACGGGTAACATGGTTGCCCGTGCGCTCGATCCGGCTCTTCCTCGGCCTGCTCGCCGTCGTCGTCGGCTGGGCGCTGGTCGTCGCCTGGGCAGCCAGCTACTGGGTGCGGCCGGCGCTGTCCCGCCAGACCGAGACCGGCACGCTCGGGGCCTTTGCGTACAAGGGCTCCGTCGCCGTCTGGGTCAACGGCTACCCGCGCCCCGGACCGCCGGGCGCGACGTGGGACGCCGACGCCCCGCCGATCGAACGGCTGGGCGTCGACGAGGATGACTGGTTCCCCCAAACCACTTTCCTCAACCGCCTCGGGTTCTATTTCCGCGACCTGCGTGACCGCGGCCGCCGGTACAGCGCGGCCGCCGACCGGTGCTGGATTGCGCCGATCTGGTTCGTCGTCGTCGCCCTATGGGCGTGGCCCGCGATCGGCGTCGCCCGGGCGGTCCGGCAGGCCCGGCGCGCCCGGCCGGGCGTCTGCGTCCGGTGCGGGTACGACCTCCGCGCTTCGCCCCAGCAGTGTCCGGAGTGCGGGTGGGCCATCCGTGCGGACGCGCCCGAGTCCGCCGATTGACTTTCCTCCCCCTGCGCCCGACAACATCCGGCCCCGCGCTATAATCCGGTCTTTCCCGTGCGTGCGTGTGTGATCAGGGTCGCTGAAGCGGCCCTGCCGGTCGTTGTTCCCCGTTACGAGCTTGCCCATGGCTGTCGCCACGCTGACCAATGTCGAGAAGCACTTCGGCCCGAAGATTTTGTTCGAGAAGCTCGACCTGATCATCTCCGAGGGCGAGCGGATCGGGTTCATCGGGGCCAACGGGGCGGGCAAGACGACGCTCTTCCGCATCCTGACCGGGCAGGAGCACGCCGACCAGGGCGAGGTGATCATCAGCCGGAATACGAAGGTCGGGTACCTCGTCCAGAACCCGTCGTTCGACCTCGAGAACACGGTGATCGACGAGGCCGAGCTGGGCATGGGCGCGCTGCACGATTTGGCCCACGAGATGCGCGAGCTCGAACACAAGATGGCCGAGGTCGAGGGGGACGCGCTGGAGAAGGTGCTGGACAAATACACGCGGGTGCAGACCAAGTTCGACTCGGCGGGCGGGTACGCGTGGCAGCACAAGCTGGAGGCGACGCTCCTGGGCGTCGGGCTGGCGCGCGAGACGTGGGAGCTCAAGGTCGGCGCGCTCTCCGGCGGGCAGCGGTCGCGGCTGGCGCTCACGCAGTTGCTTTTGTCCGAGCCGGACCTGTTGCTGCTGGACGAGCCGACGAACCACCTGGACCTGCAGGCGATCGAGTGGCTCGAAGGGTATCTGGCCGACTTCAAGGGCGCGGTCGTTTTGATCTCGCACGACCGGTTTTTGCTCGACCGCTTGGCGACGCGCATCGTCCGCCTGAACCGCGCCAAGATCGAGTCGTACGCCGGCAACTACTCGAGCTACGTCGAGCAGCGGGAGCACAACGAGCTGACGCAGCAGCGGGCCCACGCCCTGCAGCAGAAGGACATCGAGAAGCAGGCCGAGTTCGTCCGGCGGTTCAAGGCCGGGCAGCGGGCGAAGGAGGCCAAGGGCCGTGAGAAGCGCTTAAACCGCCTGCTCGAGTCCGACCAGGTCATCCAGCGCGTCGGCGTCGACGCCCGCATGAACTACTCGCTCCAGAACAACCAGCGGGCCGGCGACCGCGTGCTGACGATCCGCGAGTTGACCAAGTCGTTCGGCAGCAACACGCTCTGGAAGGAGATCGTCGGCGATCTGTCGCGCGGCGACCGCGTTGGCGTGCTCGGGCACAACGGGTCGGGCAAGACGACGCTCCTCAAGGTGCTCATGGGCGTCGAGCCGGCGACGGCCGGCGAGTTCAAGTGGGGCGCGAACCTGAACATCGGCTACTACGACCAGCGCCTGGACCTGCTGAACCCGAAGCACACGCTGATCGAGTCGGTGCAGGACGGGCGCAAGGTGACGGACAAGGCCGCGCGGGACATCCTGGGGCTGATGCTCTTCCGGCAGGACGACTTCGAGAAGCACATCGAGGTGCTGAGCGGCGGGGAGAAGGCGCGGATTCGTTTGGCGCAGCTCCTGGTCGACCGGCCGAACGTGCTGGTCTTGGACGAGCCGACGAACCACCTCGACATCGCCAGCCGGGAGGCGCTCGAGGGCGCGCTGTCGACGTTCGACGGGACGATCTTGTGCGTCAGCCACGACCGATACTTCCTGGACCGCGTCGTCGACGGCCTGTGGATCATCGAGCCGCCGAACATGATGGTGTTTGACGGCGGGTACTCCGAGTACGCGGAGAAGCTCAAGGCGAGTCA
>Ga0196963_10000975_pt1 | contig 21299 bp, 17 predicted proteins | sample S1_5metaG_FD_148600 | JGI IMG/M metagenome (GOLD analysis project Ga0196963, IMG submission 148600) | Soil microbial communities from Anza Borrego desert, Southern California, United States - S1_5 | ecosystem: Environmental > Terrestrial > Soil > Desert | place: USA: California | collected... | reverse complement strand
GGCGCGGTCGTCGTGCGCGGGCATGAAGCGCGGGCCCCAGGGCTGGTCCGGGTCGGTGGCATCGGCGACCGGCAGGCGCAGGAAGGCGCCTTCGCCGCGCAGCGCCTCGGTGATCAGGAAGCGCCGGTCCTGCGGGTGGTACAGGCAGGTCGGGTGGAACTGGATGAACTCCATGTTCGCCACCCGGCAGCCGGCCCGCCACGCCATGGCCACGCCGTCGCCGGTGGCGGTATCGGGGTTCGAGGTGTAGCGGTAGACGCGCCCCAGCCCGCCGGTGGCCAGCACCACGGCGGCGGCCGGCAGGGTCAGCACCTCGCGCCGCGCCACGTCCAGCGCGTAGACGCCGTGGCAGCGCACCGGGCCGCGCTGGTTCAGTCGGCGGCTGGTGATCAGGTCCACCGCCATCGTGTGCTCGCGCAGCCTGATGTTGGGATGCGCGCGGGCGCGGTCCAGCAGCGCATCGTGGATCGCCTGGCCGGTGGCATCGGCCGCGTGGGCGATGCGCCGCACGCCGTGGCCGCCTTCACGCGTCAGGTGCAGGCCCAGCGGGCCATCGACATCGGGCGTCAGCACCACGCCCTGGGCCAGCAGCCACTCGATGGCCTCGGCGCTGTGCTCGGAGACGAAGCGCGCGGCCGTCTCGTCGACCAGGCCGGCGCCGGCATCCTGCGTGTCGCGCACGTGGGCGGCGATGCTGTCGTCGCGGCCCAGCACGCCGACGATGCCGCCCTGCGCCCAGCGCGTGGCGGCTTCGGTCAGGCTGCGTTTGGCGAGTACCGTGACCGGCCCGTGCTCGGCCAGCTTCAGCGCGGCGCTGAGCCCTGCGAGGCCCATGCCGACAATGACCACCGGGTGATTGCGTGTCTCCATCGAGGCGCGGGATTCTACGTGGCGACCCGCACCACGCCGGCGGCCCGCGGCGCTATGCTGCGTCGAGCCATTGAATGAAGCAGTTGGGAATGATGGACATGCGCATGCGCTGGTGCGTGGCTGCCGCGGCGGGGCTCGTGTCCGCCGCACCCGGCCATGCGGCCGAGGACGAGGAAACCTTGCTCGCCCTGGCCTATGGCGACGACGCGACCATCAGCCTGGCCACCGGGGCCCGCCAACCGCTGCGCCGCGCGCCGGCGGTGGCCACCGTGATCACCGCCGACGACATCGCCGCGATGGGTGCGACCAGCCTGGACCAGGTGCTGGAAACGGTGGCCGGCCTGCACGTGAACGTCGCGCCCAGCATGCGCAACACCCTCTACGTGATCCGCGGCGTCTTCAGCCTGCAGACGCCGCAGGTGCTGGTGCTGCAGAACGGCCTGCCGATCACGGTGATGCTGACGGGCGGCCGCGGCAACCTGTCGGGGGGCCCGGCGGTCGAGAACATCGCCCGCATCGAGGTCATCCGCGGCCCAGGCTCGGCGCTGTACGGCGCCGATGCCTTCTCGGGGGTGATCAACATCATCACCTTCGGCGCCGGCGAGGTCCCCGGCACGCGGGCCGGCGCCCGCGCCGGCTCGTTCGGCAGCCGGGAGGCCTGGGTGCAGCAGGCCGGCACCGGCGGGCCGTGGGCCTGGGCGGCCTTCGCCAAGCTGGCGCGCAGCGATGGCTTCCGCAGCACGATCGAGGCCGATGCGCAGAGCCGCAACGACCGCGCCTTCGGCACCCGCGCCAGCCTGGCACCGGGCCGGCCGAACGCCGGCGGCGATTCGGCCGACGCCGGCCTCGAACTGGCCACCGGCGGCTGGCGCTGGCGCAGCCTGTACAAGCGCCGTGACGAGGTCGGCACCTACGGCGGCCTCGGCTCGGCGCTGGACCCGGTCGGCCGCGGCCGCAGCGAACGGCTGATCAGCGACCTGGGCTGGAACTCAGCTGCTGGCCATGGCGACTGGCAGCTGGGTGCCGGCGTTTCATGGATGCTGTACCACCAGCGCTTCCCGGTGCCGGCACGGATCTTTCCGCCCGGCAGCCGCCTGCCCACCGGCATTTTTGTCGACGGCATGGTCGGCGCGCCGGAGATCTCCGAGCGATCGCTGCGCCTGCAGGCCCACGCCACCTATTCCGGCTTGCCCGGGCACCGCCTGCGCTTCGGCGCCGGCCACGACGACCTGCACATGTACCGGGCGCGCGACACCAACAACTTCCGCTACTCGAGCGCCGGCGTGCCGATTCCGACCGGCGCACCGGTGGCGCTGACTCCCCTGCCCTTCATCTACCCGCAACGGCGGCGCGTCGATTACGCGTACCTGCAGGACGAGTGGCGCCTGCACCCGGACTGGACGCTGACCGCCGGCCTGCGACACGACCGCCATTCGGACGTGCGCGCCGCCACCAACCCGCGCCTGGCCCTGGTGTGGGACGCCGCGGCCGAATGGACGCTGAAGCTGCTGTACGGCGAGGCCTTCCGCGCGCCCAGCTTCTCCGAGCTGTACTCGACCAACAACCCGATCGCGCGCGGCAATGCGGCGCTGAAACCGGAGACCACGCGCACCTTCGAAGCGGTGTCGGCCTGGAACGTGACGCCGCGGCTGACGTTCAATGTGAGCGTGTACGGTTACCGCATGCGCGACATCGTGCGCACCGTGCCCAACCCGCCGCCGGCACCCGGCGGCACCACGTACACCAACGTCGGCCGCCAGCACGGCCGGGGTGCCGAGATCGAGGCGCAATGGGACGCCACCCGGCAGCTGCGCCTGTCCGGCCACCTCTCGTTGACGCGCGCGGTCGATCCGGCCACCGGCGCCGACGTCGGTAACGTGCCGCGTCGCGACGCCTTTCTCCGGGCGGACTGGCGGCTGGCCAGCGGCTGGCGCTTCGACGCGATGCTGAACCACGTGGCCGACCGCCGCCGCGCGCCGGGCGACGCCCGCCCGCCGGTACCCGACTACACCACCCTGGACCTGGCGCTGGGCACGCAGCCCGCCGCGCGCGGCTGGACCTTCAGCGCGGCGCTGCACAACGTCTTCGACGCCGACGTGCGCGAGCCCAACCTGGCGCCCGGCCTGATCCCGAACGACCTGCCGCAGGCCGGGCGTTCGTTCACGCTGCAGGCCGGCTACGCGTTCTGACGCGGCCGGCCTGGCGCGCGAAAGACGCGTCAGTGCACCGTTCGCCCGAAGCTGAACTGGCCTTCCTTCACGTCCACCGGCACCACGTCCTTGGGCCCGAAGCGGCCTTCCAGGATCAGCTTGGCCACCGGGTTCTCGATGCGCTGCTGGATGGCGCGCTTCAGCGGCCGGGCGCCGAACACCGGGTCGAAGCCGACCTTGGCGATCTCGGCCAGCGCCGCGGGCGACACGTCCAGCTTGATCTCCATCTTCGCCATGCGGTCCTCCAGCACCTTCAGCTGGATCTTCGCGATGGCCTCGATGTTCTTCTGGTCGAGCGCGTGGAAGACGACGGTTTCGTCGATGCGGTTCAGGAACTCGGGCCGGAAGTGCTGCTTGACCTCCACCCACACCGCGTCGCGGATGTCCTCGGACGGCTGCCCCGCCATCTGCATGATCAGGTGCGAGCCCAGGTTGCTGGTCATCACGATCACGGTGTTCTTGAAGTCCACCGTGCGGCCCTGGCCATCGGTAAGCCGGCCATCGTCGAGCACCTGCAGCAGCACGTTGAAGACGTCCGGGTGCGCCTTCTCGACCTCGTCGAGCAGCAGCACGCTGTAGGGCTTGCGCCGCACCGCCTCGGTCAGGTAGCCGCCCTCGTCATAACCCACGTAGCCGGGGGGCGCGCCGATCAGGCGGCTGACCGAGTGCTTCTCCATGAACTCGCTCATGTCGATGCGCACCATGTGGTCCGGGCTGTCGAACAGGAACGTGGCCAGCGCCTTGCACAACTCGGTCTTGCCCACGCCGGTGGGGCCCAGGAACAGGAAGGAGCCCAGCGGCCGGTTGGGGTCCGACAGGCCGGCGCGTGAGCGGCGGATGGCATCGGCCACCGCGGTGATGGCCTCGTCCTGGCCCACCACGCGTTCGTGCAGCTTGGCTTCCATCTGCAGCAGCTTGTCGCGCTCGCCCTGCATCAGCTTGCTCACCGGGATGCCGGTGGCGCGCGCGACGACCTCGGCGATTTCTTCGGCGCCCACCATGGTGCGCAGCAGCTGCGCCTTGCCGCCTTCCTTCTTGCCGGCTTCCTTGGCCTGCGCTTCCTTCAGCGTCTTCTCCAGCTCGGGCAGCTTGCCGTACTGCAGCTCGGCCACCTTGTTGAAGTCGCCCTTGCGCTTCAGGTCCTCGATCTGCGTCTTGATGCGGTCGATCTCTTCCTTGACGTGGGCCGAGCCCTGCGCCGCGGCCTTCTCGGCCTTCCAGATCTCTTCCAGGTCGGTGTACTCGCGCTCGAGCTTGGCGATCTCGGTTTCGATCAGGCCCAGGCGGCGCTGCGAGCCTTCGTCCTTCTCCTTCTTGACGGCCTCGCGCTCGATCTTCAGCTGGATCAGCCGGCGGTCGAGCTTGTCCATCGCCTCGGGCTTGGAGTCGATCTCGATCTTGATCTTGGCCGCGGCCTCGTCGATCAGGTCGATGGCCTTGTCCGGCAGGAAGCGGTCGGTGATGTAGCGGTGGGAGAGTTCCGCCGCGGCGACGATGGCCGGGTCGGTGATCTCCACGCCGTGATGCACCTCGTACTTCTCCTGCAGGCCGCGCAGGATGGCGATGGTGGCCTCGACGCTGGGCTCGTCGACCAGCACCTTCTGGAAGCGGCGCTCCAGGGCCGCGTCCTTCTCGACATATTTGCGGTACTCGTCCAGCGTGGTGGCGCCGATGCAGTGCAGCTCGCCGCGCGCCAGCGCGGGCTTGAGCATGTTGCCGGCGTCGATGGCACCTTCGGCCTTGCCGGCGCCGACCATCGTGTGCAGCTCGTCGATGAACAGGATGATTCGGCCCTCGTCGGCGGCCACTTCCTTCAGCACGGCCTTCAGGCGTTCCTCGAACTCGCCGCGGTACTTGGCGCCGGCGAGCAGCCCGGCCATGTCCAGCGACAGCACGCGCTTGTCCTTCAGCGTGTCGGGCACCTCGCCGGCGACGATGCGCTGCGCCAGCCCCTCGACGATGGCGGTCTTGCCGACGCCCGGCTCGCCGATCAGCACCGGGTTGTTCTTGGTGCGGCGCTGCAGCACCTGGATGGCGCGGCGGATCTCGTCGTCACGGCCGATCACGGGGTCCAGCTTGGAGGCACGCGCGCGCTCGGTCAGGTCCAGCGTGTACTTCTTCAGCGCCTCGCGCTGGCCCTCGGCCTCGGCCGAGTCCACCTTGGCGCCGCCTCGCACCGCCTCGATCGCCGCTTCCAGCGACTTGCGGGTCAGCCCATGGCCGCGGACGATGCCCCCCAGGTCGGTCTTGGAGTCCGCCAATGCCAGCAGGAACATCTCGCTGGCGATGAAGTTGTCGCCGCGCTTGGTGGCTTCCTTGTCGGCCGCCTGCAGCAGCTGCACCAGGTCGCGCCCGGCCTGCACCGGGCCGCCGCCCTGCACGCTGGGCAGGCCGTTCATGGCCGTCTCCATCGCTTTCGCCAGCGCCGCGCTGTTGGCCCCGGCGCGGTCCAGCAAGGCTTTCGGGCCGTCGGGCTGGGTCAGCATCGCGGCCAGCACGTGGGCGGGCTCGATGTAGGGGTTGTCACGGGCCACGGCTAGGCTTTGGGCCTCGGCCAGGGCCTGCTGGAAGGCGGTGGTGAGTTTGTCGAGACGCATGGGATCCTCCGAATGCGAAGGATCTTGGGGAAGTGCCTTCGAAATCAAGAGACCCCAAGGCCCGCGCGGGCGCCTGCCTTGCCCTGTGTCAGGGCGCCGCTGCAGCGCGGGGCGCGCTCGTGCCTGCGGGCCGGGCCCGCGCGCCGGCATCGCCGCTCAGCAAGCGGCCGATCCAGCGCCCGCGCACCAGCAGCTGGTAGCTGGCGAGGCAGGCGGCGGTGGTCAGCGTGATGTTGATCAGCATCTTCGCCAGTGGCCCCAGCGGCGCGTGCAGCAGCAGCGCTCCGAAGAGCACCGTCAGTGGGAAGTGCACCAGGTAGACCCAGTACGCGCTGTCGGCCAGGTAGGCCAGTGTCCGCCGCTGCGCCGGCAGGTAGCGCAGGAACAGCCCGATGGCCGCGGCCGACCACCACCAGGTGGCCAGGTTGTAGCTCGCGGCCATCCACAGGTCCTGCTGCGGCAGCTGCACCCCGCGCAGGCGCAGCCCGCCGAGGGCGAGTGCCCCGACGAACACCGGCAAGCCGAGCGCCACGCACAGCCACGCGCGCCGGGCGTACAGCGGCAGCAGCACGTCGCGCGCACCGTACAGGGCCAGGCCGGCGGCGAAGAACAGGCCGTTGTGCAGCCATTCGCTCCAGTGCGGCAGCAGCGAGCCGTGCGGCGCAAGGATGCCGTTGGGGTGCCCCAGGCTGGCCAGCAGCAGCGGCAGCGTCAGCACCAGCGGCCCCCACCACGCACCGCCCAGGCGGCGCAGCAGGCGTGCCGGCCCCGTACTCCACGCCGGCGGCAGCCGGCGTGCCAGCAACGCCAGCGCCGCCGTGCCGGCCGCCAGCCACCACAGCAGGTAGATGAACCACAGGTGCATGGTGTTCAGCATCGGCCGGCCGGGCGGTGGTGGCGGCAGCAGCCCGGGATCGAGACCCACCGTGCCATGCACGGCGACGTGCGAATGCACCAGCAGCGCCAGCCCGCCCGCCACCAGCAGCAGCGGCCAGAACAGCAGGAAGGGCAGCGCGATGCGCTTGAAGCGGTGCTTCAGCATCGCGGCCGGCCCGCGCTGCTCGACCAGCATCGCCACGAAGAAGCCGGCGACGATGAAGAACACCGGCATCCGGAAGACGTGGATGAAGGCCACCAGCAGGTCGGCGAGCTGCGTCTTCGCCGGGTCGTGCCAGTTGATCGGCGACGGACCCTGCATGTGCATCACCGCCACATGGATGACGATGCCCAGCCACATCATCACGCCGCGCAGGTTGTCCAGCGCGTGCAGGCGCAGTCGGTTCGGCTGCATCGTTCAGGCCTCGGCCGGAGTTTCGGTCACCTGGCGCATCGGCGAGCCCAGCAGCGCCAGCGCGACGACGGCCAGCAGCGCCGCACCGCAGCCCAGGAACAGGTGCTGCAGCGCGATGCCGCGCATCAGCCACCCGGTGACGGCCGCCGACAGCGGCGCCAGCCCGAGGAAGATGAACATGAAGAGGCTCATCGCGCGGCCCAGCATCGCCGGCGCCACGCGGCGCTGCACCCAGGTGAACACGGCCACCTGCATGAAGCCACCCAGCAGGCCGATGGCCAGCAGCAACCCAACGCCCTGCCAGCTGGCGGTGATCAGGCCCATCGGCATGAAGAGCAGCGCCACGATGGCATCGAAGGCCAGCATCGTCAGCCCCAGGCTGCCGACGCGCAAGTTCGGGTGCCGGCCGGCCACGGCCATGCCCAGCAGCGTGCCGGCGCCGTGCGCGGCCAGCATGCTGGCGAGCGCGGCGGCGCCCAGCGTCGGGATGCTGTCGGCCAGCAAGGGCAGCGCGATCTGGATCGGGCCGGTGATCAGCACCGCGACGGCCGACCAGTACAGCAGGCAGGTGCGCAGCGGCCGGTCGCGCCAGAAGCTCTTCAGGCCCTCGGCCACCGCGGCCAGCACGGCCTGGCCGGCGGACGGTTTGGCATCCAGCGGGCGCTGGACGACCTTGGCCAGCGTCCAGGCGGAGACGGCGAAGCTCAGCGCGTCGAAGCCGAAGGCCACGGCCAGCGCACCGGCATCGGCGATCTGCCCCGGCGCCGCGCGGCCGGACGACAGCGCGAACAGCACGCCGGCGAGCAGCGGGCCGAGGAAGAACGTGGCCTGGCGCAGACCCAGCATCAGCCCGTTCGCCGCCGGCAGCTGCGATGGCGCGACCACCCGCGGCAGCATCGACGACGCCGATGGCACGCTGAAGGCCGTGGCCAGGCCGATGCCCAGCGCCAGCAGGTAGAGGATCGGCAGCGTCAGCGCGCTGGTCCACACCAGCAGCGCCAGCGCGCCCAGCAGCACGGTGTTGACGTGCTTGGTCACCATCAGCACCTGCTTGGGCGAATGGCGGTCGACCAGCGCGCCGCCGATCAGCAGGAAGGCCGCGCGCGGCACGCCGATCATCGCGATGACGGTGCCCAGCACCATCGGATCGCCGCTCATCTTGAGCACCAGCCACGGCAGCGCGACGAGCGTGAACTGGTCGCCCAGCATCGAGAGCACGGCGCCGGCGGTCAGCCAGTTGAAGTTGCGGTCCTTGAACAGCGCCTGGCGCGCCGGGCGGCCGGCTCCGGCCGGCGTGGTGGGGTGTCGGAGTGTCGTCATGGGCCGCACTGTGCGGCCTCACGTCGCGTGAGGGTCAAGCGGTGCCGGACGGCACCGGCGACATGGCCGGGATCGCCGAGGCGGACGAGGCGGGCACGGCTGACACGGCTGACACGGCCGCGGCGGCGGCACGGGCGGCCTCGGCGGCGCACGTCAGGTACTCGCGGTGCTCCTGCGACAGCAATGCACCGGCGCGCAGCATCGGTTCCTCGGCGTTGCCGCGGCGCAGGCCGTCCTGCAGGCCGCGGTCGCCCTGCGTCAGGCGCTGGAACAGCTGATCCCACCGCTGCACCTGGACCCACGCCGCCGGATGGGTGGGCGGCACGCCGGCGTCCTGCAGCGCATTCACCGCATCGCGCAACGCCTGCCAATCGGACACCGGCACGTGCACGATGCGGCGCAGCTGCTCGTCGGTGATGTAGCGCCGGTACAGCGACAGCCGCAGCTGCACCGCCACCTCGATGTAGTCGACCACCGCGCGGTCCATGCCGGAGCTTTCCTGGATGCGCGGCTCGGCCATGTACATGCGGCCCCAGCGCTCCATCAGCTCGAAGTCGCCGTGCATCCAGCCGTGCATCTGCGTCATCCAGCGCTGCGCCAGCGGCTGCACGCGGATGTCGTCGGCGGGCGTGCCGGCCGCCATCTCGACGCGGATGTCGTCGACCAGGCGCCGCCAGTCGGCCTCGACGGTGCGCCAGCTGCGGAAGAGCAGCTGCATCTCGTCCGGGCTGAAGTAGCGGTCGCAGGTGGCCATCAGGCCCAGCGTCTCCAGCCAGTCGTCCAGCGCCGGCTGGTCGCCGTGGGAGAACTTGGCCTGCACGAAGCGCAGGTGCTGGCGCAGGCGCGAGGCCTGGTCGATCTGCGCATCCAGTGCCCGCAGCTGGCGGTCGATGATGGCCGGCATGCCGGCGCCGCCGTCACCCAGCAGCTGGCCGATCTCTTCGAGCGGCAGCCCCAGGCCGCGCAGCGCCTGGATGCCGTGCAGCCGGGCCACGTCGTCGCGGTCGTACAGGCGGTAGCCGCTGTCGCTGCGGCCTGAGGGGCGCAACAGGCCGATGCTGTCGTAGTGGTGCAGCGTGCGCACCGTCAGCCCGGTGTGCTTCGCGAGCTCGCCCACCTTCAACAGCATCGCGGCCCCTTCAGCTCTCGATGGCTTCGTCGCACTCGCCGTCCTCGTACAGGCATTCGCGGCCGAGGCGGTCGATGCACAGCTCGGCGGTCCACGGCAGCATCAGCGAGCCGCAGCGCGAATCACGGTACAGCCGCTCCAGCGGCAGCGACTTCAGCATCGACTGCCCGCCGCAGGTGCGGATGGCCAGGCGGCACAGCTCGTTGGCATGCTCCATCACCGTGTAGTGCGCGGCATAGAGCCGCATGCGCGCATCCTGGTCGGGGTCTATCCTCGCCTCGCGCGCGGTCTGCAGGAACAGCGCCCGCATGGCCTCCAGCTTCACCCGCATCTCGGCCACCGCGAACTGCTTGGTCGGGTACATGCGGCGCTTGACCGGCGGCATGCCGGGCAGCTCGGCGCGCAGGTACTGCACGGTGAAGTCGTAGGCGGCCTGCGCAATGCCGAGGTAGGTCGTCGACAGCGTCGAGAACATGTGCGGGAAGCGGCGCGCCGCCTGGTAGCACAGGCCCTCGGGCAGCAGGCGCGCATCCTCGGGCACGAAGACGTCCTCGAAGCGCAGGTTGCGGCTGACCGTGGCGCGCATGCCCAGCGGGTCCCAGTCGCCCCAGACGCTGACGCCCGGGGCATCGGCCGGCACCGCCAGGTACAGCGCGTCGCGCAGCGTGCCGCCAGCCGCCTGGCCCGGGTGTTCGAGGGTGCACAGCACGCTGTAGCCATCGGCCACGCCGGCCAGCGAGGCGAAGATCTTGGTGCCGCTGACGCGGTAGCCGCCGTCGACCCGGTGCGCGACCGTGCCGAACGGTGCCGCGCCGGCGGCCGCCGCGCCGCCTTCGGAAAACGGGTGCGCATTGATCCAGCCGCCGCGCACGATGCGCTCGAAGTGGCGCGTGCGCAGGCGCTCGTGGTCGGCGCGCTGTTCGGGTGTCATGTCCAGCGCATCGGCAACCACGCCGGCCCAGAGGCTGGATTGCGCGTGCATGTTGAAGCTGAGCGCCGTGGATCCGCACCAGCGCCCCAGCTCGGCGGCCACCAGCATGTAGGTCTCGAAACCGGCGCCCAGGCCGCCGTGCGATTCCGGCACGCAGATCGCGAGCAGGCCGCTTTGGCGCAGTTCCTCGTAGTTCTCGGCCGGGAAGCTGGCCTCGCGGTCGTGGCGCGCGGCGCGTTCCGCGAAGCGCGGGCCCAGCGCCGCCGCCAGGGCGACCAGTTCACGCTGGCGTTCGCTCAGGCGCCGCGCATCGCCGGCGATGTGCGAGGGGCGATAACGGGCACGCGGTGCGGCATCGGGTTCGGCGGTGTCGATCACAGGACCTCTCCCAGCATGCGGTAGTGGCCACCCTGGAACAGCAGCGGTGCGACGCCGACATCGCTGATGCGCAGCACGCGGCCGATGAAAAGCGCGTGGTCGCCGCCGTCCAGCTCGCGCTCGGTGGCGCATTCGAAGACGGCGGCGCAGCCGGCCAGCACCGGGGCGCCGCCAACGCCTTCGGCCCAGTGGCCGTGCGAGAACTTGTCCGCCACCTGCGAGGCGAAGCGGCGCGACAGCTCGACCTGGGACTCGGCCAGCACGTTGACCGCAAAGTGAGCGGCCGCGCCGAAGGCCGCCAGGCTCGGGCTGCTGCGGCGCAGCGACCACAGCACCAGCGGCGGATCGAGCGACAAGGCGCTGAAGGAATTGGCGGTGAGGCCGATGCGCCGGCCTTCGGCGTCACGGCAGGTGATGATGGCCACGCCGGTGGCGAAGCGGCCCAGCGCGGCGCGCAGCGCCTGCGGCGGCGGCACCGGCAAGGACGCGTCGGCGGGCACGGCCGCGGCCGTGATGTCCAACGGATTCATTCGCCGGCGCCGGCGTTGCCGGCGGTGATGCCCCAGCGCGCCAGCGCCTCGTCGTCGGCCACGCGGGCGTCCACCCAGCGCGCGCCCTCGGGCGTGGTTTCCTTCTTCCAGAACGGCGCCTGCGTCTTCAGGTAGTCCATCAGGAACTCGCAGCCCTGGAAGGCCGCGCCGCGGTGCTGCGAGCTGACGGCCACCAGCACGATCTGGTCACCCGGCTGCAGCAGGCCGACGCGGTGCACGACGCGCACGGCGCGGAGTGGAAAGCGGCGGCAGGCCTCGTCGATCATCGCCTCGATGGCGGCTTCGGTCATGCCGGGGTAGTGCTCCAGCTCCATCGCGCTGATGGCCGGCTGCTCGGGGCCGCGGTCGCGCACGGTGCCGATGAAGCTGGCGACGGCACCGACGCCCAGGTCCTCGGCACGCAGCGCGGCCACCTCGGCCGACAGGTCGAAATCGGCGGTCTGGATGCTGACGCGGGGCATGCCGGGCATTGTGGCACCGCGGGTTTCGCGGCCGCATCGGCTACCATCGCGCCCCATGTCCCCGGCTCTGCGCACTCCCCTCGCCTCGCGGCTCCCCGCCGCGCCGGCCTGCGCACGGGTGCTGGAGAAAGCCCCCAAACAGCCGCTCGTCTGACCGGAGCTGCTGTTCCGTCGTCGGATGAGCGATGGAACGGCAGCCGGCCAGAGCCGGTGTCTGAAGGGCCTCCGCGGCCCACGGTCCCTGACAAGCCCTTCTTCGTGCGTCCATCGGCGGTTGAACCGACGGTCTGCTTGACGCATGGAGAAACGAATGCTCGACTTTTCAGGAATCTGGGTGCCGCTGGTCACGCCCTTTCGGGACGCCGGCGGCGGTCGCGAGCCGGCCGTCGACACGCTGGCCTTGACCGGGCTGACTGCCCGGCTCGCATCGCAAGGCGTCGCCGGCTTCATTGCCTGCGGCAGCACCGGCGAGGCGGCGATGCTGGACGAGGCCGAACAGGCCGCCGTGCTGCGCGCCGCCATCGACGGCGCGGGCGGCAAGCCGGTGCTGATGGGCCTGGCCGGCGTGCGCCCGGCGCTGGTGGCGGCACGCTCGCGCGAGCTGGCGCGCGACTTTCCGGTCGCCGGCTACCTCGTCAGCGCGCCGGCCTACGTGAAGCCGGACCAGGCCGGGCTGCTGGACTTCTTCACCACGGTGGCGGAAGCCTCGCCGGTGCCGGTCGTCGCCTACGACATCCCGGGACGCACGGCGGTGCGCATCGCGCCCGCCACGCTGCTGGCGCTGGCCGCGCACCCACGCATCCGCGCCGTCAAGGACTGCAGCAGCGATCCCGATGCCGCGCTGGCCCTGCTGCGCGACGGCCGCCTGGCACTGCTCGCGGGCAACGACGACGAGCTGTTCGCGCAGATGGCGCTGGGCGCGTGCGGCGCGATCGCCGCGTCGGCCCACCTGCGGCCGGACCTCTTCGTGCGATTGCATGCGCTGCTGCGCGATCAGCAGCTGCACGCCGCCCAGGTGCTGTGGCGCGCGCTGCGGCCGCTGACCGAGGCGCTGTTCGCCGAGCCGAACCCGATGCCGGTCAAGGGCATGCTGGCCCGGCAGGGCCTGATCGGCCCGGCGCTGCGGGCGCCGATGCGGCCGGCCTCGGCCGCGACGCTGGATCGGGTCGATGGCGTGCTGGCGCAGCTGCAGGCCGGCTGGCCGGCGTGACGGCTGGGGTGATGCCCGGCGTTGTGCTGCCGGCGCTCACCCTCCGGCGTTCAACCGCCGGTGACGGGCGGAAAGAAGGCCACCTCGGCGCCCGCGGGCACCGCGGTGGCCTCGGCGGCCATCACCTGGTTCAGCGCACAGCGCAGCGCGCGGCCGCGGGCCAGCGCTTGCGCATGCGCGCCGCCGCGGGCGATCAGGCGGTCGCGCAACTCGCCGAGCGTCAGCCCATCGGTCCACTCGACCGTTTCCGCGCCGCCGAGCGCCTCGCGCAGCGAGGCGAAATAACGCACGTTCACGCTGGCCATCGCGGCAGGTCCTTCAGGCGCCGATCAGCGAGGACAGCAGCAGCAGCCGCACGCTGTCGCCGCGGGTGATGGCCTGGCCGCCGGGGTTGTCGATCAGCCCGTCGGCCCACACCGCCGAGGTCAGCACGCCCGAGCTCTGGTTCGGGAACAGGTCGACCCCGCCTTCGGCATTGAAGCGAGCGCGCAGGAATTCGCGCCGGCGGTCGGGTTTCGGCCAGTCGAAGTCGGCCCGCACCGTGACCGCGGCCGGGATCGCGCTGGTACAGCCCTGCAGCGCGCGCAACGTGGGTGCGACGATCAGCAGGAAAGTCACGAAGGCCGACACCGGGTTGCCCGGCAGGCCGATGAAGAGCGTTTCGCCATCCGTCCGCTTCACCCCGCCGAAGGCCAGCGGCTTGCCCGGCTTCATCGCGATCTGGAAGGCTTCGAGCCAGCCCTCGGCCTGCACGGCGGGTTTCAGGTGGTCTTCCTCGCCGACCGACACCCCGCCGCAGCTGAGGATCAGGTCGACGCCGGCAGCCGCCATTCGCAAGGCCTCGCGCGTCGCGTCCAGCCGGTCGGGCACGATGCCGCGGTCCACCACCTCGCAGCCCGCGGCCTGCAGCAAGGCCCGCAGCGTGAAGCGGTTGGAGTTGTAGATCGCCCCCGGTTTCAGCGGCTCGCCGGGCATCACCAGCTCATCCCCGGTGGAAAACAGCGCGACCCGCGGCCGCCGGCACACCTGCAGCTCGGCCGCGCCGACCGAGGCCGCCATGCCCAGCGCCTGCGGGCTCAGCCGCAGGCCGGCGGCCAGCACCTCGGCGCCGTGCTGCACGTCCTCGCCGCGGCGGCGGATCCACTGGCCTGCAAGCGGCACGGCGTTGACCCGCACGTCGCCGAGGCCCTCTCCCGCGGCCGCCTCGCACTGCTCCTGCATCACCACCGCATCGGCGCCGGGGGGCACCTGCGCGCCGGTGAAGATGCGCGCCGCGCTGCCCGGCGCCAGCGGCGTGCCGACGACACCGGCGGGGATGCGCTGGCTGACCGGCAGCCGCATGCCCGCCTCCGGCACGTCGGCCGCGCGCAGCGCGTAGCCGTCCATCGCGCTGTTGTCGGCCGGCGGCACGTCCAGCCCGGATCGCACGCCCACGGCCAGCACCCGGCCCAGCGCGTCGAAGGTGGAAACACGCTCGGTCTGCGTGATGCGGCGCTCGGCCGCGACCGCCAGCACGCGGGCCAGCACGTCGTCGAGGGCTTGCAGCGCGGGGCGAGGTTCAGCCATGGATCTGCGGGTCGTAGTCGAAGCGAGCGGCAGTGTCCAGCAGGTGCGAAACCAGCACCGCGGGCGCGGCCAAGTCGAACACCGGCCGCGCGGTCGGCACCGGCAAGGTGGCCGGCGCATCGGTGGCGATGGCAGCGACGAAGGGCTCTTCGGGGTACAGCGGCGCCTCGCCGCAGGCGGCACGCCAGACTTCGATCTTCGGGATCGCCGCGTGCTTGAAGCCCTCCACCAGCAGCCAGTCGCACTCGACCATCTCGGCGATCAGCTGGTGCACGCTGGGCTGGCCCGGCACCTCGTACTCGCGCATCTTGGCCAGGCGCGAGCCGGAGGCGATCAGCACCTCGAAGGCGCCGGCCTGCCGGTGGCGCCAGCTGTCCTTGCCGGGCGTGTCGATGTCGAAAGCCTGGTGCGCATGCTTGATCACCGAGACGCGCTGGCCGCGCGCCTTCAGGCCGGCGATCACCGCCTCCATCAGCGTGGTTTTGCCGACGCCCGAGGGGCCGCAGAAGCCGAGCACCTTCATGCGCGGCTCCGGCGGGACCTGCGCTTGGCGGCCGCGCTCATTCGGCCGTGTGCTGCGCGATGTAATCCTTGACTTGCGCGACGTCCGGCGGCATCAGCGTGAAGCGGCGCGGCAGCGACTCGATGCCTTTCAGCGATGCAGGACGCGTTGGCTGGCGGCCCAGCGCCTCCTCGATCGTCGCGGCGAACTTGGCCGGCAGCGCGGTCTCCAGCACGATCATCGGCACGCCCGGCTTGCGCTTTTCCCGCGCGACCTTCAGGCCGTCCGCGGTGTGGGTGTCGATCATGTCGTCGTGCTGGCCCCAGGTGTCGCGGATGGTCTGCAGACGGTCGGCATGCGTGCTCTTCCCGGAGGTGAAGCCGGTGACCTTGATCAGCTCGATCTCGGCCGGCGCCAGCGTGAAGCCGCCCTGCTTGGCGACCGCCGGCCCGAACAGCTCGGCCGTGCGGGCACCGTCGCGCTGCACCAGGTCGAAGATGTAGCGCTCGAAGTTGGACGCCTTGCTGATGTCCATCGACGGGCTGGAGGTCTCGTAGGTCTCGGCGCTGCCGCGCACGCGGTAGGTGCCGGTGCGGAAGAACTCGTCGAGTACGTCGTTCTCGTTCGTGGCGACCACCAGCTGGTCGATCGGCAGGCCCATCAGCCGCGCGACGTGGCCGGCGCAGACGTTGCCGAAGTTGCCCGAGGGCACCGCGAAGCTGACCTTCTCGGCATTGCTCCTGGTGACCTGGAAATAACCCGCGAAGTAGTAGACCACCTGCGCCAGCAGCCGCGCCCAGTTGATCGAATTCACGGTGCCGATCTTGTGGCGGCGCTTGAACTCCAGGTCGTTGCTGACGGCCTTGACGATGTCCTGGCAGTCGTCGAACACGCCCTCGATCGACAGGTTGTGGATGTTGGGATCCTGCAGGCTGAACATCTGCGCCTGCTGGAACGGGCTCATGCGGCCGTTCGGGCTCAGCATGAAGACACGCACGCCCTGCTTGCCGCGCATCGCGTACTCGGCCGCGCTGCCGGTGTCGCCCGAGGTGGCACCCAGGATGTTCAACGTCTCGCCGCGGCGTGCCAGTTCGTATTCGAACAGGTTGCCCAGCAGCTGCATCGCGATGTCCTTGAACGCGAGCGTCGGGCCGTTCGACAGCGCTTCGATGAAGAGGCCGTCCTCGAGCTGGCGCAGCGGCACGATGGCATCGGTGCCGAACACTTGCTTGGTGTAGGTGCGCTCGACGATGGCGGCCAGGTCGGGCCGGGGAATGTCGTCGACGAAGAGCGACAGGACCTCGTAGGCCAGCTGCTGGTACGACAGGCCGCGCCAGCGCGCCAGCGTGAAGCCGTTGACGCGCGGGTAGTACTTGGGCACGTACAGGCCGCCGTCCGGCGCCAGGCCTTCGAGCAGGATCTCGGAAAAGCTGCGTTCGGCCTGGTCGCCGCGGGTGCTGATGTATTTCATGGCAGGTGTACCGGTACTCGTGAATCGGGGGGCCCAAGCGGTCGCCGCGGAACAATCAATTCAGTTCTTCCTTGCGGATGTTGACGATGGGCGCCAACACCGTGGGCAAAGCCTGCATCTTGGCCAGTGCTTCCCGCATGCGGCCTTCGACGGTCTCGTGCGTCAGGATGATCAGATCGGTCTGCTTCGCGCCTTCGCTTTCGCGCTGCAGCACCGCGTCGATCGAGATGTCGTGCTCGGCCAGGATGGTGGTGATGCGCGACAGCACGCCGGTCTGGTCGGCCACCTGCAGGCGCAGGTAGAACGACGTCACCACCTCGCGGATCGGCAGGATGGGCGTGTCGTGCAGTTCATCCGGCTGGAAGGCCAGGTGCGGCACGCGGTGGTCGGGGTCGGCGGTGTGCAGGCGGGTGATGTCGACCAGGTCGGCCACCACGGCCGAGGCGGTCGGCTCGGAACCCGCCCCCTTCCCGTAATAGAGCGTCGAGCCGACGGCATCGCCCTGCACCACCACCGCGTTCATCGCGCCTTCCACGTTGGCGATCAGGCGCTTGGCCGGCACCAGCGTGGGGTGCACGCGCAGCTCGTAGCCGCCAGCGTCGTCGCGCCGCTTGGTGATGCCCAGCAGCTTGATGCGGTAGCCCAGCTGCTCGGCATAGCGGATGTCCGCCGCCTGCAGCTTGGTGATGCCCTCGACGTGCGCCTTGTCGAACTGCACCGGGATGCCGAAGGCGATCGCGCTCATGATCGTCACCTTGTGGCCGGCGTCGACGCCCTCGATGTCGAAGGTGGGGTCGGCCTCGGCGTAGCCCAGGCGTTGCGCCTCCTTCAGCACCACGCCGAAGTCCAGGCCCTTGTCGCGCATCTCGCTCAGGATGAAGTTGGTGGTGCCGTTGATGATGCCGGCGATCCACTCGATGCGGTTGGCGGTCAGGCCTTCGCGCAGCGCCTTGATGATCGGGATGCCGCCGGCCACCGCGGCCTCGAAGGCCACCATCACGCCCTTGTCGCGTGCGGCCGCGAAGATCTCGGTGCCGTGCACCGCGAGCAGCGCCTTGTTCGCGGTGACCACGTGCTTGCCGGCGGCGATGGCCTCCATCACCAGCGTCTTCGCGATGCCGTAGCCGCCGATCAGCTCGACGACGATGTCGATCGCCGGGTTGGCGATGATGGCGCGCGCGTCCGCCACCACCTCGACGCCGTCGCCGACGATGCCCTTGGCGCGTGCAGTATCCAGGTCCGCCACCATCGTGATTTCGATGGCGCGGCCGGCGCGGCGCCGAATTTCGGTCTGGTTGCGCGTCAGCACCTTGAAGGTGCCGGAGCCGACGGTGCCGATGCCCAGAAGGCCGACCTGGATGGGTTTCATAGTCCTTGCTTCACTTTCAACTACACGGCAATGGGCGCGGCCACGTCAAACGGAGTGGCGTTTTCGGTAGTGCGCCAGGAATCGATCGATCCGGCCGACAGCCTCGGTCAGGTCGTCCGAATTGGGCAGGAACACCAGGCGGAAATGGTCCGGGTTCACCCAGTTGAAGCCGGTGCCCTGCACGATCAGCACCTTTTCCTCGGCCAGCAGCTCGTAGGCGAACTGCTGGTCGTCGGCGATGGGATAGACCTTGGGGTCCAGCTTCGGGAACATGTAGAGCGCTGCCTTCGGCTTCACGACGCTGACGCCGGGAATCTGCGACAGCAGGTCGTAGGCCAGGTCGCGCTGCCGGCACAGGCGCCCGCCCGGGGCCACCAGGTCCTTGATGCTCTGGTATCCGCCCAGCGCGGTCTGGATCGCGAGCTGGCCGGGCGTGTTCGCGCACAGCCGCATCGACGAGAGCATGTTCAGCCCCTCGATGTAGTCGCCGGCATGGCGCTTGTCGCCCGAGACGATCATCCAGCCCGCGCGGTAGCCGCAGGAGCGGTAGTTCTTCGACAGGCCGTTGAAGGTCACGAACAGCACGTCGTCGGCGAGCGAGGCGATGCTGGTGTGGGTGGCGCCGTCGTACAGCGTCTTGTCGTAGATCTCGTCGGCGAAGACGATCAGCTGGTGCTGGCGCGCGATCTCGACGATGGCCTGCAGCAGGTCGGTCGGGTACAGCGCCCCGGTCGGGTTGTTGGGGTTGATGACGACGATGCCGCGTGTGTTGGGCGTGATCTTGCGGCGGATGTCATCGAGATCCGGCAGCCAGCCCGAGCCTTCGTCGCACAGGTAGTGCACCGGCCGGCCGCCGGACAGCGACACCGATGCGGTCCACAGCGGGTAGTCGGGTGCCGGCACCAGGATCTCGTCGCCGTTGTCGAGCAGCGCGTTGAGGCTCATCGTGATGAGCTCCGACGCGCCGTTGCCGAGGTACACGTCGTCGACGGTGACGCCGGCGATCTGCTTCTCCTGGCTGTAGTGCACCACCGACTTGCGCGGCGCGAAGAGGCCTTTGCTGTCGGTGTAGCCCGCCGCGTGCGGCAGGTTGCGGATCATGTCCTGGACGATCTCGTCCGGCGGCTCCAGGCCGAAGGCGGCGATGTTGCCGATGTTCAGCTGGATGATCTTGTGGCCCTCGTCCTGCATCTGGCGGGCCTTGTCCAGCACGGGCCCCCGGATGTCATAGCAGACGCTGGCGAGCTTGCTGGACTTGGTGATCGGATTCAACGTGGGGCTCCGGGTCGGACGGGTATGGAGGCGGTCTGCTGCGCCGCAAAAAGTAGAATTTTATCTGGTGCATTCTCCGGCCCACGCCACCGATCCCCCCGTGAAATTCCAACCCGACCACCTCGCCGGCACGAATGCCATCACGCGCCACGAACCCGGTGCCCTCTGGGTTGGCAACCAGCGCTTCGACCGCAGCCTGCTGGTGCCCTGGCGCGGCGACGTGAAACCCTGGGCGCCGGCCAGCGTCGAGCAGTTGTCGGCCGAGCATTTCGAACAGGTGCTGGCGCTCCAGCCCGAGCTCGTGATCTTCGGCTCGGGCCCGCGCATCCGCTTCATTTCGCCGGCGCTGATCCGCTCGCTGATCGAGCGCGGCATTGGCGTCGAGACCATGGATACCGCGGCGGCCTGCCGAACCTACAACGTGCTGGTGGCCGAAGGCCGCTCGGCGGTGGCGGCGTTGCTGATGGATCCTGCAGCCTGAGGGAATCTCTTGAGCCCCGCGGCGGCGGCAAGTCACGCCGAAACTTTATAATCGCGGGCTACGCCCCAACACTCCTTGCGCCGATGGGGGAGCGAAGCGCCTTCAGCGGCGCGAGGGGCGCCACGTCAGAACTCCTCACCGCTCATGACGCCTGTCCTCAATAAAGCCCTGCCCGACTTCGAAGCGCAAGCCACCAGCGGCGTGAAATTCACGCCGCAGGCCTTCGCAGGCCTTGCCATCGTGCTGTACTTCTACCCGAAGGACCACACGCCCGGCTGCACCACGGAGGCGATGCAGTTCCGCGACAAGTACAAGGATTTCCAGAAGGCGGGGGCAGTGCTGTTCGGCGTCTCGCGCGACAACATGGCCTCGCACGAGAAGTTCCGACAGAACCTGGAACTGCCATTCGAGTTGATCGCCGACACCGAAGAAAAACTCTGCCACATGTTCGGCGTGGTCAAGAACAAGATCATGTACGGCAAGAAGGTCAAGGGCATCGAGCGCAGCACCTTCCTGATCGATGGTTCCGGCGTGCTCCGCTCCGAGTGGCGCGGCATCAAGGTCGCCGGCCACGTCGACGAGGTGCTGAAGGCCGTCAAGGACCTCAAGAAGGCTGCCTGAGCCGGCGGGTCGATCGATCCAGGGGAAGGATGCTCTGTCACACCGCCGCCATCTGCGGCGGCGACGGGTGTGCATAATCAGCCCATGCTCGTGAGTCGCCCAACGCGTTTCACCATCTCCGCGAAAGCCGCACAGTCGACTGTGCGGCTTTTTTGTTTGTCCGCCCGCTGTCGCTGAAAGCTCCATGCCACTGCCGAAGCCGCCTGCCACCAAAGCCGCCTTGTTGACTCCCGCCGATTTCGAGGCCCAGGCCGCGCCCCGGACCGACAAAAAGAGCCTGAAACCGAGCGCCGCAGCCGAACCGGCCGCGGCAAGCCTGACGTTGCACGACGGCTCGGCGCCCATCGCGGCGCCGCCGAAGGCGGTGCCGCGCCCGACCGGCAGCGGCAGCGGTGGCATGCCCGTCAAGTCCGCCAGCGCGGCCACGTCGGAACCCAAGCCCCGCGCCCGCAAGCCGCGCGGTACCGGCCCGGCCAAGCTCTTCGTGCTCGACACCAACGTGCTGATGCACGACCCGATGAGCCTGTTCCGCTTCGAGGAACACGACGTCTTCCTGCCGATGATCACGCTGGAAGAGCTGGACGGCCACAAGAAGGGCATGAGCGAGGTCGCGCGAAACGCGCGCCAGGTCAGCCGTGAGCTGGACGGGCTGGCCGGCGGTGAGGGCAAGCTCGATCCGAAGGAAGGCATCGCGCTGGCCAAGACCGGCCACAAGGATGCCGGCGGCAAGCTGTTCTTCCAGACCACGCTGCTGGACTTCAAGCTGCCGGCCGGGTTGCCGCAAGGCAAGGCCGACAACCAGATCCTGGGCGTCGTCACCTCGCTGCGCGAGCAGCACCCGGAGCGGGACGTGGTGCTGGTGTCCAAGGACATCAACATGCGCGTCAAGGCCCGCGCGCTGGGCCTGCCGGCCGAGGACTACTTCAACGACAAGGTCCTTGAGGACGGCGACCTGCTCTACACCGGTGTGCTGCCGCTGCCGGGTGACTTCTGGGACCGCCACGGCAAGACCATGGAGAGCTGGCAGCAAGGCGGCCAGACCTTCTACCGCATCAGCGGCCCCATGGTG
>Ga0196963_10000974_pt1 | contig 21305 bp, 23 predicted proteins | sample S1_5metaG_FD_148600 | JGI IMG/M metagenome (GOLD analysis project Ga0196963, IMG submission 148600) | Soil microbial communities from Anza Borrego desert, Southern California, United States - S1_5 | ecosystem: Environmental > Terrestrial > Soil > Desert | place: USA: California | collected... | reverse complement strand
CGTTTGGCTAGCATTCAAGCCAAACTGACTAAAGCTGTGAAATAAGTTAGCGCCATCGCCAGAGAGTTTTCCCCCGTTGATGTTGAGTGTGTTGCCGTTGGGAGTGACAATCGTATTGGTACCGTCAGCCGCTGGTACAATCGGTTGCGATCGCGCTGCTTTGACACCAAAAACGAGGATCAGGGAAACTGCTACTAACAGCCGCATTACTTTTCGCACAGCTAATCCTCTCAATGTATGCCCAGTTAAAGTTGTGAATCTATACTGGCATCTGCTTTAAAAAGCAACAATATTTTGAGAGATATCCTTACAGAATCAATACAAAAGTATTATCAAATCCTCATCAGATCTTCGTATTTCTAAATACACAAAACACCTCTAATATCAAGAGTATTTATAACTAAAGTTTTCTCTTTACAAGCATTCCACTAGAGTCTTAAGTAGTAAAAATAGGCAAAAAGCGCCACAATACCGCTTAACAGTGCTTAAACCCAGTGCAATCACAGTCATAATTTTTTGTTAAATTGCAACTGTAGAAATTAGATTTGGGATAAATAAATATAGTTTTAGTTTTAGCTAGTGCATCCATGACCTATTGCCTGAGAATTGCAGATATCCCCACGAGTGAGCGTCCGCGTGAACGATTAATCGCTCAAGGAACGAAAACGCTTGCTACTGCTGAACTCGTCGCTATTCTGTTAGGCACAGGTCAAGGCCCCGGAAAGCTTTCTGCTGTAGGATTAGCACAATACATTTTGCAGCAACTGAGTCAACATCAACGCGACCCCCTAGAGGTTTTAAGGGATATTAGCGTTCAGGAATTAATGAGAATTCCTGGTATCGGACCTGCAAAAGCAACCACAATTTTAGCCGCCGTGGAACTAGGCAAACGGGCGTTTCAGTCCCGTCCCTCAGAACGCACAATTATTGATAGTCCTGATGCTGCTGCTGCTGCACTGAGTCATGAGTTGATGTGGCAACTTCAGGAACGATTCGCCGTCATCCTTTTGGATGTGAAAAATTGTTTAATCGGTACTCAGGTGATTACCATCGGCACGGCAACGGAGACGCTAGCGCATCCGCGTGAGATTTTTCGCGAGGTACTCCGCCAAGGTGCAACACGGGTAATCATTGCTCACAATCACCCGACTGGCAGTGTTGAACCCAGCACCGAAGATATTAATCTAACTCGTCAGCTATTAACAGGAGCACAGTTTTTAAGCATTCCCTTATTAGATCATCTCATTCTGGGGAATGGCAACTACCTCAGCCTGCGGCAAACAACTCATTTATGGGAAGAGTATCCGCAAGGAGATTAGATTGCTCATTTGGGTGATTCGTCAGTGGTAGCTATAACTATATTAAGTATGATAAAATGAATATTCTGTGAAATCTTTGGGCGATTAGCACAGTGGTAGCGCACATCCTTCACACGGATGGGGTCACTGGTTCAAATCCAGTATCGCCCATTTAAATAAAGTGACTAATTATTTGTCATCGAGGACGATTTACTGTCTTTGAGCATAACTTTGCCATTTCGACAGGCTTAAACTTCCAGTTTGAGTTCTTTCACAGTATCTGTTTATAGGTAACCAGCATTGCTAGCTCACGTTACACCTTTCTGATTTTTGAAAGGTCATTTCCTGCTGGATTATTGAGCTACGCAATAGCTCCCTAGTCTAGGAAAAGACTGAACATTCAACCCGCTAAGGAATAATAGTGACACGTATGTCAAGACGAAAACAACGGCTGAATCAGATTCAAGTTCTCAAATGGACAAGCAGTTTTTGCGCTTTGGTGGGTGGCATATTATTGGCATCTAAAGTTGCTATCAGTGGTTATGGATTTATCTTACTTGCCCTGAGTTCTGGTCAAATGTTATTAGTCAACATATTATTACGGGATAAAACGATGATTTTCTACTTTGCCTCAGTTTTTTTATTTGTTGACTGCTTGGGAATCTACCGATGGATACTGCATTGAACATGATTTTTCAAAATTAATCTATACTTCTAAATCAGGTATTGCAAAACTAGTGGTCTTACTAGCTGATAAAGCAGCGTCAGAATAAACGGAATAATAATGGGGATAGCTACAATTAATCCCCATTTACCAAACTTAATTTCTTCACCATTGGATTTTAGGAGCGCAATTACAGCAGCCGCTCCTATCAGTATCCAAAGACAGGCGAAGGCAATGAAGATCAGGTATTGTGAGTCTTGCATTTTCTTTTTCCTGCTGTTTATAAGGGTATATCTTTAGCTTAGCTAAACTGTCACGAACAGCACGTCTATTGCACAGATAGAACTTATCTATAGCAGTTATCAGTTGTGTGAAGTACAGAGCGAAAAACCTAACCCCCAACCCCTTCCCTTGTAGGGAAGGGGAGTAAGAATCAAAGCCTCTCTCCTAGCAGGAGAGAGGTTTGGAGAGAGGTCAGGGTGTACCGCATCTAATCAAGAAGGGCTATATCTATTTTTACGGGAGTGACCTGTCGATAAGCGGATCAGGCTAAAAGGGATAGAAGAAATAAAAACAAGGATTAACTTTGTATATCATGTACGAGTTTAAAGGCTAGTTTGGAATAGCTCTGACTTAGTATGCTTGCTTTTTAGGGCTTATACAGGAGTCAGCGCACTCAGTAATAAAGCGATCGCTCTCCCTTGCCTCTTACCCCTTCTGATTCCTATGCGTCCTCAACCGTCCCATCAGAAAAACACGTCTAGTTTGGCTTTGGGTCTGTTATCTTTTACGTTTTATAGCAGCTTGTATCTTTTCCCGTCTGTAGTGCCTTTCGGGGAGGTAATGCAGATGTCTGCACCTTCAGCCTTGGCGCAAACACCTGATCCTCGTCCTTTTCAAGCTGATTTACTGCTGCGCTTAGGAGTGAAGCAACATCAGACGGGTCAATTTCAAGAATCTTTAAAGTCGTTGCAGGAAGCTTTGAGACTGTATCGGGCAATTGAGGATCGCCGAGGGGAAGCGAATACCTTGTTGCGTTTGGGTGAAACTCATTTCACTTTGGGGCAATATCTCCCGGCGACTCAGTTTTATCGGCAGACTTTAGAGATTATGCAGGTAATCGGCGATCGCGCTGGAGAAGCTAAAGTGCTAGATAACTTGGGCAATGCTTTCTTGTATCTGGGTGAAGACAAGGTGGCGCAGCAGTTGCATGAGTCAGCAAGGACGGTGCGACGAGAAATTGGCAATCCTAAAGGGGAAGCCGCATTTTTAGGTAATGTGGGGCTAGATTATGAGTCTCAAGCCAAGTACCCACAAGCGATTGAGTTTTATCAGCAGCAGTTAGCGATCGCCCGAAGTAATCGCGATGTGAATGGCACCACCATAGCGCTGAATCATTTGGCAACCGCTTATCGTCAGCTAGGGCAATATCCGCAAGCAATTGAATTTTATCAACAGCAACTCGCCTTAGCACGCAAAGAGGGAGATACAGCGGCAGAAGCAGTATTTCTCAACAGTTTGGCAGAAGTTTATACGGCGCAAGGGCAATACCAGCCAGCGATTGAGTTATATCAGCAACAATTGGCGATCGCCCGTCAAGCTAAAGATGCAACGGGAGAACTGAATGTTCTGAATCGTCTGGCAGAAGCTTATCGTCAGTTAGGTCAATACCAACAAGCAATTGAATTGTATCAGCAGCCTTTGACCCTAGCTCGTAGTCAAGGCGATCGCTTGGCAGAAGGCAAAGCCCTGAATAATCTAGGATACGCACTGCTAAAATCTGGGAAGTTACCCGAAGCCAAGCAAACCTTACTCGATACAACCAAGATTTGGGAAGCGATACGCTCAAAAGTTGGCAGCAGCAAGAACTATGTAGAGGAACAAGCTATCACCTATCGCCTTTTGCAACAAGTCCTGATTGCTCAAAATCAGCCAGAAACAGCCCTAGAGATGGCTGAACAAGGGCGATCATGGTCAATTGTTTCCTTACTCAACAGGCGCTTAGCTTCTGAACCTGTCGGCACCGGATTGAAAGCTTTACCGCCCGAAATTGCACCACCTGCGATCGCCCAAATTCGTCAAATTGCCGCTGATCATCAAGCTACCCTGGTTGAGTATTCCATCATTCCAGAGGAAGGACTGTATGTGTGGGTAGTGCAACCCACAGGGGAAGTTACCTTTCGACGGATTGATCCGAAAGCAGTTAATACCCTCTATCCCGTTACTTCCCTCTCAGATTTAGTTGCTAGTGTTGCACCCTTTCTAGACGCGAAAAGCAAGAGTGATGCAGCGATGCCAGCAAAACCGCTGTTTCAGCTGCATCAAATCCTCATTAAACCCATTGCTGACTTGTTGCCCAAAGATGCAAATGCGCGTGTCATCTTCATTCCGCAAAAAGAGTTATTGCTAGTACCCTTCCCTGCCCTCGTTGACATTACCAATAAGTACCTGATAGAAAAACATACGATTCTCACAGCACCTGCGATTCAAGTACTCGCTTTAACTGGCAAGCAACAGCGAGATTTTTCCAGGGATGATGCGCTAGTTGTAGGAAATCCTATTATGCCGAGTATTCCGCCGACTGTCGGTGCAACGCCCCAACCACTACCTCCGCTAGTGAGTGCAGAACAGGAAGCTTTGGAGGTTGCAGAATTGCTAAAAGCTAAACCCTTAACAGGCAACAAGGCGACGAAGAGTGCAGTGTTACAACTGCTAACAAAAGCGAGGGCAATCCATCTGGCAACCTATGGACTTTTAGATGATATCAGCAGGCAAGGGGTACCCGGTGCGATCGCACTGGCTCCTGGGGGGAATGATAACGGTTTGCTGACAGCGGGAGAACTTCTAGATCTGTATGGGCAACCAGACACCAAGCCGCTGCGGGCTTCTTTGGTTGTTCTAAGTGCCGGAAATACAGGCAAAGGCAGAGTCACAGGCGATGGAGTGTTGGGGCTATCACTATCTTTGATGTCAGTTGGGGTTCCTAGCGTGGTTTTGTCACTGTGGTCAGCACCTGAGGCCTCAACCACTCCGTTAATGACAGAGTTTTACAAGCAGTTAAACCAGAACCCTGATAAAGCCCAAGCCTTGCGGCAAGCCATGTTGATAACGCTGAAACAAACGCCTAATCCTAGAGATTGGGCAGGGTTTACTTTAATGGGTGAAGCACAGTAGAGGAATCAGGATTCAAGAGTAGAGTTCATGAATGCCTCTTGATAATCTTATCTGTGTTCATCTGTGTCCATCCGTATTTCATCTGTGGTGAATTCTTTCAAACAAAGCTACCTATGAGAGAAGAGACACACTATAAAAACGCAGAGACAATACTCGGTAGAACATCTGCGTCTATCTGCGTTCAAATCTCAAGACTTAATTTTGACGATCAACTCTCATGTGTCACTAGATTTTAGAGAATTGGTATTAGCCTGCAAATTCTAGTATTTCCAAACATAATAAATCGGTCAAAGGAAACCTTTGACCGTAGCTACAAGACGTAGGAGATATTGCTATTTGGGAGAGGAAAACTAATGGCTTTAAATCAGTACACCTGTAATGAAATTACTGACTAAAGCAAGCGCGATCGCACCAATAACTGCTGTCCAAATACCCCAGCGGAGACGAAAGCCTTCTACAACCTTGGCTGCTAACGCTAAAGCAATGACATTAATTACAAAGGAAAACAAACCTAACGTAAGAACCTTGGCAAAAAAGCCGTAAACACCAAAAGTTAAAGTATTAGGAAGCGTAAACAAAAAGAAACTGATTGCTGTATTTAAAACACCCAAAACCGCAGCAGAAATAAACGCTTTTGGCGTACTATCAATTTCTACTCCTAGCGGCAACTGAGAAATAATTAATAAACTAGAGGAACTTACTAACCAAACAATCAGAATATCAATCAGATCCATAATCGTTACTCCTGATTCAGAAGTTGAATCGGAAACAAGCTTCTTATGAATACTAATTTAGACAAAAAGTTTTACGATTCCATCTGCAAATTGGTATAAATACGTTCTACCTCCTGGGTACTGGTTGGGTTTGTGCAGGGTTTCCTGTTGCACCTTGAGGAAGACCATTAGGTATCACTGACCCATTGGTTCCAGGAATCGTTGTTGCGCCAGGATTCTGAATATTAGGGTCTGTTGGTACGCCGCCGGGATAGCTAGGAATTGTTCCTTGTCCATTCGGTAGTTGTCCCGGATTAACGGGTAACGGTAGCTGTCCAGGATTAACAGGTAATGGTGGTTGACCTGGATTATAAGGAGGAGTCGCTTGGTTGGGTAAATTGTAAGGATTATAGGGCGCTGGGACAGTACTACCGGGATAAGGTAAAACGTTATTCGGCACAGCAGGAGTAGCTGGAACTCCGGGATTTGCGCCGGGAACTGGTTGAGGGTTAGTGGGAACGGTTGCCAAGGCTACGCGATCGCCTCCAACGGAACGTAGCAAATCTAAAATCTGCACTACATCGTTGTAACTAGCGTCCTTCGTAGCCGATAGCACCATTAATCCATTCGGATTAGTTGCTTTGTAGTTCTTCACCACCTCTAACAACTGTTCTCTAGAACTCATCAGCTGAGTCTCAACGTAAACTTGCTGAAAGTCGTCCAGACTCACCATCAGCATTTCTCGCATCTGCGGTATAGCACTGTTAGCTTGCGGTAAATCCACATTAATGCCTTGCTGACGAGTCAGTTGCAAAGAAGCCAAAATAAAAAACGTCAGAATGCAAAAGATGACATCAATCAACGGGATAATCTCAATTCGAGCCTCTTCCGAGGGAGTATCCGAGTGAATCTTCATGGGGTAAAACTTAAATCTTGTTTTCAGGGAAATCAGAAGTGTCTCTATTGGCGGTAACTGGATGACGATTGAGGCTCAATTGTGGCCAGTCCTGGCGATAGAGCAACTCTAACTCATTCCCCGCTTGACGAAAAACTTTGACTTGGTTAAACACAAAGGCTTGAAACAAGCGATAGAAAGCCAGAGTGGTAATTGCCACAATCAACCCAGCGGCTGTACTAATTAGAGACTCACTAATCCCTGTCGTTACAGTCTGGGTAGAACCCGTTCCGATATTACCCAAATTGATCCCTCTCAGAGAGCGAATCAAACCCAACACCGTACCTAATAAGCCTAAAAGAGGTGCTAAGGCGATCACCGCTTCCAAAATTTTATCGCCTCGGCGCATGGAGGTTAGCTCATCGTCTGCTGCTGCCTCTAGCGCTAGCCGGAACACTTCTGGATCAGGATTTTGCCGCCGCAAAGGAGCATACAAAAAGCGTCCAATAGGCTGCCTTCTCGCTTGCTGTGCAATCTCAGTCGCTGCATCCCAGTTGCGACTCGCTGCCTCTAAAACCCGATCAACAATTTCTCGTTCCTTGGTCAAAATTTTTGCCCAAAACCAAAGGCGCTCAAGGATAGCACTCAGAGACAGGAGTGATAAACCCAACAGCGGCCACATCGCTAGGCCACCTTTTTCCATTAATTCTGTAAAAGTCACGATTTCTGCTTGCCTCCGTACATTCCCAGCCTAGGTTTTTTCACAAAGTTAAAGCCAATCCAATTTTAAAGACTGATAATCCCTTTAAAAGTGGCTGGCTCTAATTCAGTATGGGGGATGGATGTAACTCGTTACAATAATAGCAGCTATATATACTAGTAAACTAATATGCCATTTCATCCGGGACATAAAGATCGGATTCAACCAATGAGCGGAAAACCTTTGCATCCAACTCCTTTGGCGTTAAAGGTGGACAAAGACCTATTTGACCGCATTCGGGCAATTCCTAATTGGCAGGATAAGTTGAGAGCAGTATTACCAGACTGGGCAAGTGAGTGGGAACAGCAACCCAATAAAGTGAATTGAAAATCACCTGAAATCAAAGCGGTGATTTGTTCTTAGGCATACTCATGGCTACTCTAATTACTTTCCAGTTGCATCCAAGTTTAAGCCCCGCAATAGTTACGAGTATTTTTACTGATCTCTACAAGTTCAGTTCTCTTCACTGTCTTAGGGGAGATCTCCACACCTGCATAAAACCGTAAGATTTGTCAATAATAAGAATAGCTGGAGGAAACAATAATGAATTTTTCGATTCAATCGGTTTACAACTGGTATCGCGAAACAATCCGTAATCCCAAATATCGTTGGTGGTTGATTCTAGGGTCATTACTTTATTTGTTCAGTCCCATTGATGTTGCTCCTGATTTCATACCTATCGTGGGATGGCTGGATGACGGTGTAATTTTGACGCTGTTAGTTTCTGAAATATCACAAATGTTGTCAGCACGCCTTAAGTCTCGTAACGATGAGACGACTCAAGCAGGTGTGGTAGATCAAAGTTCGGCTGCTAACTCAGAAACCGTTGATGTGCATGCAGTTCCGCTTAAGTAAGGTTTCTTGCAACCACCGAAAATTAATTAACCTAACGTCGGTATTGCAGACGAAATGACTAAACTGCTAACCGACGTTTTTGCTTTTGGTTAGCAGGGCTTTTTCGGTAGCGGACGATAATCAAGTTTTTGAGATACGATGTATTACAACGCTCTCAGGAGCTTTCCCTCCTCGACTTTACTCAAAAAATCAAAGATAATCGGCACAAAGATTTCTGGACGGAACATAACCCATTCATGATGTTCCCCTTGAGCAATGAGCATCTGAGCATCTGGAATGCCTTGTGAAAACTCATAAGCGAGTTTCAACGGAATAAAGCGATCGCTTCCTCCCCACAAAATCAAAGTCGGAGATTTAACCTGTGATAGTAGGGGTCGTAAATCCTCGGTGAGTGCAAGCCGTGTGCATTGAATCATATTTTGAGTATTAAATACCCAGTTGTGAAGCAAGGCTCGGTAAAATCGCACCATCGGCATGAGCTTTACCTTCGGAGTTTGCCCCACCATATCAATCGCTCTCCCAAGTGCAACCTTTGGTAATGAGCCGAGGGGAATTCCTGTGCTGTCTGAGATGATGAGGCTACTGACCAACTCTGGTTTGGTAGTGGCTAAGGCAATCGCTACAGATCCTCCGCCTGAGTGTCCAATCACATGCGCTTTTTGAATGTTTAATGCTTCTAGAAAAGAAATGATGCAATTGACATAGCTAGCGCTATCGGCAGCACATTTCGGATAAGCGCAATTTCCAAAACCTGGGAGATCGGGAGCAAGTACGCGATACCGTTGGCACAGAAAGTTTAAGCTTTCACGATAGGGTGCTGTGGAGGTTGTCCAGCCATGCAAAAACAGGATGGGATCTGAGTTTGATGCCTCTCCCCCCTCTAAATAAGTCGTTCTGTACTCTGCTAAATCGATCTGCTTTTCGCTCAAGCCACTATTCACTAAATAGTCTCCTTGCTCAAAGGATTTAGCCAACATCAGTTTCGTTGACTTTACGGGCGATCGCGTTGCTGTCAATACTTCCTCAACGGAATCAACCCGCAGAAATTGTAATTCGCGCCGCACATCTTCCAGATTCGGTTCATTGCGTCATGGCAAAACTCGGAGATGTAGGCTCAAGTTAACTCTATAGCACGTATTCTTTCCTTAATCTTTCGGATGATTTTTAGACAATTTCAAGCATCTCAGACTTAGATAAAAACAAAACAGGTTTTGTTTTTTGAATTACACATTAGCTTAATCTTTCACTGGTTTGAAAGATAGGTTGCTTGCCTCAGCAGTGCCTACCATTAGCTAGAGGAGAAGCAAGGAATCACAACTTAAGATGTCTGAATAAAATAGAGAGATTCATCAAAAAAATGAACTTATTACTAATAGATTTGGACGGAACGCTGCGCGAACCACTCAGCGGAAAGCAGCATTTCCAACATCCCAAAGATCAACGCATTATTGAAGGTGCCGATATTGCCCTTCGCACTTACAAAGACGATTGGATTGTTGTCGGCATCACTAACCAAGGTGGAGTTGCCGCAGGTCATAAGTCTATGCAGGAGTGCATCAAGGAACAGCAATACACGCTTGAGTTATTTCCAGAGTTGAAAGAAATATACTTGTGCCCTGATTTCGAGGGTAAAAAGTGTTTTCGCGTCACGCAACACAATGTTCATAACCATAGCCAAACCAAGTGGTCTGGACAGTATCGAAAACCGCAATCGGGTATGTTGAAACTAGCAATGGCGAGACACAAACAAACTCCGCAAAATTCGCTATATGTAGGCGATCGCCCCGAAGATGAACAAGCTGCCCAACGGGTAGGTGTATCCTTTCAATGGGCATGGGACTGGATTGAGCAACATCAAGAAGCGATCGCTCCCAACCTGATACAAGTAAATTAACGAGAGAGTTGTACCGTTGCACAACTGGAAGCTTAGGATATGGGTAACCCAAGCTGCATAAACCAAGTGTGCTTATCTACGTAACCGCGTTGAAAATGGATTTTGCCATCAACAATCCGAAAGAAACCACAGCCACGCAGCGTAAAACTCTTGCCATTTGGTAGGTTTTCACCAAGCTTCCCTAGAAATGTACCGCCACCACTCCACTCAATAATGGCCCACTCGCCCTCTTCAAACAAATTCTCAATGTGCGTGTAATTATCTGGAAAGGCTTGGAAGAAGGTAACAAAACTCTCAAGCAATGCCTCACGCCCACGAAGAGGATCGCCAAAGGCAACTTGATGGTTCTCTGCGTCCTCATGATAAAGGTCAATCAGGGCGTAAGGGTCACGAGCGTTATAAGCGGCAACCCAGTCTTGGAGGACTTGCTTGGGCGTTTTCATACTTGGTTCTTTGATGCCAGTTATCATCTAACGATAAGCTTGGTCTAGCAATGGTTAGACACAAACTCCACAAAATTTGCTGTATGTAGGCGATAAGCGATCGCAAAAAAAAGTAGTCTCGCAAGGACTACTTTTTTATCTTACAATCAGTGCCAATTCGTAACCGTAATCAAAACTCCAGAGGGTGTTTTGGTTACACGCCAGCTTGAGCACTCGATGAACTGGGCATACTCACTTCTGCTGACTTCACAAAGCCGTAGTAGAAAGCGATCGCAGCAGTCAGCGCATTGAGCCAGATATTGTTGCCAAATAGAGGTACTAGCCCGAACAGAGTATTAGCAAAGGGCAGCAATCCTAAAATTGCACCTGCTGCATAGAGGATAGCGAAGATGCGATTGAAGACAATTGATCCACTTAAGCTAGTAAATGCAGCAATTCCCCAAACACCTACTAGAATGCCAATTGCATTATGAAAATAGTTGGTGGGGAATACCCCGAATATATAACCGAATCCTGGTTCGGAGGTTAAGTTCTCAGAGAGATTGACAAAACCAGGCATAAATCCAGCTAGGCCAAGTAATAAGAAAAGAAGACCTAAGCCGAGAGCACTGTAACGAATTGATGAATCTGAAGATTTTGATGTTTGCATAGCAATATTTTGCTCTTCAAAAAGGTTTTCTGTGGACTAAAAAAGTGTTTTGCTGCTGTTATAAAAAAACAGCTTTTAGCTGAAAATTAAACTTCTAGTGAACGATGTGGAGTACGTCCCGAAGAACGCTATAACCCGCCATATCCCAAAGAATATAGGCGACAAAACCCAGCATTGCTAGGCGACCATTCCATAGCTCTTGTTGTGGGTTCCAACCAAAAATCCAGGCGTTGCGATCAGCACCGTTGTAAGCGGGAGCGACTGTAGGAGTTTTAGCAGTATTCATGCTTGAAGTCTTCATAATCAATAGTTCTCAATGACGTTGTTTCAACTTCATGCTATCGAGTAGATTTGCGGGTATGGTCTACCATTAGGATTGCATTCTACCTATATCTAAAGATAGGGTTTGTAACACTCAATTGTTAATATCGACACAAGAAAAAGTATCTTGGTTTCCTGACAAGATAAAAGAGAAAGGTTTGAACTTTTATTCCCGAATATTCACATCAGAGATTGGAAGTTCAATGGGGTCAGTATCGGGTAGCGTTCCTTGAGCGTCACTATTAGGTACGTCTGGATTGTTGTGCAGATTAACCTGACCTTTTTGCGTTTGCTCGCCATCTGCCGAATAAGAGCCTGCAATGGTTGAAGCTCCCGCAGTTTTGGCATCAGCTTGTCCGTTTTGGGATGAGAAATTGCTAGCAATGGGATGGGCGATCGCTTCTCCTTCTGGGTTTGTGCTGACTCCTGCGGCAATATTTGCATCTAAAACAGCACTACCACCTGGGCTGGGGGGTGCAAAAGCTTCACCCTGTTGAGATGCGCCAACTTCTTGATTTGGCTCAGTTGCTTGATTAGGCATGGATGCGTTACTCATTTCTAATTTCTCCCTAGATTTGTTAAACAATGACTGCTTGATTGACTTCTACTATTCCACTGGCTTGAAAACCGATAGCTATGAGCCACAACTGGGGTGAAATACTCAGTTAGATACTTTTGTCCAAAACTGGGAAAATAGACCACTTGCAAACATCAGTTAAACCATCTGTGGTTAATTCTTTCTAATTTGACTTATGCAAGAGGTCTAAATGTATCTACGCTCATCTCTTAGGTTCACATTAATGGCTAACCAGGTCTTCTTTGTCCTGGCAAGCGATTTGCAGTTAATGTGATATCTAGCATCATGCAGACGAACAAATTTCAGTATTCCTAGCAAGCAGGTTGCTATACCTAACTTGGCTGTAGCTCTCAAGGCAGAAGTTTCGTTAGAACAGCGTTATGTAGCGGAATTGAGCCGTTCATCCTCACCCAAGATTTGTCTAATTTTCAGAAATCTTTTTAACGAGAGTCAGTACCTTGATTAGGAGCGCCAATCACTTTAGGAGCGGCTCCTGGAGCTTCAGGTTCAGCACCAGAACTGACATCAGAATCCGCCTGTTGACTGGTCATACGATATCTCTCATCAAGTGGAGTATCACCCTCTTCTGTAGTGGGTACAGTGGTTTCGCTACCAGGATTATCTTGAGGGTCATATTGGGCATCATCTTGCCGACTGTCTGGAGGTGTAGCGGATGTCATAATTTGCACCGATTAAATATCTTATTCTTTAAGGATATTGTTCAGTTTCTTAAGGGTTTTATATCCTCAGACAGGACTGGCTCTATCACTAAATCTAGAGAGAATCTTGACTGGGAGCGATCGCCTAAGGTATGCCCAATCACAATCAGGCTTCACATTGCTCAATACCTGAGCCATCATTTCCCGCTGAGCAACATGGGGATGTACATGAGGAGTAAGGTGCAGCGAAACCTTCCTTCAATATTTCGATTTGCTTAAGGTGCGTGGCTAGAACGGTTGATACTATTTAAGATTGCTTTCCGCAAAACTTCACTCACGCGATCACATCTGTTTACTCCATCATAGAGCTGCGCCGCTTCTACCCCTTGGGGTAGAAGCGGCGCAGACGCTCAATTATTTACTCTAATTAAGAGCTAGGTATTAAATTCCTGGTCAATTAAACACCTTTTGACATTCGAGCTAGGGTATAAATTCTTCTCCTAATGCCGTTAGTTGTTTTTTGCAACGACTAAACCTTATGAGATTCCTAATACCCTATGTCCGAAGGCTCATCCCAGCCAGTTAATCGGCTGCTCGCTGCTCTGCCAGATGCTGAGTACCAGCGTCTTGTTCCCCATCTAGAGGTCATCCCGTTTTCTTCCAAGCAAGTCCTTTACGACGTTGGTGACCTGATTGAATACGTCTATTTTCCCCATCGGGCAATAGTTTCTTCCCTCTCCACAATGGAAGCAGGAGTAATCGTCGAAGTTGGCTTAGTGGGTAATGACGGAATTGTAGGTATCCCCGCCGCTTTGGGAGATAACATCGCAACCACAACCGCGACGGTGCAGATACCAGGCTTTGGCATGAGGATGAAGGCAAGCGTGCTGAAAACAGAGTTTCAGCGAGGTGGTGTATTGCAAACCGTGGTGCTGCGGTACATGCAAGCGCTGTTTGCCTTCGTCTCGCAAAACGCTGCCTGCAATCGCCTCCATCATCTTGATGAGAGACTTGCTCGTTGGCTGCTGCTCGTCTGTGATCGTGTAGAGTCAAACGAGTTGCCCCTGACTCAAGAATTTATCGCCCAAATGCTGGGTGTACGACGTGCTGGTGTCACTGTAGCGGCTAACAACCTTCAACAGGCAGGATTCATTCATTACAGCCGTGGCAAAATTACCATTTTGAATCGAGAGGAATTGGAAGCGTTCTGCTGTGAGTGTTATGAAATCATCAATGGCGAGTATGTTAGGTTGCTAAGTACTATACATAGTTAAATGTTTTTGTCAACTAGAGAGACGATTGGTGCCAACCTTTCCTTCTCTGTGAAACACTTGGTGAACGGCAACGTCTGCAATAGTTTCTTTAATTTCCATTCCGGAAGCAGGAGCAATCGTCGAAGTTGGCTTAGTGGGTAATGAAGGAATAGTGGGTATCCCTGACGTTTTAGGAGACAACATCGCGACTACAACCGCGATGGTGCAGCTACCAGGTTATGGCATGAAGATGAAGGCAAGTATGCTTAAAACCGAGTTTGAGTCGGGTGGTATATTGCAAATTTGGCTACTACGGTACTCGCAAGCCTTGTATGCCCTAACCTCACAAAATGCGGCTTGCAACGGTCTCCATACGCTCGACGAAAGACTTGCCCGTTGGCTGCTGCTCGTCTATGACCGTGTACAGTCAAACGAGTTGCCATTGACCCATGAATTTATTTCCAAGATGTTGGGTGTACGACGTGCAGGCGTTACTGAGGCCGCTAACGGCTTTCAACGGGCAGGACTGATTCGCTACAATCGGGGCAGAATTACCATCCTGAATCGACAGAAATTAGCCGCTGCTTCCTGTTCGTGTTATGGAATCATCAAAGACGAGTACGATAGGTTACTAGGTAGTGAGAGCGGTTATTAGATATAGGACTTACGCATTTTTACGAAAGTATCAAGGTTTTGGGGACTGGGCAAACCCCTGAGCCTGAGATAGAGATGCGATCGCGACTAAGCAGCATAAACCTCTTCGCAAGATTAATTCAATCGCCGTAAGTTCCCCACGGAAACGGTACTCCGTTCAGTAGTGGGATAGAAGACGGGTGACGACGAAAGTATCTCCGAATCAATGGCGAAGCCGAGGAAGGAGATATTAAGGTAGGTAGTTCACAGTGAACTAATGTCTCCCGTACCCCTCCTCGTATGCCTCAACACAATCAACCAATAACCAATACTGAGGCTCCAGCCTGGTTAGGTCTTATCCTGGCGTTTTATGCCTTTATTGCGATCGGCATGGCAGAAGCTGGGTTGGGTGTGCTGTTGCCCTCAATTATGCAAACTTTCCATCTCACTCCAGCAACCGTTACACTGCTGTTTCTCAGCCAGATTACAGGCTATATTGTGGCTGCCTTTACGAGCAGTCTGCTGAGCAATCAAATCGGGTTGGCTCGCATGTTACTGCTTGCTTCCGCTCTTTTGACCAGTGCTTTGATAATTTACGCCAGTGCCCCCCTGTGGGTAGTGATGGTTGTGACGGGTACCGTCTTGGGGCTGGGAATTGGTTTGATTGATGCAGGCATCAACACCTATATCGTCAACGATTCACGTCATTCCCACTTCATGGGAATGCTGCACGGTTTCTATGGTACAGGCGCATTACTCGGCCCTGCGATCGCCACAACCCTGTTGGGGATGCATGTGCCTTGGCGTATCATCTATCTGGTGTTTGCAAGCGTAGTCTTTCTGCTAGCCGCAGCAATGCTTTGGGCGATTACTACTGATTACAAGCCCCTGACTCAGCAGGTGCAAGTATCTGGTGGAGATGCGAGGGCGAATCTTTATACTACCCTCCGCACGCCTGCTGTATTGATATCGGGTCTGCTGTTACTGGTTTATGTCGGGACTGAAGTGGCGATCGGTAACTGGGCGTATAGTGTTCAGACTATCAGCCGGAAAATGCCAGAAATGGTTGCAGGCTACAGCATCAGCGCCTACTGGATGGGATTGACGATTGGACGGATGGGAATGGGATTCGGCATCAGATGGCTGGGGACTGTGCGTATACTCGACCTCTCGTTGATGTTGCTGATGGTGGGCGTACTGAGTTGGTGGTTACTCCCCACTCAGGTGTTGAGCTTGCCTGTACTGGGATTGGCACTAGCTGTCATTTTTCCCACCACCATGTTGCTTGTACCACAACGGATAGCCGCTCCTCTGGTACCATCTGCGATCGGCTTTCTCAGCAGTGTCGCCAGTTTGGGCGCAGCCAGCATTCCTACGGGCGTCGGTTTTCTTGCTAACTGGGTTGGTTTGGAAATTATTCCAATTCTAATGTTGCCACTGGCAGTCTTGATGATGTTGCTACATCGCTGGTTGGCATGGCATACATCGAGTCAAGCAGTCTGAAACTATCGTTCGTACTGTTATAACAATTCTCTAAAATCTGGTGATACATGAGAGTTGATCGCCAAAATTAAGTCTTGAGATTTGAACGCAGATGAAAGCAGATAGACGCGGATGGAGCGCGTAGCGCATGCCGTAGGCACGCAGATGTTCTACCGAGTGATTGTCTCTGCGTTGCTTATCTGTCGCTTACTTGAAGAGAATTAGATATTTAAGATTAAATAATATTCATTCCCTAAATTGAGTTAGTACACGTTCCAACTCATTCGGTTGGAAACTACCCTCAGCAGGTCGCCGATTCTGGTGCGCTGGTTCTAGATAAAGGTATTCACAATAAACATTCGTACATTGGGTGTAGGGTTTAATCACCCAATCAAAGATACAGGCTCCTGTTAACACGGCAAAGGAAAAATCTGTATTTTGTACCACGGAATGACTGAAGTTAGCATCGGTTAAGTTCGCTTTCCTGAAGGACGTTCCAGGATTGCTGTGGACAGCTTGGATCAGCCATTTGAAAATACGGAAGGTCAGGAGCGCGAAACCGACCATCAGCAGTAGGAGGAAAAATCCCTGGGCTATTGCTCCGTCAGCGAAGCCAAGGATGCTAACAATCGCAAGTCCAACGGTGAACGTAACCATCACCGCAAACAGTACAGCAATGGCTGCAATGCTCAATAAACTCGTGATTTGTGGAAATCGGAAGGCAATTTTATCGCGGATGAAGCTTCCCAATATCAGAGCTAATACAGGAAGCGCAGTAAAAAAGAAGTTGAGGATTTTATTAGAGCGATCGCTCAAAAAGACAAGAGATATCTGGGAAGCGATCGCACTGAAGCCGACTAAAACAACCGGGCCCAGGATAGCGGCAGCAATTAGACTATTTACCTGGCGGCGACTCTGCCCTGTTTGCACCCTTTCAAAGTTTGCCCCAATTAAGGTTGCCCCGGTGAAGTTGCACCCCCGCAAGTCTGAGCCACTGAAATCTGCGCCAGCCAAGTCCTGCCCTTTGAAAGAGCTATTTTGCAAGTTTCGGTTGGCGTAATTCCGGTTGGTCATTATTGGCTAGCTGCCTCAGTATCAACGGCTATAGTATTTCCACAAAATTAGGGAGTAGGGACTCAAGTCCCTACGACGAACCTGCTTTTAAATTAGCTGCACAGTTGTTGCAAAGTTGTGGTGAAATCTGGGTAAGAAATGGCGGCGGCTTCAGCACCATGAATCGTTGTGTTGCCACTAGCATTCAAGGCAGCGATCGCCAGACTCATAGCAATCCGATGATCGGTATGACTATCAACCTCTGTACCCGTCAAAGGAGTGCCGCCTGTAATCTCCAATCCATCGGGAAGTTCTGTAACTTTAGCGCCCATACGGTTTAACTCGGCTGCCATTACCGCAATGCGATCGCTCTCTTTCACCCGCAACTCCGCCGCATCCCGAATTACAGTCGTTCCTTGGGCAAAAACAGCGGCGACTGCCAAAATGGGGATTTCATCAATCAGGCGGGGAATCAAGTCCCCGGCAATTTCGCCAGCTTTTAGTTGTCCGTAGCGTACCCGCAAATCAGCCACGGGTTCCCCCGCAACCTCTCGCTGATTTTCTAAGGTAATGTCAGCCCCCATCATCGCTAAGGCTTCTAAAACACCCGTGCGGGTAGGATTGACCCCTACATTCTCAACATATAACTCTGAACCCGGCACTGTTGCCCCAGCGACTAACCAGAAGGCAGCCGAACTGATATCTCCCGGCACAATCACCGATTGTCCTTGCAAACTGGCTTGCCCCGTAATCGTCACGCTATGAGTGTCTGGGTCAACTTGCAGTTCTGCCCCAAAAGCCTTCAGCATGCGTTCGCTGTGATCACGAGAAAGGGCAGGTTCAGTCACCGTAGTTTGCCCTTCGGTCATTAAACCCGCTAACAAGATACAGGACTTGACTTGGGCTGAGGCGATAGGAGAGTGGTAGTGAATCGGTTGCAAGGGCTGTCCTTGAATTGCCAGGGGTGCTAAAGAGTTGTTCTGACGACCCCAGATTTGGGCACCCATTTGTTGTAAGGGTTTGACCACACGAGACATGGGACGCGATCGCAGGGAACTGTCACCCGTTACGGTGAAAAAGCGTCCTGGATGAGAGGCTAAAAGCCCCATCATCAACCGTAATGTGGTGCCAGAGTTGCCAGCATTCAACACGTCAACAGGTTCTTGCAGTTGTCCTAAACCAATCCCCCGAACCTTTACCAGTTCCGTATTCAGTTCCGAAATCTCTGCCCCTAATGCGCGAAAACAAGCCGCTGTACTGCGGGGATCTTCTCCTAAAAGGAGTCCCTCAATGGTTGTTTCTCCTTGCGCGATCGCGCCTAACATCAATGCCCGATGGGAAATGGATTTATCTCCCGGAACCCGGAGGCGTCCTTGCAGAGATACCCCTGATGTAGGCTTTTGAATAATCAGATCTTGTTGATGTTCAGTGCTTTTAAGCGTGACAACAGCAGATGGCATAGGCAGAGACAGGTATGAACGCCAGAGCGATTTTACCAAGGAGTGAGGAAAGATATGATCTCAGCAAATCTAACTCTAACCCGCTCCTTAGTTTCGGCTACGGTTTCACATCAGCATTAGACGGTTGTTGGTAACAGAGTAGTCATCGTTGTCCCTAGGTAGATCAGCCCAGGCTACTCCTCAAAATCTATTTACCGAGAAAACCCTTTCCAGCTTTCTTTTTTCCCTTTCCTTTAGACTTCGATTTATTCACCTCTCCTAAGGCTTCTTGAAACAGATTGTGTAAATGCACAGGGACACTGGCAATATCTGGTAACTCTGGTTCCAGAGGTTTGTTAAATTCTTGCAGAAGTGGGTTTAAATCCTGAGCAAGCTGAAAATTTGGACGGCTTAAAACCGTTTGCAATACCTTTTCCAACTGAGTTGGATATTCCTCAGCTAATCGATGCCAAACAAAAACATTAATCGTTGCATCTTCTAAGTATTTACGAACGAGTTTTTCCGTGTCTTTGTTAGTTTGCCAATCTGCTGATTCCAAGACAGCTTTGAACTGACTATAAGTGGGTAGCAACATCTGTCCCCAGCGGGGGTGGGTGATAGCGGTTACACTTTCTGCTTTTTTCAGCAGATCTGGTAACTCAACTTTGGGCATCACCATTTTGGTTTTGTTCTTGCTATCTAGTAACTGAGAAACTGCTTTAGCATCAGCACCAGACTCTTCTGCGGCGGCTTGCAATTCTGCTTCTGTAACTCCTGCTTCTTGCGCCATCTCTGCCAAAGATTTTGTGTCATCAATCCCGGCGGCTGCGAGGCGTCGCTTAGTTACGACTTCCTGAAATTCTTCCAATTTCTTGCTGAACTGATATCCTGACAGCGTTACTTCATCGCTACCAAAAAATTCAACAAAGTCATGGTGGTATTGCTCAACAGACTGCCATGCTTCCTCTAGCAAGTCCGGCGCATCACTATAAAGTGATTTTTTGTGATTTTCTTTAAAATTACCGATCGCAACCGCTAGCTTGGGTTTTCCTAAGTTCCCCATTTGCATACAGGGACCGGAAAACATCCAATAGTCATCCGTAACAGGTGCAATACGGCTGAGTAAGATTTCGCCAACTTTAAATCGCGCCATATCTTCAAGCGTTGCGGGATCATTTGGCTTAACGGTGTAATGCTTAGCAGTCAGCCAGTTCATCACCTCAAAGCCATCCGGCAGCATTTGCATGACAGCAAATAAACCAATAAAGCTGCGTTGCCAGTTTTTCAGGAGATCGCGATCGCTCTGAGTTAATTCTGGCTGACTTTCGGTAAACAAATCCAGTGGCGTCTTTTCCCCAATTTTCCCTTCGGTAAGAAAGCTATCAATCAGCAGGTTTTTCTCGAAACTCGCATCATAACGATTGCTTCCAGCATGTGATCCAGTAGCGACATAAGCTTCTAGCGCTGCGGCTAAGTCTCCTTCTGCATCCAGGACAAACTCGACTAAGGCTTGCTTCAAAACGCGCGATCGCGAAAGTATTGCATCCACAGCTAAATCTCTAAGCTCAACAACTTTAGCTTAATGGTTACAGACTCTAGTCTGGTATCTTCCTCAATCATGTAGTCCTGATAGATCAATGCTAGGAACTATCTTCCGATTGATGTTTCGCCCCAAGAGCTTGATAAACTGAGCGATGAAGTAAGAAGTAAATAGCTCTTAGGTAAACCCTTGCTAGACGAACAAGCCAAAAAAACGATTCTGCGTAAGATTCCGCATGGACTCTACATCTGCGGCGTTAAGGATGGTGAGGATGTCAACGGCTTCACCGCCAGCTGGGTGATGCAGGCTTCCTTTCAACCGCCTTTAGTGGTCAACTGTGTCAAACAGGATTCTCGTTCCCACGCCATGCTGAAAGCGAGTGGTGTCTTTACCCTCAGCTTTCTGGAAGCCGGACAAAAAGATTTAGCCCAGAAATTCTTCAAACCCCAACGCCGAATCGGTAATAAGTTTGAGGATGTGGAATTTTATCTCGGTGAAGAAACTGGCTGTCCCATCATCTCCGACTCCCTGGGTTACGTCGAATGCCGGGTAGTTGGTGCAGTGGAACACGGCGATCATACAGTCTATGTGGGGGAAGTCATTGCCGCAGGTGTTCACCGAGAGGGTGAACCTTTGTTGCTAGAAAGTACTGGCTGGCAATATGGCGGTTAATCCTGCTTAGAAAGTTTGTAGAGCGGTAGGAATACCGCTCTAAGTTTTGAATTGACGCAATCCGCACTCTCTAGACTTAAATTAGCGAAGTATGCCTTTAATTAAAGTCCAAACCTCTGCCCCTGCTCCAGAAAAATCGGCGGTGGAAGGGTTACTCAAAATCCTTTCAGCCAAGTTAGCCAAGCATACTGGAAAACCAGAATCTTATGTGATGACAGCATTTGAGCCAGATATGGCGATGACGTTTGGGGGTACAGTTGCTCCAGTTTGCTACATCGAAATAAAAAATGTTGGCAGCATGACTCCTGCCCAAACTCAGGCAATGAGTCAA
>Ga0196963_10000973_pt1 | contig 21371 bp, 17 predicted proteins | sample S1_5metaG_FD_148600 | JGI IMG/M metagenome (GOLD analysis project Ga0196963, IMG submission 148600) | Soil microbial communities from Anza Borrego desert, Southern California, United States - S1_5 | ecosystem: Environmental > Terrestrial > Soil > Desert | place: USA: California | collected... | reverse complement strand
CACACGGTTGGCACCATCGATAAATATTACCCGGTATGGATCGGACCAAAAGTTGATGCGCGGACAACCGGACATGCCGCAAAAGCCCGCTGTGCCTTTAAGGTTGCTCGAACCCATGATCGTACGAAAACTGCCACCGGCTCTATCCGCGAATCCGTAAGCAATGGGATACACCGCCGGTTCATTTCTGCTGTATGACGGTTTGTCGTGCTTGCCGCCAAGCGTATGGCCGATCTCGTGAGTAAATGTGAGATCGGAGGCCGCGCAGTTCGCGGCGACGACTGCATACGACGTGTTGATAGAGCTTAGAGGGTCATTATCTGTCATTAAGGCTGGCGCGAAGCCGCATGCCTCCGCTCCGGCGGGTGCATGCGTGATGAGAACGACAAGATCCGCGGCATGTTGGTCCCGCAATGAAGACAGGAAGGAGAACTCGAAGCTGCTAAGCTGCATCTTGCCAGCAGTAACCCGATAGTCATCGGTAGTTACAGGATCCTGGACGCCTGGGGCAAGCGCGTAATGCACCACGCGCACGGCGCCATTGACCCCGGAATTAGCGAAGGACTGATTTAGGCCGGTAACGAAATTGTTGATCATCGCGGTGGGGTCGCCATAACTCGCATTGGCCACGGCGGGGGTGTAGAGCGCGAGTAGGTCGATCGTGCGGCCGTTCTGGTTCTTCGCGCTGACTTTGCCTGCTGGCTCCGTTGCGATCTTGTCCGTCGGGCTGGCAGGCGTCGTGTCCTCCAGGCAGCCGGGCAGTCCACTCGGGTTCACTTCGCGTATGAAACTTTGACCATTCGTGGTCGACTGCAATACGAAGCGACGCGTGCCCAGTTCGAATTGGGCGAAGACTTGCCGGGGAGACCGGGTCACATAGGCATGTCCAGCCTCTGGCCAAACGATCTCACCCACCCACGTCGCGTTGCCTTCGGCCGTGTCCTCGACCCGCAGGCCCTGTACCTCGACTGTCAGGTCGCGGGCCAACTGAAAAGCTGCGAAGCCCCCGGAAACGAAGGTGGCCGGCCGGCCGCGGCTCAGCGCCGATGGTGCAAGCAGCGGCCGCAGATCGAGGTCCACCTCGGCGATGCGCCGCGCGTTGCTAGCGATCAGCGGCGGTACCCCACGGGTCGCAGCGGCGGCGACGGCGATATCGGCGCGATGCTTCGTGACGAGCGGTAGGCTGGCTTGTGCGGTTACCAGAGAGGGTTGACAAAGGAGTGCGAGACAGAGAGAGACTGCGCCCCATCTCGACCAGAAGGAAAGTTTCATGTTGTTGCCATCCTATCTTGGTGTTTCTGAGCCCACCAAAGCGCAGCAAGAGCCCGGTTGCGCTGGCGGGCGGGCGAGTCTATCGGCGCCTCGGCCCGCTAAGCAATGGTCTTGTTTCAAGTTTGCGGCTATCAAAATTTGTGCTTTGTTGATTGCGTGCATGCCAACGGCTCGCGCGGTTATTCCGGAGTCTGGGATTTATGTCGGTACCGATGATGGTGGTATCGGCTACGTGCTGGAGGTGCAGAACAAGACGTTGAGCGTGGTGGTGATGACGTATACCCCCGAGGGAAAGCAGGAATACTTGCTTGCTGCGGGGCCGTTGCGCGAAGGGCGCAACTTGCAGGGCAATGACGCTCTGCGAACGCCGGTGCATGTCTTCTCGGGTCCGCTCTATCGAAGCGTGAACGGGCTTCCTGGCGATTTTATGGGTAGCCGCCCGCCTGAAATTGGGTCATTTGCGATAGAGAGGGCGGGGAGTATTGCGTTGGAGTTCCCAGTGCTGAATGCGGTGGAGCTCGCTTACCTGGAGATCGAGAATCCACCATTTCGTCGACTGCGGGTCTATAGCGACAGCCTGGTGCGTCTGCCGTTTGGCCGCGAAGCCTTTGGCCCGCAGCGCAGAACCGGCACGTTTGCCTGCTGGCCGGATCTGCGTGGCGACTGGGTGGTCATCGATCAGTTGGATCCTGCGTTGCCGCCTTACCGCTTCAACTTCAGCGAGGTTGATGTCGCGCAAGCCGAACTCTCCTCCTGCAACAATGCCGAACGCCGGCCTCACGCGGTGTCGTTCATCGATCCTGGCCGCCAGGCCGTGCTGCGCTGCTTTGATGAAGAGGGGCGTCCGCGGCCGGAAACGGGGCGTGTCTATTGGTCTGGCTGCGAGCTGCGCCTTGCAGGATCCAGCCAGCCGCTGTTTTCCATGGATGCACAGGACATCGGCATCAACCGCTTCGTCGGCTCGTACGGTCCGATTCGGCCGATTCGCGAGCCGATCCGGCCAGACGGCCGGCTGCTCGGGTTGCGCGCCGAGTAACACGGTCTCCGGGATTTAGGGATCAACACTCGCCCTTCGCGTTAACCTTCGCCTCCCTCGAGGAATCGCCCGCACGCATGACCCCGCTCGACCTGATCGACATCGGCGCCAACCTCACCCACGAAAGCTTCCTCCACGACTTCGCCGACGTGCTGCGCCGCGCACGCGAGCACGGGGTGAGCCAGATGGTGGTCACCGGGGCCAGCCGCGGCGGTTCGGCCCGGGCGTTGGAGTTGGCGCAGGAACATCCCGGCCTGCTCTGGGCCACCGCCGGCGTGCATCCGCACCATGCGCTGGAATACACCGCCGAGGCCGATGCCGAGCTGCGCGCGCTGCATCGACATGCGGAGGTGAAGGCGGTCGGTGAATGCGGGCTCGACTATTTCCGTGACTATTCCCCGCGGCCGGCGCAGCGCCGCGCGTTCGACTTTCAGTTGCAGATCGCCGCCGACACCGGCAAGCCGCTGTTTCTGCATCAGCGCGATGCGCATGAAGATTTCATCGCGCAGCTGAAGGGGTTCGATGGCAAGCTCGGCCGTACCGTCGTGCATTGCTTCACTGGCGAGCGGCGAGAGTTGTTCGATTATCTCGACCGCGACTATTACATCGGCATTACCGGTTGGTTATGCGACGAGCGGCGCGGGCTGCATCTGCGCGAACTGGTGAAGTCGATTCCGGCCGACCGGTTGCTGATCGAGACCGACTGTCCCTACCTGCTGCCGCGCACGGTGAACCCCAAGCCCAGCCATCGGCGCAACGAACCGATGTATCTCGCGCATATCTGTCGCGAGCTGGCGCGCGATCGCGGCGAGGATGCGGCGACGACGGCCCGCCTTACCACGGAAAACGCCAGACGCTTCTTCGACTTGCCGTAGTACGCGCCGGCGCCATGCTTGCGGCGGGTTCGGACCCGCCCTACGCTGGCGGCTTGCTTCCCGACCCCAAGATGGCCCGCCCATGAGCTTTTCCCTCACCATCGACCTTTCCGAACGCGACCTCGAGCATTTCCAGGCGGCGCAGAAAGCCGCCGCGGACAAGGCTGCCAGCCGCAGCGACGAGGAGATCATCGCCGCCGCCAGCAAGCTGCTGATCGAGGGCAAGAAGGTCGAATTGCCGGATTTCATCGCCCAGCGCCTGCTGGTGTTGGACGATCTGATCGCGATGCTGCGCGACGAGGGCTGGGCGATGCCCGAGGAAGATCGCAAGCGCGTGCTCGGTGCGATGGTCTACTTCGCCGAGCCGCAGGACATCATCCCGGACAGCGTGCCGGTGCTGGGTTACCTCGACGACGCGATCATGATCGAACTCTGCGCCCGCGCGCTGAAGCACGAGATCGATGCCTACGAGGATTTCTGCGACTTCCGTCAGCGCGAAGCCGAGCAGCGTGGTCTCGATCCGGCCACGGTTGGCCGTGCCGATTGGCTGGGTGGTCGCCGCGACGAGCTGATCGACCGCATGCACCGCCGTCGCGATCGCGACTTCGGCACGGGCTACGGCAGCTCCAGCGGTTGGGCGTCGAACAAGTCGTATACCGCCGGGGCCAGCTGGCGCCCGAGCATGTTCCGCACCCGCTAAGGGCGTACTGTGTTTCTGCGCCGGCCCAGCCTGGACACGCTGAACCGGCGCAGCGCCGAGACCTTGCTCGGCGCGCTCGGCATCGAGATCACCGAGCTCGGCGAGGATTTCCTGCGCGGCACGATGCCGGTCGACGCGCGCACCCGGCAGCCGTTCGGCCTGCTGCATGGCGGCGCGTCGGTCGCGCTCGCGGAGACGCTCGGTAGCATAGGCGGTGGTCTGTGCGTGGATGCCGAGCAGTTCATGGTGGTCGGGCTGGAGATCAATGCGAATCACCTGCGCGCGGTCACCGAGGGCCAGGTGACCGGCACCGCGCGGGCGCTGCATCTGGGGCGCAGCACCCAGGTCTGGGAGATCCGCATCGAGGACGGGCAAGGCCGGCTGAGCTGCGTATCCCGGCTGACCCTCGCCGTGGTGCCAAAGCGATGATCCTGGGCGATGCTTCCGTGACGAACGCGCCTGTCCGCACGGTATCGCCGACCCCAAGGAACCTGTTCGACCGATGAATTCGCAGCCCGCCACCGACCGCGCGCCCGCCCAGCCGCAGGATCGGCTGCGTCCGCTGCGCTATGCGTTGCGTGTGCCGTTGCTGCTGCTGCACCTGCTGGTGTCGCTGCCGGTCACGCTGCTGCTGATCAACCCGCTCAGTGGGCGGATGACGTTGCCGAGCGGCGAGCGTTTCGATCACCGCTTGATCCGGCTGTGGTCGGCCGGGCTGGTGCGCATCTTCGGCTTTCGCGTGCGCCGTTACGGCACGCCGTTGCCGGGGGCGGCGCTGTTCGTTGCCAACCATGTGAGCTGGATCGATATCGAAATCCTGCACAGCCAGCGCTGGATGGGCTTCGTCGCCAAGGCCGAGATCAGCCGCTGGCCGCTGGTGGGCTGGCTGGCCAGCCGCGGCGGCACGATCTATCACCACCGCGGCAACAACGAATCGCTGCACGGCGTGATGCATCAGATGGTGCAGCGGCTGCGCGATGGCCTGGCCTGCGGCGTGTTCCCGGAAGGGCGCACCACCGACGGCAGCGGCGTGCAGGTGTTTCATGCGCGGATCTTCCAGCCGGCCGTGGTCGCCGAGGTGCCGGTGCAGCCGGTCGCGCTGCGCTATGGCGCGAGCGGCAGCGAGCAGACCCGCGTCGCGTTTGCGCCGGGGGAGAGCTTCCTCGGCAATTTCCTCCGTCTGCTCGGCGATCCACCGCGCGAGACCGAAGTGCATTTCCTCGATCCGGTGCTGCCCGGGCCGGAGGGCCGCCGCCGACTTGCCGAAGCCTGCCGTGAACAGATCATCGCGGTGATGCGCGGCGGCAGCGCGCAAAGCACCGAAACCGCCTAGGCTGTCGCGCCGCGTGCCGCCGATTCCCGCACCATGAGCGCCTCCCATCCGTTTCAGCCGCCGCGTCTGCTGCGCAATCCGCATCTGCAGTCGGTGCTCGCCTCCAGCAGCCTGCGCCGCGCGCTGGCACGGCGGCGGCGCGCGGTGCTCGAAGATGCCGCGCAACCACATCTGCTCGACTGCGGCGACAACGTGCGCCTGCTCGGCTTCCACACCGCCCAGACCGCGCTGCCGCAGCGGCGCGGTATGGCAGTGCTGGTGCATGGCTGGGAAGGCAGCGTCCAGTCGACCTACCTGCTGCATACCGGCGCACATCTCCTGGAACAGGGCTTCGACGTGTTCCGCCTCAACCTGCGCGACCACGGCGACACCCACCACCTGAATGTCGAGCTGTTCCATTCCTGCCGCATCGACGAGGTCGTTGGCGCGATGCAGGCGATCGCGCGGCTGTTCCCGGGCACGCCGCTGTTCATCGCCGGCTACTCGCTGGGCGGCAATTTCGCGCTGCGCGTGGCGCTGCGCGCGCCGGCCGCAGGCGTGCCGCTGCGCCATGCGGTCGCCGTCTGTCCGGTGGTCAGCCCGGCTGCCGGCTTGGCCGCGATCGAGACCGCGCCGTGGTTCTATCAGGCCTATTTCCTGCGCAAGTGGCGCGCCTCGCTGCAGCGCAAGGCTCAGCTGTTCCCGCAGCATTTCGATTTTTCCGACTGGCAGGGCCGCCAGGGCCTGCGCGAACTGACCCGGCGTCTGGTCGAGCGCTATACCGACTTCGGCACGCTGGAGCGTTACCTCGACGGTTATTCGATCGCCGGCGACCGTCTCGCCGCGCTCAGCGTGCCGGCCAGCATCCTCACCGCCGCGGATGACCCGATCATTCCGGTCGCCGATTTCCTCGCGCTGCAGCTGCCGCCGCAGGTGCGGCTGGAGATCGCGCCGCACGGTGGTCATTGCGGTTTCCTGCGCGGCTTGCGCGGCCGCACCTATGCCGAGGAGTTCGTCGCCGCCGAGTTCAGCGCGGCGGTGCTCCGCGACAATGCGCCAGTGGCCGAGCCCGCCGGCTAAACTAGCGGGTTTTCGCCCGTCCTATCGGGCTCGAGGAAACTGCAGCCATGTTGCAACCCGTGTTTGATGCCCTGGCGCGCCGCGATGCCGCGCAAGCCGTGGCGCTCGCCCGCGCCGCCGTGGCCGACCAGGCGGTCGATCCGGCGCTGGCCCACTACGCGCTCGGCTTGGCGCTGCAGCTGGCCACCGAATTCGATGCCGCGGCCCAGGCATTCGACCAGGCGATCGCGCTGAAGCCGGAGCAGACGACTTTTCATCTCGCCCGGGCCGCACTCGCGCTGCAGCAGCAGGATTTCGCCCAGGCGCAGAGCGCGTTGGGCCAGGCCGTGGTACAGAACCCGAACGTGCTGTCGACCTATCTGCTCGGCGCTCAACTGGCGCTGGCGCAGAACGATCGCGGCGAGCTGGAGCGCCAGCTCAAACTGGCGCAGCGCCTCGCCCCCGAGCATCCGATGGTGCTGGTGCTGGAAGCCAATCTGGCTCGCGTCGCCGGCGATGCGCAGCGCGCCGTCGTGCTGCTCAGCCGGGCGGCCGAGCGGGCGCCGGGGCACCCGTTGGTGCTGTCGTCGCTGGGCCTCGCCCATCTCGCCAATGGCCATCACGCGTTCGCCGAGCAGGCGCTGCGCCGCGCGCTGGAGCTGCAGCCGAGCGCGGTCAGCCTGCGCTGGCCGCTGATCGAAGCGCTGCGCGCGCAGGGCCGGGTGGCCGAGCAAGCCGAGGCGCTCGAACGTCTGCTCGCCGATCGGCCCGACGAGCGCCGTGCGCTGGCGCTGCTGGCCGAGTGCCGCCTGCAGCTGGGCGACGCGGCCGGCGCGCTCGATGCGATCCGCCGCTTGCTGCAAGCGGGGGCGTTGTCCGCTCCGGAACTGGAAGCCTTGTTGCAATTGCTCGGCCAAGCCGGCCTGGCGGGTGAAGCCATCGGCCTGCTCGACGAGCAACTGGCCCGCACGCCGGACCAGGACATCCTGTGGCAGGGCCGGGTATTCCTCGCCAGCCGCATGCAAACGCCGGACGCGGTCGCGGCATTGGCGCAGCAGTGGCTGGAGCAGCTTCCCAACAGCCCGGCGGCGCTCGCGGCGCATGCCCAGTCCAACGAGGTCATGGGCCAGCTCGAGGTCGCCGAAGCCAGCGCCGATCGCGCTCTGGCGCTGCAGCCCCATCTTGCCGTCCCGCTGCAGGTGAAGCTCCGCGCCGAGCTGCGGCGCGACCCGTCGGCCGCATTGCAGCGCGTGCAACCGCTGGTCGACGCAGGCGAGGCGCACGCGTTGCGCCGTTTCGGGCTGGTCTGGCAGGGCTTCGCGCTGGACGCACTGCAACGCTATGCGGAGGCGGCGCAGAGCTGGCGGCAGGTGGCCAGCGAGTTTCCGGCGCAGCTGCCGCTGCCGGAGATCGCCAGCCACGGCAGCCCCGGCAGCAGCGACGGCGGCGCCGCGCCGCGCCTGCTCTGGGGGCCGCCAGGTAGCGCGGCGATGGAAATCGCCCATCTGCTGCAGACCTTCGGCGGGGTGCCGGTGCTGGGCGATCGCTTCGGCACGCAGCCGCGCGCCGACGGCTTCGGTCCCAGCAAGGCGCCGGGCGAGGGCTTGCCCTCGTTGCAGCAATGGCGCCTGCTGCTCGACAGCAATGGCGTGGACAGCACCCGCGCCGTCGATTGGTTGCCGCATTGGGATGCGCGCATCGATGCGGGCCTCGGTGAGGCCCGGCTGGTCGCGGTGGTCGCCGATCCGCGCGACCTATTGCTCAACTGGCTGGTATTCGGTGGTCCGCAGGACTGGGTCGCGCCCAGCGCCGAGGCCGGCGCCGCTTGGTTGGCACAGGCCCTCGACCTGCTCGCCGAGCGCGCCGCGCGCCTGCCCGAGGCCACCTGCGTGATCCGGAACGAGGCGCTCTGGCAGACCCCGGAGGCGGTTGCCGAGCAGCTGCAGCAGTTCCTCGCATTGCCGCAGACGCCGGACGTCTCCACATTGCCTGCGCTGCGCCGTGGCCTTGGTGGCGTGCCGCTGTGCTTCGCGCCGGGCCATTGGAAGCACTACGCCGACGCCTTCGCCGGCGCGTTCGCTACGCTGGCCGGCGTCGCTCGGCGTCTGGGCTATGACGATTAAGGAGCCGCGATGATTCTGACCAGCGAGAGTTTTTCCGACGGCAGCCGCATTCCGGCCGAGTTCGCCTTCGGTCGTCGTGGCGATGCCGGCGAGCCCTGTGTGCTGTCGGCCAATCGCAATCCGCAATTGGCCTGGCGCGATGCGCCGGCCGGCACGCGCTCGTTCGCGCTGATTTGCGTCGATCCGGACGTGCCGTCGCGCGGCGACGACGTCAACCAGCCCGGCCGCACCGTGCCGGCCGACCTGCCGCGGGTCGATTTCGCGCACTGGCTGCTGATCGACATTCCGGCCGACGTGCGTGAGATCGCCGCCGGCAGCTGCAGCGACGGCATCACGCCGCGCGGCAAGCGCAATCCGCCAGGGCCCGCCGGCAGCCGCCAGGGCGTCAACGACTACACCGGCTGGTTCGCTGGGGATGCCGACATGGCCGGCGACTACTACGGCTACGACGGCCCCTGCCCGCCGTGGAACGACAGCATTCCGCATCGCTATTTCTTCCGCCTGTACGCGCTCGATGTGGAATCACTGGAACTGCCGCCACGCTTCGGGCTCGCCGACCTGCGCCAAGCCATCGCCGGCCATGTGCTGGCCGAGGCGGCGATCCACGGCGTCTACAGCCTGGCTCAGCCGTGATTAAGCCCCGCACCCCAACGCTTGCGTCCACCCGACACATCGGAAACCTCACCATGCATCGCGCCGCCGCTCTCGTCGTTGTTGCCTGTGCCGTCAGTGCCTGCACCTGGGTGAAGATGGAACCCGAAGGGGCCGCGATCCGCGTCGCCCGCGCCGGCGAGGATCTGTCCGGCTGCGCGCGTCGTGGCGAGGTGGCGGTGTCGGTGAAGGACCAGGTCGGCTTCTATCAGCGCGATCCGTTGAAGGTGCGGGACGAGCTCGAGGTGATGGCGCGCAACGAAGCGCCGCGCCTCAATGCCGATACGCTGCAGGCGGTCGACGAGCCGCTCAACGGCGAGCAACGCTTCACCGCGTACAACTGCCGCGGCGTCGCCACCACTACCCCGTCGGCACAGCCGAACCCCGCGCCGAGCCGCGGCGGCGAGGCCGAAACCTTCCCGATTCGCTGAGTCGCCGCGTCGGCGCCGACGCGCCGACGCCAACCCGAGCAACGCGTCGCCGCGCCGGGCTAGCCCTTTTGGCCTAGTGCGATCTGCGTCACACGCCGGTAGCATCGCCCCCTCTTCCGTCCGGCCCCGCGCCGGACGTGTCGTCTTTTGTTGCCGAGGTGCCGATGAAGCCACTCTCCTACCGTCTTGCCACCGGACTGCTCGCGCTGGCGATCAGTGCCGCCGTCCCGGCCAAACCCGCCGCCGAAGTCGATATCCCGTACGAGCGCTTCACGCTGCCGAACGGCCTGACCGTGCTGGTGCACGAGGACCGCAAGGCGCCGATCGTCGCGGTCAACATCTGGTACCACGTCGGTTCGAAGAACGAGAAGCCGGGCAAGACCGGTTTCGCGCATCTGTTCGAGCATCTGATGTTCCAGGGCTCGGAGAACTATCAGGGCGAGTTCTTCACCCCGTTCGAGCAGGTCGGTGTGACCGAGCAGAACGGCACGACCAACATGGACCGCACCAACTACTTCCAGAACGTGCCGTCGACGGCGCTGGACATGGCGCTGTGGATGGAATCGGACCGCATGGGCCATCTGCTCGGCGCGATCGACCAGGCCAAGCTCGACGAGCAGCGCGGCGTGGTGCAGAACGAGAAGCGCCAGGGCGAGAACCAGCCCTACGGCCGCCGCGTCTGGACCGAGTTGTTCCGTGCGTTGTATCCGGCCGGGCACCCGTACAGCTGGCCGACGATCGGCTCGATGGCCGATCTCGACGCCGCCAGCCTGGACGACGTCAAGGACTGGTTCCGCACTTGGTACGGCCCGAACAACGCGGTGCTGGTGCTGGCCGGCGATATCGACGTCAAGACCGCCAAGCAGAAGGTCACCCGCTATTTCGGCGACATCCCGGCCTCGGCGACCGTGCCGAAGATGCCGGTGCAGATCCCCAAGCGCGAAGAATCCACCCGCGCCGAACTGCCCGACCGCGTGCCGCAGCCGCGCATCTATCGTGCCTGGAACACGCCGCAGTACGGCGCCGCGGACGAGACCCATCTGAGCCTGTTCGCGCAGATTCTCGGCGGTGGCAAGTCCTCGCGACTGTCGCGTCGCCTGGTGCATCAGGACAAGCTCGCCGACAGCGCCGCGGCATTCCAGTGGTCGCAGGAGATCGCCGGCAACTTCATGTTGATGGTCGATGTGAAGGCGAATGCCGACGTCAAGCGCGTCGAGCAGATCATCGACGAGGAATTGCAGCGCCTGCGCGACGAAGGCCCCACCGCCGACGAGCTGGAGCAGGCCAAGACGGTGATCCGCGCCGGTTTCATTCGCGGCATCGAGCGGGTCGGCGGCTTCGGTGGCAAGTCCGACGTGCTGGCCAGCTGCGAAGTGCTGGTCGGCCGTGCCGATTGCTATCGCGAGGAGCTGCGCCAGATCGCCGCTGCGACGCCGGCCGATCTGAAGGCCGCGGCGCAGCGCTGGCTGGGACGGGGTGACCACACGCTGGTCATCCAGCCGTCGGAAACCGCGCTGGGTTCATTGGAGGAGAAGCCGTTCGCCGGTCCGTCGGAAGCCGCCGCGGCCAGCGACAAGCTGCGCACGCCGGATCCGAAGTACAAGACGGTGAAGACCGACGTCGATCGCAGCCGCGGCGTGCCGAAGACCGAGCGCTTCCCGGATCTGCGTTTCCCCAAGCTGCAGCGCGACAAGCTGTCGAACGGCATCGGCATCGTGCTGGCCGAGCGCCACGAGATCCCGGTCGTGCAATTCAGCATGGAGTTCCGCGGCGGCTACGCGGCCGACCAGGGCCGCAAGCTCGGCACCGCCAGCTTCACGATGGGCATGCTCGACGAGGGTGCGGGCGACCTGACCGCGCTGCAGCTGTCCGAGCGGCTGGACAGCCTGGGCGCCAATCTCGGCGCCGGCGCCTCGCTGGATGGCAGCAACGTCTTCCTGTCCGCGCTGAAGGACAAGCTCGAGCCCTCGCTCGACCTGTTCGCCGACGTGATCCGTCGTCCGCGCTTCGACGACAACGAGATCGAGCGCGTCCGGCAGACCTGGCTCGCCGGCATCAAGCAGGAGAAGAGCCGGCCGAACGGCCTGGCGCTGCGCCTGCTGCCGCCGTTGATCTACGGCGAAGGCCACGCCTATGCGATCCCGTTCAGCGGCAGCGGTACCGAAGCCTCGGTCGCCGCGCTGACCCGCGACGATCTGATCGCGTTCCAGCGCGACCTGCTGCGTCCGGACAACGCGACGCTGATCGTCGTCGGCGATACGACGATGAAGGAGATCAAGCCGCTGCTGGAGAAGCATTTCGCCGACTGGAAGGCCCCGGAGGCGCCGTTGCCGGCGATCGCGGTCAAGCCGGTGGAGCAGCCCAAGGCGCCGCGCGTGTTCCTGGTCAACCAGCCCGGTGCCTCGCAGGCGAACATCCTGATCGGCCAGACGGTGCCGCCGACCACCGACCCGAACGCGGTCGAGTTCGATCTCGCCAATGGCGTGCTCGGCACCGAGTTCAGCTCGCGGCTGAACATGAAGCTGCGCGAGGAGAAGCACTGGGCCTATGGCGCCTACAGCTTCACCCAGGGCGCGCTCGGCCAGCGGCCGTGGATCGCCTACGCGCCGGTGCAGATCGACAAGACCGCCGACTCGATGCGCGAGCTGCACCAGGACATCGCCCGCTTCGCCAGCGGCGAGGCGCCGATCACGCAGGCCGAGCTGGACAAGATCAAGGCGACCAACGTGCGTTCGCTGCCCGGCGACTACGAGACCGCGCGCGCGGTGCTCGGCCAGATCGGTTCGATCCTGCGCTACAACCGCCCGGACAACTGGGTCGAGATCTTCAAGCAGAAGGTCGAGGCGATGCCGCTGGAGCGCGTGCAGCAGGCCGCGGCGACGCTGCAACCCGGCTCGATGACCTGGGTCGTCGTCGGTGATCTCGGCCAGATCGAACAGCCGGTACGCGAACTGGGCGTCGGCGAGGTCATGGTGATCGACAGCGACGGCAATCCGATCGCGAAGCCGGCGAACTGATCGCCGGACGCAGGCCCTGCCAAGGCCCCGGGGCGCGACTGATCACGTCGCGGGGCCTGGATGGTTCACAAGCCGCGGGGTTCGTGCTGAGGTAGCAGGCACGAACCCTGCGGCGAGTCCTGCATGAGCGCCTCCCTCCGCGAGCCGTATCGGCCTAACCGCAACATCGTCAAGTTCGCGCTGGCCGGCGGCGTGGTCGCGCTGAGCGTCACCGGCCTGCTGCTCAGCTACGGCACCACGGACAACTTCGAGCTGTTCGGGGTCCCCACCGCCAGCCGCACGCTGAACCAGCTCACCGCCGTGCTGCTGACCTGCATGGCGCTGGTGGTGCCGCTCACTTCGAATCTGTACACGCCGAAACTGGTGCGGCTGTACGTCACCCATCCGCTGATCGTCAGCGGCCTGCTGGTTTTGGTCGGCAGCCAGTTGCTGCTGATGGCGACGACGTTCTTCACGCCGCAGCAGATGGTCTTCCGCGTGCTCGCGGCGGCGGTGTCGCTGGCTTATTTGCTGGTCCTGACCACGACCTTGCCGTTCCTCTACGGCATCAGCCAGTTCCTGCGACCGAGCTATTTCGTGCCGATGCTCACCCGCCGCGGCGTGCAGCAGCTCGCCCGCCTGCAGCGCGACGGCACGACGCAGCCCGGCGTCAGCCGCGGCCTGTTCGAGACCGTTGACGTGCTGACCAACATCGCGCTGACCGGCATGAATCGCAGCGACCGGCAACTCGTGCTGCTCGCCCTCAGTGCCCTGCATACGCTGCTACGCGCGACCATCGCGGATGGCAGCGGCGATCGCCGCGGCTGGCGGCGAGGGCGCAAGTTCTTCGTGCCCGGCCTGGCCCGCGAGGGCCAGGACTACCTGGCGCGCGAGGAGGTCTGGCCGGAGGCCTATGTGCTCGCGCAGATGCTCAAGGTGATGGAAGTCGCCACCAAGCGCCAGCACGAGATTCTCGGCGAGCTGGCCAGCCAGCTCGCCGATACCGCCAAGCAGGCGTTCGCGCTGCGCCGCGACGAAATCGTCGAGCTGCACGTGATGGCCTTCAACACGCTGATGCGCGACGCGATCGAGGAGCAGGACCTGCGTCGCTTCCAGAACCTCTCGTACCACTACCGCCTGCTGATCGAGATTTTCTGCGAAGACCCGGCGCGGATGAATGGCAGTGCGCACCATCTCATCCACTATGCCGGCATGGCTGCCAAGCAGGGGCCGTTCTATGCGCTGGAGACGGTCATCTATGACCTCGGCGAGGCCGTGCTCAGCGTCGGTCGGCGCAGCGAAGACGCGGCGATCGCGCTGATCCGGCACAGCACCGGTAATTTCCTGCTCGCCAGCATCGCCCAGGGCAGCCAGACCGCGCGCGTCGGCTGGCGTACCTTGATCCGCCTGTACTGGGAAGCGCGCGCCGCCGGCCTGGAGCGGCTGGCCCGGCAACTGCACGACGACTACTTGCGCGACCGCGCCGCGCACCGCGAGCAGTTGAGCCGTGCGTTAGGCGAGAACCGCGAACTGCATTACGAGTTCAACGACCGCTTGATGCGTTTCGCCTATATGTCCCCCGCCGCAGTGGACCTGGCGACGCGCTACATCACCGAAGGCACGGAGAACTGACGCAACCCGACGACGCTGACCGGGCGCGGCTCGCGCGTGAGTGCCGTGGCTCGAATCAGAAGCGACAGGTCGGGTTCCTCAGCCGCAGCAGGCTCACGGCGAGGCGCTCAGCGTCCGTGTCGCGAGCGCAAATTCGGACCGCTGTCCGGTGCCGGCGTGGCGAAAGGCTTGGACAGGGTCAGCGGACCGGCGTACAGCGGCGGCCGCGGCGCCGCATCGCGCGCTTGTTCCAGCACGGCCTGTGCACGCCGCAGCATGCGCCGGCGCATGGCGGCGACCAGCCACCACAGCGGGCCGCCGGTATCGGCGAGACAAAGGCTGATGACCAGGGGCGCCCAGCCCGAATCCGGCGACAGCCAGAGTGAAACGAGTGCCGCCGCCGTGCCCAGCAGGGGAATGCCGAGCGGCAGTCGCGCCGGGAACTGCCCCTCGCGCAGCCGGTGCATCGCGATCGACAGCAGCGTGTAATTGAGATTCACCAGCACCAGCGCGCAGCCGAGAACGAGACTGACGACGCTGCCCGGACTCATGGGCTGCCCCGCGGACGATCCAAACTTGGCAGTGGCGTAATCAACGGTTGGTCAACTGGATCTCGATACGGCGATTGCGCGCCAGCGCGGTCTCGTCATCGCCCTGCGCCAGCGGCCGGAACTCGCCGAAGCCATTGGCTGCCAGGCGGTGCGCGGGGATCCCGCTGGCCACCAGGTACTTGACTATAGCGATCGCGCGCGCCGTCGACAGTTCCCAATTGGAAGGAAATCTTGGCGTACTGATCGGCCGTTTGTCGGTATGACCGTCGATGCGGAGTACCCAATCGATGTCGGAAGGAATCTCCGCAGTCACCTCGCGCAGCGTCTGCGCCAGTTGATCGAGTTGTAAGCGGCCTTCCGGTTGCAGCTCGTCGGATCCGGAAGGGAACAACAGGCCGGCAGGCACGACGAACCGGTCGCCGACGATGATGATGTCGGCGCGGTTGCCGAGGATCTGCCGCAGCTTGCCGAAGAAGTCCGAACGGTAGCGGGCCAGTTCATTGACCCGGTTGGCCAGCGCCAGATTCAGCTGACGACCGAGGTCGGCGATCTGCATGTCCTTGGCCTCGCTCTTCGAGCGTTCCAGCTGCAATGCCGCGCTGAGCTCTTCGAGCTGCTGGCGTACCGCGGCCAGCTGCCGGTTGAGCAGCTCGACCTGCGCCGCGGCCTTGGCGCTGAGGTCGGTCTGCACGGTCAGCTTGTCGCGCGTCGTCTCGAGTTCGGCCAGGCGTGCGGCGATCTCGCTCTCCAGCTGCCGCTTCAGCTCGGCGAGCGCGTTGAGGTCGGCGGACAAGCGCGCGACCTCGTCCTGATTGGCCTGCAACGCGGTCTCGGTCTCGCCCAGCTTGATCTGCAGCGCATTGCGTTCGCTCGACGTCGTGGCAAGGGAGGCGCTCAGCTCGTCGGCGCGCTGCAACGCCTGCGCCTTTGCCGACTTCTCCAGCGACAGCACGTTGGCGAGCTGGGCCAGCTCCGCGTTGAGCCGCGCCAGCGCGGCATCGCGTCCACTCAGGGCATCGCTGAGCACGAATTGGCCGATCGTGAAGATCAGCAGCAGAAAGATCAGCACCATGAGCAGCGAGCTCAAGGCATCGACGAAGCCCGGCCAGAAATCGATCGAGCGACGGCGGCGGGCGGCGAGGGTGGTCATAGCTCAGTCCAATGATTCGCGTGCAGTTCCAATGGCAGGTCCACTTCCCGCAAAGCGGCGCCGGCGAACCGGCGATGTTGCTCCGGAGCGGGTTGCTGGAACGGACGTCGCATCAAGCCGCGCGCTTGGTGTCCATCGCGGCGGCGATGGTGCGCGACAGCAGCCGGAACTCGGCGCGCAGATCTTCGGTCATGCCGCCCTCCTGCTGCGCCAGTTGCTTCAAGCTCGCGCGCAGCTCGGTCTGCGCCTCGGTCAGCCGGGCAAGCTGGGTGTTGAGTTCGGCGAGCTGCTCGCCATTGGCGCGGCGCTCACGCTCGTTCTCGACGATCGCGCGCTGCATCCGCTCCAGACCGTCGGCGGTTTGCTCCAGCAGCGCCTGCACATAGGCCGGCACCGAGCCTTCACCCTCACCACCGAGTGCGCCGCTGGACAGCCGCGTCATACCGGTCAGCCAATCCTCCAGCTCGCTGTAGAAGCGATTGGCCGCACGCCCGGCGAACAGATCCAGCAGCCCCAGCACCAGCGAGCCGGCGAGGCCGAACAGCGAGGTCGAGAAGCTGGTCGCCATACCCGACAGCGGCTCGCGCAGCTGCGTCTTCAGCGCGTCGAACATCGCCAGCGCGTCGCTGCCGGCGGACAGCCCGGCGATGATGTCGGCAACCGACGCGATCGTGCGCAGCAGACCCCAGAACGTGCCGAGCAGGCCGAGGAAGATCAGCAGGCCGATCAGATAGCGGCTCAGATCGCGCTGCTCTTCGAGGCGCAAATACACGCTGTCGAGCAGCGAGCGCAGCGAGCCGGTCGACAGCGACTGCGGCTTGCGCTCGCCTTGCGACAGCAGCCGCGCCATCGATGACAGCAGGCGCGGCTTGATGGTCGGCGGACGCTCCGGATTGGCGCGGCGGAACGCTTCGATCCAGCGCACCTCGTGCTGCAGGCGCAGTACCCAGCGCAGATTGACCAGCACGCCGATCACGAACACGGCGAGGATCACGCCGTTGAACACCGGCGTCGCAAAGAATGCCTGCAGCAGCGGCGCGGCCAGCACTACGCACAGCGCAGCGAGGCCCGCCAGGACGCCCAGCATCAGGAACAGCACACGAATGGGTTGACTCATCTTGAGGTCGCTCGGGAGTGGCCGCGCATAGGATGCGCGCGGTGGCAGTCGGACCGTGCCGTCCCCAGCGAGTTCCACCGTCCTCGTTTAGCCAGGCTTCACCAAGGCAGCGGTGCTAGGCCATGCGCATGATCGCGCGGCTACGTCCCGCCAGTTACGAGGACATCCTCCGGCTGCCCGAACACATCACCGGGGAGATCCTCAACGGCGAACTGCATACGCAGCCGCGGCCCGTGCCGCGGCACGCGCTGTTGGCAACCGGGTTCGCGATGGAGCTGTCCGGGCCGTTCCACTTCGGCCGCGGTGGCGGTCCCGGATACGCATATCGCCGCTGTGCCGGATTGGGTCCGCGAAATCCTGTCGCCGAGCACGGCGCGCAAGGATCGCAAGCTCAAACTGCCGCTCTACCGTGAATTGGGCGTGCAACACGCCTGGCTCGTCGATCCGCAGGCGAGAACGCTCGAGATCTTGCGTAACGACGGCGCGCACTGGATCGTGCAGGCCGTATTCGGCGATCAGGACGCGAGGCGTGCCGAACCGTTCGACGCGGCCGAGATCGCGCTCGGTCCGCTGTGGGATGGGTAACGACGCTCAGCCCGGCGTGATGCCGCTCTCGGCCAGGCGCTGCCGCGTGTACTCGTAACCGGCCGCCTCGGCGCGGTCGAACGCCTTCCAGTCGAGCAGATCGATGCCACGCAGTGACGGCGTCAGCAGCAGCCGTGCTTGTTTGCGCCGGCGCTGCTGCGTCGCGATCGAATTCACCATGCCCGAGCGGAGCAGGATCTGCGCGATGCTCGGCCGCTTCGCCGGGCCGAACGCGTCGCGCAACAGGATCCACCAGGGCGGCGATTCGGTCTCGTCGACCTGCGCCTGCAGTCGGTAGCTGCCGCCGACGTCGATGCCGATGATGTCGCCGGCCAGGCGCTTGCGCATCTCGCCGACCGGCAGGTTGTCGATGACGCCGCCGTCGACCAGCACGCGGCCGGCATCGAACACCGGCGGCAGGATGCCCGGAATCGCGCTGGACGCGCGCAGCCAGCGCCACAACGGCCCGTGCTCATGGGTTTCGATCGCGCCGTCGGTGAGGTTGCTGGAGACGCAGAAGAACGCGATCGGTAGGTCTTCGATGTCGCGCCCCCCGAACGCATTGCGCAGCCGCCGGCTGACCATCGCGCCCGAGCGCAGCGCGACCAGCGGCAAAGTCCAGTCGCGCAGCGGATTGTTGACCACGAAATGCTCGTGATACAGCGCGCGCAGTGACGCATCGTCCCAGTCGGTCGCCAGGCCGGCGCCGACGATCGCGCCGATGCTGGTGCCGCCGACGTAATCGAACTGCCAACCCGCTTCGCGCAGCGCGCGGATCGCGCCGAGATGGGCGAAGCCGCGCGCGCCGCCGCCGGATAGCACGAGGCCGGTGGCGCGGCCGGTCAGCCGGCGTACCAGGCGGGCGAGGTCGGCGGCACCGCGCACATGGTGATGCACCTTCGCCTGCGGCAGCGCCTGCAGCCAGTCGCGGGTGCTGCCGGCACGCGGCTCGCCGCGCTGCAGCAGCACGAGGTGCACCGGAATCGCCGGCGCGCGCGCCGGCAGCGGCAGGCGTGTCTGCAGCTGCACCGGCCGTGTGCCATCGCCGACCAGCAGCACGCAGTCGCTCTGCCGCACGCAGCGCTCGCGCCATTCGGCGTCCTCGTTGCCGACGTAGATCAGATGGCGGCGGCCCGCCTCGAGCTCGCTGAACCACGGCGTCGGCTTGCCCTCGGCGAGCGCGGCATCGACCAATTCGATGTGCTCGACCTGGCCTAACGCCGCGGCCAGGCGGCGGGCGAAGTCCTGCGCATCGACGCCCTCGGTGGCCGGCAGCACGGCGAAGCAACTGGCACGCGGCGCGACCAGGGAACGGCTACCGTAGCTGCGCCGCAGCGCGATCTGCACCAGACGCAGCATCGCCTCCGGATGGAGCGCGGCGAGGCGTTCGAAGCCGACCCGTGGCAGGAACAGCAATTCCGAATCGCGCAGCGCGATCACCCGCGCATGGCGCGGCTCGTCGGCGAGCAGGCCGGTTTCACCGACCGTTTCACCGGGCGCCACCGTGCCGAGTTCGCGCACACGGCCGTCCGGCTCGCGTCGCGATGCGGCGAGACGCCCGTACAGCAGCAGGAACAGCCCGTCCGAATCCTCGCCCTGATCGAACAGCACATTGCCGCCGGCCAGCGCGAACCACTCGATCTGATCGGCCAGCGCCGACAGCGCCGCGCCGCCCAAACCTGCGAACAATGGCTGTTCGGCCAGGGCGGCGAGGACGCGACGGCGGATGGTCTCGGCGCGAGTCATAGCGTACGCCGAACATACGCCAACCCTCCGATCGGGCGATAGCGCGGCGCTTGCATTCCGATCGCCAGCGGCTACCTTGCGGTGATGGACAGCACAACGAACCCGCTGCTGGCGGCCAGCGAACTGCCGCCGTTCTCGCATATCCGTCCCGAACACGTCGCGCCGGCGATCGACCATCTGCTGACCGACTACCGAGCCGAGGTCGAGCGTCTGGTCGCCGATCCCAACGCACGCAGCTTCGAGACGCTGCTGGCGCCGTTGGAGCGGCTCGACGAGCGGCTCGACCGGGCCTGGGCGCCGATCTCGCATCTGCACGGCGTGAAGGATTCGCCGGAACTGCGCGAGGTCTATTCGGCGGCGCTGGAGAAATTGACCGAGCACCAGACCGAGATCGGCCAGCATCGCGGCCTGTTCGAGGCGGTGCGCGCGGTGCGCGAGGCGCCCGCTTACAACGGCCTCGATCGCGCGCGGCAGACGCTGATCGAGGACAGCCTGCGCGGCTTCCGTTTGTCCGGTGTCGCGCTCGAGGGTGAGGCGCGCGAACGCTTCAAGCAGATCCAGAGCGAACTCTCCAAGCTCGAAACCGAGTTCGAGGAAGCCGTGCTCGACGCGACCGAGGCGTGGACGCGACCGCTCAGCGAGGCTGAACTCAGCGGGCTGCCGGAATCGGCGCTGGCGCTACTGCAGGCGGCCGCGGCGGAAAAACAGCATGCCGGTCCGCTGGCGACGCTGAAGGGCCCGGTGGTGCAGGCGCTGCTGACCTATGCCGACAGCCGCGCCCTGCGCGAAGAGGTCTACACCGCGTACAACACCCGCGCCTCGGAGCAGGGCCCGCATGCCGGGCGCTTCGACAACAGCGAGCGTATCGAGCAGATCATGGCGCTGCGCCATGAGGCGGCGACACTGCTCGGCTTCAACACCGCCGCCGAAGTGTCGCTGTACGACAAGATGGCGGCGACGCCCGAGCGCGTGCTGACCTTTCTGCGCGAGTTGGCGTTGAAAGCGCGACCGGTGGCGCAGCGCGAGCTGACCGAACTCGCCGACTTCGCGCGCAGCGAACTCGGCATCGCCGACCTGCAGCCGTGGGACATCGCCTATGCCAGCGAGAAGCTGCGCCAACAACGCTTCGACTTCAGCGAAGAGGATCTGAAGCCCTACTTCCCGTTGCCGCAGGTGCTCGACGGCCTGTTCGCGATCGCAGCGAAGGTGTTCGGCGTGCAGTTCCGCGAGCGCGAGAGCGTCGATGTCTGGCATCCGGACGTACGCTATTACGATGTGCTGGATGCCGACGGCAGCCTGCGTGCGGGCTTCTACGTCGACCATTACGCCCGTGCCGGCAAGCGCGGCGGCGCCTGGATGGCGGTGTGCCGCGCGCGTTTCAACGAGACCGCGCTGCAGCATCCGGTCGCGTTCCTGACCTGCAATTTCCCGCCGCCGAGCGCGGACAAGCCGGCGTTGCTGACCCATGACGACGTGCTGACGCTGTTCCACGAGTTCGGCCATGGCTTGCACCACATGCTGACCGAGGTCGACTGGCCGAGCATCGCCGGCATCAGCGGCGTGGAGTGGGACGCGGTCGAGTTGCCGAGCCAGTTCATGGAGAACTTCGGCTGGCAGCGCGCGACGCTGGATCTGTTTGCAAGGCATTGGCAGACCGGCGCGCCGCTGCCGCAAGCGCTGTTCGAGAAAATGCTCGCCGCGCGGCATTTCCATGCCGGCCTGTTCCTGGTGCGTCAGCTCGAATTCGCGCTGTACGACTTCCGCATGCACCTCGAATACGACCCGGCACGCGGCGCGCGCACGCTGGCGCTGCTCGAATCGGTGCGCGATGAGGTCGCGGTGATCAAGCCGCCCGCCTGGCATCGCTTTCCGCACGCGTTCACGCACATCTTCGCCGGCGGTTACGCGGCCGGTTACTACAGCTATCTGTGGGCCGAGGTGCTCAGCGCCGATGCATTCGCCGCGTTCGAGGAAGCCGGCATCCTCGACGCCGCGACCGGCGCGCGCTACCGCCGCGAGATCCTCGCCGTCGGCGGCTCGCGCCCGGCGCTGGAGAGCTTCATCGCGTTCCGTGGCCGTGAGCCGCAGCCGGATGCCTTGCTGCGTAGTTACGGCTTGGCCGCGTGAACGAACGGCTGGCGGCACTGCCCGGCGAT
>Ga0196963_10000972_pt1 | contig 21402 bp, 19 predicted proteins | sample S1_5metaG_FD_148600 | JGI IMG/M metagenome (GOLD analysis project Ga0196963, IMG submission 148600) | Soil microbial communities from Anza Borrego desert, Southern California, United States - S1_5 | ecosystem: Environmental > Terrestrial > Soil > Desert | place: USA: California | collected... | reverse complement strand
GCGACCCGGTCGTGAACCGTCACCCACTTGGCGAACGTCTTCGGATCCGCCAGGTCGTACGTCAGCCCGGTCAGGTCCAGGTCGCCCTTCTGCACGGAATCGTCGTGACACTCCGCACAGTACTTCTGAACGAACGGCTTGAGCTCCGCCGGCGGCGCGGCGACGACGCCACCCGCACAAAGGCCGAGCAGCAACGAAACGATCCCGAAACGGCGCGTGCGGAGCACTCCCATGACCCCAATACTACCGCCGCCCCGCCGATCTGATGAAACCCGCATCCCGCCAACGCAAACACCCCCGGGGCAATCGCCCGGGGGTGTGGGTGCTATCTCGGTGCTGTAATGCAGTGGAGAGGGGGAGACATCGGTTGAACTCTTCGTGAGCGGCGTCGCCGAATTGGACGCCTTGCGAGGATTGGCGACGCCCTGAACGGCAATGGCCCACCGCGACTCGACAAGTGTTCGATGTACCTATAACAGGGGAGGCTTTTCGTGCCGGGTGGCGCGGTTCACCACCCTCGGACGACCAGGCGACCGGCGAGCCGGACGTCACGTCCGATGGGCGGAATAGGACGGGCAGAAGCCTGTTCGCAAACTCCAAAGCAATCAGCCGCGAAGGTAAAATGCTCCTGCGGAACCTGATCCGACACACGAACCGAACACCGCTACCGTCGGCTCATGGGAGGAGGGGAGCCACTGCCGGGGGACCGCCGCGCCGCATGGCCCGCCGCAGCGCCTCCACTTGGGCGGGAGAGACGACCTGCCCTGACGCCTCGGCGGGCACCGCCCTTAGCAGGGCGAGCGACCGACCGTGCAGGCGGTACTTGGCGCCCCCGCTCAAGACCCGAATCACGGGCTCGGCGTCAAACGTGTCCAACACCGCCTCCCAGACGTGCCCGGGCCGGGTCAGCGGGAGGGTGAACGGCACCTCCTCCCAGTACGCGTTAAGGGCCAGGAACAAGGTGTCCCCAACGATCGGCTCGCCGCGCTCGTCGACCTCGTCTATGGTGTCGCCCGCGAAACGCACGCCGAGGCAGCGGACGAAGTCGGCCGCCCACGCCCGGTCGCCCATCTCCCGGCCGGTCGGCTCGAACCACGACACGTCGGTGACCCCGGCCCCCCGGATGTCGCGGTCCTGGAACCACTTGCGGCGGTGGAAGACCGGCTGCTCGCGGCGGACCCGGACGCACCGCTGGACGAACTCGAGGAACTGCCGCCGCGGCGCGTCGAGCTCCCAGCTCACCCACGTCAGGTCGTCGTCGTGGCAGTACGCGTTGTTGTTCCCGCGCTGGGTGCGCCCGAGCTCGTCGCCGGCCAGCAGCATCGGCACGCCCTGGCTGAACAGCAGCGTGGCGATCAGGTTGCGCTTCTGCCGCTCGCGGAGGGCGAGGACGGCCGGGTCGTCGGTCGGGCCCTCGGCGCCGCAGTTCCAACTGTGGTTGTCGTCCGGGCCGTCGCGGTTGTCCTCCCGGTTGGCCTGGTTGTGCTTGGCGTTGTAGCTGACGAGGTCTTGGAGGGTGAAGCCGTCGTGGCAGGTGACGTAGTTGATGCTCGCGTACGGCTTGCGGCCGTCGTCCTGGTACAGGTCCGAGCTGCCGGCCAGGCGGGTGGCCAGCTCGCTCACCAGCCCGCCCTCGCCCTTCCAGAACCGGCGGACCGGGTCGCGGAACCGGGCGTTCCACTCGGTCCACTGGACGGGGAAGTTGCCGACCTGGTGCCCGCCCGGGCCGACGTCCCACGGCTCGGCGATCAGCTTGACCTGGGACAGGACCGGGTCCTGGTGGATCACGTCAAAGAACCCGCTCAGGCGGTCGACGTCGAACAGCTCCCGGGCGAGGGCGGCGGCCTCGTCGAACCGGAACCCGTCGACGTGCATCTCGGTCGCCCAGTACCGCAGGCTGTCCATGATCATCTGGAGGACGCGCGGGTGGCGGACGTTGAGCGTGTTCCCGCACCCGGTGAAGTCGACGTAGTACCGCCGGTCCTGGGGGGAGAGCCGGTAGTAGGCCGCGTTGTCGATCCCGCGCCACGACACGGTCGGCCCCATGTGGTTCCCTTCGCACGTGTGGTTGTAGACCACGTCGAGGATCACCTCGATCCCGGCCGCGTGCAGGGACCGGACCATCGACTTGAACTCCTGGACCGCCCGCCACGGGGTCTGGCGAGATGCGTACTCCAGGTGGGACGCGAAGTAGCTCAGCGTGTTGTACCCCCAGTAGTTGGTCAGCCCCCGGTCGAGCAGGTGGCGGTCGTCGAGGTGGCAGTGGACCGGCAGGAGCTCGACCGCGGTCACGCCCAGGTCGAGCAGGTGCTTGATCACCGGCTCGCTAGCCAGCGCCGCGTACGTCCCGCGCTTGGACTCCGGCACCTCCGGGTGGCGCATCGTCAGCCCACGGACGTGGGCCTCGTAGATCACCGTCTTGTGCCACGGGGTCCGCGGCGGGCGGTCGTCCCCCCAGGTGAACGCCGTGTCGATCACGGCCGCCAGCGGGCAGTGCGCCGCGTTGTCCCGGCCGTCGAACGCGAGGTCGTCGGCCCCGATCCGATACCCGAACAGCGAGTCGTCCCACGCCAGGTCCCGGCCGATCGCCTTCGCGTACGGGTCGAGGACGACCTTGTTCGGGTTGAACCGATGGCCGGCCGGCGGGTCGTACGGCCCGTACACCCGGTACCCGTACAGCTGCCCGGGCTCGACGTCCGGGAAGTACCCGTGCCAGACCATGTCGGTCTGCTCGGGGAGCGTGATCCGGGCCGACTCGCGGGCGTCGTCGGCCGAGTCGAACAGGCACAGCTCCACCCGCGTGGCGTGTTCGGAAAAGATCGCGAAGTTGACGCCCGCCCCGTCCCACGTCGCCCCGAGCGGGTACGGGCGCCCTGGCCAGATTCGTGTTTGCATACCAACGACCGTCATGCGGACCGGACCGGTGAGCCGCGAGCGGGCGCCGATCGTAGCCGGCGCATGGCCGGACGGGAACGTGTAAGCCGGGGGCGTCCCGGCAGGGCCCGGCCGCCCCCGGCCATTGCCTCGCGGTAACCGGCGCAACTTACCACCTCGACTCCGGAGATTTCCTGACTTGTAATGCGCTTGAGCCTGGCGCCGCGCTGGCGAGAATGGGCGGGGCGCCCGCCCGGTCATGACGCCCGCGATGTCCCGCGGCCGTCGGCGTGGCGCGTTCCACAGTTTCGCGTGACGGGTTCGCGGATGAGTAAAGCAAGTGCCGGTCATGAGGCCCCGGCCGCCACCGGGATCGTCGGGCTCGACGCGATCCTTGGGGGCGGCTTGCCGCGGGGAAACGTCTACCTGGTGCAGGGCGATCCGGGCGTCGGGAAGACCACGCTCGGCCTCCAGTTCCTCCTGGCTGGCCAACCGGCCGGGGAGCGCGGGCTCTACATCACGCTCTCCGAGAGCCGGCCGGAACTCGTGCGCGTCGCCGCGTCCCACGGCTGGGACCTGGGGCGGCTCGAGGTGGTCGAGGTCGCGCCGGACAGTGGCGACGGCGACCCCCGCGCGGTCGAGGAGGACCAGTACGACGTGTTCCATCCCGCCGAGGTCGAGCTCGGGCAGGTCGTCGCAACGCTGACCGGGGAGGTGGAGCGCGTCCGCCCGGCCCGGGTCGTGGTCGACTCGCTCTCCGAGCTCCGCCTGCTGGCGCGCGACCCGCTACGGTACCGCCGCCACCTGTTGGCCCTGAAGCGGTTCTTCGTCGGCCGCGGGTGCACGGTCCTCCTGCTCGAGGCGTCCACGGGCGGGCCGGTTGGCGACCTCCACTCGAACACGCTGGTGCACGGGGTCCTGTCGCTGGAGCAGGCCACGCCGGCGTACGGGGTCAAGCGCCGGCGGCTCAACATCCTCAAGCTCCGCGGCGTCCGGTTCGACGACAGCTATCACGACTTCCGGATCGTGACCGGCGGCCTCCAGGTGTTCCCCAGGCTGGTCGCCGACGCGCACGCCGGGCCGCCCGGCCATCGGGCGGGGGCGGCGGACCTGCCGAGCGGCGCACCCCAGCTGGACCAGATGCTGGGGGGCGGCCTGCCCCGCGGGAAGAGCGCGATGTTCGTCGGCCCGGCGGGCGCGGGCAAGAGCACGCTGGCTGACCAGTACGTCCTCGCCGCCGCGTCCCGGCGGGAGGCGGCGGTGGTCTACACGTTCGACGAGAGCACGGACACCCGCATGGCCCGCGCCGACTCGTTCGGGATGAAGCTCCGGGCGGCCGTCGAGGACGGGGGGCTCGTCGTGCAGCAGGTGGACCCGGGCGCCCTGGCGCCCGGGGAGTTCGCGGCGATGGTGCGCCACCAGGTCGAGACGCGCGGCGCGCGGATCGTAGTGGTCGACAGCCTGAACGGGTACCTCAACGCCACGCCGGACGAGCGGTTCCTGCTCGTGCAGTTGCACGAACTGCTGACGTACCTTGGCCACAAGGGGGTATGCACCCTGCTCGTGCTCGGGCAGCAGGGGCTGCTCGGGGCGACCGTGGACGTGCCGGTGGACGTGAGCTATCTGGCCGACGCGGTCCTGTTCCTGCGGTACTTCGAGCACGCGGGCGAGGTTCGGACGGCGGTCTCGGTCGTGAAGAAGCGGACCGGGCGCCACGAGCGGACGATCCGGGAGTTCCGGCTGGCCGCCGGCGGGGTGCAGGTCGGGGAGCCGCTACGGGGGTTCTCCGGCGTCCTGACCGGGACGCCCACGTACGCCGGGCGGGGCCGGCCCGGCCCGAGGCTGCTGGCGGAAGGAGCGATCACCGGAGGCGACGATGCGGGCGACGGGCCGAACCGAACCTGAGAGCGTGCCCGGCGGCGGGGCCGGCCGCACGGACGAGGAGCGGGTGCTCGTCCTGGCGCCGCACGGCCGCAACGCCCGGCTGATCGAGCAGGTGCTCGGCCGCGCCGGGCTCGGGTGTCATCCGTGCGCAGACGCCCACCACCTCTGTCGGGAGGCGTCGGGCGCGGTCGGGGCGGCGATCCTGCACGAGAACGCGCTCACCCCGTCGGGCGTGCGGGCCCTGGCCGGCGCACTCGCCGCGCAGCCCCCGTGGTCCGACCTCCCCGTGATCATCCTGACCGGCGGCGGGCGGACGACGCGGGGCAGCGTCCAGATCGTCCGCCAGCTCGGCGCCAACGTGACCCTGCTGGAGCGGCCGGTCCGGATGATCACCTTGGTCAGCGCCGTCCGGTCGGCCCTGCAGGCCCGGCGGCGACAGTACCAGGTCCGCGAGCTCTTGGCCCGCGAGCACATGGCCCGGGCGGACGCCGAGTCCGCGAGTAGGGCGAAGGACCACTTCTTGGCGACGTTGTCGCACGAGCTCCGCACGCCGCTCACCCCGGTTTTGCTCAGCCTGAGCGAACTGCTCCGCGACCCCGCGCTGCCGCCAGCAGCGCGCGGCGAACTCGACGTGGCCCGCCAGAATGTGGAGCTCCAGGCGCGGCTGATCGACGACCTCCTTGACGTGACGCGGATCTCCCGGGGGAAGCTGGTCCTGCGCCGGGAGACGGTCGACCTGCACGCGGTCGTCCGCCACGCGGTCGACATCTCGTGCGGGGGGAGCGCCGACGCCAAGGGGCTGGACGTGCGAACCCAACTGGCGGCGACGCGCACGGCCGTCGGCGGGGACGGCGCCCGGCTCTCCCAGGTGTTCTGGAACCTGATCCGCAACGCCGTCAAGTTCACCCCCGCCGGCGGCCGGATCCGCATCGCGACCCGCGACGCGGAGGACGACGGCTCGGTCGAGGTGACCGTCGAGGACAGCGGCGTCGGCATCGAGCCGGGCGCCCTCTCGCGGATTTTCGACGAGTTCGAGCAGGAAGGCCACCACGTGACCGCCCGGTTCGGCGGGCTCGGCCTCGGCCTGACCATCTGTAAGGCCCTGGTCGAACTGCACGGGGGCACGATCCGCGCGCACAGTGAGGGACGGGGCCACGGCGCGCGGTTCCTGGTGACGCTCCCGGCGACGGCGCCGGCGCCCGCGCTGACGCCGCAGGCGGATCCCGCCGCGGGCGTTCCCGGGCGCGGCCCGCGCGACGGTGGCCCGCAGTCGCTCGGCTTGAGGATCCTCCTGGTCGAGGACCACGAGCACACGGCCAAGGCGATGTCCCGGATCCTGCGGCGGATGTCGTGCGAGGTGTGTGACGCCCCCGACGTCGTCACGGCTAAGCAACTGGCCTCGTCCAGGGCCTTCGACGGCGTCATCAGCGACCTTGGGCTGCCCGACGGCAGCGGCCTCGACCTGATGCGGCACCTCCGGGCCGAGTACGGCCTAATCGGCATCGCCCTGAGCGGGTACGGGATGGACGACGACGTCCGCCGCAGCCTGGAGGCCGGGTTTGCCAGGCACCTGACCAAGCCGATCGACCCGGCCCAGTTGGGCCGCGCGATCGCGGAGGTGTTTCGAGCGACCGATAGGGGCGGCGGCTAGCGACCTGCTGCGCTAGGAACCGGTCTCGGTGGCACGGGCCGGCCCGCGCGACGCCCGACGGACGGATCGTGGTGGCGGCACACCTGCCTGACGGTCGCGGCCGACGGCTCGATTGCCGCTTCGTTCACGGAGCCGACGGCGACGGCGAACGAGCGGACGCGGCACGGTCGCGCCCAACGCCGATCAGGCGGTGGACCGTCGCGGCGTCCAGCGTCTCGCGGCGGAGCAGCTCTCCGGCCGCCCGGTCGAGCGCGTCGCGATGCACTTGCAGCAACCGCTTCACCTCACCGTAGCAGTCGTGGAGGATCTGTTTCACCTCGGCGTCGACCTCCCGGGCCACCTCCTCGCTCACGTCGCGCGGCGCGGCGCCCTCAGTGTCGCCAGGCAGGAACGTCCCGGGCCGACGGCCGCAGTGCAACAGGCCGACGGTCCCGCTCATCCCGAACAGGCAGACCATCTGGCGGGCCAGCCCCGTCGCCCGCTCCAGGTCGTTCTCCGCCCCGGTGCTGACGTTGCCGAACGCGACCTCCTCGGCGGCACGCCCGCCGAGCAGCCCCTTGATCCGGTCCCGCAACTCCTCCTGCGTCAGCAGGAACTGGTCGCTGGTGGGCAGTTGCAACGTGTAGCCGAGGGCGAAGCGGCCGCGCGGGACGATGCTGACCTTGTGCAGCGGGTCGGCGTGCGGGCAGCACGCCGCCGCCAGCGCGTGGCCGACCTCGTGGTACGCGACCCGCCGCTTCTTCTCCTCGTCGAGCCGGCGGCTCCTCCGCTCCGGCCCGGCCACGACCTTCTCGACCGCCTCGTCCAGGTCCCGCTGCTCGATCCGGGTCGAGCCACGCCGGGCCGCGAGCAGGGCCGCCTCGTTCACCGCGTTGGCCAGGTCGGCCCCGGCGAAGCCGGCGGTCGCCGCCGCCACGCGGCGCAGATCCGCGTCGTCGGCCAGCGGCTTGCCGCGGGCGTGAACCCTGAGGATCGCCTCGCGGCCGTCCAGGTCCGGCAGGTCTACGACGATCTGCCGGTCGAACCGCCCGGGGCGGACCAGCGCCCGGTCGAGGATTTCGGGGCGGTTGGTCGCCGCCAGGATGATCACGCCGGCGTTGGCCTCGAAGCCGTCCATCTCGACCAGGAGCTGGTTCAGCGTCTGCTCCCGCTCGTCGTTGACCGCGCCGGCTACGTGGACGCCGCGCTGCCGGCCGATCGCGTCGACCTCGTCGATGAAGACGATGCACGGGGCGTGCTGCTTGGCCTGCTCGAACAGGTCCCGCACCCGGGCGGCCCCGACGCCGACGAACATCTCTACGAAATCGCTGCCGCTGATCGAGAAGAACGGGACGCCCGCCTCGCCGGCCACCGCCCGGGCCAGCAGCGTCTTGCCCGTGCCCGGCGGGCCGGCCAGCAGCACGCCCTTCGGTATCTTTGCCCCCAGCGCCCCGTACCGTTCCTTGTTCTTCAGGAAGTCCACGACCTCTTGCAACTCCACTTTGGCCTCGTCGCACCCGGCCACGTCGGCGAACGTCACGCCGGTCTGGTGGTCCGCGATCAGGCGGTGACGGCTCCGGCCGATGCCCGCCAGGATGCCGCCGGCGCCGCGGACGCTGCGAGCCAGCAGGAACCACAGCCCGACCATGACCGCGATCGGCAGCACCCAAGAGAGCAGGAACTGCGAGAGGAAGCTGGGCCGCTCGCCGACGAACCTTACGCCCGCCCGCTGAAGGTCCTGCACGAGGTCCGGATCCTCCACCCGCACGGTGCGGAACAGGAACGGCTCCTTCACCGCCGGGGTCGCGATCGCCGCAGTGGTGGCTGGTAGGGTAGAGGGCGTGGACGGGTTCGTCGTGGCCGGCGGGCCGGGCGCGCGGCCCTGAGCGGGTACAATGCGCCCCGTGATCTCGTCCTGTCCGACCGCACACTCGGCGACTTGGCCGCCGCCCAGGTAACTCTTGAACGCGCTGTAGGGGATGGTGCGGAACGCCAGGTGGCTCATGGCACTCTGCCAGAACCAAAGCGCCACCAGCGTCAGGAGCACGTAGGGCCAGAGCCGACTCCAGTCGGGCCGGGGGCCGTTGCCCTTGCCCGGGTCCTGGGGGGTCGGCCCGGGACCGGGCGCCGGAGGCGTGGGCCCCCGCGTGCCGGGAAGGGTTGCGTTCGCGTCCATGGCAGTTTCACTCCATCGCGCCCGCCTGTGCGCGTCTCCTCCGGGGTTAGACGCCGGTGGGCCGCACCGTGGTGAGACGCGGAGGCGGTGCTACCCTCGGACCGGTGATGACCATCATGCAGCGTAGCGGAAGCGCCCCACGCTCGAATGACCGAGCAGGTTCTCGATGCGCTGCTCCATCGGCGGGTGGGTGCTGAACAGACCCGCAATCCATGCCATCGCGCCCCGCGGTTCGGCGATGAACAGGCTGTTGTACGCTGGATTCACGTGCATCGGGATCTGCTCGGCGTACGCGTGGATCTTCTCCAGCGCGCTTGCCAGCGCCCTCGGATCGCCGGCGATCGCCGCTCCCTCCGTGTCGGCGTTGAATTCCCTGCTGCGACTGATGGCCGCCTGGATCAGCGCCGCGGCGATCGGACCGAGGATCAGGATCAACAACCAGGCCAGCGGGTTACCGCCGCCGCTGTCGTCGTCGCCGTCGTCCGACGACGCCCCGCCGAACATGAACACGTAGCCCAGCGAACTGATCGCGCCGCCGATGGTCGCCGCCACCGTCTGGATCAGGATGTCGCGGTGCTTCACGTGGGCCAGCTCGTGGCCCATGACCGCGGCGACCTCGTCGCGATCGAGCAGTTGCAGCAGGCCCTCGGTGGCGCACACGGCCGAGTGTCGCGGGCTGCGGCCGGTGGCGAAGGCATTGGGCGCCATCTGCGGCGAGACATACACCCGGGGCATCGGCAGGTTCGCACGGGCGGCCAACCTGGCCACCATCTGGTAAAGCCAGTGCTCCGGCCCCACCTCCTGCGCGCCCATCGACGCTAGGGCGATCTTGTCACTGAAGAAGAAGCCGACGAAGTTCGTGATCGCGGCGATGATCAGTGCCACGATCAATCCGGTGTTGCCGCCGATCAACGCACCAGCAACCAGAATGAGGCCGGTAAGCAGGCCCAGAAACACGGCGGTTTTGATGTTGTTGTAAAGTCTTGAGCTCATGGCAGTCCTCCTGAAGCCACCTCTCGCGAACGTGGCGGGATAGCCACTCAAGCGGCCGCGAAGAAATTCCTGTGCCGCGCGAGGCTAGAAATCACTCGAAGAATTCGAATCAGAAAGTGCTGTGATCGTGAAGGTTTATGAACGGCTCGGGATTCCTTGATGAGACGGGGCGGTGCACGGATGGCAGCCGGCGTGGACCGAGATGACAGGCGACGCTGTGGTGGGCAAGATTGTGAGGCGGTGAAAGCCACCGCCGACTGCCCGAGGGTTCACGATGGCCGCGCAACGTTGATCGGCGGGGCTAATAGCCATCCCTTCGGCCGTTCGGGCGCCGGCTGGTGTACCGGGTCGGCTTCGTATTCGCCGAGCGCGGGCGAAGTGACTGTTCTCTCACAAATGGTCGGCGGGGCGTTCCCGATCGTCCGTGTCATTCGTCCACACACACCGTTTGTCTTTCGTCCTGCTCTCCTACCTCCGGATCAGCCGATGCCAAAGCCACATCAGGCCCGTCAGAGCGGCGGAGAGTACGAGGCACGTGACGACGGGGAAGTACACCCGCACGTGCTCCGTCTCATAGCGGATGTCGCCGGGCAGGCCGTGGAACCCCCGCCGCGCCAGGCACCACACCGCCGCGCCGGCGAGTGCGATCAGCAACCCGGAGAACACCAACAGTTTGCCCATCTCAGCCATGGCTTGTTCCCTCTGGGCGGCCGGCCGTCGGGGAGGCGGCGCCGTCGTGCCTCGACGGCGTCTCCCTGCCGTGACCGCCTGCACCTCTCACGCGGGCGTTAACCCGGCATCAGGCCGCCCCCACCTCGTGGATGCCACCACCGCCGAACCAGTGTGGACAGCGTCGCGGTGCCTTCCGTCGCCGCGCGGCCCTTGTCGGCCGAGCGCGGGCGGAGCCGGTGCACAGTTTCCGCACTCGCGCGAAGGGCTGCGCGGGCGTCGCGACCGGCAAGTGACGCGGCACAACCCGTCGCGGCAACGGCACGTCGCACCAACGCACAGCAGGGCGGACAAGATTGGCGGCAGGAACGCCACCGCCATCACAACCGTGCCAGCCGCCAGCACGACCAGCGCCGCGGCGCCGACGGCGACGGCCGACAGCACCGCCGGCGACACCAGGAGCACGACGGCGGCCGTCAGTGCCGCCGCGGCACCGACAGCATCGCCATGGATGCCGGCAGGGCCACGAATGCAACCCCCAGTACCGCCACCACGCACGCCAGCCAAAGCGGCGCCTTCCACAGGTAGCTGAATGCCTCCTTCCACTCGTGTGCGCGTCGGGTCATGTCAGATCACTCCCTCCTCTAATAACCCGTGCGTCACGGTTAAGGCCCATGCCCACGGCAGCGGCGGTCCAATAGTCGGTCCACGCTCACCCTCTGGCCGATCAGCGCCACGTCCTTGTTCACAGTGGCTGCCGTCTTGCCGTAATCCTGGGGGACGGGGACGCCCGCTCGGCCGTCGGCCGGGGACGGACTGATGGACGGCACGTCAGGCGGCACCAGGCGGGGGACGAAATTGCGCTCCGACCACTCGGGCGCAGCCGGCCCCACCATCTCATTTACGCCCACGAGGGGCGAGGCGTCTGACGCCGCGGCGGTTTGCCACGGGGCCGCTGCATCTCCGTCTTGCGTATGTTCACCGATGGAATGAACGGCAGGAGGGACAAAGCCGGCAGTTGCGATGCTTGAGCCACTTCCGGCCGTCTGCACCGGATCGGACGTGCGCGCAGGGGTCAGGAGGATGCACGCGAGGAGCGCGACGGTCGCGACCAGCACGGTGCTAAGCATGCCGCTAGGCCGAATCACGTTGTTCCGTCGCATGGCACACCTCCTTTCATCCGTCGCAGATACGATTAGTCCAAGTAATCGAACTCCTTTGCAATGGCCTCCGCCGTCTGGCGGCGGCGCCTTGACGCCCGCGGCGGGAGCGGTGGAGAGTTCCGCTCGCGCCGCGGGTGGGCCGTTTCCCAAGTAAACGTGCGCAGGTGCTGGCCTTCGCCAAAGAGGCGGGCCGAACCTCGCGTCGTCCCCGGGCGGGGGACGTTATCGGGGCACGATCACTCGTAAGTGATGCGCCGGTGTTACGCGGCCTGCACCGTCACGCGCCGCGGCCCCTTGCCCGGGACCTTCGGCACCGTGACCGTGAGCGTGCCCTTCTGGTACTTGGCTTCGACCTTCTGGCCGTCGACGTAGTCGGGCAGCGTGATGTTGCGGGAGAAGCTGCCGCTGACCCGCTCCTGCCGCCGCACGCCGCGCTTCTTGCCGCTCCACTCGTCCGCGCGGGAGCCGCTGACAGTCAGGAGGTTGCCGCTGACCTGCACGTCCAGGTCCTTGGCGTCCAGCCCGGGCACGTCGCATCGGACGGTGACGGCGTTCTCGTCCTCCGACACGTCCACCGCCGGCCACGGGGCCAACGTGCTTAACCGCTCACTCACTCGGTCCAGTGTGGACCAGGGGTCTCGGACGAGCGACCACGGGTCGCGCTCCATGTCGCGCCACAGGTCGTCCAACTCGGACCTTCCCTTTCGGCTCAGCAGGCCGCCGCCCTCGCGCTTCGCCAAGGCGGTGCCGCCGCGGCCGTGACCGTTGCCGTTCTTGAACAGTTTCTTGACCAAGTTCATAGGCACCTCCTTTTTTGTCGTGAAGAGTTCGATGCTCTATGCCAGATCCCTCTTGCCGGGCGGTAGAGCATTGGGGTTTCGGTCGAGCACCTTCACCGGCCCCAGCCGGGGTGGCTCGTCCGGCCGACCGTGGGGCTCTCGAGGGCCCAACGCCCGCCGCGCCACACCCGGCGACGATGCTTACCACCATTCCTCAGACTCTCACGAGACCAGGACCTCGCAATGCCTCGCCGGCACGCGCCGCAGGACCGCGGCGGCCGCGCGGGCGGAAGAACCGGGCGCGGTAGTCGTTACGAGGTCTTAATCTCGATGCGGCGGGTCTTGGCCGACTCGGCCTTGGGCACGTACAGATCCAACACGCCGCTCTTCAACTCCGCACGGATGCCGTCCGGGTTGATCGGGGTGCCGAGCGAGAACTGGCGGTAGAAGTGACCGACGCCGTACTCCCGCCAGACGTAACCCTGTCCGGCAGGCTGGCGCGGCTGCACCTTGCCCGCGATGGTCAGGACGCCGTTCTCGTAGCTGACGTCCACGTCCCCGGCCTTCACGCCGGGCAGGTCGGCCTGGAAGATGAACTCCTCGCCGGTCTCGACGATGTCCACGAGCGGGGTGAAGTAGGTCGCCTGCTCAATCCGCTCCGGGACATCCGCCTGGTTCTCACGTTTCTCAATGGCGGTATTGCTCATAATAGCCTCCTTTCTAATCCTGTTGACGTCATGGTTAGTCTTTCCCAAGACGAACAGCAGCCCGCGGGCCGTGGCCCGACCGCGCAACCGGTGTTTGTTACGCGGCGGGCAGGGCCTTGACCTCGATCTTGCGGGGCTTGCAGGACTCGCACTTGGGCAACGTCACGGTCAGCACGCCGTCGTGGAGCGTCGCCTGCACCTTCTCCGCGTCGATCTCCCACGGGAGCGTCAGTACCCGCGAGAACCGGCCCGCGGCCCGCTCCCGGCGGTGGTACGCCGCGTTCTCCGGCTCGGCGATCTTCCGCTCGCCGTTGATCGTGACCTCGTTGCCCGTGACCAGCACCTCGATGTCTTCCATGCCCAGCCCGGGCAGTTCGGCCTCGACGTAGGCGGCGTCGCCGGCCTCCCACAGGTTCACGCCGGGGTAGCCCGCGGCGTACCCGCGGAGCGACGGCGCGTCCTCAAAGACGCTTTCGAACATCTGGTTCATCTCGTCCTGCAACCGCGCGAGCGGTGCGAAGTCGGTCATCATTCGAGCGAGCATAAAAGCCTCCTTTCTCGTGCGTTTCGCATGCGACACGTCATCCGTCTGGCCGGGGATCAGCCACCAATACGTGTGGCACCCCCGGTCCGGCCGGGGCGCACGCTCGCCCGGCCAGTCGCTACCCCGGGCCGATGCGGCCACCGATTGTGCTGCTGTTTGGTCGCGTCGAGATGTTGTGTTGGGTCGCCCGGCTGCGCCGCTCGTGGGCGGCGAGCCACCGTATGTCCGAATCACGACGCGGTCAGCACGGCCGCCGGATGCTTGCCGTCACTCCTGTGGCCTATGGGGCCGCATCGGGCTCCGGGGCGTTGCAACCGCCGGAGCTTTAGCGATGTGTGTGCCAGCAATGAGCCGCGTCTGCCCGTCAGCCGTAAGTTCAGAAGAAGCGGAGCCTTGCCAAAGAGAGGAAACGACCTCATGTGCTCGCAGTGCGACTGCCAGAATGGCAGTGGGTCCGCGACGGACGCCACGGTCTAGGCTTGCAGAAACCTATGAGGACATAGTGAGGCCGGCGGTCGGACGCACATGGCCGTCGACACCGTCGACCACACTTGCACCCGCGAAACGCCTAGTGGTTGGCCACCCGCGTGCGTGATGCCGAGGCCGGGTACAGGTCGAACGCGGTCGAGCGGCTCGCCGCGTACCTCGGCATAAGCCAGGACCGCCTGTACAAGCTGCGCACGTTCACGCGGATGCTCGACCGGCCCAAGGTCGAGCGGCTCGCGGCGCCACGCGCGGCGGATGGCGGACGGCTCCGGTACCACGGTCTGGCCGCGACCATGGTCGACGCATCATCGCGCTTGTCGCCGCCGTGATTGTGGTCGCCGGGACTCTCGGCGTTACGGCGTGGCAATTGAAGGCCGGGGCCGGCGCCGCTCAAGGTTCGGTCGCGGCCGCGGCCCCCATGCCGCCGCCGTCGCCCGTGGACCCGGCAGCCGAGTGGCGGATTCGCTCCATCCGAGTACGCGCGGAATCACGCTTGGCGGCAGGGGTAACGGCGCCCGTGGCCGCCCCGCCCGCCCCGACCCTCGGCGAGCTGATCGAGGCCGACCCGGTCTTCAGTCGATACGTTCGCCGCTTCCCCGATCAGGGAACGCTGCTGAGGTGACTCAACGCCCGCGACCACGACCGCTGCTCGGCACGGATGGCGGGTACTTAGTGCTGGTATCGCCGATTTCGGGTACGAGGGCACACTCAGCTTGATTTGGCCGTACCAGCACCCGAACACTTGGGCCGTACGCTGACGGGTCACATCGGCGTACTCGCGCACAAGAAATGGGTGCTCCGTGAGGGTCAGGAATGGGCAGCGGCTCGCGTACTTGACGGCCGCCTTGAGTGCATCGCCGCCGGGGAGCGCCGCATCATGGCAGGCCCACGCACCGGTGGTGCGGCTCCAGTCTTCCCAGATATCGCTCGAAAGCAGGCGGGCCGCCTCAACAATGCAGTGCAGATGCGGGCGCCAGATTTGCGTCTCGGCTACGAAGTCGACGTGCAAGAAGCGTACGCCGCCGATCACGGTCGACCTCCAAGCCGTTGTACGACAGATCATTTTGAAGGCGCGCGTCAACAACTGATAGGGCCCGAGCAGCGGGCCGGAACGCCCCGGCACCGTGAGCGTCAGAAATCTGCAGGAGCGCCCGTTGGCGAAGGCCAGAACATTGCACGCGCGCTTGAAGCCTCTAATTCGACAGCAGTCCTCACACGTCGGGCGGCGGCACCTCCAGACGCGCATTTCTGGTGCAGGGGTACCTTCTCTAAAGACCTGAACTTCCTGCCCGCAGGGCTGCGCACTTCTGCCTAATAAATCCAGATCAGATGGGGGAGTCGGAGAACGCCGGGGTGCGGCGGCGTCGGGATCGTTGCATCTGGGAGCATGAGCGATAGGGTTCTTGATCAATTTCACGGGCGGGCCGCGGGGGCTGGGGGGACAAGGGCGCTGTTTCAGGTATTCACGGTTTGAGCTGATGTGATGGTCGGCGCGATGAGGCTGGTGGGCGGGTCATCCGACTGGTAAATCCCGGGGTGACACGCACATCCGTTCCATCCTGTCTCGCTGAAAGCATTCAAGGCAGTACCTGGCGCGACGTCGGTACGGCGCGAGTTCGTCGGCGAGCGTGGCGGCACCGATGGCGCGCTCCGGGATCAGTTCGCCGTCCGCGTCTCTTCCCAAGAGAAAAGCGTGCTCCACTGCAATAATCCGATCACGTATTTCGATCTGCGCGGCATTGAGACGGCAGGTGTCGCAGACCAACTCACTCGAATCCGGCCAATGCTTGTAGTTGTTCAGACTCATGGAACAGTCCTTCTGTACCGTGTTAGGCCGCTGGGCTCAGGCGGCGTCGGAGTTTGCGAACATGTCGTCGGTCGGGGTGGGCGCCAAAGGGGTGTTCGCTATCGGTAGCGGTGACCGAAGCTTCGAAGGGTCCGCGTCCTGCGCTTCGACAACGCGGGTTTCAACCCGGCGGGGGGACGCGCATCCTTTAGCACTTCCCACGCGCGCTAGCCGCTCGCGCGCCTGCGTGCAGTACAGCCGCGATTGGTCGATCCCGATGAACCGTCGGCCCAGCCTTCGAGCCACCGCGGTTGTCGTCCCGCTGCCGTTGTAGGGGTCAATCACCAAATCCCGGCGGTAGGTGAACAGCTTGACCAACCGCTCGACCAGCGTCTCGGGAAACGGGGCGGGGTGGACGTCGCGGATCTTCTTGTCGACCTCGGGCTTGACGTGCCAGGCGCTCGTCCACCACGCCAAGTGCTCGGCCCGGGTCAGGTCACACAGGGCCTGGTCGCCGTCGAGCTTGTGCGTCTGCTTGTAAAACAGCAGGATCGTCTCGTGGTTGCGCGACAGCATCGGGGCCGAGCAGAGGGCGAGCGACCCGAACGCGGTCTTCTTCCCGCTCACCTCGTCTTTGCACCACGCGATGTCGTTCCAAAAGTCCCAGCCGACGTCGATTGCCAGACGGGTTACGTCCGCGACAACCGGGATCATGAAGTGACGACCGGCGTCCCGGTTCCGCGGGGTGTCCAGCACGATCGACAGCCGCCCGCCGATCCGTGACACGCGATGGCTCTGAATCAGCACGCCGCGCAGGTGCTGCAAATACTCGTCGTACGCCCGCTCGGGCAGCGGCGGCTCGTACACGATCTCCTTGAACCCATGGTACGGCGGCGAGAATACCACCAGCGACGCGAGCCCGTCTCCCACGCGCTTAAGAACCTCCGCCGCGTCCCCCTCGTGAACGTTGTTCTCAATTTCGGGGTTGATCACGTCCTGCACCCGCACGAGCACTGCCTTGGCGGTGGTGGCGCGGGCGGCCGACACGTTTTTCCCCATCTGCTTCAGCGCCACGTTCGGGGCCAGCGTTCCCGAAAGCACTTTGTCGAACAGGTCGCGCCGCTTGTCGGCCAGCTTGCGCATCTTGCGGAACGTTCGCTCGGGCACCTTATACGCATCGCATGCCTCTCTTCTCGCGTCGAGCTTCGGGGCCGGAGCCGGCGTGACGGGCGGTTCCGCCGGCGGTGTAGCGGCGGACGCGAGCCCGACGGGCTCGGCGACTCGCCCAAGTTCGTCACCGGGATCTTCGGCTTGCCCTTTCCCTTACGAGCAGCGTTCATCTTCGCCGTCCGCTCGATGACGTACGCGCCCCGCTTATAGTCCTGATACCGCACCGCAAGCGCCGCGCGGTCCAGGTCGGTCAGGTGCTCGCGGGCGGCCTTCATCTCGTGGACGAACCGGACTGGGTCCGCGACGTCGACGGCCAGCGTGGGGAGCTTCAGCAATCCGAGTTCCCGCGCGGCCCGTAGCCGGTAGCGGCCGTCCAGCACCCGACCCGACGCCGTCGCCAGCGGGTACTGGACGCCGAACTCCCTCACGCTCGCCAGCACAAGTGCGTAGGCGCCCTCCCGCGATGGCAGGAACGCGCAGGCTTCGTGTTCGGCGAGCTCGGCCACGTCAACCCACACGACTCCCTTCTGACGCGCCTCCGACATCGCCTCGAACCACGGCGGCGGAATCGTCACGTCTTTGCCCCTTGGGGTCGCCGGGGTGGGTCCTGGGGACGAGTGGGACACGGGAACGTCTACGTTGAGCGACGACGAGGCATCGGGGCGAGCAGGGTCATGGGGTGAAAGCTTTCGCAGGGCGGTACAGCACGCCGGGACGGGCGGCCCACACAACTCGTGTGAGGCAGTAACTCGCTCGTCCGCGACATGCTCCCTAACCTCGTAAATCGCTTTTCACCTGTCTACGCGAACGTTCGGCGCTCCCTCGCCACGTCCGTCCCTCTTGTCGGGCGCAGCGCCCGACAAGGGCACGCCGCCCGGCCCCGCGGGGGCGGGTCCGGGCGGCGTTCGCTCCATAAGTTCACGTCTATACGGCGACTAAGCGGCTTTGCGGCTGCACTTGAAGCACGGCGGCGTCCGCCGGTCGCCCCGCCGCCCCTCGCACCGCACGGCCGCGATTTTGAGCCCACCCGACCATTGTGCCTGGTTCGGCAAAGGCCAAGACCTTGCCGCAACCGGGCACAACGGCTCGGGCGCGCCATTACTACTGCTCTTTTCAAGGGTTATGCCGTCGGGGACAGCCAAGTCGACCTCGACGGCCCTTGTCTCCAAGTCCACTTCGAGCCGCGTGACGAGGGTGCCGAGCAGCGTCCGCACCGCCGCGGGCGGAAGCGTGTCGAGCGACCGGGCGACCGCCGCGAACTTTGCAACCAGCGCGTCCACCGTCGCGCCCACGTCCGCCGCCGGCGTGTCGGCCCGTTCCACCTGGGCGACGCGCTCCTCCAGCGCGGCCAGCCGCGACTCCCACTGATCGAACTGCTTCTGCATCAGCTTCCGGCTGGCCGGCACCAGCATCAACGCGTCGCGCAGCTTGTCGGCAATGTCGTCGCGCTCGGCCAAAAGCGGCTGGAGGTTCTCGCGGTCATCGACTCGTCGGGGTCGTCGCCGGTCGGAGCCATTCCACCCGTGCGGCCGCCAATTGTTCGGCCAACACCCTGAGTGCTTCTCGCTCCTTCAGGCGTCCGTGAAAGCAAAAGTGCAGTTTGATCCGGTCGTACTCGATTCCCCCTTCGGTCACGGCAGAAACCGATCCTCCCCATTGCGTTTCCGCGCCCGGCGTGAACAGCCGGGTGATGGTGAACTGCGCTGCCAATCGTGTGCCCAAATCTTCGCCCATGTTCATGCTGCAAACGCTGGGAGGAAGGCGGCGGCCACGCAATCCATCCGTCACAAATACGGTCACGCACGCTCGTACAGTCGCCGACTAACCACTTCGATCAAAACCTCTTCGCGCCGTCGCTCTTTCGCGCTAGACTGAAAGGGCCATGACCATTCAACGACAACATCGGTTTTTCATTTACGTCCGCAAGTCGACGGGCGGGGAGGAGCAGCAGGCTCGCAGTATCGGCGACCAGTTGGCCGAGATCCGCCGGATCGTCACCGGGGAGCACCTCGACGTCGTCGGCAGTTTCGAAGAGTCGCAGAGCGCGATGACGAAGGGGCGGCCGCAATTCAACCAGATGCTCGACCGGATCGAGGCCGGCGAGGCCGACGGCATCATCGCGTGGCACCCCGACCGCCTGGCCCGCAACGCGTTCGACGGCGGCCGGATCATCGACCTGCTCGACGAGGGACGGATCGCGGCCCTGAAGTTCTGCTCGTTCTGGTTCGAAAATACCGCCCAGGGCAAGCTGATGCTCAACCTCGCGTTCGGGCAGAGCAAATACTTTTCCGACACCATGTCAGTGAACATCCGCCGCGCCCAGCGGCAGAAGACCGAACAGGGCATCTGGTCGTGGCGGCCGCCGGTCGGGTACTTCAACGAACCGAAGCTCCGGACGATCGCCGTCGACCCGGTTCGGGCGCCGCTCGTGCGGGAGGCGTTCGAGCTGTACGCGGCCGGGCAGTACACACTCACGCGGCTCCGCGAGGTTTTGAACGCCAAGGGCCTGCGGAACTACGAGAACCGGGTGATGTCGCTGTCCCGCTACCAGGACTTCCTCAAGAACCCGTTCTACTACGGCGTGTTCATCCTTCGTGGCGAGATGCACCAAGGCTCGCACGAGCCGCTCGTCACCAAGCAGTTGTTCGACGCCGTAAAGGACGTGATGAAGCGGCGGAGTAAGCCGAGCCCGGTTCGGCTCAAGACGTACGTCTACCGCGGGCTGATGTACTGCGGCGAGTGCGGGTGCGTAATCACGATGGAGACGCAGAAGGGGGCACAACTACCTGCGCTGCACGAAGCGTCGCAAGACGGACTGCTCGCAGCGCTACCTCCGCGAAGAGAAAGCAACCGGCCAGATCGCCAAGGCGCTGGCGTCGGCATCACTGCCCGATGCCACCGCCGATTGGATGATCGAACAGCTTCGGCAGGAGCAACGCGAAACGAACGCCGGCCGCGAAGACGAACGCAAGCGAACGCTCAAAGAGGTCAAGGCGCTCGACGCCAAGCTGGATCGCCTCACGGCTGCATACTTGGACGCCGGGGCGTTCTCGGCCGACGAGTTCCGCAAGCGGAAGGAAAAGGCACTCGGCGAGCGGCGAAGCTTGCTCGACAAGATGGACGCGATCCGCGGCGCGGACGAATTACGGTTCGAACCGGCGATCCGGTTCATAAACGGCTCTAAACAAATGAAATACGCCGCCTCACGCGGCGAGCCCACCGAATTGCGTGCGGCGATCGAAAAGCTCGGTTCGCACCTGACGATCCGAGACCGGAAATTCGGGTGGGAGCCTCAGGGCCCCTGGAAACTTGTTGTAAATGCAGGCCGTTTTGCCCAACCCGAAACACGCGCGGCTGATGCAGCCGCGCGTGGGGCCGGTGAAACCGACCACGTTTCCAAAAAGTGCAGCTTGCAGGAGTCGAACCTGCAACCTTCGGTTCCGTAGGTCGCCGGTGCGTCGAGTGCACGAACCGCGAATAACAACAGTCGAAACCACAACTTGTGAGACGCTGATGCCAACCAGAGCGGGAGCTCCGCTCGCCCAAATTCTAGCTAAGTTTCGTGGTGTTTCAACACTTCTCTGCCATTTTCTGCCGCTCGAAGCTACGACGTTCGCCGAATGACTTGGGCTCCGGTGACGATGCGGCGTCAGCGGTCGAACGAGTACACGTTGTCGTCGCCCGTCTCGAACGACCCGTCCGCGCCGGCGGACGCGAAGAACGGGAGGTTGTCGAGGGACGTGATCCGCGTGGCCTTGCCGTTGACGAGCACGCCGTTGAGCCCGCCGGCGGGGACGAAGATGACGGGGTTACCCCACGCGTCCAAGAGCACCGGAGGCTGCCCCGGCGGGTTGCTCTGCAACAGGCCGGTCGGCGGGAGTTGCTCGATCGCCTTGCGGTTGACCGGGATCCCGAGGACCAGGCCCATCGCGACCCGCGTGTCTTGGACCGCCTGTCCGTCCCGGTCCGCGGAGCCCTCGAGCACGCTCTTGGGCGTGTTGATCATCTTCTTCGGGAGCCCGCTGCCCGACTGCGCGATCCGTTCGTACTCCGAGAGCATGCCGTGGGCGGTCGCCAGCGTCGCCACGGTCGCCTTCGCCCGCGTCGACGCGGCCATCTTGCGGATCCCGATCACCGTCATCGCGATCAGGATGGCGATGATGCCGATCACGACCAACAACTCGACGAGCGTGAAGCCGCTTGGGGCGGCGGCGACCGTGGCCGGCGAGCGCGGGCGGCGGCGGGCGTAACGACTACGGATCGGTGTGCTCATAGTGTGAAGGGCGAGGGTGCCGGTGCGCGACGGCGGGGCACGGTCACCGGACGTCGCCGAAGCTGGTCAGGTCGTCGTCGGTACCGTACGTGCGGTCCACGCCGGCGCCGATCAGGATGTACCGGTCCTTCTGGCGCGGGGTACCGGTCGCGTTGACGGTGCCGGAGCCCGGCTGGCGCAAGTAGGTCAGCGCGTCGTACGGGGGCGTCACGGGGTCAGCCTCGAGCTTCGGAATGGCGGTCGAGTTCCCCAGGGACTGCAGCCCGTG
>Ga0196963_10000970_pt1 | contig 21428 bp, 14 predicted proteins | sample S1_5metaG_FD_148600 | JGI IMG/M metagenome (GOLD analysis project Ga0196963, IMG submission 148600) | Soil microbial communities from Anza Borrego desert, Southern California, United States - S1_5 | ecosystem: Environmental > Terrestrial > Soil > Desert | place: USA: California | collected... | reverse complement strand
GACATTCACCGGATCAGCGACACGCACGAGCATATCGGGATGATTTACTGGGCGCGGGTGAAGTCGGGAGAGGTGACGCTGGCGGAGGCGGAGCATCATGGGATTCGTTGGTGCTCGCGGGAAGAGTTGGAGCAGTTGACACCGCCCATTTCGGAGGCGATCAGGTGGTATTGCCATAAAGCCCTCGCCGAGGTTCTATAGCGCCCCTGCCGCGGGCAGCACATGCAGCATCCTCTCAACAAGACGGGCATCTTTTTGCTCGAAGCGCTCAATAGCGTCGCCACAACCTACTACTTCTACTTCATTTATTTCTTCATGCAGGAGCGGTTTGGGTTCGGCAACATGCAGAACCTGGCGCTGGCGGCGGGAAGTGGTTTTCTCTACATGCTCGCGGCGATGTTCGGCGGGCGCTTTGGTCAAAGGAAGGGATACCTGTTCGCGCTGGGGATAGGGTTCGGCATCATGGCGGTGAGCCTGCTGGTGGGCACGCAGGTTAATTCCGTGACGGGGCATTTGCTGGTGCTGGCGGGTTGCACTATTGGGATGTGCTTCACATGGCCCAACCTTGAGGCGGCAGTGAGCCATGGAGAGCCTCCTTTGCGGCTGCAGCGAAACGTCGGGATTTACAATGTTGTTTGGGCCGGGGGCGGCGCGGTCGCTTACTTTACTGGAGGGGCGTTGGTCGAAGCTGGAGGAGGGCGCGGAATTTTCATCGTTCCCGCGATTGTTCACATTGTGCAACTGGCGCTGACGTTCTGGTTGGTGCGGCAATCGCGGCAGCCGGCGCGCGAGTCGTTTCGACCGCTTCCGCTGGCGATTAATCCACAGCCGGCTGAGGAGCGGGCACGCTCCCCCGTGAGTCCGGAACGCTTTCTGAAGATGGCGTGGGTCGCGAATCCGTTTGCTTACCTGGCGATTAATGCGGCGGTTCCTGTGATGCCCGGAATTGCCAGAAAGCTGGAATTGACGCCGAAGTTGGCGGGGTTTTTTTGCTCGATCTGGTTCTTTTCGCGCGCGGCGGCTTTCCTGCTTTTCTGGCTATGGCCCGGTTGGCATTACCGTTTCCGTTACCTGCTCGCGGCGTATCTGGCGCTGATTGGGGCGTTTGGAACGATCCTGGTGTCGCGAAATTTCGGGCTTTTGGTGGGGGCGCAGATCGTCTTCGGGCTGGCCCTCGGCTTAATCTATTACTCCTCGCTTTATTATTCGATGGATGCGAGCGAGGACAAAGGGGATCACGGCGGGTTTCATGAGGCGGCGATCGGGGCGGGGAATTGTTCGGGGCCGCTCATCGGAGCCTTGGCGTTGTATTTTCTTCCTGGCCATCCGAATAGCGGCGTGGTCGCCGTGTGCCTCGCTTTAGCCATTGGCCTGGCTTGGCTCCTGCGCCTGCGATGGGCAAAGGTGTAGCGGCCAAAGTCCGCATGCGTGAATAAGGCGGCACCCTGATTCACCGCTTTCCCGCGCTTGCCTACAACGGCTTTGATGATGACACGGGGTCTCTTGCCAGTCTTGGGGTTAATGGGAATTCTTTGCGCAGGTTGCGACACTTTGACCGTTAAAAACACGGGTGGAGACGGCAAGCCACGCCCAACGCAGATCGTCACTTATCCAGACCACGCGATCATTCATGTCGATGGGAAATTCAAAGGGAAGTCGCCGGTGCTCGTGACCTTGCCGCAAGGGACGAACGGAATGGTGACAGGGCGGATGACGATTGAGGCGATCCCAACCAGCCCTTTTTTGAATCCGCAGGTGGTGGTCTTCAGCCCGTCCAACCGGGTGGACCGTGTGCCGGACCGTTACATGATTGACCTAACCCTCCCGGCGGCTCCAGAGACAGCGTTAGCTGCAGCACGGAGTTCGGAACGCTCATTCATCACGTCGCGTGTGCCCTGGCCGCAGCCTTCGCGCAGCGCGAAAGGCCAGCCGACTTTGTCGCCACGGGCTCGGCAGCAAAAGATGGAAGCAGAGGGCAAAGAGGCTCCAACGCGGGAGATGCGCGATAGTCGCAGCAATCGGCAATAAGCCCGGGGCCTGCAGCCATCTGACGTGACGCTCCTTTCGGGAGCGCGCGACTTGTTGAAGCTGAGCGCATCCGTTAGCTTACGGGCGGTTAGCTCAACGTGCTGTTCCCACTGAACAACTCTGGAGGTTTGCGCCGCGTCGTCGTCACTGGTGTCGGTGTCATCACGCCTTTCGGCAGAGGATGGGCTTCCAACGCGCAGGGCTTCCGGGAAGGGAAACGGGCCATTGGCCCTGTCTCTTTATTTGATGTCTCGACGAACCGCTCGCGTATTGCTGCCGAGATTCGTGAGGATCTTGAACTCGGCGAAACTCGGCTGTCTCGAAGAACCCAGGGACGACTGGAACGCGCTGCGCGGATGCTGTTGATTGCTTCGCGCGAGGCCTGGGAGCAAGCGGGATGGCGCGGGGAGACTCGGATTCCTCTGATCCTTGGAACGACCAGCGGAGGGATGACGCTTGGGCAGGAGTTTTACTCCCAGTTAATGCAGGACGGGACACGCCGCGGGCAAGCGGGGAGGATCATGCATTATGTGCCCCAACGCCAGGGACAGGATTTACAACAAGCGATTGGTTTCGACGGGCCGATCACCGTTATCGCGAATGCTTGCGCGACCGGGGCAAACGTCGTGGGTCACGCTTGGGAAATGATCCGCTCGGGGCAAGCTGAACGGGTGTTTGTGGGGGCTTACGACGCCATCAGCCAGCTGGTTTACACCGGGTTTGACGCGCTGCAGGCGCTTTCCCCAAACCCGTGCCGGCCGTTCGACGCCCAGCGCGATGGTTTGACCCTGGGCGAGGGAGCTGCGGCTCTGGCAATCGAGTCCATGGAAAGCGCCCGGAGCCGCGGAGCGGACATTCTTGGAGAGATTACGGGTTATGGAGCTTCAACAGACCCGCATCATTTAACGCAGCCGCATCCGGAAGGGCTAGCGGCGCTGTCGGCGATGGAGTTGGCTTGCCGCAGAGCCAAGGTGACTCCGGAGAATGTGGGTTATCTGAATGCGCATGGGACCGCGACTCCCCACAACGACCGTTCTGAAGCTGCAGCTATCAATGCCTGGGCTGGCGAAGGTGCTTCAAACCTGAAGGTCAGCTCGACCAAAGGGAGCATTGGCCACACGCTCGGGGCTGCCGGGGCGATTGAAGCTGCGGTTTGCATCATGGCGCTGCGAGAGCAATGGCTCCCGCCGAATGTAGAGATTGGAGAGTTGGATCCTGCGGCCCGATTTCAGCTAGTTGGGAAGCCAGGCAGCGCCAGCTTTGAATATGCGTTAACCAATTCGTTTGGTTTTGGTGGCGCGAACGCATCGCTGCTTCTCAGGAGGGCAGCGTGAGCGGGATTTACGTGTGCGGCATTGGGGCGGTTTCTCCGGCCGGCTGGGGGGCAGATAAACTTTCGGATGCGGTGGAAAAGGGGAGCAAGTTTCCGGGTGAACCGGTGAAAGTTGATGGTGTGCAAACGACGGGGATTGCTGCCCGCGTCCCAGCGCCGCCTTCCCGGCCAGCCTTCCTGGCGCATCCACGTTTGCGCAGGAGCAGCCCGATCTCGCAGTTTGCCGTCGCAGCCGCATTGGAGGCTCTTGGGCAGCAAACGGGAACCCAGAACACGGCAGTCATCCTTTGTGTCATGTCCGGATCCGTTAACTACTCGCGACGTTTTTATGCGGAGACGTTGCGTGACCCGGCGACGGCGAGCCCTCTCGTGTTTCCAGAGACGGTGTTTAACGCGCCGTCCAGCCACATCTCAGCGGTCCTGAATTCCAACGCGCCGAACTACACGCTGGTTGGGGACGCAGGAATGTATTTGGTTGGGTTGGCGCTCGGCGCGCAATGGCTGCAAGAAGAATTGGTGGACGGCGTTCTGGTCATTGCGTCCGAGGAAATGGATATCCTCACCACGACCGCGGTCAGCCTTTTCGAAAGACGCGCGCTGGTGAGCGAAGGATCAGGTGCGCTGTATCTGCGGCGGGAGCCGACCGGCGCGGTCGTGGAGCTTGAGGCGATCACGCAGCCAATTTCGTTCGTTGGCCGGGCGGAGCGGGAGCCGGCGCTTCTAGAGGTGCGGGATTCTATTTTGAATGGATCAACACGGAGCCTCCTGGTTGAGAGCCGCTCAGATGATTCGCAATGGAATCGCCTGGAGACCGAGGTCTGGCGGGATTGGTCTGGGCCAAGGTTGGCCGTTAAGAATGTTTTAGGCGAGGCGCTCAGCGCCTCATCGGCGTGGCAGTGTGTGTGCGCGGTGGAACAACTGCGCCGAAGGCCGGAGTTGCAAAGGGCGACGGTGTCTGTCCTCGGCTTGAACCAGCAGGCGATAGCGGCGCGTTTTGCTGTGCACCATGAGTGAGCAGGCGAAACGAGTAATGCTGATCACTGGTGGCAACAGCGCGATCGCGTTGGCTGTGGCGCGCCAATTCATCGCGCAAAGCCAGCTGCACCATGTGGCCCTGGGCGTTCGCCAGAATCGCGGAGAAGCCGATGCGCTTGCGGCCAGTCACCCCCAGCAAGTGTCTTGCTTCACGTTGGAGGTCACTTCACCAGAAAGTTGGCGAGCGGCGATTCGGTCCATCATTGACCGGCATGGTCGTTTGGATGCTTTGGTTAACAATGCTGGGGGGCATCAGGATGGTCTGCTCGCGACTATGCCCGAACCTGTATGGGCGTCAGTAATTGATTCCAACTTGAACGCTGTGTTCCACGGGTGCCAGGCAGCTCTACCGACCATGATCAGCCAACGCTTTGGGCGGATCGTCAATGTATCCTCACTCAGCGCAATGCTGGCTCCTGCCGGGCAAACCAATTACGCGGCGGCGAAAGCTGGGATTGTGGCCATGACTCAGTCGCTGGCGAAGGAGGTGGCTCGAATCGGGATCACTGTGAATGCGGTTTGCCCCGGCTATGTGGACACGCCTGCGCTTAAGTTTAATTCGGATGAGGAGCGGCGCGCGACGGCCAGTCGAATTCCGATGCGCCGATTTGCGACGCCAGATGAGGTGGCGGCGGCGATTTTGTTTCTTGCTTCGGCGAGCGCCAGCTATATCACAGGCGCGGCTTTGAAGGTGGACGGCGGAATTTTATAACGTGTATGGAAGAGATGAGCGCTCTGAAGCAGCGCATTAAAAAATTGCTGGTTGAGAACCTGATGCTGCAGGTGACGCCGGAGGAGATTCAGGACGACCAACCCCTGTTCGGGCCGGACAGCCTCGGGTTGGATTCGGTTGATGCCCTTCAAGTGGTCGTGGCGCTCGATAAACAGTTTGGCTTAAAGATCGCAGACCCCGCAGCAGCCCAGAAGATTTTGCGCACCGTCACCACCATCGCAGAAGCGGTGCAGGCCAAGGCCTGAGGTGCATGATGTTATCGTCATAGGAGGCGGGCCCGCTGGAAGCGCGGCCGCGACATTCCTGGCAAAAGGTGGCAAGCGCGTCCTCGTTTTGGAGAAGGAAGTCTTCCCAAGGTTCCATATTGGGGAGTCACTGCTGCCATACAATCGGTCCATCTTCGCGGAAATGGGCGTCCTCCCGGATTTGGAAGCTGCCGGTTTCCCAAGGAAGCGCGGAGCGCAGTTCCACACCGGGACAGGCAACCACTCACTGTTCTTTGTTTTTTCCCAGGGCCGGTTCACGCGGGAGCATGAAGCGTTTCAAGTCGAACGCGCCGTCTTCGACGACATTCTCCTGAAGCACGCGCGCAAAGTTGGCGCGGAGGTTCGTGAGGGGTGGAGTGTCAGCAAAGTGGAGGAAGGAGAAGGCGCGGTTCGTGTTCATGTGACGGATCCTCAAGGGCAGAGGTCAGTCCTCGAGAGCGCTTACGTTGTTGATGCTTCGGGGCGAGGCAATCTGACGGGCAACCAGGAAGGGTTGCGCGTTGCGCATCCGAATCTGCGGAAGTTGGCGGTGTTCGGCCATTTTCGGAATGTTAAATTGGACGAAGGAAGCCCTGGGGGCGACACCATCATCGTCCGCCTGGCAAATCGTTGGTTCTGGATCATTCCGATTTCGAAAGAGAAAACGAGCGTGGGGGTGGTAATGGATGCGGCTGAGTTCGCGCGGCTGAAGCAGGAGCCGTCCGTTCTGTTCGAGAGCATCTGGCGCAAGAGCCCACCGCTGATTGCGCGCATGAAGGACGCGGAGCTTGTCGGCAGCATCCAGACCACCAGCGACTTCTCTTATCGGAACCGAACATTTTTCAGTAACCGGGTGCTGAGGGCAGGGGACGCAGCGGGTTTTCTGGATCCGATTTTTTCCTCCGGCGTGTATCTGGCCATGTTCTCAGGGAAGCTCGCTGCAGAAAGCATTCTTGCTGTGATGGCTTCGCCAAGCAGGCGCGCCTCAGTTTTTCAGCGTTACGAGAAGCGAGTGAGGGCTGGCCTGGATTTCTACTGGGAAATGGTGGAGCACTTCTACACTCGGCCGTTCCTCGAGATTTTTTTCCAACCTCGTGAAAGGTTTCAGCTCGCCTCCGCCGTGAACGCCGCGTTGGCGGGGGAGTTGCACGGTGGGTGGAAGATCGCCTGGCGCATGCGGCTGTTTTTCCTGCTGGTGAAGGCGCAGGCGAGATGGCGTTTCAACCGGCCGATGCGCCTGGAGTGATTTCTTTTTAGAAGCCGTCTCACAAACACCCAAGCAGCGTCTTGCGGGTCTTTTCGCCGGATGCTTCGTTGCTCCTCAGTCGCAGATCCATGCGGATATGCTCCTTCGTCGCGCCTCGCCTCCGGCCCAAAATCCCTCGCAATCCACTTGCTGGTTATTCATGAAACGGCTTCTAGGGCTGCACCAGGAATTCTTTAGTCCACTCGGGTGAGCGCGCGTTGGATTGCATGCTTCGCCAATCGGTGTCGGTTAGCCGTTCGACACCGTCCGTCTCCACGTCGTAGTAACTGAAGACGGGGCCTGCGTACATCACCTTCTCTGGCCCACACTCGACCGCAATCAGCAACATGTTGGGGTGGCCAACTGCGGCGTGGAGCACACGGCCTGGGCCTCGCTCATCAGGAACCTTTGTGTGGATATCGACTATGAGCTGGTCCGGGCGCTCGCAGCCATAGTTCACGGGGAAGGACTCAGGGCGCATATCGAGCGAGCGGTAGAAGAGCTTGGGATACCAACCGCTGTAGAGTTTTCCGTCGTAGGTCTTGTGGATTTCCACGACATCCTTCAGGAAGTTGTTCTCGGCATCGGTGAGGGGGAGGCTATTGAGTTGCTTCTCCGCAATGACCGCAAGGGTTCTCATTGTGGTCTGGAACCCGGACAGATGGTGGAGTTGGTTGGTGAAATCAGGACGCCTGGTGAGTGAATTTGTGAAAGAGCTGAACACCTCGGCCATGCGTCCGCTTAATCCCTCCATGGTTCTCCAGAAGGTCGGAACTGGCTCCACATAACCATGCGGATAGCTGCAGAGAATTGGAACGGTGTAGGATCCTTTGGCGTAGAGCAGCGTGTCGTGCCGCAATTGGGTCCAGCCGCTCAACTGCGACTGCGTCTGCTTGAGAGCCCAGGCTTTCGTTCGGAACACTTCCGGGTAGGCGGGGCTGGTTGTCGGCTTGCTCAGCTCCCGCAACGCGCCGAGCCATGCATTGTAGATCGAGCTGTTCGTCCAGACGGTGGCCTTTTGGGCGTCGATGACCGCTCGCACTGCGGCTAAGTTGTGCTGGTACGGATGACCGTCGCGCCACGAGGAAGGGCTGGTTTTGGCAATGCCTGAGGCGATTAGTGGAGTCACCGCGTCGTTGCCAAGCGCTGCAAAAGCGACGTCGAGTGTGCTTGGCATAAGGCGTTCCACCTTTCGAAGTGTGCCGCTGGAATCCGGCCAGAGAATATCATCGTGAACAACTTTGCTGAGAGCCCAGGAGTCGAAGACGAACTTCTGCCCTGAAAACGCAAAGGAGCGGGGGAGCTTGCGTTGGGAGCCGTCCAGCGGAGTGAAAAAGACGTCCCCACGAATCTGTTGAAATCCGAGATTTCCGTTAAGGATAGCCCGTTGCAGGGCAGCGAGATTCTCTTCAGTCCGAATCTGCGCGAGGGTCTGCATGCTGGCGCCTTCCAACAACCCAGCGAGTTGAAGGAAGTTCATGGAGTCGGCATGACCGATTAAGAATTCGATGATTCGGTTTGTCTCGGACCATTGCTCCGCGCCGTTATTCGCGCGAAGCGCTTCCTGGAGCGCTATTGCCGTCGCGAGTTCGCGCATGGCGCCGGCCTGCAAAGCGCCGGGGGTTGGATCGGCAATGCGGAAATCGACACGGCCAAGCCACATCAGGCAGCGGAAGTAGTTGGGTCGTGATTCGTAGTTTCCCCGCGGTTTGAATTGGGTGAAATCCATCGGCCGCACGGCGCCGAAAATGGGGAAGCTCTGATGATATTCCTCGCCGGCAATGGCTTCCAAAATCCTGGTGACTTCTGTGTCCTGCCCCGTCACTGACGATTGCTGCTGCCCCGTTATGAGGCTGCGGGCGACCGTGAGAAACGTGTCCGCATCTTTCACGCTGGCGGCGAAAGGGCCTGACCCGTGCTCCTGTGCGACTGACCCGAGGCCGGTCGAGCATTGCGCCAGCAGGTCTTTGAGCTGCGGTTCAATATAATAAAGCTCCCACTCGGTGAGCATCGTTTTGAAGACCTGGTGCCATGCCTGCAAAATCGCGTCACTCGAGATGAAGACCGGCAGGTCATCCATGAAGATTCGGTAAAAGCTCTCGCCAAAGCTCCAGGTTTGCATCCGTTGTGAAACGACGAAGCCGTTCCGCTTGAACAGCTCCAGTTCGGCGGCGTCCATGCGGAAGCTGGTGATGCGCCGATCTGGAGAGCCGGACGGCAGGGTTGCGTTGTATGCGTCGATATCCAGGTTGAACTCGTCCCAGAAATCAGAGGTGGTGGGATCCCACGAGAGTTGCGGCAGATAAGCGGGCGGGGCGAATTGGTTTGTGAACCCCGCCAAGGACAGGAAGCCCAAAGCCCTGAGATTCTTCGCGTATTCCGAAGCGTAACCGTAAACCTCAGCGCCCGGATCCTTGCTGCGTTTGAGGTGTTGCGCCAGGCGTGAGCGAAAGAACCCCCGTTGGGCTGCGTCGCCGATCGGCAGCCTTGTAAAGGAGGACGCGTCATTGGTGAAAACCCCAAATGACTGCCAGTTCCTCAAGTCTCCGCTGGTTTCAATCGAGGTGACGGTCTCTACGTCCACGAGCGCTGGAGGCGGAAGCTCCAGTTCGAGGTTGCTGGCGTTTAGGCTGCCAGCAATTCGCACCTGGGCGGGTTGAGCATGAGAGTTCCAGAGCGCAATGAGCGCGAGTAAGGGGAGCGCCAACCGATACATACAGTTCTTTCTGCCCCGCCTCGGGGCGGGCGACTGGGAAGCGTTGCCGACGCTCTCCCAAAGCAATCTCAAGGTATGCCCTCAGTTAATGAACGTAATCAGGCTACCCCTTAAGCCGGGCAGAGGGAATGTTCGTCACGGCATGCAGGCTTCGCGGGGGCTCAAGCGCCGGTTGGGCCTGTAGCGCGGTCGAACCATGGGGTGCAGATTAACCCTATGGGGAAAAAGACGCAGTTGGAGGTGGGCGGGCGCGTCCTTCAAGTTTCGAACCTGGACAAGGTTCTCTATCCAGAAAACCAGTTCCGCAAAGGCGACGTGATTAACTATTACGTCCAAATGGCGGATTACATTTTACCCCACTTAAAGAACCGGCCGCTCACGTTGAAGCGTTATCCCGAGGGGGTGAACCACGAGCATTTCTACGAGAAAGATGCGCCGAGCCATAAACCGGATTGGGTGAAAACAACCGCTGTGGCGCGGCGAGGTGGCGGCAGCGATATCAACTTCGTGTTGATCAATGACCTGCCTTCGCTGGTCTGGGCCGCAAACCTGGCCAGCCTGGAAATGCATGTGTTCCTGGCGCGCGCCGGGCAGATTGATCGTCCTGATTTCTTCGTGGTTGATCTGGATCCGGGCGAGCCTGCGAACGTTCTTCAAGCGGCAGAGGTCGGCCTGCGGGTTCGGGATGTTTTTCAAAAACTCGGGATGAAGAGCTTTCTCAAAAGCTCAGGATCGAAAGGGTGCCAGCTCTACGTGCCGCTGAACACAAAGATCAGTTATGCGGATACGGAGCCTTTCGCCAAGGCGTTGGCGGAGTTGCTCGAGCAGCAACAACCAGAGTTGATCGTGAGCGAAATGGCCAAGGATCAGCGCGTGGGAAAGGTGTTCATCGATTGGTCGCAGAACGTTGATTACAAGACGACAGTGTGTGTTTATTCGCTCCGGGGCAAACGGATGAGGCCGTTTGTCTCCATGCCACTTGAGTGGAAGGAGGTGGAGCGGGCGGTATCCAAGGGCGATGCGGATGCATTTACGTTTGAACCGGAACAGGCTTTGAAGCGGGTGCAGAAGCTGGGGGATTTGTTTGCTCCTGTGCTCACTTTGAAGCAGAAGCTGCCAAAGATCGAGGAACTGCAAGGCGCGATGAAGAAGCCGGTGGCCAAGGCGAAACGAACCGCGAAACCGGCTGGTAAGAAGGAGATCCCCAGCGGCGACACCAGCCACGACGGCAGCCTGCGGGAATATGATCGGAAGCGGGATTTTCAGCAAACCGCAGAGCCAGGCCCAGAGCGAGAAAAGTCCGCTGAGGCTGGTGATTTGATGTTCGTTATCCAGAAGCATGACGCCAGTCATTTGCATTATGATTTTCGATTGGAGATGGGTGGCGTGCTGAAATCGTGGGCTGTCCCCAAGGGGCCGCCGTTTACTCCAGCAGAACGGCGACTGGCGATGCATGTGGAGGATCATCCGATGAGCTATGCGAGATTCGAAGGGACCATCCCTCCCGGCAATTATGGAGCTGGCACGGTGATGGTGTGGGACATTGGGACCTACCGCGCAGTGGAGGAGAAGCCGCTGGCTGCCTATCACAAAGGGAAGCTGAAAATTCAAATGGCTGGAAAGAAGCTGAAAGGAGAGTGGACGTTGGTGCGCTCCAGCCGCGCGGACGCAAACGGAAAGCAGCCGTGGTATCTCTTAAAGACCGGCGGAGCCGCAGGTGAAATTCCGGCGAAGGTGTTGGATCGCTCGGTGCTCACGAATAGAACATTGGACGAGATAGCCAATGACAATGACGCCCAGTGGCAGAGCAATCGATCGAGCAAACCTTCCGGAACCAAGCCAGCGGCCAGCAGAGCGAAACGGACGAGAGCGAGCGCAAAGGCGGATGAACCTGACCCTGCTGCTTTCGAGGTTCCCAGCGCCGCGCCCGCAGCCAAGCCTGGGTTCGTGAACCCAATGAAAGCAAAGTTGGTGGCGCAGCTGCCGCATGGGCCGCAATGGAGTTATGAGATCAAGTTTGATGGTTATCGGTGCCAGGCCGTGAAAAACGGCAGCAGCGTGGAATTGCTTTCCCGAAACGCGAACAGTTTCAACTCGGACTTTCCCGAGGTGGTGCGAGCGGTGGGCAGGCTGCCGTGCGCCAAGGTAACCTTGGACGGGGAAGTGGTGGCGGTTGAGCCTTCAGGGAAGATGTCCTTTCAAGCGTTGCAAGGGAGCAGTTCGCACTCGGGCATCACGATCCATTATTACGCGTTCGACATTCTGAACCTGGAGGGACGCTCGCTGTTGAAGCTGCCTTTGAGCGAGCGGAGGGAGCTTTTGAAACAGGTGTTTGCAGGGACAAGTGATCCGCTACTGCATTTCAGCGGGCCGCTGGAGGCGGAGCCTGAGGAGTTAATTGAAGCCGCGCGGGACAAGGGGTTTGAAGGGATTATCGCGAAGCGAAACGATTCGTATTACGAGCCGGGGGATCGCAGCGGCTGCTGGGTGAAGTTCAAGACGAACCAGGAGCAGGAGTTCGTCATCGGTGGGTGGCGACGAACGAGCACAGCCAAGGATTTTGACGCGCTTTACGTCGGCCTCTTTGATGATGAAGGGCGTTTCAAATATGTCGCCAAGGTGCGCGGGGGCTTCACACCATTGTCGAAGCAAAGGATCATCACTGCCGCGGCCTCACACGTGACGCGTGAGATTCCATTCTATGAACTGAAGATCACGAAGGTGAAGCGCAACAATGAAGGGATCAATGAAGATGACTTAAAGAACTCAGTGTGGGTGAAACCCGCAGTGGTCGCGCAGATCGAGTTTGTGGAATGGACAGAAGGCGGGGCGTTGCGGCACCCGCGCTTCAAAGGTTTGCGCGTGGATAAAGAGGCGCGTGAGGTGAAACGAGAGGTTCCCGCCTGAAGCAAAAGGCCCGGTCGGTGACCGGGCCTGCCATTTGTCAGTTACTTCAGTAGGTGTTCCTGGAAGAAGAGGATGGTTGAGTAGAACTGGAAGTCGATGTTCCGTTTTTTGGCGAAGCCGTGGCCTTCATCCTTTGCCATCAGGTACCAAACTGGACTGCCTTGCTTCCGAAGCGCGGCGACCATTTGCTCGGCCTCAGTGACGGGCACGCGCGGATCGTTCTTCCCTTGCACGACGAAAAGAGGACGCTTGATCTTCTCGACGTTGTTGAGCGGCGAGATTTTCTCCAGGTGCGCATGCATGGCGGGGTCGCGCTCGTCGCCGTATTCGGCGCGGCGCAGGTCGCGGCGATAATCCTGGGTGTTCTTCAGGAACGTGAGGAAATTGGAGATGCCAACGATGTCGATGCCGGCGCGGAGTTGGTCGCTGTAGTGAACCAATGAAGCAAGGACCATATAGCCGCCGTAGCTGCCGCCAATCACCGCGATCCGTTCAGGATCAAAGGCTTGGTTTTTCTTCATCCAACTGATCAAAGCGCCGATGTCCTTCACGGAATCCTCGCGCTTGAAGCCGTTATCCATGGCGACGAAAGTTTTGCCGTAACCAGAGGAGCCGCGCACGTTCGGCACGACGATGCTGATGCCAAGCTCGTTCAGGAAGAAGTTGTAACGGCCCATAAAGATCGGGCGGCTTTGGCTTTCAGGGCCTCCATGGATGAGGATCATTGAAGGGCGGGACCCGGGGAATTTCTTCGCGTCTGGTTTGTAAACGAACGCGGAGATGGTCAGGTCGTCGAAGCTTTTGAACCGCACCAGCTCGGGTTGAACGAATTGCTGCGGATCGAGGCCGCCGGTCTCGCTTTCTGTCCAACGCTCCACCTTTTTGGAGCGCACGTTGTATGAGTAAGCGTCGCTCGGGGAGCGCGCGGAGGTAAGCGTGAAGCCGAGATCCTCGTTGTTTTCGTGCCAACTCAAACCACTGATGACAGCGGGCGGGAGTTCAGGAGTTTGCGCAACCTTGCCGCTGGCCAGGTCCATAATGCGCAGAACGGAGGAGCCATCCTCATTCGTGACGAAAGCGATCCATTTTCCATCACGTGAGATGGTGAAATCGGTCACGTCCCAACGGATGTTAGCTGTCAGCGGCGTGCGCTTTAACGAGGGGAGATCAATTCGCGTGAGCTGCTGGAATTCTGAATCCGCATCTGTTGTCACGTAAATCGCCTCCTCGTTAGGGCTGAAGCTAGCCTCGCCGTACGCAACTTTTTGCCCCGAACGATTCGTAATCGGGCGTTTTGTCCCTGTTCCTATGTCAACAAGATATAGATGCGATTCATTGATGGAGATATACTCCGCGAGCAAGAGTCGCTTGTCGTCCTTGGTCCAATCCTGAACACTCCAACCGCCCCCTTCGTTTTGAACCACCAAGCGATCCGTGCTTTTATCTGCAGGGTCGATCACCCAAATGTCGCGGTCTTTGCCGTTGCGGCGAGTGGAACCGTAGGCGAGCCATTTGCCACTCTCGGAGAAATTGCCGCCGCTGTTCTGTGATTTGCCATCGGTGAGGAGTTCCACTTTGGCGCTGGCGGGATCGAGTCTGTAGTACTGGTAGAACTCGCCACCGCCCACATCCTGCGCGAAGAGGATGTAATCGCCGGTCTTTGGCCGGAATGTGCCGCCGCTGACCGGTTCGCTAAAAAAGGTGATCTGCTTGCGCGCGCCGCCGGGCATTCGGACGTAATGAAGTTGAGCGGACTCAGCGAAGCGGGTGGTGATGAGCATCTCGCGGCGAGTGGGATGCCATCCGGCAAAGCCTGCGACTCGCGATTCGAGGTATGGGGCAGCTTGCGTGCGGAGTTCTTGAGGGATGGGTGGAACGCCTTCGACTACGAGATTATCGGGAACCTGAGCTTGAGAATGCATGATGAAAGAAAGCAGCGTGGCAACGATCCAATGGGAAAATGAGACCCCCCGTTTCATGCGCCAATCTTCACCCGATCCCGCGAAGCGGACAAGCGCCTAAACTCGCCGATTGTTGGGCTGCAGAGCTTCCTCCAATGCCCGTAATTCCTCCCGCGCCACCTCGCGGAAATCGTAGCGCTTGACAAATTCCCGGCCCGCTTCACCTCTCGTCTTTCTAAGTTGGGGGTCTTTGAGAAGCCGAAGAATCCTTTGGGCGAGACTAGCCTTGTCGCCAATTGACGTAAGATCAAGTTGGCCAGGGAACGCTGTGTCAAACACCGGCACATGGTATCCGACGACTGGGAGCCCAGCGGCGAGAAATTCATTCACCGAGAGACCCCAGCCTTCCTCATATGAAGGCGTGATCCCGACTCGGCATTGCACAAGGAGGCGGTTCTTCTCCTCCTCGGGGATGCCTCCTGTAAATACCACAGAGTGAGCAATGCCACGTTGGGCGAAGAGTTCGGTTGCACGCTGTCGATGGGGCCCCTCGCCGATCATGAGGAGCCGAGCTTCGGGTTTTTCCTTGAGGACCTCAGCCCAGACTTCCGCCATGTCAAAAACGCCCTTATGTTGGTGCATCCGCCCAAGAACCACCGCGTCAAACTGCTTGTCCGCCTCTGAGCTTGGCGTGATCGCGGCTACATCGATGCCGTAGCCGATTTGGCGTGTCGGCGTCGGCTTTAGGCCAAGCCGGGATTCCAGTGCGTTGAAATCAGCAGAAACGATGGCTGTCCCGCAAATGACGAGATCTGCCCGCTCATTCAGCCACCGTGCAGTGACTCTCTCCGACCAGAGGAAAAGCTTATCAAATAATCCGGAGCGTTTTTCCTGAGCCGAGAGCACATGGTGAATTTTCGCAACCAGTTTAGCGCGGAAGCGGCGCGCGAGAACTATGGCCGGATAGACCTCGAAGATCATTTGGGCTGAGGCATAAACGACGTCGTACGTCTGAGGAAAGCCGGTGAAGCGCGCTGTCACCATTCTCCAACCATATGCGGGGAAGTACCGCCACGTTTGAGCGATGTAGCTGGTTGCGTTAAAAAGATTGTCGCTGCTGAACAGTTTAGCTGTCGGCGCGAGCGAACTCAGTTGCGGGAAAGCGGCCTTTGCTGCGAGGAAATCAACCCGGTGGCCAAGAGCGTTCAGCTCATTGGCCACCCAGCAGTAATGCCGCATCACTCCCGATACTGATTTCGAATCATTCGGGGTGTTGTGGACGATTAAAATCCGCATCCGCGCGGAACGTAATAACTACCGCCAGAGTAGTCGATAGAAACGTGCTCGCCCGACGAAGCTGTCTGGTTCCTGGATGAAAACGCCGTGCCCATTGCGCACTGACACCGCGCCCACTTCGACCCAATCGGTGAGGTTTTCCGACGCGACAACGCGGTAGTCAGCATCATCACCGCTGACCTCAAGGCTGATAGAGCCAGCTGCGCCGCCTTTTGCAATGTTGATACGGGGCGGGGCCGGCGCGGCCATCTCTAGCCTCGCGTTCACATCTGGGAGACGGACAAGATCGTACCCGGCATGGGAGATATCAACCTCATGCAGGTTGAGAGAGGTTGGCGTTGCAAGAAGCGCCTCCTTGTTCACATTGAAGATGATCCGCGCCAATGAGCCGTTGGTAAGCGTTGAAGCAGTCGCGCTGCTGAATGCGAAACGAAGGTTTTTCATTCCACCGACGCCTGCAGGAGTGATAGCCGAGAGATTCAATCCCGACGTCGAGAGGCCAGTTGCCTGCGCCGCGTTTGCCGGTGTGAGCACCCTTTCATCGTACTCCAGTGCAAAAGCGGCTGAGATCACGCCGGCCGCCAGGTTGGTCAACGCGACATCCACCACCAACTGCGAGCGATCCTCTGACCAGGCGAGGTTTAAGAGTGCGCCATGAATGACCCACGTGGGGTCGGGGAGGGCTTGTGCTTGAATGACTCCATTCTGGCCTCGCGGCTGAGGGTCCAGGCCGACCGCAGCGCGCAGGACTTTTGTCACATCGCCAGCATCAAGCGTCGTCGAATCGTTCAGATCATTTAGGAAAATATCCCAGGAGCGCACGGGCTCCACTTCGGTCAAGTAACGCTGTAAAACACTGGCGTCACCAACGTCCAAACGATCATTGGCGTTGTTGTCTCCACGATATTTTCGCTGAGTGATTTGGAGATCAGCTCCTTCCGTCCAGGAACCGCCACCGTGAGAGTTGCCTTTCGAGTCGGAAGAATCGAGAAGAGCTAAATCAATCTTCACATTGGTGACGGACGGCACTGAACGAGCACGGAATTGAACCTCAAAGAGATTTGTGACGCCTTCAGGAATGGACACACCACCCAGTGAGAAGGTCGCGGTCAATTGGCCTTTCGCCGCATCGTGGTTAACAATCTTTAGGCCTTCAGCGGCAGGATCCAGCCAACGGAGTTCAGGGTCCGCCAGGTATTGATTTGGGTAAGAAAGGCGCAGGGTCATCCCGCTGACATCACCCCCGCTTGTCAGGACAACAGGCACGCGAATTGACGCTCCTTCCTGAACCCGGGTTGGCGATGCAAGTTTGATTGTTCGAGCGGGCTGCCATGACACTTCTCGTTCCACGGTTGCGGTATTCCCCGCATCATCTTCAGCAGTCACCACGATGCTGTTGGCTCCAGGCCGAAGGGTAAATGGAACAGAAAAACTTCCGGGGCCGCTGCGGAGGGGCCCTTGCAGGCTACCGTTTAAGCTCCAACGCACTTGGACATTTTCACTGGCGGCGTGCGTCTCGACTGAACCCGAGAGCGTTAAACGTTCGGAACTCACAGCCCCGTCAATGGGGCTATCCAGATGGAGGACCGGCTTAGTTAAATCAGCGAAGATCGCTGTGATTTGTTTTGAGCCTTGTGCCAGGACGCGGCGGGGATTCTCAGCTCCAGTGAGAGCGCCTTCCCAACTTACGAAATTGAAACCAGGAGCGGGCTCAGCAGTGATTTGGACCGTTTGACCATTGGTGAGGGTGTTGGGGTCCGCGTTCAGGCGAATTGCTCCAGGGCCCTGCGTTCTCAGCGTGAATGTCGGGCGGGCGGCAAAGGAGGCGCGAGACACTGTGTTGCTGTTGAGCACGACCGTGCGAACGGCGTCACGGTTCGCGTCTACATCGCTCCAGCCATCAAAATAGTAGCCCGGTGCAGCGGTTGCTGTAAGGGTGACAGAGCTGCCATTGGTGTAAACGGAAGCCGCAGGAGAAGCGGTGACCGTTCCCCCCGCGCTGCTGTCCACCGTGAGGGTGTAGCCAATCAGGACGTTTACCTGGCGGCTCTGCGCGCTGCCAAACGCATTATTGATCACCACGGAATAAATGCCGCCATGGTCAATCGTTGCTTGGGGAATATGCAGAATATTTGTGTTGGAGTCGGGAACTTGGGCTCCGTTTGCAAACCAGACATATTGCAGGCCGCGTCCTTTGGCCAAAACCTCCAGAGCAAGGGTGGAGCCGCTCGCGGCAACTACATCGGCTGGTTGCGCAATGATGATTGGAGGAGCATCGTCCGACGATGTGAAGGTGCGATGAACTACGTCAGATAAAGGGTGCGGCCCGTTAAATAGACGCACCTGAAGCTGAGTGGTGTTCGTGATGGTCAGGCTGGAAGGAAGCGCTGGGGATGCGCTCGTTGGAGCGGACCCGTCCACGGTGTAGCGCAAAACGCCGTTCGATGAGGCGGAGCTGGCGCGGATTGTAAAACTCCCCTCAAACTGCTGATTTTCCGGGACAAACACCAGAGGGGCTCTGCCGGTGTGGAGTTGGCGAATGCGAAACGCGTCAGCGATCAAAACACTCCCATCGGCCATAGGGTACGTTTTACCGATGTGATTGAGCCGGGCTTGGCTAATTGGCCCGTCGCTCTCGCCACTTGCAGGAGCAAAACTCCAAATGCGGGTTCCGGTTGAGCTGTACTTCATCAGCGCACGAGCGGAATTGTGGCCAATGCTCGCGTAAACATTGCCAAGAGAATCCACGCTGATGCCGATGACATTTCCTCCTGGCGCCGCGAACGGCGATAGGGCGCCGGAGGGGGTCATTCGAACGATGCCGCCATTAACCTCCGCGATGTAAAAATTGCCATCAGGCCCGCGATCGATATCGATCGGCCAAGCCAAATCAGTTGTGACGGTGGTGACCTTGCCAGCAGGTGTAACTTTGCGAATGGCATTATTCCACCAATCAACAACAAAAAGGTTGTCCTCCGCATCGATCGAAATGGCTCGTGCTGAATGAAATCGGGCTGCTTGCCCATCACCATTTACAAACCCAGGTTGGGGGCTGCCGGCAAACGTAGTCACGTTGCCAGAAGGGTCGATTTTCCGAATCTGGTGCCGATCCATTACAAAAAGATTGCCAGCTGAATCGCTGACCAAGTCCGCGGGAAACAAAAATTTTGCATCCTCCCGGGGTCCGTTTGTGGAGCCGTAATCCGACCCCGCGAATGTGGTTGTCACACCTGCGGCATCTATATGGCGGATTCGCTGCATCCCACCAGCAGGGTCATCCCACCCTGAAACGCTCCCCTCTCCGAGGAAGAACCCGCCCGCCCCGTCCGAAAGGAAACCAGTCAGCGAACTGTTAAATTGCGCGTGGGTGCGATATCCATCAGCCGTGCCCGGTGAGGAACCTGCAAAAGTGCTGAGATGGGAAGGCTTATCAATTCTCTCAAATACAGTGGGATCGGTGCCGTCGAGAAATTCGCGGAAGTTGTTCGCGCCGTCAGCATCTGGATCGGCGATAGCCGCTGCATTTACATGGTCGACAGCGTTAAAGTAACGGATACGCCAGGAGTCTGGAATGCCATCGCCTATGCTGTCAGCCCCAGCGGCGAGGAATGTAAAAACAGATAATAGCCCGAGAGCGTAAGCAAAGGTATAGCGCATTCGAATTTGCCCTTAATCGTGAGCCGCTAATATAATGGTTAAGCGGGGTCAGTCAACGATGGACGTTTTAGTCACAGGAGGAGCGGGGTTCATAGGTTCAAATCTGTTACGGCGCCTGCTGCGTGAGTCAGCAGTTCGGCGGATCATTTGCGTTGATCTTCTCACCGGCGCGGGACGGCTTGAAAACATCCAGCCATTGCTCGGTGATTCGCGCCTTCAGCTGCTGCAAGTGGATTTGAAAGATGGATCTGCAATACAGAGGTTGATTTCCGAGGAGCGACCGCCGCACGTTGTGCATTTAGCAGCGGAGACTCATGTTGACCGTTCCATTGACGCGCCGAAGTCGTTCGTCGAGACGAATGTTCTTGGAACTCTGAACCTCTTGACGGCATGCCGCACCTGTTGGGGCCCGAAGGAAGGAAAATTCCTTCACGTCTCAACGGACGAGGTTTACGGCGCACTGGGGTTTACAGGGAAGTTTACTGAGGAGTCTCCATACCTGCCGAATTCCCCTTACTCTGCCAGCAAGGCTGGGGCAGATTGCTTGGTGCGCGCGTGGCATCACACCTTCGGCTTTCCAACGCTGATCGTGCATCCATCCAACAACTACGGACCGTATCAGCATCCCGAGAAACTCATCCCAAAAGTAGTGAGGTGCGCCTTGGAGCGATCGCCCATTCCGATTTATGGAGAGGGACAGAATGTGCGGGACTGGATTTTTGTGGAAGATACCTGTTCAGCGATCTGGGAGACGCTCATTCGCGGAAGAGTGGGCGAGCGCTACAACGTCGGCGCCAATGAAGAAGTTAGCAACATCACGCTTGTTAAGGAGATTTGCCGTATATTTGATGCAGTTGCCCCCGAATACGGCGGCAACTCTGAGAAACTCATCGCTTACGTCTCAGACCGGCCTGGCCATGACTTCAGATATGCTTTGGACACAAAGAAAATCGCGCGAGAGATCGGGTGGAAACCCACGGTGAAACTTGGAGAGGGCCTACGAAAAACGATTCAATGGTGTCTGGAACATAAAGAATGGCTCCTGAGCGCTCGCTAGCGTCACTTCAAGCCGTTTCTGCGTCGGCTTGGATTTCTTCGAGGTGCTCGCGGCGGCGCATGGTCGCGTAGACCAAACCGCCCACTGCGCTCCAGACCAGCGTTGTGGCGAAGGCGATCAATGAGAGAAGGAGGGCGCGCGTCTCGTGCACATGGATGCTCGGGGCGGCTAGCGCTAACACGTAAAGGTTCTCGCGCACTCCCAATCCTGAGGGGGTGATCGGCAGCGTTGAAATGCTGGTGATCATCGGCACGAGCACACCGAAGGCAATGGTGGGAATTTTGAGGCCGAAACCCCACGCCAGGACAACAAAGTGCAGGATCGCGACGACGTTGGAGGCCATGGAGACGGCGAACGCCTGGAGGAGTTGGCCCGGGTGTTTGCCATAAAGGCGGGAGGCATCCAAGGACCGCAGCAGTAGCTCGCCTTTGGGCATCTTGGCGAGCCAAAGGCGGGCTTTCGGCACGCCTTTGCTTACCCCGCTCCAGAAAGCCAGTGCGAACACACCTGCGCAACCGATGCTCATCGCGATCACAAACATGGCCATTAATCGCAAAGGCCGATGCGACATGATTAATTGCCAGTTGGGAGCCATCATGATGCAGGAAAGCGCCAGCATGGAGGACATCCCCAATAACCGGTCAACCAGCACGGTCACCACAGCCTCAGCCTTTTTGTGGTGCGTTTCCCGCGCGACGTAATATGCCTTCAGCAAGTCGCCGCCGACGGAGCCCAGGAGGAAAGAATTGAAGAATTGCCCGACCATCGAAATCTGGAAGGTGCGGCGGAAAGGGAAATCGAGTCCCTGCACTCTGAGCATAATTTGCCACCGGGCGACGCCGAGCCAGATCATTGCGCCCATCAATGCGATGGCTAGCAGAAGGGAATCCAGCCGAACCTTCAGCAGGGTTTGGAGCAGGGCAGGGGGGCCGTAGGTCCAAGCCAGGTGCAGACGCTCGGCGCGGGTAAGCTCGTTCCAAGGCTCCCCGAGTTGGAGTCGGGCTAAACGAGCTTCGTTATAGAAGATGGCGAGGAAAATCCACCCCAGGAGCAGCACGCAAACTGCCACCCGCCATAGGATGTTCCAGGCTTTCTTCCAGCTGCTCACTCCTCGCCCCAAATGCCCTTCAAATGCGCAACCCCCTTGCGAACCTCTTCCGGAGACAACCCGGGGCTTAGCTCAAACACTTTGATGTGCTCAGGCTTCACAACTGTCTTCAGAGCGGCAAAGTCGATCATGCCAGCGCCGGGTGTTCGGTGGTCGCGCCCGGGAT
>Ga0196963_10000969_pt1 | contig 21429 bp, 23 predicted proteins | sample S1_5metaG_FD_148600 | JGI IMG/M metagenome (GOLD analysis project Ga0196963, IMG submission 148600) | Soil microbial communities from Anza Borrego desert, Southern California, United States - S1_5 | ecosystem: Environmental > Terrestrial > Soil > Desert | place: USA: California | collected... | reverse complement strand
AAAACCCGTTAAGGAAGATTTGGCTAAAGACGGAGATAGGAGAAACGGTCAGATCGTTGGAGAAGCTACCCTTGAGTTTTTGGCTGAAAGAGCTAATGCAAGAAGGAGCGGATACAACCAGCAAGGTTAATGTTAATTGACTAGGGGGAAGTGACTCTCCCCCTAGTTAAAAATATGAAAGTTTACGATTCAGTATCAGGATTATTAAGGGAATCAAAAGACGTAATGGCGGCAGACCGTCTTATTGAACTTAAGAAAAAATCAGGCTCAAACCCTTGGCCTGTTATAGAAGAGTGTATAAGAATCTGGGATTCACAAGGATTTAATACATGGAAAAGTTATTTAGTATACATAGACAACATCAAAAAAACCCGCAAAGACCCCAAGTACGCCTCAACCTACGATCCTCACTATAAAGGGTATCTTCGCTACACACTTGATATTCCTGACATGGTAATGAAGATGATTAGGATTCTTTATACCCCTGATGAACTTCCTATGAACAGGGAGTTTTTTAATGAATGGGCCAGACGTTTACCAAAGTTTAAAGTTGCGGAGAAAATATGAGTAAGATTGCCCTAGGCATGATCGTTAAAGGAACTGGTGATGAACCAGCATATTTAGAAAGATGTTTATCCCATGTAGTTGATCATGTAGATAAAACCTTCATTACAGTTACAGGATCAGATGAGGAGTATAAAAAAATTGAGGAAGTAGTCAAAGGAAAGAATGTAGTTTTAGACCGTGCCCCCAAAGACGTCTGGTTTACAGCAGACAAGAAAACTGTAGATTGGTTAAAAGACTTCCTGGGGTATGAACCTAAACTCAAAGAAGGTGACAAGATATTTTTGTTTGATCGGGCACGAAATCACAACATGGAGCAGACAAAAGACTATGAATGGTTTTTATGGCTTGATGTTGACGATGTTTTAAGAAGTGCTAAAAACTTAAGACATGTGGTTGAGCTTGCTGAAAAGAATCAAGTTGAAGCAGTTTACTTTAATTATTTATATCAGGTTGAAGTAGAGAATGGTCGAGTTAAACACGTTATTATCGAACATTTAAGGGAAAGACTCTTGAGAAATAACGGAATTTATAAATGGGTTGCCCCAATCCATGAAACTCTAATAGAGCAAAAGCCCACTAAAAAAGCAGACGATATAGCTTTTGGTGAAGGAACTTTGTGTGATGTTGTCCATTTAACCATTGACGAAAGAAGGATAGCAGCAATTCATAGGAACATGAAGAATCTTGAATACACGATTTATCTTTCAGAAGGCAAAGACCCAAGACCAATATTTTATCTTGCTAAAGCCTATTACGATTTAAGAGAAGAAAAATATGATAATGCAGCAATTCCCTTAATTAACCAGTATCTTCTAGGTGAAAATAAGAGCGGTTGGCCTGAAGAAAGGGCTCAAGCATGGAGCTATTTGGCTGAAATCTACAGAAGAAAGGGTCAGCATAATAACTCAATTAAGGCTTTGATGAATTCCTTAATTGAATTCCCTGAAACTCCAGATACTTATCTACAGATTGCAATCTCATATATGTTAAAGGGTCAATGGGAGCGTGCTTTATTCTGGACACGCAAAGCATCCGAAACCCCTGAGGTCAAAACGACACTGATCAGAAATCCCAAAGACTACAAGTTAAGAATGATGCAGGTTATCTACAACTGTTCACTTAACCTCTCAAAAGTAGATGAGGCATGGGCTGCCGCCGAGAAAATGATTGAGATCGAACCAAACGACGAGAACATAAAAGGCTCATACGAGTTTATCCGCCAACTGCGTACCCAAAGAAACTTTACAAGGACTTATCTTGAGATAGTTGACTACCTTAGCAAGTCAGGGGAGGTTGCAAAGATAAAACCTCTTCTTGCCTCAGCTCCAGCTTTAATTGCTAATACTCCATTTATTCAGGATGTATATAAAAAGAATATGCCTCCTAAGTTCTGGGAAGATAACGAGGTTGCAATCTACTGTGGGCCAGGATTTACTAATTGGAGCCCAACAAAACTTAAAAACCCTGAGGGGTCTTTCGTAGGCGGAAGTGAAGAAGCAGTAATCAGAATGAGTCAGGAACTTAGCAAACTAGGGTGGAGAGTGACAGTCTATGCAGACCCTGGAGAACAGGAAGGGGAGCATGATGGTGTTAAGTGGCTTCCATATTATAAATTCAATCTATTGGATCACTTCAATATTCTAGTTTTCTGGAGAGTTATTCAGTATGTAGATCAGAATCCAATAGCTAAAAAGGTTTATGTTTGGACGCATGATATTCAAAACAACCTCGAATACACAAAAGAACGCATAGACAAAGTTGATAAGGTTTTCTTTCTTTCAAAGTGGCATAGAGATAACGTCCCAGCATTGCCAGATGAGAAAGTTGTTATTTCTTCAAACGGAATATGATTTACACATTTAATAACGATTGGGAATCTTTTAAAACTTTTGGGGCTTACCTTTTTAAGATAGGACTTAGTTTTAGATATAAAGCATATTACTCAGATAATATTCATTTAATTTCATCAATACACTTAGATTTTAAGCTCTTGGGATTTGGAATTTATTTAACATTCTATAAATTGCACAAAATATGAGAAATCAATTTAAAGTAATTTACACAAGTTCATACGATAGAGGTCTACAACATTTATTGGAGATTTGGCCTGAAGTTAAAAAGGAAGTACCAGAGGCAACCTTAGACATTTTTTATGGATGGAAACTCTTTGTCCAATTCTATAAAGACAATCCTGCATCAATGGCTTGGAAAGAGAAAATGGATAAATTAATGAAGCAAGAGGGTGTAACAGACCACGACAGAATCCCTCAAGAAGAATTAGTCAAAGAATATGAGTCAAGTGCAATCTGGGCATACCCAACACACTTTGGGGAGATTAACTGTATATCAGGACTTAAAGCTCAAGTTTATGGAGCAATTCCAGTTGTAATAAACTACGCAGCTTTAAAAGAAACAGTCCAATTTGGAATTAAAGTTGAAGGGGATATTTATGATAAAGAAGTTAAAGAGGCTTATAAGAAAGCTCTAATTTGGGCTTTAAAAAATAATAAGTGGCAAGAGGAAGTAAGAGGCCCAATGATGGAATGGGCTAAGGGTTATAAGTGGTCAAATATCGCCTCTCAGTGGGATTTAGTCTTTAAAGGAAAAGATGCCCCAATTGTAAAACCTTCTGATAAACCTATTGTAAAAATTATTGACCCAAATAAGGGGGTGGAATTATGACAGACACTAAATGTGAATTTTGCGGATCTAAACAAATTATAGTTGAACAACCTTATGTTGACCGTACAACAGGGAAAAACCTGACAGATTATTGTTGTACCGCTCAAAAGAAAAACAGGGAATACGATAAAAAACATTTTCACCCATTATTTAATGACCGCTAAACAAGTCTACGACATCGGCATGGATTGGCTTAAGGATTTTAAGATCCAATGGTATTTGCCTGCTTTAAAAGACGTTCCAGAAGGACAACTTCAAGACGACTTTTTAAATACCAATGGCTGTGCATATTACCAATGGATTCCAGGAGTAATTAAAAAACTACAACCTAAACAGGTTATTGAATTAGGTGGAGCGATGGGTGGATGGTCATTAATGGCTTTGCAAGAGCTTAGGGAAGGTAAATTATATTCAATTACCCTTCCTGAGGGTGGTCTTGAATTTTCATGGATAAAAGACAAATACACAAAATTGGTTAAAGTCTTAGGAACTGATCTTGATTTAAACAATTGGCCTAAAGATCTTGATCTGTCTAAAACTGATTTATGGTTCTTTGATGCGCTTCACACCCCAGAACATTTACAGGCTGAGCTTGATTTATACACCCCATTCTTTAAAAAAGGCGCAATTCTTCTATTTGATGATATTCACTCATTTGACTTAGAGCCTATTTGGCAAGAGCTTAAAAAAACATATGACTCGTATGACGCAACAGATCCTCTTCATTACTCAGGTTATGGAATTTGTGTTGTATGAGAATAGAAAACAGAAACTATTTAGTAGAATTTCTTAAAACGCATCAATATCTTAATAAAGTCCTTGAGGTTGGATCCCTAGATGTTAATGGAAGTGTCAGGGATTTATTTAAAGATCGTGAATATGTAGGTACTGATATGAGGCCAGGGGCAAATGTTGATGATGTTGTAAATGCCCATGATCTCCTTACAAAGTATGAACCTGAAACTTTTGATCTTGTTTTCTCTTTTGATACCTTTGAACACGATGATATGTGGTGGATAAGCTGGGATAACATGAAGAAGCTTGTCAAAAAAGGCGGATGGTTGATGCTTGCAGTACCATCTCGTCATTGTCCTGAACATGATCATCCTCATGATTACTGGCGATTTATGCCCCAGTCATTCGGAGAATATTTTTTCAAAGATTTAGTAAATCTTTATGTAACTGTTGATATGAATGGACAAACTGAAGATGAAATATTCGGATACGGACAAAAACCATGAACATCGCATTTCTTTGGCCTTGGGATAAAGCACATAAAATCCTTCCCAATTGGAGGGATGGACATAGGGCTGCAATTGAGGAACTAGGAAAGATTCACACAGTTGATTGGTATCTAGGCAAAGATGCTTTAAACGTTCCTGAGAATTACGACTTCTATTTAATCTGGGATGACGGGTCAAGCCCAGCTCACCAAAATATTAAGGGACGAAAAGGATTAATGCTTACAACTGATAATACTGTAACAAGAATCAGTCCACACGATTATGACGTTATCTACTGTGAGTCACAACCTGTATATGATTTGGTTAGACAATCAGGAATGAGGGCTATTAAAGCTATGGGAACGGATATTGAGTTTTTCTCACCTGAATATGATGGAAAAGACATTGAATACTTCTACCCTGCTACGTTCTCACCATGGAAAAGGCAATCCTCAATTGCTTTCTTAGGACCTGATTTATTGTGTGTTGGAACAGTTCAACCTGATGGAAGTGAAGAATTAAAAGCCTGTTTAGAAAGTAAGGTTAAAGTAGAAATTGGTTATTATCCGGTTGAGAAAATAAGGGATTATTATAAACGTGCAGTAAGAGTTGAAATCCCCTCAATCCATGGTTCAGAAAGAACAGTCCTTGAAGCGATGAGTTGCGACATCCTTCCTTCAGTCAATAAAGACAACAAAAAAGCCTATTCATACGTTCAAGAATTTATGGACTCAGAAATTCCCACACCACGGGAATTTGTAATCAAAAACTATTCCCAGTTTGAATATACCAAGAATTTACTGAAAGGTATGGAATGAAAGTAATACTACCCTGCTACATCATAAATGAGGAAATCTTAGAGCTAACTAAAAATGCCATATTCTCGCTTGATGGTCATGAACTTGTGATTATAGATAACGGATCAGAAACGGGTGGAGGTTATCTTAGAGCTCTTGCTCACACCTATATCAGAAATAATACTAATCTTGGTTATGCAAAAGCAGTTAATCAGGGACTCCGAATAATTCAGGATGAATATGTTGCAGTTGTTAATAATGACATCCGTGTGTCAAAAGGTTGGGATAGAGCCGTTTTAGAGGTACTACAAGAGCCTAAGACATACTCCTGTCACCTGAAGATGGTTGATTATAACGAACCTTTAACAATTGGAAAAGAGACTTTTTACAGAGGTAAGGAAAGATGGTGTCAGGGTTCTTTCTTTGTTCTAAGAAGGCATGAACCATTTTATTATGATGAAAATTATTTAAACTCCTACGATGACTGGGATTTTTTCCATAACATAAGGTCAAAGGGATATAAAACAGCTTATACAAATAAAGCTGTTTTCCAGCATCATCACTCATTTACTCAACAATTAATTCCTGAAAGGGAAATAAACAACCAAAAAAACAGGGAATACTTTAAGTCTAAATGGGGAGAGGAGCCGGAATTATTGTTTTACAAACTCTATCCTGATCAAATGACTCAAGATTGGAGAGCTGGGTTTATATGATTTCTGTAATTACAGTTTCAAATAGATATGGAGGAGTTGATACGAATTGGTCATCAATTAGAAGGCAAAGTCATGAGAACTTCGAGTGGATATTCTGTGATACCCTTTACGAAAAAAGAAAAGAAGCGTTACAAAATTATACTCGAAATGATAAGCGAGTGGTACATATCAAACAAACCCCAAAGGATAGTAAAGCAAGAACATGGCTTGCTCATGCGGAAAATCAAGCAGTCAAACACGCAAAAGGAGAGCTTTTAGTTTTTGTTCAGGATTATATCCACTTTAAGCCAGATACTTTAGAGAAATTCTGGAATCATTACCAAGCTGATAAGAAAAGAATGGTAACGGGAGTAGGTCATCAATATGGCTTACCTGGTAAAGATCAGGTAGTAAATAGAGAAGGGTTGATAACAGTTTTTAAAGAACCCTTTGAAAGAGAACCCCAGATTATAGTCTGGCAAGATCCACGAATTAGAGAAGACCAAGGGACTTTCTATAAGTGTATGCCTGCAGACTGGGAAGTGAATTTCGCCTCAGTTCCTAAACAAGCTCTTTTGGATATAGGAGGATTTGACGAGGAGTATGATTATGTAGGTTTTGCATTTGATAACGTAAGTGTTGCGATGCGTGCTTTCTCATTAGGTTATGAGCCTTATATAGACCAGTCAATTAAATCCTATTCAATAAGACATGAAGATTTCTTTGAACATAAAGAGAAAAAAGACTACTTTCAAGATATAGCACAATTTCATATTAAGCGCATGAACGATATAAAAGATGGACTTTACCCTTTAAAATTTAAGTTTCTTGACAATAACGGGTAAAAGTTAGAAAATTAATAAAAGGCAAAAAACCTAGTTAGGTAATTGCCCCACATAGAAATTTGTGGGGCTTTTTTTGTGGATTTTTTATGGCATACGATCCTGAGTATTGGAAAATAGACCCGGAATATCATAGAACATGTGATTTTTTGGGGATAGATAAGTTTGAAAGGATTAACTACGAACTGGCAAAAAAGATTTCTAATCTTTATGACTGGGCGAAAGCAAAGTCAAGAAGCGAGGATAGAACTAAGATTTTTTCAATAATCAAAGAATATAAAAAGAAGCTTTCCATAAAAGAAGAGGGTTTGCAATCAATTGATGAATTTAATCAAGCCATAAAACTAGGGCTTGATATACAAAAAGACAAGGAGCTTGAAAAACGAGCCGAACAGAGGAAAGAAAGAGAAAAATCGGAAAGACAGGCAATCTTAAAAACAGTAAGGGATAAAGTCGAACAGACACTAGAAAAGAAAAAAGAGGATGTTAAACAAATTGTTGAGGAACCAAAACAAACTAAGAATTATTCTCTTTCATACGATTATTCAGGTTATTCCAATTTGGAATATGGAAATACATTAGATGGCTAACGATCATTCAGGAAATATATTAAACGAAATTACACGGGAAGAACACGACGGGTCAATAAATGCTAAACGGGTTCATGTCGTATCTGGAAGTTTAAGCGGAGGTCAGGCAACCGTAACGATATTGGGCAACGTGACTATCTCTGATTCTAAAGGATTTATAGGGCTTGTAACTTCCGTTCCTTCCACAACAAATCGCTCAATTGTAGGAAACGTAACCCTGTCTGACTCCAAAACATATATCGGATTGGTTACGGCAACTATCGGCAATTCCCCCAATGTATCCGTAATTGGAAATGTTACTCTATCAGATTCTAAAACTTTTATAGGACTTGTTACCGCTGTCCCTTCCACAACGAACAGATCACTTATTGGTAACGTCACTTTATCAGATGCCAAAACTTATATTGGACTCGTAACCGCTACAATTGGTAACTCTCCCAATGTATCAATATTAGGTAATGTTACAACCTATCCCGCTCAATATTCTTTTTATCAGCAAGCCTCTTTAGTTTCCGGTTACACTTTCTACGGTTTTGCACTACCGGGATCTAACCCGACAACTGCAAACTTTAAAATCCAAAGAGAGACACTTAACACAGGTGAAGTCCTCTACGCTTCAGGTCTTGCTAACTTTGTGAATATCTGGTCGGCTGCATCATTAGCAAGCATTACTTATCTATAATGGCAAACTTTGAACCCTTATTAGGTACTCCTTTAATCCACAAACATAAAAGGGCTGAAAATGGCTCACAAGCTAAAGTCTTTTATACAGTTGGCCCCTCTGATGCTGACTATATAACAGATGGAACAGCAGATGACGTGCAGATCCAACAGGCTTTAGATGCAGCAGATGCAGCAGGTGGCGGAACTGTTTACATAAAAGAAGGGACTTACTCCATTTCAGCAGCTATGACTATCGGAAATAAGACTAAAGTCATGGGGGATGGATTTGCAACAATCCTTCAGCATGTTGCAGGAGCAGGATTTAACGGATTACTCAAAAATAAAGATCAAACTACCGGAAATTCTGGAATTATTATTTGTGATTTAGCAATTGATGGAAATGCAGCAAATGTAACAGGATCAGATCCTAGAGATACTATTTGGTTAAAAGAAGTTTGGGATTCAAAAGTAATGCGTTGTTACATTTATGATTCTGTAGATAGCGCAATTGTTCTTGATTCGACCTTAACCGTAGACAACCAAGTAAGTGACAATATTATTGATGGAGCTTTAGACATTGGAATTTATGTTTCAGCAGCAAGTAAAACAATTGTTTCCAACAATACAGTAAGAGATACAGGATCGTATGGAATTAGACTTATAACAACAGGAAATACTGAGTGTATTGTTTCTAATAACAGGGTTAATAACTGCGGTCAGACTGCAAATGTTGATGGGATAACAGTTGCAACTTCAGGTGGTGAAAAGAACCTAATTATTGGAAACCATGTATCAAGATCTGGAAGAAATGGACTTCTTGTCTCAAATGTAGCCTATACACAAATAACTGGTAATTTCTTCTTTTTTAATGATCAACATGGAATTCATGTCCAGACTGTAGGTCGGGGTGTTATCACTGGAAACATGTGTCACCAGAATAGCCAGCAAACATCAAATACCTATTCAGGAATCCTACTTCAAAATTGTCAGGATATAACGGTTGTGGGAAATAGATGTGCAGATATTGGATCAGGAACAAGACAAAAGTATGGAATTGAAGAACAGGGAACAAGCGACAATAACATCATAATGGGTAACATGACAGACCGAAATCAAACGGCTGCTGTTTTAACAGTAGGGGCCTCAACGATGGTTCTTAATAATAGAAGCTATACGACAAATAATATAAATGGAACTTTATCCCCGCTTTCTTCAGATGGTGGCGCACTTGGCACTTCATCCCTTATGTGGTCAGACCTGTTTTTAGCAAGTGGAGGAGTAATCAACTTTAATAATGGAGATTTATCTCTTACTCATTCAGCAGATACATTAACAATTGCAGGAGGAGACATTGTTCCTTCGACCAATAATGCAGTTTCATTAGGTAACGCTTCCCTTGCTTGGAAAACTACTTTTACTAACCATGCAGTGTTTAACTCTGAAGTTTCAGTCGCTAATCTTGCCGGTCTTGCCACAATTGATTGGACAAGGGGAAATAAGTTTCGTCTATCAATAACAAGCCATGCTACAGTCAATTTCATTGCCCCGTCAGGACCATGTAATTTAATGTTAAAGACAGTAAATTCAACAACTTCCCTTGTAACTGTTTCTTGGCCTACTGGGACTTTATGGGCAGGGGGATCGCCAACTTTCGTTTCTCACGCCTCAGGCGTACAAATGTCTTCTTTTTATTATGACGGATCTAAATATTGGGGAGCAACAAATACAGGGTTTATATGAAACTAGCCCTTATATTAACCCATAACAAATCAAACCAAGAGAATACTAATCAAATAAATTCTGTTAAATCTATCTTAAAAGAAGTAACTGACGGCCCTTTTTTCAATGAAGAAACGGGCGAAACCTGGACAACAATTCACCACGAAATTATTGGACTTAATATTCCCCATGAAGTCAAAGTCTATCAGATAGTCCCTTTTGGCGTGACTCCCCCTGAAAACATATATGAAATAAACTCAGGTGGGATAGTCTACTACCTAAAAGGTGATGAGGATAAGACAGGCGACCATCCCAGATTCTTTAATTGGGGACTTAAACGGGGGACTGATTATGGGGCAGAAATTGTTATTCATTTAGAAGACTACAAAAAGCTAAAAGTCGAAGATTTACCCTTCTATCTTAATTCTTTAATTGACCCCAACGACACAACTGAATTTGCTGAAGACCAGTCATCTAAATTCTCAACACTTAGGCTTTTAAAGGAAATTGGGTTAATTGATGAGAATAAAACCAAAGAAGACGGAATTATTGAATTAAAACAAAAAGTAAAAGATAAGGGGTGGAAGAATGGCTAGATTGTGGAGTAGTGGAATTGAGTTAAATTGGAGTATTGAAGGTGAAAATTCAGATCGCTGGAAAACAACTACTACAACAGTTCGATCAGGGACATATGCTATGCATTCTGATGGACCTAGTGAGGAAGCATCAGTTATTGGACATCAATTCTCTGCCTCTCCTTCATCAGATGGGTATTATCTAAGAGGGTATTTTAGAATTAGTAGTTCTGTAGGATCGCAACAAAAAATTCTTTCTTTTGCTTCAAGTGTATCCACATTCAAAATTTCTATTAGACTGAATACTGATAATACTCTGGAATTATGGAATGATGAAGATAGTGTACAGGTCGGATCGGATTCCTCTGCATTATCAGCAGACACCTGGTATTTAATTGAATTAAAAGTCGATACAACAACTCTTGCTAGTACAGCAATCGAGGCTAAAATCAATGGAACAGCTTTTGCTTCAGGAACCGTAAATTTAGCAGCAGGTGTCGATACAATTTATTTAGGAATAGTCGAAGAGACATTGCAAGGAGTCTTATTTGTTGATGATATAGCTCTTAATAACGATTCCGGTTCTTTTCAAAATTCCTACCCAGGTGAGGGTGAAATAATACATTTAAGACCAAATGCAACAGGAGATAATGGAGCCTGGACAGGATCAAATACCGACATTGATGAAGTAACCCCAGATGACGCTACAACTACTATATCCTCTTCTGTTGCTAATAACCTAGAGGATGTTAATTTGGATGCGACACCTGCTGCCTTAGCCTCAGATGACACGATAAACGTAGTCCAAGTAGGTGTTAGGATGCAAAACAACTCAGGCGGAACAAACTCTTTGACTTTACGCATTAAGGCATCATCAGGTGGAACTACGGAAGAATCTGGGAATATAGCAACTGCTACAGCCTGGAATACTAACGCAACAGCAGCCCCAAGAAACTACCAACTGACCTTATATGACCTTCCCGGAGCTTCAACAACAGCTTGGACAAAAACAGATCTTGATGCAGCCCAAATAGGTGCAAAAGTTGTAACAACTGGTCAATCAATAAGAGTATCAACTTTATGGCTTCTTGTAGACCATAAGCCAGCCTCAGTTGCTGAAGCTGTTAGGATACCACAAACAATCAATTCAATATTTTTCGGGACTAATTTTTAACTTGACAGTATTTTGTTATTTAATTACAATTTAAAAAAGGCATAAAAGTTAGTTAACTAAGTGCCCGACATATCGTAAAGAATGTCGGGTTTTTTTGTGGTTAAAAAAGTTAAAAGGGGGTGATTTAAATGGCAAATATTAGAAATTTGGATGCAGAGCAGGGAGCTAATTTCATCGGCGATGATGCACAACCTACTCTAACAATTACAAATACTTCAACAGGTCCAGGTCTTGAGGTAGATGACATTGTCGCAACATCAGGTGCAACCATAGTACAAGCAGATATCACTAGATTATTTGCAAGCTCAGGTGCAACAGTAAGGAGTGCTGCCTCAACAGCAGTTCCACTTTCTGTAAGTAGAACAGTCGGAAGCGGGCCTACATCAGCACAGGTTGCAATACTAGCTTCAGGAGCTTCAGTTCCAGTAATTGAATTCTTAGGAGGTGCTTACGTTTCAGCAGTCTCACTTATTTTTGCAGCAGGTGCAGGATGGGCAGGAATGGGTGCAATCAGAGTTAAAAGATCAGACGGGACACTTGGATGGATTCCGGTTCTTCCTAACGCTCAAGTAACAGCAGCAGCCGTTGAGTAATTTTACTTACCCTTATCGGCTTGAATTTGGCCGATAAGATGTGAGCAAATATGATTAAAACAGTAGATGCAATACAATCAGAAATAGCAGGAATAGTCGATCAGGATGAGGACACAGGGAATATCTCAACTACCGACTACTCTTTAAGATTAAATTACATGAATCGAGCCCTTTTGGAGTGGGCAGAGGTTTATGATTGGCAATCCTTATATAAGGAATATCTAGTTAATGTATCAACATCAACCGGAAACGCATCAATTGCGCTTCCATCAGATTTTAGGAAGCCAGCGTCCTTCCCTGTAATTGATGGAACTGAATATCCTGATGTCAGGCCTCAGGAAGACGGGCAATTCTCAGACTCAGACAAAAGAGTTAATTTTCTTGGAAACCCTAACAATGGATATGTAATGGTTGTCAAAGGGGTGGCTTTATCTTCGGGAACATCAATTAAAGTCCCTTACTATTCCTCGCCGGGATCTTTAGCTTCCCCTGCAAATATAGTTCCTATTCCTAACCCTGAATTTATAACTCAAAGAACAATTGCATATATCTGGGAGTCAAGGGAGGATGCAAGGTTCCCTCAAGCTAAAGCCGATGCTCAAAGAATCTTAAGTAATCTCATAGAGTACGAAAACGTATTCCATGAAGGCTCAACAAACAACCGTATTAAAACAGAAGCTGAATTAAAACACGGCTTCAGGATTGGAAGAGACTGATATGCCACAATTTAACGATAACGTACCAGCATACAAGCCTCCAAAAGACTTAACAGCCGATTGGAGGACTTTTAACAAAGGACTAAACATCCTTTTGAAAGAAACTGAAATTGACAAAGCAGAACTAGCCCAAGCTGACAACATCATGCTTATAGGTAAAGGTGTACCTACTAAAAGATGGGGACACTCAATTTACTTTACAGCAGGTGCAACAGGATCAGTTAGAGGTCTTAAAGGTTTTTATCCATCTGGTGCTTCAGGCGGTAATGAACTTTTGGCAATAACCGATGACGGATACCTAACTAAAAAAAACAACTCTTCTTTCTCTCTTTTAGCGGGGGCTTCATGGTTATCAGGGTATGACGCTAATATGGCTCAACTTGATAACCGGATGTATATCGTCAATAACCAGAGAGAGCTTGTCAGATATTCCTCACCAACTCTTGTAGGGTTTGCAACAATTGCCCAACCTACAGGCTTGTTTGCAACAAACATTTCAGGGGCCTCAGGTACGACATCAAAGTCATATAGAGTGTCAGCAGTTTCAAATGTAGGAGAAACACTTGCAACAGGATCATATATATTAAACAACCAGCCTCCTGATTTAACAGATGGAACGGTAAGGGTGGTTTGGACGGGTGTATCTACCGCATCCATATTAAGAGGATATAACGTCTATGGAAGGGATGCAGGTAATGAAAGATTTTTAGGATTTGTTGATGCTTCAAGCACAACTTTCTTAGATGATGGAACCTCAGTTCCTAAAGAATTTACTTATCCTCCGACTGCTGACTCAACTGGAGGGCCATTGTGTGGAGTAATCACAAGGTTTGCAGACCGTCTAGCTTTTGGACAATTTACAGCAGATCCTTCAAAAGTATTAATCTCAGGTAGAGTTCCACTTCACGAAAGATTCGATCTAGCATCTGGGGGTAACTTCATAAAAATAGAACCAGATGCTGGAGACAATATTGTTCAGATATTTGGATTCCAAGATAGGATTATCGTTTTTAAAGAAAGATCAATTTGGCAGATTACTATTGAGATAGCCCAGATAGGAAACTTCTTTGTAACAATCCCAACAGCAAAGCTTATTACAGCTTCACACGGATGTATCGCTCCCCGCTCAGTTGTTGCAGTTGAAAATGACATTCTATTCTTATCAAGAAGAGGAGTTTATGCACTAGGTTACGAACCGGGATTTGCTTTTGATGTTTTAAGAACTAATGAAATCTCAGTTAAAGTTAGACCTTATCTTAAAGGGCTTACAATCTCTCAGCTTAAAAGAGCTGTCGCAACCTACCACGACAATAAATACATCCTTGCTTTCCCCGGACTTAATCAGTCAATTGTTTTTGACCGTGAAAGACTGGCTTGGCTTGGACCCTGGACTTTTGATGGAAACGTATTTGAAACTTACTTTGACTCAGACAATAACGAACACTTACTTATGGGTTATGATGATGCGCCAACAGTTACCGAAATATCAGAAAACTATGGGGATGATAATGGGACAGCAATAGCCACAAACCTTAGAACCAAAAAAGAGGACATGGGCGACTGGACTCTGTTTAAGAATATTAAAAATATCTTTACCTCATTTAGAAATGTAACTGGGACTGCAAATGTAGATATAAGACTTGAACAGAGAAATGGACAGACTGTCACCTCAAAGTCTTTCTCGATTAACCCAAATACAGGTAATACCGGATGGGGTGCTGATTTATTTGGAAATACAGAATGGGGTGACTCAGAGGGAGAAGTAGGTTCTGCTGATGTTTCAGAGATTATTAAATGGGTAAATCTAAACAAGGCCGCCCGTACTTATCAGCTTGTTGTAACGACATCAAACAGAAATGACGATTATGAATTATTAGGAATTAGGACGGAAGCCCGGCCAATTGGAGCAGGTTATCGTCCATCATCTTGGAGGGTGTAATTATGGCAACATTTTTTAAAGCGCCTAGCGCAAATTATATACAAACAAGTTTAAATGGAGCTATTTCAGATAGTGCAACATCTATTGTCTTAAACTCCACAACTAACCTGCAGGCCCCAGGTTATGTAGTTATTAATAGGGTTAGTGCTTCAACTGGTGCGGCCACTCCTAATGCAAGGGAAGTGGTTTTCTTTACAGGTATCTCTTCACAAACCTTAACAGGTTGTACCAGGGCAGCAGACGGGTCTACCGCTAGATCTCATGCAGACGGTTCGGTAGTAGAAGCAACTTTCACGGTAGGTATGTGGAATGACTTAAGAAATGCAGTAGATAGCGCTCTAACCGCAGATGGAGTAGTTAAAGCGATAATTTCACCCGTATCTATTGCAAGGGCTGAGATAACTAACGCAGTAATTGCTGGAACCGCAACCATTGCTGTACTTCAACCAGTAAATATAACAAGAACAGTTGTTACTTCAATTGCCTCAATTGCGAGAGTGGAATCTAATAATTATGCAGGACTTAAAGGACACTTCTTATGGGTTCAGTCAGGGGCATTGGTTACATCCCTTGCAACCAGCACTAATAACTCTCAAATTCCTTTCTTAAGGGCAACTAAAAATCTAACTTTAACAGGAGTATATCTGGGTGTAAGTTCAGCAGCCTCATTAGCTCCACTTCAGATTGATATTCATAATAAATCAACACCAACTGGAGCAACAGGACCATCTATTTTTTCAGTTCTTCCTCTTGTTGGAATTGGACTAAATGAGTCAGGAGCAACACCTGGAACACTACTTTTAACAAGCCTTGCATCAGGACAGCTTTTATATCCTGAAATTAAGCAACCTGCAGGTGCAGGAGACTTGATTATTCAGTTGATAGGGAGTGAAAGATAATGGCATTAAAAACTAACCTTATATCTCATTGGAAGTGTGACGAAACAAGCGGTGATTTGCTTGATGGTCATGGGTCAAACAATCTAACCGACACCAACACAGTTACAGGTGCAGCCGGAAAAGTGGGGACTGCTAGACAATTCACAGCTGCTAATTCCGAATACTTCACGATAAACGATAACGCCTCACTTTCCACAGGAGATATTGATTTTACTATTGCAATGTGGATCTATTTAGACTCAACAACTGGTGATAGAAGATTTTTCTCAAAGACAGATAACACAGATTCTGAATATAACCTCTTTTATAGAAACTCAACTGACCGAATCCAGTTTGATATTAACTCAGGTTCAATAGCTGTAGCTGGAGATACGCTTGGATCACCCGCTGATGCTACATGGTACTTTGTTGTTGCTTGGCATGATTCAGTCGCTGACACAGTTAATATTCAAATTAACAATGGAACTGTAGATTCAGCAGCAACTGCCAATGTAGGCCCCTCAGATACAGCCTTTGCTCTCCAAATAGGAAGACTTGGAACTGCTTACATGGATGGAAGATTAGATGAAATAGCTTTCTGGAAAAGAACTCTATCAGCAGCAGAGAGAACCCAACTATATAACGGGGGAAATGGTTTAGCTTTCAATCTTTGGGATACAGGCGGTTATAGCGCAATGAATGGCTATTTTGAGTAGTTCTTTAAAAATTTATTTAAGACCGTGTTCATTAAGGCATCTTTGGTAATACCTATCGTAGTCGCCTGTTTTAAACAGACCTTTTTTAACAGCTTTTTGATAGTCAAATTCCCAAGGATCTTTGGCTTGTGTTTCGGCCAGTCTTTTTGCTCCATCTTTCGCAATTTCAACACAGTCTTTTCTTATTTGGCTGGGTCTAAATTGAAACCAATAGAACCATCCAGCTAAGAGAAGAGTGAAGATAATTATTAATTTATTCATTGACGGAAGCGTTTTATGAAAAAACGAATAGGCAACATGGTTATAACTAATAGTCCAAAGCCAATCGGAATCAAAAACCAAAATCCTTGGCCGTCTTCACGGCTCAATTCGGTTGTAACAATAAAAAGTATTACTAGAAAAATAGTTAATAAGGTTTTACCTAGCATATAGGTCAATTATAAATCATTTTGTCAAGAAAGGTGGTGAAATATGGCAACAATAGGACATAAAGGATCATGGTGGGGTTTGCCAGATTTTGGTGTTACTGAAAAAATACAAAGTGTTTTCCAACCAGGCAAAGCACTAACTTATTCAGGTGGTAGTAATTTAAGAGGTACTTATCCTACATCTGCAAATACAGGTAGTGTAAAAGGGTCACAAACAGGACCAGTACAAGGTCCTCCCATTCCGCAAGGATTTGGAAATCAATCTAGTTTTGGTCAATTAAATCAAACTAGTGGAGGTAGTCGTACATCTGGTCAATCTGGACAGCAATCTAGTTTTAATCAGGATCAATATTTAGAACCAACACCAGGATTTCAAAGTGTAGATTATGATGCCCTGATTGCACCAGCATTGGATGCACTATCACAAGCAGAAGGTGCAGCACAAGGAACATTTAATGCTGATGTAGGAGAAATAGATACCAATCTATCAGGATTAAAGGGAAGAGAAGCACAGCATATTAAAGGGCAGGAATCGTCAGCAGAACTTCAAAGAGGAAGACAAAAAACTATCGCTGAAGAAGGCAAGAATCAACAGAGAAGTGCACTAGCTGAAGTTAGACAAGGTTTACAGGCATTGTACGGTGGTACAACAGGTACTGGAGCATTTGCTACAGAACTGGCTGGTAGAGAAACAATGGGTAATATTGGCAAGATTCAAACCAATTTAGCCAATGCAATTACTGAAATTGACAATAGATTAAACCAAGTCAAAGAAACAAGCAAAATTGCAGTTGAAGAAGCTGAAAACGAAGCAATCAATCTAAAAGATAGAGCAAAAGCAGAGCTTCAAGCAAACCTTGCACAAATAAGGATGCAAAAAGGCGAACTTCAGATGAGGAAGACTGAATTAGCTTATCAGGCTATGCAGAGGTATCAAGAAACTGTCCAAGCTGTAAATGCTAGAAATGCTCAGTTTAAACAATCTATAGCTCAGCAAATGTTTGCAGCAGAACAAAAACTTAAAGAAGCAAGGCAAAGAGGTGAAACGATTGCACAGCAATATCAAGTGGATATAACTAATCCAAATGTTGTAAGTCAGTTTTCTAATTTACCAGCAGGATTTCAGGTAAGTGGTAAAGCATCAATTGGTAATAAACCAATAGCAGGTGGTCAGTTTAGTTATAAATCACCGTTGGATGAAGAAAATCCAGATGATCCAAACGCTATACCAGCAGGTCTTAGATAATTATGACTAAATCAGCACTAGCAGAAACCTACGATTGGCTTAGGAAGGTTAAAAGTGGAGTACAAAATAAAGTAAGTCAAACTCCTCTTTTTAAACAACCTAAGCAGACTTTAGAAAGGGCGGTTTATTCCGCTCTTCCTGCTGTGGGAGCAGTTAAAACTGCAATACAAAAACCTGTTATTCAAAACGCATTTCAATCGGCAGTTCCTATTTCGGGTTCAAGGCGGATAGGGGAACAATTACAAAAAGTTAATTTACCTATTTTACAAGTATCCGATGCAGTACAAGCTGGATTTCCTATTACTCAAGTACCAAAACAAATAAATTCTTATGCACAAAGTTATGGAAGAACTTTAAGTAATCCAAGAAAAGACCCGTTAGAAAGCGCATTGAATGTAGCAGGGTTTTTACCAATTGGGGCAACATTTAAAAATATTAGGGGTATAACAAATTTCGATGATGTATCAGTTAACGCTTTGAGATCACACCGCTTTGATTTATTAGAGAAAGCAAAAAGAGCTCCAAACGAAACTCTAAGAAGACAATTTACAAAAGCAATTGCTAATGTAGAAGCGAGAATAGATGATTTATATAGAAAAGCTGGAATAAATAATCGAGGGTTATATATGAGTGGCGGGAAGATTGCTAGCGCCGGAAAAGTTTCTTCAAGCCTTCCCACAGAAGGTACATTAAACCAATCCATGAACCCCAAACAATTAGCCACACAACAGCAATTATTATCTCAGAAAGGTAAAACGGCCATCGATTCCACCAATGTGAATCCGCAAGCAAATCCATCAATCGGAAATATATCACAAAGAAGTAAAGAGGTACAGTCATATATACAGGAAATGACCAATAAACAAAAAACAGCCCGTGATGCAGGAACTAAAGTAGGAACAGTCAAAAGAATCTATGACGAGATAAAAAGAAAATTAGTTGATTCTAATGCTCCAATTGAAGATATTCTCAATACTGCAGAAAAAAAGGGTAAGTTTCAAGTATTACCTAAAGATGATTTCAGACTTCAGGTAGATAAAGTTTTACGATCTCAATCTATAGCAACTCAATTTGCAAAAGATAACGGACTTGTCGATGTTATTCAAAAAGCCCCAGATCTTAACGCACTAGATCAATATATGATTGCAAAACACGCAAAAACAATTGAGGCAACAGGCAGAAAGACTGGTCGTGATTTAGTCAAAGACCAAGCACTTCTTGAAGAATTAGCCCCTCAGTACGAGGGATTTGCAAAGCAAGTTACACAATACAGTCAAAAACTATTAGATTATACGAGTGAAACAGGATTAATAAGTAAAGATTTAGCAAACCAACTTAAAAAACAATATCCTGATTATGTACCTTTAAATAGAATCATGGATGAGGTTGAATCTTTTAATAGAGGTGGTGGAATTGCTTCTCAAGCTTCTCAATCTATTGTAAAGCGATTAAAGGGTTCAGAACTTGAAATTGAATCTCCTATTGCTTCGCTTCTTGCTAAAACAGATGTAGCCTTTAAACAGGGTGAAAGAAACATAGCAGCTAGACAATTAGCCTCTTATAAAGATTTACCAGGCTTTGAAGGGTTGATTAAAGAATTAAAAAGCGGTTCAACAGGTAAGCATACAATTTCATATATTGAAAATGGAGTCAAAAAGACTTATGAAGTTGCCCCAGAAATTGAAGCAGTAGCCAAATCATTAAATAGAGAACAAATCGGTTTCTTAGGTAAAGTTGTAAGTGTCCCTACACGAGTATTAAGACTTGGAGCAACTGGACTAAATATTCCGTTTGTTGCCTCCAACGTAGTAAAAGATCAATTAACTGCGTTAGTAAACACTAATAAAGCTGCAAAAACTTCATTAATTAATCCTATGAATTTTCTTAAAGCAGTATTTTCTGCTGCTAAACACGATGATTTATATGAAGAATTAATTAGGCAGGGTGCAGGTGGAACGTCATTTGATATTGGTAGACAAGCTCCATTACAAACAATACAAAAAATAAGATCTGGTCGCAATATTGCCTCTAAAATCGGGTATACGATAAAACATCCTACAGAACTTGTAACAGCAATCGAAAACCTAATAGGTAGAAGTGAAGAAATTGCAAGAATCCAACAATTTAGAGGTACACGTGAAGCTTTAAGAGGAACTAGAACAGCACAGGACGCATCAATGTTAGCAGCAAAAGCAGCACGAGAAAATACAGCCAATTTCGCAAGATCAGGGGATTGGGGTAAAGTAATTAATTTAATACTTCCATACTTCAATGCAGGTATTCAAGGAGCAAGATCAACAGTAAGAGCATTACAACAAAGACCAGTACAGACGGGTACTAAAATAGCGATAGGTTTATTTACACCAGTTACTGCTGCAACTATGTGGAATTTATCAGACCCTGCAAGGAAAAAAGTATACGAAGATATAGACGACTTTGAAAAGGAAAATAACATTATTTTAGTTTTAGATCCGTCACAACCACTTGAAAAAGGAAGATATGGAGGAGTATTAAAAATCCCACTTCAACAAGGATTTGGTGCATTATCTTCAGTTGTGAGAAGAGGTATTGAAGCCTCACATGGTCTTGATCCTGTAAAAGCAAGGGAAATTGCTGCTAATCTAATTCAATTCAGTACTTCTATGAATGTTGGTTCACCTAATGAATTGGCATCCAGTTTAACCCCTCAAGCCCTAAAAGTACCTCTTGAGACAATGACAAATACAAACCTCTATACAGGTAAACAAATAGTACCTCAATATATGAAAAGCAAACCTGTAGATGAACAGGTATTCGATCATACTTCGGGAACTTCAAGGATAATCGGTAAAGCATTAAATACTTCACCTTTATTAGTACAAAATGCTATCGGAACATCATTTGGAGGAGTAGGTAGACAGGTAACAAACGCCTCAGATACTTTGTTAAATAAAGCAGGAATTATTCCTGAATCTCAAATTGGTGGTGAAGATATAGCAACAGCCACAGAAAAAAGATTTGGTTCCGCTTCAGGTGGTAAGAAATTAGATCAAGCCTACAAAGCAAAAGAACAAAAAGACAATTTTAAACGTGAAGCTATAAACTCATATATTTCAGGCGACATTGAAAATACTAAAAGATTAATGAAAGAGCATGGTATCACAATCAAAAATGAAGATATTAAAAGAGCGACAACGACTCAAAAAAACAAAGTTGCAGATTTATACATTGACGGCAAAATAGAAGATGCAAAAGCCTTAATGAAAAAATATAAACTTAAAATAACAAACGCTGATATTAAAGCCTATGCTAAAAAAAAGGCAATAGAATACTATAAATTAGGTCTAATTGAGGAAACAAAAGCATTAAGAGATAAATACGGTTTGGTTATTACAAATGCAGATGTT
>Ga0196963_10000967_pt1 | contig 21476 bp, 26 predicted proteins | sample S1_5metaG_FD_148600 | JGI IMG/M metagenome (GOLD analysis project Ga0196963, IMG submission 148600) | Soil microbial communities from Anza Borrego desert, Southern California, United States - S1_5 | ecosystem: Environmental > Terrestrial > Soil > Desert | place: USA: California | collected... | reverse complement strand
CACTCTGGTGCGCCGCGGCGGCGGCAGCCTTTTCACCAGCCGCTCGACGACCGGGCCGGCGGCGCCGTTGCCGCAATCCCAACCGATTCGGAACGGCCGGCCGTCGAACCCGAGCAGCAGCCGCTCGACGTAGCGCTCGAGAACGTCCTCGTCCCGCACGGAGCCCGACCCACGCTCCCAATCGCCCGCCGCGGCCATTCGCCCCAGTTGCTGGATTCGCTCCCCGAAGAAGGCGGCATGCCCCAGCACCAACTTGAAGCCGTTGTAATGGCCCGGATTGTGGCTGCCGGTGATCATGAGGCCGCCGTCGACAGGAAGCTCGGCCTCGGCGTAATAAAGCATCGGCGTCGGGCCGAGCCCGATGCGGACGACGTCCGCGCCGCTCCCGGTCAGACCCTTGATCAAGGCCGCCTCGAGGCCCGGCGAGCTGTGCCGCCCGTCGCGGCCCACCGCGACCCGGCTGCCGCCGCCGCGGCGCACCAGAGTGCCGAAGGTGCGGCCGACCGCCTCCGCATCCTCCTCGTCAAGCGTCTCGCCGTAAATTCCCCTGATGTCATATTCGCGCAGCGACGTGGGCGGCAGGCGATGGCTCATTCGGAACTCCGCGGGGGGGGACGCGATCAAGACGCGCGAGGCGGCTTGCGGTTCATTTCGGCGAGCAGGGCGTCGCGGGCGGCGTTGACCCGGCGGGCGAGCTCGGCGGAGCCGCCGGCGTCGGGATGGACCCGGGCGATCAGACGGCGGTGGGCGTCGCGTATCTCCTGCAGGGTGGCGCCCTCGCCGACTCCGAGCAGCCGCCGGGCGTCGGCGAGCGGCATCGGGCTGGCGGACGGGCGCTTGCGGCGCCACGCGGCCCACAGCAGCGCGGCCGCCATCAGCCCGGCACCGAGGATCAGCCGGCCCTTGGTGAACAGGCTGAGGCCGAGCAGGAAGATTGCCGCGGCGGCGCCGTCCTCGTAGGTGAAGCCCTTGAGCCGGCCGGTGGCGTAGCCCCAGAGCAGGCCGGCCGCCGCGAGCAGAATCAGCAGACCCATGATTCTAGCCGGCGAGCGCCGCCGCCCGCGGCGCGGTCGCCTCGCCGGGCGGCGGCAGGGCGAAGCCGGCGATCATCTCGCGCAGCTCCTGGCGGGCGGCGATATGGGCGATGCCAACCTCGCCCAGATGCGGCAGATCGAGCAGGGTCAGGCCCTTCGGGAAGAGTTCCCGGTAGATGACCCGCTCGCCGAGGCCGGGGATGACGCGAAAGCCGACCCGGCGGGACAACTCGATAAGCGCCTCGCCGACGCGGCGCATGTTGCGCGCCTCGATATGCTGCATGCGATTCCTGAGGACCACCCAGTCCACGCTCGCGCCGTGGGTCTTGGCGCGCTGGGTGCGGCTGTTCCAGACCAGCTCCGCGTAGAAGCTCGGGCGCCGGACTCGATAGGTCTCGGCGTCGACCTGGCCGATCAGGTCGAGGTCGACGAAGCTGTCGTTGATCGGCGTCACCAGCGTATCGGCGCGGACCATCGCGGCGCGGGCATGGGGGTCGTCGCGGCCCGGCGTGTCGATGACAAGGATCTCGACATCCGCCGACAACCGGTCGAGCTGGGCATCGACCGTCTCTTCCTTCGCCGGATCGAACGTCTCGTAGGCCGGCATCACCAGATCGATGCCGAGCCGCTGGACCGTCTCTGCCCGGTTGTCGAGATAGCGGCCGAGGGTGCGCTGGCGGGTGTCGAGGTCGAGCGCAGCGACGCGTCGGCCGGCGGCGGCGAGGGCGACCGCGCTGTGCACGGCCGTCGTCGACTTCCCAGTGCCGCCTTTCTCGTTGGCGAATACGATCAAATGCGGCGACGCCATCTGCTACCCTTGATTCTGCCGGCCGCCCCCCGCAAGGGCGTCGCCCGGGGTGATATCGGAGGCGGGAACGGCGTGCAAATTGTCCGTGACATCGAGGCGTTGAGAGAGGCGGTGGCCGGCCTGCGCTCGGGCGACGCTTCGATCGCCTTGGTGCCCACGATGGGCGCGCTCCACGCCGGTCACATGGCGCTCGTTGCCGAGGCGCGCAAGCGGGCCGACCGCGTCGTCGCGTCGATCTTCGTCAATCCCACCCAATTCGCGCCGGGCGAGGATTTCGTTTCCTATCCGCGGCGCGAGGCGGGCGACGCGAAGCTGCTGGAGACGGAAGGCTGCGACCTGCTCTGGGCGCCCGACGTCGCCACCATGTATCCGAGCGGCTTCGCCACGACGGTGCGGGTCGCCGGGGTCAGCGCCGGTCTCGACGGCGCCGCCCGGCCGGGCCATTTCGACGGGGTCGCGACCGTGGTCACCAAGCTGTTCGGGCAGGTGCGGCCCGACGTCGCCCTGTTCGGTGAGAAGGACTATCAGCAACTCGCCGTCATCCGTCGGCTGGTCAGGGACCTTGATCTCGGCATCGAGATCATCGGAGTGCCCACCCAGCGGGACGCCGACGGCCTCGCACTCTCGTCGCGCAACGCCTACCTTTCCGACGAAGAGCGGCAGGCGGCGCGAGCGCTGCCGCGGGCGTTGGGGGAGGCGGCGGCGGCGATCCGGCGCGGCGGCACAGTTGCCGAGGCGCTCGCCGCGGCGCAGGGCCGGCTCGCCCGCGCCGGCTTCGATCCGATCGACTATGTCGCCCTATGCGACGCCGAAACGCTCGCCCCCGTCGAAGATCTGCGACGGCCCTCGCGGCTGCTGGCAGCGGCGAAGATCGGCCGCACCCGGCTGATCGACAATGTGGCGGTGGAGCCGCTGTAATGCCTCCTGCCCGCCCCCGGGGCGAGAAATGGTTCTTGCCGCGTTAACCATTTGTTGGGGATCGCCTGCGCAACGTGGCCCCGACACGCGACAGAACAGGGGCATGTCACTATGGCGAACAGCCTGAAGTCGGCGACTTTCCTGATCCAAAGCCGCCTTGCCGACGCCGCCATGGGCGATCCGGACGCGCTCTACGAGCTCGGCGTCGCCTACTCGACCGGTACCCATGGGCTCGAGGTCGACCTCGTCGAAGCGCATAAATGGTTCAACCTCGCCGCTCTTAACGGCAGCGGGCGCGGCCAGGAATGCCGGGCGGAGATCGCCGAGGAGATGACCGCCCGCGAGATCGCCGAGGCCCAGCGCCACGCGCGTGCCTGGCTCGCCGACACGATGGTCAGGCGGGCGGCCTGATTCCTCAGTCCTTGCGGAACGGGGTCATTTCGGCAAGCGCGCCGATCTCGCGGGCGACCGCGGTCCGTTCGGCGGCGAGGAAATCCGCAACGGCGTGGCGGAAGCCCGGATCCGCAATGTAGTGCGCCGACCAGGTCGGCACCGGCACATAGCCGCGGCTCAATTTGTGCGGCCCCTGCGCTCCCGCCTCGACCCGGGCGAGCCCGCGCGCGATCGCCGCCTCGATCGCCTGATAATAGCAGATTTCGAAATGGAGGTGGGGCACCTCCTCGGCCGTCCCCCAATAGCGGCCATAAAGCGCGTCGTCGCCGATCAGGTTGAGCGCGCCGGCGACCGGCCGGCCGTTGCGGAGCGCGAAGACCAGCAGGATCCGCTCCGCCAGCCGCTCGCCCAGCAGCGAGAAGAAGGGCCTGGTGAGGTAGGGGCGCCCCCATTTGCGCGAGCCCGTGTCCTGATAGAACGCCCAGAATGCGTCCCAATCCGCCTCGGTGATCGCCGCCCCGGTGAGGTGCGCCACCTCCAGCCCCGCCAGAGCCGTCGCGCGTTCGCGGCGGATCGACTTGCGCTTGCGCGAGGAGAGCGCGCCGAGAAAATCCTCGAAGTCCGCATAGCCGCGATTGTGCCAGTGGAACTGGCTGTCGATCCGGATCAGCCAGCCGGCACGCTCGAACAGCGCCACCTCCCTGTCGGCGATGAAGGTGGCGTGGGCGGAGGAGAGGCCGTGCCTCCTAACCACCGCTTCCGCTGCCGAGATCAGGCCGAGCGCGAGCTCCTCGCGGTCGGTCAGCAGCCGCCGGCCGGGGACGGGCGTGAACGGAACGGCGATCTGGAGCTTGGGATAATAATCGCCCCCGGCACGCTCCCACGCCGCCGCCCAGCCGTGATCGAACACATATTCGCCCTGACTGTGGCTCTTCACATAGGCCGGGGCGATCGCCGCCGGCCGACCGTCGCCGCCGTCGATCGCGATCGGTACCGGCTGCCAGCCGGTCCCCGGCGTCGCGCTGCCCGATTCCTCCAGCGACGACAAGAAGGCGTGGCTGATGAACGGGTCGGCGCGGCCGGCGCAGCGGTCCCAGTCGGCCGGCTCGAACGAGGCGACTCCGCGGCCCAGCCGCGCCAGGATCTCGTTCATCCCGGCGGAGCTTCGAAGATGATCTGGTCGGCATGCGCTGCGGCGCGCGCGTGGTCCGCCTCGCTTCGTACCGTCCAGCTGTAGATGGGAAGGCCCCGCGCCCGTGCCGCCTCCGCGAAGCGCGACGGAAGATCGCGAACGTCGTAGGCGAGGAAATCGGCCCTCGACCACCACAGGCCCGCACCGCGTTCCAGACGGCCGCGCAGGCCCCGTTTGCCGCTCTCCGTGATGACCAGCCCACGCAGCAGCGCCGGAGCATGACGCGCGAACCAAGCCCCCGCCCGCGGGTTGAACGCCATCGCCCCGACCGGCCCGTCATAGCCGAGCAGCGCCTCCGCGACGGCGCGGCAGAGCCCGGCCACCCGCCGGTCGGGAAACTTCAGCTCGATCAGCAGCGGCACCCGTCCGGCGATCATCGCTAGCGCTTCCGACAGGCGAGGCATGACTTCGTTGCCGACATAGAGGCGGAGCGCCTGCAGCTCGGCGGCGGTACGGGCGGCCACCGGCCCTTGATCGAGCGTCAGCCGGTTGAGCGTATCGTCGTGGAACACCATCGCCTCGCCGTCGCCGCTGAGCCGGATGTCGAGCTCGATTCCGTAGCCGGCGGCGACGGCGGCGGCGATGGCGCCGCCGCTATTCTCGACCAGGACGCCGCCGTGCAGCCCGCGATGGGCGAACGGGACGGCGCCGAGCCGGTCGAGCTCAGCCTGCCTTGACCTGGACAACCGCATCGATCTCGACCGCGGCCCCCAGCGGCAGCACCGGCACTCCGACCGCGCTCCGCGCATGACGGCCGGTCTCGCCGAACACGTCCTGCATCAGCTCCGACGCGCCGTTGGCGACCTTGGGCTGGTCGGTGAAGCTGGCGGCGCTGTTGACGAAAACGCCGAGCTTGACCATCCGCTCGACCCGTTCCAGCCCCACCGCCCTTTCTATCTGGGCAAGCAGCATCAGCCCGCAGGCCCGCGCGGCACGAACACCGAAGTCGAGGTCGCGATCCTCGCCCAGCCGGCCGGTGAGCAGGGCTCCATTCTCGATAGAGACCTGTCCGGATATGTGCAGCAGGTTCCCGACCAGCACCGTGGGCACATAGGCGGCGACGGGCGCGGCGGGTTCGGGAAGCTCGATGCCGAGCTCGGCTAGGCGCGAAGCGATGGCGGTCATGGGAAGCGCGTAAGCACCCCTCTCCCGCGCCGGTCAAGCACCCGAAGCCCCTCTCCCCCTTTCGCGTGGGAGGAGGACGGCATCGTGCAACGACGGACGGAGGAGGTATGTAGCACCGCGTCTGCAAGACCCTTGTCTGCACGCCTCCGGCCCGGCCCATCCTCTCCCGTGAAGGACGGTAGCGGGGGCTATTCCTCCCGCGCCACCTGGAAGCCCGCGAAGCTCTGGCTGACCGGCATCAGCTCGATCGCGTTGATGTTGAGGTGGGGCGGAAGCGTGGCCACCCAGAATATCGTCTCGGCGATGTCTTCGGCGCTCATCGGGTTGGCGCCGCGATAGAGGGCGTCCGAAGCCGCCTGGTCACCGCCGGTGCGGACCAGGGTGAACTCGGTCTCGGCCATGCCGGGCTCGATCGATGTGACCCGAACGCCGGTGCCGTGTAGATCGGACCGAAGGTCGAGCGAGAATTGGCGGACGAAGGCCTTGGTGCCGCCATAGACCGCCCCGCCGCGATAGGGATAGGTGGCCGCGACCGAGCTCAGGTTGATCACGGCCCCGTTCCGGCCGACCAGGATGGGCAGCAGTTTGCGGGTGAGGACCACCAGCCCGACGACGTTGGTCGCAATCGATTCGAGGGCTGGGTCCAGCCGCGACTCCTGGAACGGCTCCATCGGCGGCGCCAAGCCGGCATTGTTGACGAGAAGATCGATGGCCTGGAAGCGGGCCGGGAGGGCGTCGACTGCCGGTTCCAGCCCAGCCGAGTCGCGCATGTCGAGCGCGAGCGGCAGGAAGGCTTCGCCGAGCTCCGCGGCGAGCAGGCCGAGTCGCTCCCGGCGGCGACCGGTGCCGACGACCTGCCAGCCGGCGCGGACGAAACGGCGGGCGGCGGCGGCACCGAAGCCGGCGGTTGCGCCGGTGATGAAGGCGGTCTGGGTCATCGCGGCTCCAAGGCTTCGTCGAACAGGTTCAGCATCGCCGTCCAGGAACGGCGGTCCGCCGTCTCGTCATAGGCGAAACCGGTCAGGTTCAAGGCGTCGATGTCGGGATTGGTGAAGCTGTGGCCGACTCCGCCATAGAGGTGGAGCTGCCAGTCGACGCCGGCTGCCGTCGCCTCAGCCAGGAAGGCGTCGCGCTGGACTGCGCCGACGATCAGATCCTCGGCGCCGTGGCAGAGCAACAGCGTGCCCGCGATCGCCGCATTCTCTTCCGCCGAGCCGGGCAGGAAGCCGCTGTGAAAGCCGACCACGACTCGAAGCGGGGCGCCGGTCCGCGCCAGCTCGATCACCGCCGCGCCGCCCATGCAGAAGCCGATCGCGGCGAGTCGGGTCGAATCCACTCCCGGCTGCGCCGTCAGCACGTCGAGCGCGGCGGCGACGCGGGAACGGAGCAGCGGCCGGTCCGTCCGAAGCGCCTTGCCGAGCGCCATCGCCCGCTCCGGCGGAGACTCCTCTTCCCCGTACATATCGAGCGCGAAGGCGACATAGCCGATCCCGGCGAGGCGCAATGCACGCTCCTTGGTGTGCCGCGCCAGCCCGCCCCCCTCGTGGGCGATCAGCACCCCGGGGGCGCGACCGCCGCCGGAGCCGTCGGCGAGGTAGCCGGTGAGAGCAACACCGTCGGACGCCGCGTAACGGACTGGAACCAGCCCGCTCATACGCCGCCCAGCCGCGCGAGGATCCACGGCACCGCCTCGTCCCACCGATCGATCCGCGCATGGGCGTGGGCCGCGGGCGGCGTGTGCGCGGCAAGCCGGGGCTCGGCGACCATGTGGAGTCGCCAGACCTCGGGCGCATGGTTGGCAACCGATTCGTGGTGGACGGCCAGGTCGTCGATGAAGACCGTCGCGCTCGGCTCCATCGCCTCGACCAGCTCGAGCACCGGCCGCCCCTTGCCGCCGCGGTTGCAAAGCACTCGGTGGCGGATGTCGAACCGCTCGAGCTGCTCCACCCGGCCGGCCTCATATTCGTCGCCGATATTGGTGAGGACGACGATATCGGCATGGGCCGAGATCTCGGCCAGCGCCTCGACTGCGCCCGGAACCACGTTCTGCCGATGCATCTCGCCGGCGAAGAATTGATCGAGCAGGGGCCAGACCTGGTCCGCCGCGACCGGCCCGCCCTCGGCGTCGCGCAGCGCCTCGCGAAAGCCCGGCGCGGTGAGATCGAAGCGCAGGCCGTGCGCTTCCGCGACCCAATCGGCAAAATGCGAGATCATGTGGAGCAGGACCTCATCGCAGTCGGTAACGAGCAGTGGACGCACCATGACACATGCATAGCGGGGACAACCGTCGCGCCCAATGCTCCAGATGACGGTCGGCTAGCCCCCGTTGGAGGGATGGTCCAGAAAGCTTCGTGCTTCGACCAGTTGCAAAGGCTCGAGCTCTAGGAACTCCGCACAGGCGATGAGGTCGGGCTCGTGCGCCTCGAGGAAGCGGATGCCGGCGGCAAGCAGCAACGGATCGTGGATCCGCGCCCGTAGCATCTCCGGTGTCAGTCCGGTCAGCGCCAGGAAGCGACCCGCCCGCGCCTCGTCACTGAGCGCCCAGCCGAGCGCGCGCAGCGCTACCGTCTCGGCGTCATTTGTTTGTTCGCGGTTCATCGCTTACACGCCTGGGCGTGGGACAAAAAATCCTGGTTGTCGAGGACAACGAGCTCAATCTGAAGCTGTTCTGCGACCTGTTGCGCGCTCACGGCTACGAAGCGGAGCCGGTCCGCGACGGCCGCGAGGCGGTCGACCGCGCCCGCGGCTTCGCCCCCGACCTCGTCGTCATGGACATCCAGATGCCGCACGTCAGCGGCCTCGAGCTGATCGAGCAGCTGAAGGCCGACCCCGACTTGCGACGTACCCCGATCATGGCGGTGACGGCCTATGCCGCCAAGGGCGACGAGGAGCGCATCCGCGCGGCCGGGGCGGAGGGCTACGTGTCCAAGCCCATCTCGGTCGTGCGGTTCGTCGAAGCGGTGCGGGTCCTGCTCGCGGCACCGCGGAGCGAGTCCGAGGCCTCGGAAGTCCGCGTTGTCCGCCGCTTCGCGGCGCCGGCGGGGACGGTCTTCGACGCCTGGCTCGATCCGGCCGGCGCGGGCGAATGGCTGTTCGCGACTCCGGACGGCGAGAGGGTGCAGGTCGAGATCGACCCGAGGGTCGGCGGCCGCTACGCGATCGTCGAGCGGCGCGAGGGCGAGGACGTCCTCCACACCGGCGTCTATGAGGAGGTGGAGCGCCCGCGCCGCCTCGTCTTCACCCTCGCGGTCCCGAAATATTCGCCGAATTCGGAGCGAGTGAGCATCGACATCGCGGCCGCCGACGAAGGCTGCGAGTTGACGCTCAGCCAGAGCATGTCTCCAGGCGCTCCGGCGCGTCCCGAACGGATCGAACAGGGCTGGGGAAAAGTGCTCGACGCGCTGGCGGCGCGGCTCGAGCGGAAAGGAGGGGAGGAATGAGCTTTCGGGGAAGCTGCCATTGCGGCAAACTCGCCTACACGGTGGATGAGGACCCGCCGACCAAGGCGATCGAATGTAATTGCTCGATCTGCCGGCGCAAAGGCGCGCTCCACCATTTCACCACGCCCGACAGGTTCCGACGCGAAGCTTCCGACGAGGATATTCAGGTCTACACCTTCAACAGGCACAACATCCGCCACCAATTCTGCAAGACATGCGGCTGCGCCCCCTTCGCCGACGGGATGGGGCCCAGGGGCCCGACGGTGGAGATCAACCTGCGGTGCGCGGCGGATGTGGATCTCGACGCGCTCGAGATCACGAAGTTCGACGGGGCGAGCCTTTAGCCGCCGTCCGTCACTTAATCTTGGCTTCCTTGAACTCGACGTGCTTGCGCGCGACCGGGTCGTATTTGCGGAAGGTCATCTTCTCGGTGATGTTCCGCGGATTCTTCTTGGTCACGTAGAAAAAGCCGGTATCGGCGGTGCTGACGAGCTTGATCTTGACCGTGGTCGGCTTGGCCATGACAGCCTCTCGAACTGGAGTTGCAAAAAATAAAGCGGCGTCCCGCGCCGCTCAAATGCGCTTCGCCTCTGCCTCGAAGCGTCGTCGCTGTCAAGGGCGGCGCGACCTTAACGAAGCGGTAACCATATCGGCGCATCGTTCGTCCGAGCCACGGCGGGAGCGAACGCGATGCGGCCGGAACAGGATGGGATGCTGCTGGTGAGGGGCGAGCTTTGCGAGCGGCTGCTCGCCCTGCAGACCGCGGCCAAGCGCCTCTCGGCGCGCGATTTCACCGACAGAGTCGAAGGCATCAAGCACCTGGCCGCCGCTTACGGCCTGACCCCGGTGGTACGCGTCGCCGACGCCCTCGAGCGGGCGTTGGCGGAGGATCGCGGCGCCTGCCCCCGCGCCCTCTATCTTGGCCGCCTGCAGGACGCGATCGGCTGCGAGCGACTCGAGGAGAGCGCCGCCGAGGCGCTGCTCGCCTCGGTCTCCGTCCGCCTCTGCGCCTGAACCGTTGGACGCTCTTCTCACCACATTCGTGGCCGCCCTGCTGGCGGAATGGGGCGACAAGACCCAGCTGCTGGTGATCGCCCTCGCGATCCGCTACCGGCGTCCGCTGCCCATTCTCGCCGGCATTTTCATGGCCGCCCTGGCCAACAGCCTGATCGCTGCGTTTGGCGGCACGCTCGTCCATTCGATGATCACATTGCGGGCCATCTCGCTCCTGGTCGCGCTCGCGCTCGTGTTCGCCGGAATCGCCGGCCTGATCCGGACCAAACCCCACGCGTCGGCCGGCGCCTCACGCGCCGGACCGCTGCTCGTCACCGCGACCTCCTTCTTCGTGCTGGAGTTCGGCGACAAGACGCAGTTCCTGACCTTCGCCCTTGCCGCCCAGTTCAACGCTTTGGCCCTTGCCACCGCCGGCGCGACCGCAGGGGTCCTGGCTTCGAGCGTCCCGGCCGCGTTGCTCGGCGACCAGCTCGCCCGGGTGGTGCCGCTCAAGACTCTCCGCCTGGTCTTCGGTGTTCTGTTCCTCGCGATCGGATTGCTGGTGGGGGTGAACGCGGCCCGGCTCGTCTAGAGCCCGAGCTCCGGGCGAGCACATGGCGGATCGCGTCCCGGGCGACCCCGTATCGAACCATGCCGAGCTGGATCGGATCGAACAGCGTGGGCATCGGCTTTCCTTGACGCGGACGAGCGGCGACCCCTAGCGGCGCGGAAGCGAAGATGCAGCAGTCTCGATCGCCTTCCGCCGCGCGGGTCGGCCGTTACGCCTTTCCGGCGCTGATTGCCGGCAACCTCATTCTCGCGGTCGGCCCCTGGATGGTGCGGCTCGCCGACGTTGGCCCGATCGCCTCCGGCTTCTGGCGGCTCGCCCTTGCGGTCCCTTTTCTCACCCTGTTGGCGTGGCGGCAGCAGGCCGGGCGCAAGCCCCCGCCCTGGAATTTGGTCGCTTTGGTCGCAGCCGGCGGCCTGTTCCTCGCCATCGATCTCGCCGCTTGGCATATCGGCATCGGACTTACCAAATTGGCCAATGCCAGTCTGTTCGGCAACGCCTCAAGCTTCGTCCTCGTCCTCTACGGCTTCATCATGCTTCGGCGCCTGCCGCGCGCGGGGCAGGCTATCGCTCTGCTGCTGGCGGCCGTCGGAGCCGGCTTGCTGATGGGGTCGAGCTACGAACTGTCACCGGAGAATTTCACCGGCGACATCTTCGCCCTGGCGGCTGGCCTTCTCTACACTGGCTATCTGATCGCGGTGGATCGCGCGCGCAGGACAATGGCGCCGATGCCGGTCCTTGCGATCGCCACCGCGGCCGGGGCGCTGCCCCTCCTGGCGCTGTCCCTGGCGCTGGGCCAGAAGGTGATGCCGGACGACTGGACGCCGCTCCTCATCCTCTCCTTCGGCAGTCAGGTGCTCGGGCAGGGTCTGCTCGTTTACGCCGTCGGCTACCTATCGCCGGTAGTCGTGGGCCTCGGCCTGCTCGCCCAGCCCGCAGCGGGCGCAGTGATCGGCCGCCTCGCCTATGGCGAGACGTTCAGCCCCGGCGACGCCGCCGGCGCTCTCCTGATCGCCGTAGCGCTGGTGCTGATCCGCGCCCCAGAGAAGGCGCCGCGCCTGTCGCCGTAACCGTTGTCGCGGGGAGCCAAGCGAAGCGGCAATCCGGACGCACCGTGAGCCGCTTGCTGGCCTTGGTTCGTCTTGCATTGACTTGCATCCTTCGTTGGCGAGGATCATTGAGCCCGCATGCCCGAGATTGCTCCGATTGAGATGAATCTCGATGAGCTGCGCATGGCGCTCGCGACGCTCGTCCCCGCCAACGCCGTATTCGACGGCTGGGGCGACAAGGCTCTGGCGATGGCGGCGGCCGAACTTGGCGTGCCCGCGCCGCGGGCCCGGCTGGCCTTTCCCGGTGGCGCCACCCAGATGATCGATGCCTGGTTCGACGCGATCGACCGCGGCATGGCCGCGGCCTTCCCGCTGGAGAAGATCGAGGCGATGAAGGTTCGCGAGCGGATCGCGTCGCTCGTCATGTACCGGCTGGAGGTTATCAACCCGCACAAGGAAGCATTGAGGCGGGCGCTCGCAATCCTCGCGCAGCCGCAGAACCTGACGCTGGCGGGCCGCCTCGGCTGGCGTGCCGCCGACCGCATGTGGCGGATCGCCGGCGACTCGGCGACCGACTTCAACCATTATTCGAAGCGGGCGATCCTGATGGGCGTCTACGGGGCGGCCAGCCTCGTCTATCTCGACGACGACAGCGACGGGCTTGCCGAGACTCGCGCCTTTCTCGCTCGCAGGATCGAGGACGTCATGCGCTTCGAGAAAGCCAAGGCGCAATGGCGCGGCAACCGCGACCGTCTCCCCTCGCTGAGCCGGTTCCTCGGCCGGCTGCGCTATCCAGCGGCTTGATCGATGGAGATCCGTCGGATCGGCGAGATCGCCAGCTATCACGCCCATCTCTATTTCGACCCGCAATCGCAGCGCGGCGATGCACTGGCGATCCGCGAAGCCGCGGCGGAGCGCTTCTCCGTCCGACTCGGCACGATCTGGGATCGGCCGGTCGGCCCGCACAGCAAGGCGATGTTCCAGATCGCGTTCGAACCCGGCCTATTCGCGACCCTGGTGCCCTGGCTGATGCTCAACAATCGCGGCCTCTCCATCCTCGTTCACCCGAATACCGACAACCAAAAGCGCGACCATCTCGTCGACGCGCTGTGGATCGGCGCGCCGCTGCCGCTCGACGGCGAGGTCCTGCCCGAGGAAGGCGAGGCGGAGCTCGCCGGCGAGGCGAACACGCGGCCCTCGACCACCCCCTGACCCGTTCAATCGCGGCGGCCGGGAAACTATCGCTTTCGCGACTATCCCAGGATGGGCGCCGCCTGCTTAGCCTGGCCGGGCTGATGCGCTGGGCGCTGAACCGAGTTCATGGCCGAGGCCGATCGAGCTTCCCGATTGTCGCGATCAGCGCCGGCTCAGCCCTCATTGAGCCCGCGACCCGCTCGACCCGCTCCATGACTCGAAGCAGATTGGCCCCGGCGAGCTTGGCCAGATCGGCGTCGGTCCAGCCGCGCCGAGCGAGCTCGGCGAACAGAGCAGGATAGGTTTCGACGCCCTCCAGACCCTTCGGCGCAGCACCGTCGATTCCGTCGAAGTCGGAGCCGATGCCGACATGGTCGGGGCCGGCAATTCGGCGCACATGCTCGATATGGTCGGCAACGTCGGCGAGCGTCGCATCCACCTTCGGGTGGGCCGTGTCCCATGTGGCCAGCGCGGCGGTCCGCCGTTCGGGCTGGCCCGAATAGAGGTTCTTGAGCCGCGCCTCCTCGGCCTCGCGCTCGGCGGCGCGGCGGCGATAGGCGGTGGAGAGGAAGCCGGGAAAGAAGTTGACCATGACGACACCGCCATTGGCGGCAAGCAGCTTGAGAACATCGTCGGGGACGTTGCGGCCATGGTCCATCAGCGCCCGTGCGTTTGAATGGGAGAAGATCACCGGCGCCCGGGTCTCGGCAAGCGCGTCGCGCATCGTTTTCGGCGAGACGTGGCTCAAGTCGACCATCATGCCGATGCGGTTCATCTCCCGCACGATCGCTCGGCCGAACGGTGTGAGGCCGTCATGGACGGGATCGTCGGTCGCCGAATCGGCCCAGTCGTTGTTCCTCGAATGGGTGAGCGTCAGATAGCGCGCGCCGAGGGCGTGATATTGGCGCAACACCGCCGGCGAGTTGGCGATCTGATGGCCACCCTCGATTCCGATCAGCGAGGCAATCCGTCCCGCCTTCTGGATGCGCCTTATGTCGGCCGCGGTCGACGCCATCTCCAGCCGCTCCGGATAGCGCGCGACCATGCGGTGGACGATGTCGATCTGCTCGAGCGTCACCCGCACCGCTTCGTCGCCCTTCCTGTCGTTCGGAATCCAGACCGACCAGAATTGGGCGCCCACCCCGCCTCGCCTCATCCGGTTCAGGTCGGTCTGCAGCCTGGGCACGATCCGCGACGTATCGGCCTCGAGGTCGAGCGGCTTGCGCCAGCTGTCGTATTTGTCCCGTATTTCCCACGGCAGGTCGTTATGGCCGTCGATCACTGGCGTGCGCTCGAGCACGCGCGCGATTCGCCTCTCGAGCGGCTCCTGCGCTGCTGCCGTGCCACCAACCGCAAGCAAGGCCGCAGCCAGCGCCGGCCATCCCTTTCGAGTCATTCGGGTCCTCCTCCAGGCAGCGAAAGCGACCCTATGCGCCGCCGTGCCGGGGGGGAAGCGGCGAATTGCGAGCGGGCTTCTCGTTATTGATAATCAGTTGCAATTAGACTAGCCCCTGCAAGCAATGATCCGCCGTTTCGCGCCGCTGCTGCTCTGCCTGCTCACCCTGTTCGCGGCCTTTCCGGCCGCGGCTCAGGGCGCTGAAGTGCAAACCGCCTGGCGGCTGCTCGACTATGTAGCGGTCGACTATCGCGAGGCGGTCCGAGACGGGCGCGTCGTCAATGACGGCGAATATCAGGAGATGGCGGAGTTCACCGCCTCGGTCCGGGAGAGGCTCGCGGCCCTGCCCGACAAGCCGGCCAAAGCGGGCCTTGTCGCCGGCGCCTCGGCCCTCCAGGCGGCGGTGGCGCGCAAGGCTGCGCCAGCCGAGATCGAGGCTCACGCGCGCGGCCTCGCGGCGAGGCTGATCGCCGCATATCCAGTGCCGTTGGCGCCGCGGCGGATGCCCGACCTAACGCGCGGTAAGGTGCTCTATGCCCAGAATTGCTCCAGCTGCCACGGGCTCGACGGTGACGCCAAGACGCCGATCACGGCGACGATGGACCCCCCGCCCATCGCCTTCACCGACCGCGCCCGGGCCCGCGAGCGCAGTCTGTTCGCCCTATACCAGGTGATCGACCAGGGGCTCGAAGGCACGGCGATGGCGAGCTTCGGTCACCTCCCCGAGGAGGACAAATGGGCGCTCGCTTTCGCGGCGGGGCGCTTCGCCTATCCGCCCGCACTCGTCTCCGAGGGGCGACGGCTCTGGCGCTCGGATGCCGGCCTTCGCATGCTGGTTCCTGACGCCGCGGCTTTGACCGGCCTCAGCGAAGCGGCGCTGGCCGCTCGGGTCGGGCCGGACAAAGCTCGGGCGCTGATCGCTTATCTCCGGAGCGATCCTTCCGCGGCAGTCGCTCCGGTCGGTTCGACCCTAGCGGTCGCCCGCGATCGGCTGCGCCAGAGCCTCGCCACCTATGAGAAAGGCGACCGCCGAGTCGCGATCGAACTGGCGCTGTCCGCCTATCTCGACGGTTTCGAACCGGTCGAGCCGATGCTGTCGGCGCGCGATCCGGGCCTGATGGCTCGGGTCGAGGCGGCGATGGCCGAACTTCGCGCCGCCATCGCCGGCGGCCGCGGCACGGTCGAGGTTCGGGAGCGCGTCGCCACCCTGGACGCCCTGTTCGACGAGACGGAGCGCGCGCTCGCGCCCGACCAGGGCAGTGACGCCGCCACCTTCCTCGGCGCCTTCACCATTCTTCTCCGCGAGGGGCTGGAGGCCTTGCTGATCGTGATCGGCATGCTTGCCTTCCTGCGCAAGGCCGACCGTGCCGAGATGGTCCGCCCCGTCCATTGGGGCTGGGTCGCGGCACTTGGAGCCGGTTTCGCCACCTGGTGGGCGGCGGCCCATTTCCTCTCGATCAGCGGCGCCGACCGCGAATTGACCGAGGGTTTCGGCTCGATGCTCGCCGCGGCGATCCTGCTCTTCGTCGGCATCTGGATGCATGGCAAGGCCCAGGCCGACGAATGGCAGCGCTATATCGGCGATAAGGTCGGCCGCGCGCTGTCGAGGCGGTCCGCCTGGTTCCTGTTCCTGCTCGCCTTCGTCGCCGTCTATCGGGAGGTGTTCGAGACAATCCTGTTCTTCGCCGCCTTGTCCGCGGAAGGACGGCTCGCCGCCCTGATCGGCGGCGCCGCGGTCGGCGCCGGCGCGCTCGCCTTGGTCGCCCTTATGATGATCCGCTTCAGCCGGCGGCTGCCGATTGCCAAGTTCTTCTCCTACAGCTCGGCGCTGATCGCGGTGTTGGCGGTGGTGCTCGCGGGCAAGGGGGTCGCCGCCCTGCAGGAGGCGGGGTTGATCGGCGTCGTGCCGGTTCGCTGGGCGCCTCGCCTCGACATGCTCGGCCTCCATCCGACGGTGCAGGGGCTGGTGGCGCAGGCGGCGACGCTCGTCATCCTGCTGATCGGTTTCGGCCGGAATCGCCGCGGCGCAAACCGCCTCGCGACCGCCTGAAACGAGTGGCGCCGCGCGAGCGGCTCGCTTATCGTCCGCGCGAACGGAAGCACGGAAGGACGAGTCATGGCGGGCGTCAACAAAGTCATTTTGGTCGGCAATCTCGGCGACGACCCCGAGAGCCGCTCGCTTAACAATGGCGGCGAAGTGGTCAATCTTCGGGTCGCCACGTCGGAGAGCTGGAAGGACAAGGACGGCAACCGCCAGGAGCGGACCGAGTGGCACCGGGTCGTGATCTTCAACGAGAATCTCGGCCGGGTCGCGAAATCTTATTTGCGCAAAGGCTCGAAGGTCTATCTCGAGGGTCAGCTCCAGACCCGCAAATGGACCGACCAGTCGGGCGCCGACCGCTATTCGACCGAGGTGGTGCTGCAGCGCTTCCGCGGCGAGCTCGTTCTTCTCGACAGCCGCAGCGGGGGCGGCGGTGGGGGCGAGGACTTCGGCGGCGGCTACGAGAGCGGCGGGAGCTCCGGCTTCGGCGGCGGCGGCTCGCGCCCGCAGTCTCGCCCCCAGCCCGCCTTCGACAGCGATCTCGACGACGACGTCCCCTTCTGATCGCTGCGAAGCACTCCTAATCTCGCCAGCGGCGCCGCGATTCCCGGCGGGTGAGGGGCGCCGGCACTCTTCACCCCTGATGCGGGAGCCTTCTGGGAAAACTTACTCCTTCAAGCCCTTCAGCCCGGCGAACGGGCTCGTTTCGGCCCGCGCCTCCTCCTCGCTCCTCACCCCCGCCGCCTTCAGCGCGGCTTCCGCCTCGGGCGAGCGCGGATAGGGGTCGAGCGCGAGCGCCAGCGTCTGCGCGACTGCTTCGCCGAGATCGATCTCGCCGCCCTCATAGAAGATCGTGTCGAGCTCGTTTTCGCCGAGCTCGATCTCCTCGTCCGGATGGCCGGCGGCGCGGAGCGGGCGGAAATCGATGCAGAAGTCCTCGTCGACCGCCGCCTCCACCGGTTCGGCGGTGGCGACGCAGCTCTGACTGACTCGCGCCCGCAAGCGACCGACCGCGGCCACGGCGTCGCCGCTCCGTCGCAGCTCGGCCTCGGCGGTCAACGTTGCAATGGCGATCAGGTCGAATCGGCGGGCGAGCGCCCCACGCTCGCCGGGTGTCGCCTCGATCTGGACGCGGCGGGGCGCATCCGACAGGGCATCGAGGCGGAAACGGCGGCTGAACTCGTTCATGGCTTCGGAAGTGCTCCGGCGAGCAACGGTTCCATCGCCGTGCGCGCCAACGCGTCGCTGAAGCGGCGCAGGCGCTCCGCGACAAACGCGACCTGCGGTTCTGCGACGGCAGCGTTGCGGTAGACATTGCGGCAAAGTACCGGGCCCAGTGGCGCGCCGGCAGCGAAAGCCTCGCGCAACGCTCCCAGCCGGCCGCCCAGCGCTCCGACCAGCCGACCGACATGCTTGCCGACGACGAAGTCGCCGATGCCGATCTGCCTCAGAGTCGCGTCCATGTCGTCGATGAAGAGCTCGGTCAGCTGCACCGAAGCGCTCCGGCCGCCCACGCCTTCCGCCTCGAGCCTGTGTAAGGCGAGCGCGACCGTCGTCGCGACCATGTCGAAGCGGCCCTCGAGCGTGTCGGGCACGCCGCCCTCGCGGTACCAGGCGGGGTCCCGGGCGGCGGCGACGAGGGCATCGTAGAGCGGCCGCAATGCCGCGCGCTCGCGGCGCGCGCCGAACAAACGGGACAAAAGGGCCAGGACCGGTCTCCTCGGGCAGGGCGCGTACTTGCGCCGTTCAGCTTTTCTCGGATATTGGAGGACCTCGGCCCGTCGGCAAGGCGGGCGCCGGTGCTCGGCTTCTTGCGCCGGCCGGTTTCGGGAGTTTTTCCAATATGATGGTTTGGGGACGAAAAGCGGCTTGGCTGGCGGCCGCGGCGGCGGGAATGGCGGCGGGCGGCTGTGCCAAGACCCAGGACCTGCAGGGTTATCTGGTCGATGAGACATTGGTGGCGGCGGTTCAGCCCGGCATCGACAATAAGGACTCGGTGCAAAACACGCTCGGCCGACCGACCTTCACCGGCACGTTCGACCAGAATGACTGGTATTACGTGTCTCGCCGGACCAAGAATTTCGCCTACAACCATCCCCGCGTGAACCAGCAGACCGTGCTACACGTCCGCTTCGACGCCGCCGGCAACGTCGCCTCGGTCGAGCGCAAGGGGCTGGAGCAGGTCGTGTCGATCGACCCGATGCGCGACAAGACGCCGACGCTTGGCCGCGACAAGAGCATCTGGGACGAGTTGTTCGGCAATATCGGCGCAGTCGGCGCGCCGGTCGGCAGCAACACGGGCGGCCCTAACTCGCCGAACTGATCGGCGCGCTTCCCGGGGCCACGCCGCTACCGGACCACTCCGCTCCCCGCGAGCACGCCCAGAGTCACCAGGTCGGACGCGCTCGCCGTCATCGCGGCGATCTGGACCGGCTGCTCCATGCCGACCAGGATCGGCCCGATAACCGCGTCACCGCCGAGCTCCCTGAGCAGTTTAGCGGAGATGTTGGCGGTCTGGAGGCCAGGCATGACCAGGACGTTCGCCGGTCCGGTCAGCCGGCTGAACGGATAAATGCGGGCCATGGCGGGGTTGAGAGCAACGTCAGGCGACATCTCGCCTTCATATTCGAAGTCGATGCCGGGGCGCCGGTCGAGCACCTTCACGCCCTCTCGGATCCGCTCCAGATAGGTGCCCTCGGGATCGCCGAAGTTCGAATAGGACAGGAAGGCGACGCGCGGCTCGTGACCCATTCGGCGCGCGACCTGTGCGGTGTGCACGGCGATGTCGGCGAGTTGCTCACCGCTCGGACGTTCGGTGACGGTGGTGTCGGCAATGAAGCTTGTGTGCGACTGGCCGACAAGAACGTGGAGCCCGAACGGCGTCATGTCCGCCTTGGCGTCGAGTACCCGCCGCATCTGCCGCAGGCTCTGGGCATAGGGCCGGGTAACGCCGGTGATCAGCGCATCGCCCTCGCCGAGCGCGAGTAGCAGGGCGGCGAACGTGTTGCGATCCTGCTTCACCATCCGCTCGACCTCGCGGTGGAGATAGCCGCGCCTTTGCAGACGGGCGTAAAGATAGTCGACCATCTCCCCGATGCGGCCGTAGACGCGGCTGTTGAGCAATTCGAAGCTGTCCGGATCGTCCACGCCCAGCGCGCGCAGCCGGTCGTGGACGTCGTCGCGGCCGACCAACACCGGCACTCCGTAGCCGCCGTCGCGGAAGGCGATGGCGGCGCGCAGCACTACATCCTCGTCTCCCTCGGCGAACAGCACCCGCTTCGGATCGGCCCGCGCCGCCTCGTACGCGAGACTCAGAACGGAAGTGGTCGGGTTGAGTCGCGACCGCAGGCGGGTGCGGTAGGCATCCATGTCATCGATCCGGATCCGGGCGACGCCGCTTTGCATCGCCGCCCGCGCCACCGCCGCCGGGACGATCTCCATCAGCCGCGGATCGAACGGCGCGGGAATGATGTAGTCGGCACCGAAGCTGTGCGCCCGCCCGCCATAGGCCGCCGCAACCTCCTCGGGAACCTGCTGGCGGGCGAGCTCCGCCAGCGCCTCGGCGGCCGCGATCTTCATTTCGTCGTTGATCGTCGTCGCGCGCACGTCGAGCGCCCCACGGAAAATGAACGGGAAGCCGAGCACGTTGTTGACCTGGTTCGGGTAGTCAGAGCGCCCGGTGGCGATGATCGCATCCGGCCGCGCCGCCTTCGCCTCGGGCGGCGTGATCTCCGGATCGGGATTGGCCATGGCGAAGATGATCGGCCGGGGCGCCATCTCGTCCACCATGTCGGGCTTGAGCGCACCGGCCGCGGACAGGCCGAGGAAGACGTCGGCGCCGACCAACGCCTCCTCCAGGGTCCTCGCGTCGGTATCGGCGGCATGGGCCGACTTCCACTGGTCGAGGCCGTCGCGCCCCTGCCAGATCACTCCTTTCCGGTCGCACATGATGACATGGTCATGGCGGACGCCCATCGCCTTGATCAGCTCGGTGCAGGCGATCGCCGCCGCGCCGGCGCCGTTTACGACGACGCGTATGTCCTTGAGCTCGCGGCTGGTCAGGTAGCAGGCGTTGATCAGGCCGGCGGCGGTGATGATCGCCGTGCCGTGCTGATCGTCGTGGAACACCGGGATGTTCATCCGCTCGCGCAAAGACTGCTCGATGATGAAGCATTCGGGGGCGGCGATATCCTCCAGGTTTATCCCACCGAAGCTGGGCTCGAGCAAGGCGACGGCGTTGATGAACGCCTCCGAATCCTCGGTGTCGAGCTCGAGGTCGATCGCGTCGACGTCGGCAAAGCGCTTGAACAATACCGCCTTGCCTTCCATCACCGGCTTCGAGGCCAGCGCGCCGAGGTTGCCGAGGCCGAGGATGGCGGTGCCATTGGAGATCACCGCGACGAGATTGCCCTTGGCGGTATAATCATAGGCTTTGGCGGGATCGTCGGCGATCGCCCGCACCGGCACGGCGACGCCGGGCGAATAAGCCAGGGAGAGGTCGCGCTGCGTCGCCATCGGCTTGGAGGCGATGATCTCGATCTTGCCCGGCCGGCCGCCGAGACTGTGGAAGTCGAGCGCTTCCTGCTCGGAGAATTTGACGCTGCTCTCGCTCATCGCGGCTTCGCTCCCGATTTTTGCCGCCGCTGTAGGACTTCATTCGTGACGGGGGCAAGCCAAAGCCTTATCCCTTAGCCATGGCCACCCAGGCGAAGACCGGCACCGCTCCCACGCCGATGATGGCGCAATATCTCGCGCTGAAGGCGGAGGCGCCCGACTGCCTACTCTTTTATCGGATGGGCGACTTCTTCGAATTGTTCTTCGATGACGCCAAGGCGGCAGCGCAATGCCTGGACATCGCATTGACCGCGCGCGGCGAGCATGAAGGCGAGCCGATCCCCATGTGCGGAGTGCCGATCCATGCGGCCGAATCCTATCTGGCGCGGCTGATTCGGGGCGGCTTCCGCGTCGCCATCGCCGAGCAGGTGGAGAGCCCGGCCGAGGCGAGGAAGCGCGGCCATAAGGCGGTGGTCAATCGCGCCATCGTCCGGGTCGTGACCGCCGGCACGCTGACCGAGGAGGCGCTGCTCGATTCGCGTGCGGCCAACTGGCTGGTGGCGGTGGCGCGCGTCGGTGAGCGCTACGGCCTCGCCGCGGCCGATGTTTCGACCGGCCGCTTCGAACTGGGCTCGATCCCCCCCCATGCGCTCGACGCCGAGCTGGCCCGTCTGGCGGCGGCGGAGGTGATCGACCAGCAAGGGCGAGGCGGATTCGATTCGATTGCCGCCGAGAGGAAATTGTGCGAGCGCTTCGGCGTCGCGACGCGGC